>Ga0116227_10001830_pt1 | contig 48223 bp, 47 predicted proteins | sample S1TSphgellanicum_FD_89693 | JGI IMG/M metagenome (GOLD analysis project Ga0116227, IMG submission 89693) | Host-associated microbial communities from peat moss isolated from Minnesota, USA - S1T2_Fb - Sphagnum magellanicum MG | ecosystem: Host-associated > Plants > Peat moss > Unclassified... | reverse complement strand
GGCGTGGCCACCATCGCCGCGGCCTTCTGGCCCAAGCCGGTGATCGTGCGCCTGTCGGACTTCAAGTCCAACGAGTACCGCAAGCTGATCGGCGGCAGCCGCTACGAGCCGGAAGAAGAGAACCCGATGCTGGGCTTCCGCGGCGCGGCGCGCTATGTCAGCGCCGAGTTCCGCGAAGCCTTCGCCATGGAGTGCGAGGCCATGCGCCGCGTGCGCAACGACATGGGCCTGACCAATGTGCAGGTGATGGTGCCCTTCGTGCGCACCCTGGGCCAGGCCGACAAGGTCACGCAGTTGCTGGCCGAGCATGGCCTGAAGCGCGGCGAGAACGAGCTCAAGGTCATTATGATGTGCGAGGTACCTAGCAACGCCATCCTGGCCGAGCAGTTCCTCGAATACTTCGACGGCTTCTCGATCGGCTCCAACGACCTGACCCAGCTCACGCTGGGCCTGGACCGCGACTCGGGCCTTGAGCTGCTGGCTGCCGACTTCGATGAGCGCGACCCGGCCGTCAAGGCCTTGCTGAGCCGCGCCATCGCCGCCTGCAAGGCGCAGGGCAAGTACGTCGGCATCTGCGGCCAGGGGCCTAGCGATCACCCGGACTTCGCCCAGTGGCTGGCCAATGAGGGCATCGCCTCGATCTCGCTCAACCCGGACAGCGTGATCGACACCTGGCAGCAACTGGCCGGTTGACGCGCCGGGCACTCTGCCGCAGAAGGCGGACCGCGCAGGCGGTCCGCCTTCTTTCATTTCCAGGTGAGGCCGGACTCCGCGGGGCTGCTGCCAGCGCCTTGGCAATGATGGAGAAGAAGGCGTCATTGCGCCTGGCAGCCGATGCTCCGGACGCCCCTGCGGCCACGGGGGAGTGCTATTCCTGCGTTACTGGCAGCGCTTCCACCATGTCGCGCACCAGGTGGCGGTGCTGGGGAGAGAGCCGCAGGTAGCGTGTCAGCATGGCCTGGTCCAGTGGCGTGAGGCGGCGCACCAGTGCCTCGGGCTCGCGCGCGGCCGCCACCCCGCCCTCGGCACCGAAGCGCAGTTCCTGTGGCGGCACGTCGAGCCATTGCGCCAACACGCGCAGCTTGTCCTGGGTGGGAATGGAGATGCCCATGAGCCAGTTGCGGACGGCATAGAGCGACACGCCTTTGCCCCAGTAGCGCAGGTTGAATTCGTGGGCGACGGTCGTGGGTGAGGGCGCGATACCGGCGGAGGCGAGGGCTTGGCGTAGACGCCTTGCAAAGACCTCTGCCTCCGGGTGCGGAGTCTTTTCGGGCATCTGCCGACAGTAGGAAGTCCGTGCTTGTGGGTGTGATAGTCTGTGTCACGGTTGCGTGATAGTAGATAACATATTGACCTGAAATCACACCCAGGGAGGGGCTGGACATGGGACAAGTTCCACGGGAAGGGGTGCCGGCGGGCGCGGCATTGGTCATGGCCGCGATGCCGCCGTCGTTGGCGGCAGTCCGGCTGCGCTGAGGCTGCGCCATGGGAGGTTCCGATTCCCGCCATTTCGAGCAGAACCTGCGCGGCGCGCCGCGCGCCTTCGACGATACGCGGCCTGCGTCCCGACCGGCTCTGCAAGGGCTCTGCGACCCGCTGACCGGCCTCTATGCGCGTGAGCATTGGGAATGGCTGCTGCAGGCCAATTTCGCGCTGGCCTGCCAGACGGGCGGCTGGGCCACGCTGCTCTCTGTGGCACTGGACCATGCCGGCGCGCAACGCAGTGCGCCAGGCCCGGCGCCAGCAGACGAGGCGCTGCGGCACTTCGGGCACCTGCTGCGCACGAACCTGCGTGCAACCGACATCCGGGGGCGCCGCGACCCGCATACCTTCGGCATCCTGCTGCCCGATACCGACATGGACGGAGCCCTGCGGGTGGTCGAGCGCCTGCACTGGCTGCTGGATGCCCAGCCAACGTTGCCGGATGGTCGCCTGGGCGCGAGCTTCGGCGCCTGCTCGCTCGGGCCGGGCATCCGCAGCCATGGCGCCTGGCTGCGGCGGGCCGACGAGCTCCTGCTGCAGGCGCGGCTCAGCGGTGGCGACTGCGTGCGTCATGCCTAGTACGCTCTCATTCAGGTCCGGGCTTGCGAGCGCCTGCAGCGCGGTGCAGTGCAAGAGGCCCTGAGCGCCGGGGGCCAGCCTTCACGCATGCATCCCAGGCCCAGGCCAACGCAGTGGGCATGAAGGAGGACAGGCCCTCGGCCCCGGCCCCCTTGCTCGCAAACACCGAGGCGTGCATGCAGCGGCGCTGCGATGATGCGGCATGGCCTTCCCCGCATTCTCGACTGCGCCACCTGCCGAGGAACCGGCCCCGGCACCCGTCATGGTCAACCAGCCGCCACCAGGCCACTGGCTGCTGCGGGCAGTGTTGCTGCTGGTCTGGGGGAGCGTGTCCTTCGGCGTCTGCTACAACGCGCGCGCGCTGCAGTTCAGCGTGGCCGGCTGGCCGTTCGGCTACTGGATGGCGGCGCAGGGCGCGCTGCTGGTCTTCATCGCGGTGGTGGTCATCTACGCCGTGGTCCTGAACCGGGCCGAGCGCAAGGCCCAGGCGCGGGCGGCCTGAACGCATGGCGGAGGAAGGGTATTCCCCCGCTGGCAAGCGGCGCCTGCACGGCATCTTCATTGCCTACGTCTTCGGCGTGATCGCATTCCTGCTGCTGCTCGGCTGGGCCGAGCGCATGGGGCTGTCGCGCCACTGGATCGGGCCGGTCTTCTTGTTCGTCACCGTGATGGCCTATGCGGCCATCGGCATCTGGGGGCGCACCACCGACCCGGAGGAGTACTACGTCGCCGGCCGGCGTATCCCGCCCATGTACAACGGCATGGCGGCCGCGGCCGACTGGATGAGCGCCGCCTCCTTCCTGAGCCTGGCCGGCGCCCTGTACCTGCAGGGCTTCTCCGGCAGCCAGGGACAGGTGGGGGGGCTGGCCTACCTGCTGGGCTGGACGGGCGGCTTCTGCCTGGTGGCCATGCTGATCGCACCGCAGCTGCGCGCCATGGGGCTCTATACCGTGCCGGATTTCTTCCTGGTGCGCTACGGCGGCCGCTGGCCGCGGCGCATCGCCGCGCTGTCGGCCGTCCTGTGCTCCTTCACCTACCTGGTGGCGCAGATCTATGGCGTGGGCCTGATCGCCTCGCGCCTGACCGGCGTGCAGTTCGAGATCGGCATCATGCTGGGCCTGGGCGGCGTGCTGCTGTGTTCGTTCCTGGGCGGCATGCGCGCCATCACCTGGACCCAGGTGGCGCAGTACGTGGTGCTGCTGCTGGCCTTCCTGATTCCGGTGTCCTGGCTCGCCTACAAGCAGCTGGGCAATCCGCTCGCGCCCCTGGTCTATGGCACCCAGCTGGAGAAGATCGGAGACCTGGAGGACGCGCTGCGCGCATCGCCCGCCGAGCGCGAAGTGGCCGCGCTGTATCTGCGGCGTGCCCAGGACTACGAGGCCAGGCTGCGCGACGTCGACGCGGCGCTGGCGGCCGAGCGCGAAAGCCGGCAGGAGCGCCTGCGCCTGCTGCGCCACGGCAATGCAGAGGTGGGGGAACTGATGGCGGCCAGCCGCGAGCTGGCGGCCCTGCCGGCCAACGCCGAGGACGCGCGCGCGCGCTGGAGCCGCGCCATGCGCGAGGACTACGAGCGCGCGCGCCCGCTGGCAGGGCTGCCGCCGCACCTGCAGGCCTTCGCGGGCGACCCGGACGGGTCGCCCGCGGAGCGCGAGGCCTTCGATGTCTCGCGGCGCAACTTCCTGGCCCTGATGTTCTGCCTGATGGTCGGCACCGCGGGCCTGCCGCACCTGCTCACGCGCTACTACACCGTGCCCTCCGTGGCCGCCGCGCGCAATTCGGTCGCCTGGTCGCTGTTCTTCATCACGTTGCTCTACATCAGCGCGCCGGCGCTGGCGGTGCTGGTGAAGTTCGAGGTCATGCAGAACCTGGTGGGCATACGCTTCGATGCGCTGCCGGGCTGGATCACGCAGTGGACCCGGCTCGACCCCTCGCTGCTGGCCATCGAGGACATCAATGGCGACGGCGTGCTGCAGTTCGGCGAGATCCGCCTGGGCGCGGACATGATCATGCTGGCCACGCCCGAGCTGGGGGGCCTGCCCTACGTGGTGTCCGGCCTGGTGGCAGCCGGCGGCCTGGCGGCGGCGCTGTCCACCGCGGATGGCCTGTTGCTCACCATCAGCAATGCGCTGGTGCGCGACATGGCGCTGCAGGAAATCCGCCGCGTGCCCTCGCCCGAGCAGCGTGTGATCCTGACCAAGTTCGTGCTGCTGGGCGTGGCCATGCTCGCGGCGTTCGCGGCGGCGCTGAAGTCGGCCGAGATCCTGTCGCTGGTGACGGCCTCGTTCTCGCTTGCCGCCTCGGCCTTCGTGCCGGCCATGGTGCTGGGCATTTTCTGGCGCGGCGCCAGCCGCGCCGGCGCCGTGGCCGGCATGCTGGCCGGGCTGGGCACCACGCTCTACTACATGCTGGTGCATGCGCCCATGCTGCGTGGCTGGCTGGGCCTGGCCGGGCATGGCGCGTTGTGGTGGGACATCCAGCCCGGATTGGCCGGTGTGTTCGGCGTGCCCGTGGGGCTGCTGGTGACCTGGCTGGCGAGCCAGGTCGGGCCGCGGGACCGGTGAGCGTCATGGCTTCACCTGATGCATCCGCTCGCTGTGCATGGCAGGCTCGCGCGTGCGGCTCCAAGGTCGTATCCACCCGAGGAGGCTGTCGATGATTCTGGCCAAGACCGCACTCGGTCAACGCGTGCTCAAGGACCGTTCAATTCCATTGGCACCGCGCCAGCGCTCGGCCTTCATCCTGTTCGATGGCCAGCGTTCGCTGGCAGATGTGCTGCAGGCCACGGCCAGCATGGGCGTGATGGAGCAGGACGTCAGTGCCATGGTCGATGCCGGCCTGCTGGAAGAAGTGGCAGCGGATCTGCCGCAGCTGCCCGCGCTGGCGGAGGCCACCGCACCACTCGTGGCTGAGCGCACGTCCCAGCAGCGCTACCGCGAGGCCTATGCGGTGGCCACGGCCCTCACGGCCGATCTGGGTCTGCGGGGTTTTCGCCTCAACCTGGCAGTGGAGGCCGCGAGCGGGCTGGAAGAACTGCGGCAGCTGGGGCCGAAGATCCGCGATGCGGTAGGTGTCGCCAAGTACGCCCCACTGGAGCGGGCACTCAACGGCTAGCGCAGGGCGCTTCCGGACCGCAGGTGTTGCGTCCGGGCCAGTGGTGGCCGAAGACGCGGCAGCCCGGGGGTGAGCCTTACTTTACGCCCAGCAGTTCCACGTCGAACTTGAGCGTGGCATTGGGCGGAATCACGCCGCCAGCGCCGCGCGCGCCGTAGCCCAGGTTTGCCGGGATGATGAGGGTGCGCTTGCCGCCGACCTTCATGCCTTGCACACCTTCGTCCCAGCCCTTGATCACCATGCCTGCGCCCAGCCCGAACTGGAAGGCGCTGTTGCGGTCACGGCTGGAGTCGAACTTGGCGCCTTGCGCGCCGTCCTTGTAGAGCCAGCCGGTGTAGTGCACGCTGACCTGCTGCCCGGCAGTGGCCTCGGCGCCGTCGCCGAGCTGGGTGTCTTCGTACTGCAGGCCGGAGGCGGTGGTGGTGAGTGCCATGGTGTTTCCTTTGAGATGGGTGCTATATATTTTATAGCAATAGGCCGGCGCCAGGCAACGGCTTCGGCCAGAAATTTATGAAATCTGGTGGTGCCAGCGGCAGGCCCGCCGCCGGCGAGCGCCGCTCAGGCCTTCTTGGGCAGGGTCTGTACCCAGCGTCCGGCAAATGCGTGGAGGTCGCTCAGGCGCTTGAGCAGGTCCTTGCCGGCTTCGGTCGTGGCGTAGCCATCGCCGCCGTGCAGCACCAGACCAGCCTCGCGCAGTTCCTTCAGCCGGGTGTTGAGCGTGTTGGGCGTGATGCCGCCCACGCTGTCCTGCAGCAGGCGGAAAGTCTGGTGGTGGCCATCTTTCAAGGCCCAGAGCACGCGCATCGCGTAGCGGGATTCGAGCAGGTCGAACAGCTGGTAGACGGATGCGTTTTCTTTGGGGCTCATGCGCAGTTTCTCCTGTGGCGCGAAGGGACGGGAACGTGAAGGGGCAATATAGCCCACATCGGCAAATGCTACAAGTTTAATAGCTGATGGCCGGCGTCCGGTCTCGCGCTGCTGCAAGGCATGCCGCTGCTCGCCGCGCAAGGGGCGCAGGCAGTACGGCGGCACCCGATCAGAGGTAGATCTTCTGCAGCAGGCGGATCAGGGTCTTGCGCTCCGCCGCGCTGAGGCGCTGCGTGGCTTCGACCTCCAGCGCGCGGGCGGTGGCTTCGGCCCGGGCCTCCAGTTCGGCCCCGGCCTCGGTCAGGTGCAGGCCGACGGCGCGGCCATCGGTGGGATGGGGCAGGCGCTGCAGCAGGCCGCGCGCGTCCAGGGCATTGATGATGCCCACCAGGTTGGGGGGCTGGATGGCGAGCGTTGCGCAGAGCTGGCGCGAGGTGATGCCCGGGTTGTGCGCGATCAGCGACAGCACCGAGAAGCTCGCGACCTTGAGGTCGTGCTGCTGCATGTGCACGGCGAAGCGGTCCATGATGGCGAGCGAGGCCCGCCGCACGTTGTAGCCCGCCAGCTCCTGGAGGTGCCGGGTGTCGACCTGGTCCACCGAGGGCGGCGGCGAATGCGTTTTGGGAGAAGGCATGCAGCCGATTGTGGCAACAAAGCCGATGCCGGCGGTGCCGGCATCGGCCTGGTGGCCACTGGCGGCTACTGGCAGCTGAAGCTTGCGGCGCTCTCCACGTCGCCCGTTCCCTTGTAGCGCGCCACCTGCGGATAGGGGCACAGGGGGCGGGTACGGCCGGGCGACCAGCTGGCCGGCACGTCCGCGTTCACGCCGCCGGCATTGCCTGCGCCGCGCGCGGAGGCCACCACGGCGTCGGGGGCCTGGCCCTTCTCGACCCAGTTGACCAGGGGCGTGAGCATGTCGAACTGGTCGGTGGCCGGGCCGCCCGAGCAATGGTTCATGCCGGGCACGCGGTAGAACCGTGCGAAGGCATTGGCCGAGCCGTTGTTGGCGCCGCGCAGCGCTTCATACCATTGGGTGGAGTCGTCGCTGGAGAAGATCGGGTCGCTGGTGCCGTGGTAGAGCATCAGCTTGGCACCGCGATTGCGCAGCACCGACAGGTCGCTCGGGTTGGGGGGCGTCATGAACGACAGAGCGGTCTCGGGGTAGAGGCTGCTGGTCGCGCCGATCTTGGCAAGCATGCTGTCGACGTTGCCGTTCAGCGCGAAGTTCGGTCCGTTGAAGGTGGCCCTGTCCTCCGGCGGCACCTGCCAGATGAAGCCGACCGCGCCGGTGTCCAGGCTCAGCGAGTTGCTGAACTTCCAGCCGGCCCAGCCGCTGGTGCCCAGCCCGGCGTCGTAGGGGAAGCTGGCATAGATCTTCGCGCCCTTGCTCGTGGTGGCACCGCTGAAGAGCGAGGCGATGGAGCTCTTCTGCGCCGGGCTCAGGCAGCTGCCGTCGCGTGCGCCCGTGCAGGTTGGCACGTCGCGGTCGAGCTGGAAGGCGGCCTGGCATGCGGCCGTGTCCTGGACCAGGCCGTCCTTGGCGCCGTCGAGCGCGTCGCATTTGGCCAGCACGGCATTGGATACCAGCGCGCGTTCCGCCGCCGTGAAGCCGGTGGAGATGTCACCCGCCGTACTGGCGAGCGCCGCGTACTTCTGCGCGCCGGCAATGTTGGCGATGGCTGCCAGCGGCAGGCGGTAGCCGGGGTTGCCCACCAGGAAGCCGTCGTACTGGTCGGCATAGCGCGAAGCCGCCACCATGGTGTGGCGCCCGCCGTTGGAGCAGCCGCCGAAGTACGAGCGGTCCGGCCCCTTGCCATAGGCGGCCTGCAGCGCGCTTTTGGCCATGGGCGTGAGCTTGCCCACGGCCTGGTAGCCATAGTCGAGCCGGGCCTGCGGGTCGATGCCGAAGAACGGCCCCATGGACGCCGCGTGGCCGGCGTCCGAGCTCAGCACCGCAAACCCCATGTTCAATGCGTTGTCCAGCGCGCCGCCGCCGTTGATGCTGCCGGTGGCCGTGACGACGCTGCCGTCGATACCGCCATTGGCCTGGTAGTAGAAGCGGCCGTTCCAGTTGCGCGGCATGCGGATCTCGAAGCCGATGGCGTAGTTCTGTCCGTCCACCGGGCTGACGCGGCTGAACATGCGGCCGGTGAGCTGGCAATGCTCGCCGATGCTCTTGCCGGCCACGCTCAGCGTGCCTGCGGGGACCAGCGTCGCTGCCGTGATGCTGGTGTTGGCATACGAGAAACGGCTTGCGAGGTCGGTGCAGGATTGCAGCGTGGCGGGGGTTGCCGCGGAAAGGCGGGGCAAGGGGTTGTCCGAGCCGCCGCCGCAGGCGCTGAGCACAGCCGCGGGCAGGAGTGCGGCGAGCCAGGCCGTCGGCCGGCGAGATAGGGGGGGATGCTGGGTCATGGGGAGGTCTCCTTCGGTGTGCGGCCAATGGCCTAATAAAGTTATTTTGTATAACCAATATAGGAGGCCGGTGCGGCGCCGAGATCAGGAGTTTCCCTAGACGGAAAGGTGAGGCGCAAGCGCATGCGGCGCGCACGGCCGTAGCCGTGGCGCGCCGCGTCGTGCGCTATGCGGTGGGTGCGTCAGGCCACGGGCCGCGCGGCGCCCAGGTAGGTGTCGATCACGCGCGGGTCCGTGGCCAGCTCGCGCGCGGGGCCGTGCAGCCCGACCTCGCCCATCTCCAGCACGTAGCCCTGGTCGGCCACCTCCAGTGCGGCGCGGGCGTTCTGCTCGACCAGCAGGATGGTGACGCCGGATTGGCGCAGCGTTTCGATGGTGCGGAAGATCTCCTTGATCACCAGCGGTGCCAGGCCCAGGCTGGGCTCGTCCAGCATGAGCAGCTGCGGGCGCGACATCAGCGCGCGGCCCACGGCCAGCATCTGGCGCTCGCCGCCCGACAGCGTGCCGGCCAGCTGTGCGCGGCGCTCTTTCAGGCGTGGGAACAGCGCGTACACATCATCCAACTGGCTGCGCCACTGGCGGTTGCCCAGGCGCCGCTGGCGAAAGCCGCCCAGCAGCAGGTTGTCTTCCACCGGCATGGTGCCGAACAGCTCGCGCTTCTCGGGCACCAGGGCGATGCCCAGCATCACCCGCTCTTCCAGCGGCAGCGCGCCTATCGGCTGGCCGTCGTATTCGAGCGTGCCGGTGCCGGGCTGGATGCCCATCAGCGTGTTGAGCAGGGTGGACTTGCCGGCCCCGTTGGGGCCGATCACGGTCACCACGCTGCCGCGCGCGGCCTCCAGGTCGATGCCGTGCAGCACCTCGGCACGGCCGTAGCCGCCGCGCAGACCGCGCACGCGCAGCAGTGGGGTGGATGTTGTGTCCATGTCAATTCTCCGTGGCGATCGCGTCGCCCGCGGCACACGAGGCACAAAGGCCCAAGTGGCCGCGGAGCAGGCCATGCGCAGACATCCGCGCAACCGGCTTTGCCTGGGCGCAGGATGTGTCCCCTGCAAGGGGGGAGGCGAAGACACGAAGTGCGGAGCCTGGGGGTTGTCTCATGCTTAGTGTTCCGTTCCCAGATAGGCGGCGCGGACCTTGGGGCTTTGCTGCACTTCGGCGGGCGTGCCTTCCATCAGGTGGGTGCCGAATTCCATCACCACCAGCCGGTCGCAGACGTCCATCACCAGGCCCATGTCGTGTTCCACCAGCAGGATGCCCATGCCTTCGCCGCGCAGCTGGCGCAGCACGGCAGCCAGCGCCTGCTTCTCCTTGTGGCGCAGGCCGGCCGCGGGCTCGTCGAGCAGCAGCAGCGCCGGGTCGGCGCACAGGGCGCGTGCGATCTCCAGCAGGCGCTGCTGGCCCATGGCCAGGTTGCCGGCGAGCTGGTGCAGGTGTTCGCCCATGCCCACGCGCTCGAGCTGGCGCTGGGCCTCCTTGAACAGGCGGCGCTCCTCGACGCGGTCGGTGCGCAGCATGGCGGCCAGCGCGCCCCGGTGGCTGCGCAGGTGCGCGCCGAGCGCGACGTTCTCCAGCACCGTCATGTCGGGGATCATCTTCACGTGCTGGAAGGTGCGCGAGACGCCGCGCTGCGCAATGCGCCGCGCGCCCAGGCCGCCGACCGATTCGCCGCGGAAGCGCACCGTGCCGCTGGTGAGGGACAGCACGCCGGTGATCAGGTTGAAGGTGGTGGACTTGCCCGCACCGTTGGGGCCTATCAGACCGACGATCTCGCCTGCGCGGGCAGTGAAGCTGATGTCATTCACCGCCACCAGGCCGCCAAAGGTCTTGCGGATGGCCTCCACCTGCAGCACGACAGAGCCGGGGGCCGGGCGCTCGCGCGCGGGCAGTGGCTCGGCGTTCTGCCAATCGACAGCACGCGGCGGGCGCGGCAGGCGCCGGTCGACGAAGTCCCACAGTCCGTCGGGCAGGTACTTGAGCACCAGCACCAGCAGGATGCCGAACACGATCACCTCGTAGCTGCCACTGGTGCCGATCAGCTTGGGCAGCAGCACCTGCAACTGGTCCTCCAGCAGCTTGACGATGCCCGCGCCGGCGATCGCGCCCCAGACCTGGGCCACGCCGCCGAGCACGGCCATGAAGAGATACTCGATACCCATCCGGAGCCCGAAGGGCGATGGATTGACCGTGCGCTGGAAGTGGGCGAACAGCCAGCCCGAGATGGAGGCGAACAGCGCCGCCAGCACGAAGATGCCGATCTTGTGGCGCAGCGTGTTGACGCCCATGGCCTCTGCCATCTGCGTGCCGCCGGCCAACGTGCGGATGGCGCGGCCGGTGCGCGAGTCCAGCAGCCGGATCAGCGCAAACGCGGCCAGCAGCACCAGCGCCCACACCAGTGCATAGAACACGCGCAGTTGGCCGATCTCCAGCCCGAACCACTGCAGGCCCTTGACGCCCAGGATGCCGTCGTACTTGCCCAGCGCGTCCAGGTTGCCCATCAGGTAGTAGAGCGACAGCGCCCAGGCGATGGTGGCCAGTGGCAGGTAGTGGCCGGACATGCGCAACGTGATCGCGCCGATCACCAGGGCGCTGAGGGCGGTCAGCCCCAGGCCGATGAACAGCGTCAGCCAGGGCGACAGGCCCAGGTTCACCGTGAGGTAGGCGGTGGTATAGGCGCCTATGCCGACGAAGGCCGCCTGGCCGAAGGAAGTGAGGCCGCCCACGCCGGTGAGCAGCACCAGGCCCAGCACCGGCAGGGCGTAGATGCCGATGTAGTTGAGCTGGATGATCCAGAAATCCGGCAGGGGCAGCAGCGGCAGCGCGATCAGTACCGCGACCAGCGCCAGGGCGCCGAAGCGGCGCGGCAGGCTGCGGCCGGCAGCGGGGGAGGGGAGGGAAGTGGTGACCATGTCAGTGTTCCTCGTCCGGGCCGGCGCGTAGCGAGCGCCACAAGAGCACTGGCAGCACGATGGTGAACACGATCACCTCCTTGAAGGAGCTGGCCCAGAACGAGCCAAAGGCCTCGATCACGCCCACTGCCAGCGCGCCGATCAGCGCGCCCGGGTAGCTGGACAGGCCGGCGATCACGCCCGCGACGAAGCCCTTCAGGCCGATCAGGAAGCCCGAGTCGTAGAACACGGTGGTGGTGGGGCCGATCAGCAGGCCCGACAGCGCACCGATCAGGCCTGCCATGGCGAAGGTGAGGCGGCCCGCGCTCTGCGAGGAGATGCCCATCAGCCGCGCCCCCAGACGGTTCACGGCCGTGGCCCGCAGCGCCTTGCCGTACAGGCTGCGCTCGAAGAACAGCCACAGCAGCACGATCAGTGCCGCCGAGGCCGCGAAGATGATGATGGCCTGGCCGCTGAAATTGACCGGACCGGCTGAAAAGCGCACGTCCCAGAAGGGCGGGTTGCGGAAGCCCTCCGCGCCGAAGAACAGCAGGCCCAGGCCGGTCATGGCCAGGTGCACCCCGACCGAAACGATCAGCAGCACCAGCGTGCTGGCGCCGGCCAGCGACTGGTAGGCCACGCGGTAGACCAGCGGGCCAAAGGCGGTGACGATGCAGATGGTGAGCAGTGCCTGCACCGGCAGCGGCAGCCCGTGCGGCGCAGCCCAGGCCGACACCGCCGCGATCACGGCCGGCGCGGCAAAGGTGCGCAGGCCGGCCTTGAGCGCAGTGCCGGCGCCGCGCCCTTCGCGCAGCCCGGCGGCCAGGTCCATCAGCGCGGCCACCGCCGCCACGATCAGCAGCAGCCAGACGGTGCCCGGCACCTGCCCGGTCTGGAAGATCGCCAGTGTGAGCGCGCCGTAGGCCACGAACTCACCCTGTGGAATGAAGATGATGCGGGTCACCGTGAAGACCAGCACGATGGCCATGCCCAGCAGCGCGTAGATCGCACCGTTGGTCAGGCCGTCCAGCAGGAGGATGCTGGCGATGGAGAAGTCCATAGAGGATGGGCGTTGGTTCGGAAAGCGACCGGGCGGCCGGGCCTGCATAGGCCCGGCCGCCCGGAAAAGGGGACGATGCTTACTGTTCGACCTTGAATTCGCCGTTGACCACCTTGAGCATCACGCCGGTCTCATTGGTGTAGCCCCAGTGGTCCTGGGCCGTCCAGTCGAGCACGCCGTGCGCCAGCACGGTACGGCCCATGGTCTCGAAGGCGTCGCGCAGCGCGGCGCGGAATTCCGGCGTGCCGGGCTTGGCCTTCTTGAGGGCGATCGGCACAGCCTTCTCCAGCACCACAAGGGCGTCCGAGCCATGGCCCGCGAACTGGTTGCGCGAGCCCGGGCCGTAGGCCTTCTCGTACTGCTGCACGAAGGCGACGGCCATCTGCTTGGAGGGATGGCTGTCGGGCAGCTGTTCGGCGATCACGGCCGGGCCGGAGACCACGAAGGTGCCGTCGGCATCCTTGCCGGCGGTGCGCATCAGGTCGCGCGTGGCGGCGGCATGGGTCTGGTAGACCTTACCCTTGTAGCCGCGCTCCATGATGGCCTTCTGCGGCATGCCGGCACCGCTGCCGGAGGCCACGATCAGGATCGCGTCCGGGTTGGCCGAGGTGAGCTTGAGCGCCTGCGCGGTCACGCTGGTGTCGGCGCGGGCGAAGCGCTCGATGCCCGTGACCTTGATGCCGTTCTTCTCGGCCACGGCCGTGAAGTCCTTGAGCCACAGCTCGCCATAGGCGTCGGTGTAGCCCAGGAAGCCGACCGTCTTCACGCCCTGCTTCTTCATGTGGTTGACCATGGCGAAGGCCATCACGCCATTGGACTGCGGCAGGCGGAACAGCCACTTGTCCTTGCCCGGCGGCAGGCCGGCCGGCGCGGTCGAGAGCTGCGGCGTGCCGGACTCCGCCGTCACGTCGGCCATCGGGATGGTGACCGGCGTGGCGGTGGAGCCCACGATCACGTCGGCCTTGTCCTCGGTGATCAGGCGCTGCGTGGCCTTGACGCCGGCGGTCGGGTCGCTCGCGTCGTCCAGCACGATCACCTTGAGGGTCTCGCCGGCGATGGTCTTGGGCCACAGCGCAATGGCGTTCTTCACCGGGATGCCCAGGCCGGAGGCCGGCCCGGTGAGCGGCTGCACCACGCCTACGGTGATGTCGGCATGGGCCGCGCCAAAGGCTGCAAGCAGTACGGCGGCAAGGGTGGTACGGGCAAGTTTCACTGAAAGGTCTCCTGCAGCATCAAGCTGGAAATGGTGCCTGCACCATACGGCATCCGGGCCTGGAACGGTCCCCGGATTTCCCCTCGCAAGGACATGGCGCGTCCCGGTTTGCAGGCGCACATTCGCTTGCCAGCGGCGCATGAGCACGATGTGGCCAAAGCCCAAGGACGCCGTGGAACCGGCTTTGCCGGGCCACTGGTGGTGCCTTGCAGGCCGCGCCGGGCCAGTGGCCCGGCCCTTCGCCAGTCTCGAAAGGTCCACCGGACCTTTCGTGTACGGGCTCAGCCCCCCGCAAGGGGGTGGCGAAGACGCGAAGCGCGTAGCCTGGGGGTGTGCTCATGACTCGGCGCTGAAGCCGATCTTCTTGACCAGGGGGCCCCAGCGCTCGTATTCGCTCTGCTGCGAGGCGGCCATGGCCTCCTGCGTGGAACCTTGCACGATCAGCCCGACCACGGCCAGGCTGTCGAGTACCGATCTCTCGCGCAGCGCCTGGTTGATCGCTGCATTGGCGGCCGCCAGGGTGGCGGCCGGCGTGCGCGCCGGCGCGTAGAAGCCAAACCATTCCTCCGCTGTCAGGCCGGGCAGGCCTTGCTCGGCAAAGGTCGGCACGTCCGGCAGGAAGGGCGAGCGCTGGCGGCCCGAGGTGGCCAGCACGCGCAGCTTGCCGCCCTTGAGGTGCGGCAGGTAGTCGCCGCTGGGCGTCATCATGGCGGCGATCTGCCCGCCCACGGCATCGGTCACGCCGGGAATGGAGCCACGGTAGGGCACGTGCTTGAGCTCGGTATGCGTCTCGATGCCCAGCAGCGCCCCAAGAAAGTGCGGCAGCGATCCTGCGCCGGGCGAGCCGTAGCTCGCGTCCCTGGGGTTGGCCTTGGCCCAGGCGATGAAGTCCTGCACCGTGCGCACGTTGGACGGCACCATGGGGCCGACGGCAAGTCCGTGGTGCATGACCGCGCCGATGGATACCGGCGCGAAGTCCTCGGGCTTGTAGCTGAGCCGGCTGTAGATGTGCGGGTAGGTGGACAGCGCCGACACCGGCGCCAGCGCCAGCACCGATCCATCGGCTGGCGAGGCCTTGAGCGACTCCAGCGCGATGCGGCCACCGGCGCCGGGCTTGTTGTCGACCACCGCCGCGTTCTTCGTGTAGGCGCTGCCGGCGAGCTTCTCGCCCACGCGGCGCGCCACGCTGTCGCCCGAGCTGCCGGGTGGGAAGCCGTAGAAGATGCGCACCTGGTCCAGCGCCTGGGCGCTGGCCGGAAGTTGCAACAGGGGGCCGAGCGTGGCGGCGGCGCCTAGCGTGCGGACGAAATCGCGGCGGGTGGTCATGCTTGTCTCCTTGGAATGGAAAGGGGGCGGTCAGAAGGCGTGTCGCACACCCAGGTTCACGCCGTTCTGCGAGGCGCCGGCGGCAGGGTTGCTGCCTGCTGCGCCGCCGCTGACGGACACGGCCGCCAGGCGTTCGTTGCGGATGTGGCCCACCTGCGCATACACGGCCGTGCGCTTGGAGAGGCTGTAGAGCAGCCGCGCCGCCAGCAACGTCGAGTTGTTGTCGGACGCATGGCTGTAGCGCAGGGTGGACCACTGGCCCGTCAGCGTCAGCTGCGGGCTCAGCGGATAGGAGGCTCCCAGGTACCAGAGATCGCTGCGTGGCTTGGCGGCATCGCCGTCGTTGTCGCGGCGTAGCAGGCCGCCGCCGATCTTCACGCTCGACACCTGCACATAGGCGCCGAGCAGCAGGCGGTCGTCCTTCTTGCTGCTGCTGGTGAGGTTGGCGAAGACCAGGTCGGTGCTGGAGGCGGGCGTGCGGCCGCGCTGGCTGTCATAGGACAGTACGGCGCCCCACAGCGGCGTGTCGTACTTGGCCATCAACGACCACTGGCGGCAGGCCGACTTGTCGGTGGCGCTCTCGCCCGGGCAATTGGTGCCCACGGGGCTGGGCCCGGCGTTGACCGTATCGCGCCCGAAGCTGTACTGCGCCCCCACCGACAGCGCACCGAAGCTGCCACGGTAGGCCAGCGCGTTGTCGGCGCGGGAATTGGGGATGTAGGCATCCAGGGAGCCGATGGCATACAGCGCCGGCCCGATCACGTCGGAATCCTGCACGGACCAGAACAGCATGGAGTACTGGCGGCCGAGCGTGAAGCTGCCCCAGGGGCTGCTCAGGCCGACATAGGATTGCCGCCGCGAAGCCGCGGCCGCCCTGGCCCAGCGTGCCCTGGTCGGGGGCCAGGCCCATTTCCAGCACAAACACCGCGCCCAATCCGCCGCCCAGGTCTTCCGTGCCACGAAAGCCCAGCCGTGACGGCAGCGTGCCGGTGTTGCTGGGCATGCGTGTCAGGTGCCCGGCGCCCGCGCCGACCTTGTCGATGTATTCCACACCTACATCCAGCAAGCCGTAGATGCTGACGTTGGAAGTGGATGGCGCAGCCTGCGCATGTACCGCAATCGGCGAGAGCGCGGCGCCGGCGGCCAGTGCGGCGAGGCCGGCCCGGGCGGTGGCCCAGCGCCTGGGGGTGTTCCTGTTGCTTGTCATCCTCTGTCTCCTCGTGGTTGTGGCGCGGTATGGCCTGGCCGTCATGCGCGGCCTGGACCATGGGCGCCTATCCTCATGAATGCCGCCCGGTCGGCGCGGCATGTGCGGGGCACTCTGTGGCACAGCAGCCGGTGCTGCTGCGCCCATTCAATCGGGGTGCGAGGCGCTCTACCGCGGCGCCATGCGCAGCGCGCCATCCAGGCGGATCACCTCGCCATTGAGGTGCCCGTTCTGCACGATGTGCGCGGCCAGCTGCGCGAACTCTTCGGGCTTGCCCAGGCGTGGAGGGAAGGGGATGGACTTGGCCAGCGTCTCCTGCACCGCCTCGGGCAGCTCCTGCATCAGCGGTGTGGCGAACAGGCCGGGGGCAATGGTGCAGACGCGGATGCCGTGCTGTGCCAGGTCGCGCGCCATGGGCAGGGTCATGCCGACCAGACCGCCCTTGGATGCGCTGTAGGCCTGCTGTCCGACCTGGCCATCGAAGGCTGCGACCGAGGCGGTGAACAGCATCACGCCGCGCTCGCCGCCTTCCAGCGGGTCGAGCTTGGCGCAGGCTGCGGCAAACAGCCGGCTGATGTTGTACGTGCCCAGCAGGTTGACCCGGATCACGCGCTCGAACGCATCCAGCGGCGCGGCAGAACCGTCCTTCTGCACCACGCGCTTGGCGCTGCCGATGCCGGCCACGTTCATCAGCAGGCGCGCCGGGCCGTGCGCGGCAGCGGCCTGGGCCAGGGCCGCCTCCACGCTGGCGGTGTCGGTGATGTCGCAGCCGCAGGCCACGCCGCTGATGTCGGCTGCGACCTTCTGCGCACGTTCGATGTTGACGTCCAGCACCGCGACCTTGGCGCCCAGGCGGGCCAGTTCGCGCGCGGTGGCTTCGCCGAGGCCCGATGCCCCGCCGGTGACGAGAGCGGCTTGTCCTTGCAATTGCATGGCGCTTCCTTTGTGTTTAACGGACGCTGGGTTGGGCGATGCGGGGCGCGCTGCCGTCGTGCAGCGCATCGACCAGCGCGGCGCGGTGCTTGAGCACGGCGCGCTGGTTGATGGAGCCCTTGTCGGTGACCTCGCCCAGGTCGATGGAGGGCGGCGTGGTCAGGATCAGCGCGCGGGCGATGCGGTTGGCGCTGCCGGTGGCGCTGGCGGCCAGCGTGTCGAGCATCTGCTGCAGCCACTGGCGCACCGGTGCACTGGCGGCGACCTCCTCCATCGAAGCGCCGGCCGGCAGCCCAGACAGCCCGCGCAGGGCCGGTGTCGGGAACAGCAGGGCGCCGACTTCCTTCAGGTTGATGCCGGTCAGCACGGCATCCTGCACATAGGGGGCGCCGGCGGCAGCGATCCGCGCGCGCAGCGGGCCCACGCTCACGAAGGTGCCGGTGGCGAGCTTGAAGTCTTCCGCGATGCGGCCGTCGAAGCGCAGGCCGCGGTGGTGGTTGGCCGGGTCGATCCATGCCACCGCGTCGCCGGTGGACAGGAAGCCCTCCTCGTCGAAGGCTTCGCGCGTGGCTTCGTCGTTGCGCCAGTAGCCCGGCGTGATGTTGGGGCCGCGGTAGCGCACCTCGGTCTTGCCGTCCACCTCCACCAGCTTGATGCGGATGCCGGCGGCGGGCAGGCCCAGGTCGCCCGAGGTGACCTCGGGCCCGGTGATGTAGAGCGCGAAGGGCGAGGACTCGGTCATGCCCAGGCCGGTGCCCATGACGATGCGCTCGCCCACCTCGGCCTCCTGCGTGCGGTGCAGGCTGTCCCACACCGGCTGGGCCAGCGCGGCGCCGGCGTAGAAGAACATCTTCACGCGCGACAGCAGCGTGCGGCGCAGCAGCGCGTCGTCCTGCATGGCCTGGGCGATGGCCTCGAAACCGGTGGGCACGTTGAAGTACACCGTGGGCGCGATCTCGCGCAGGTTGCGCAGCGTCTCGGCCATGCCGGCGGGCGTGGGCTTGCCTTCGTCGATGTGCAGCGTGCCGCCGTTGTAGAGCACGATGCCCACGTTGTGGTTGCCGCCGAAGGTGTGGTTCCAGGGCAGCCAGTCGACCAGCACCGGCGGCTCTGCTGCCAGCGCGGGGATGGATTGCAGCAGCTGCTGCTGGTTGGCGCACCACATGCGGTGCGTGTTGATGACGGCCTTGGGGTTCTTGGTGGAGCCCGAGGTGAACAGGAACTTGGTGATGGTGCCGGGATGGATGGCGTGCATGGCCGCGTCTACGGCCGGCGTGGCGGGCGTCTCCAGCAGTTCGGCCCAGGGGGTGCTGGCGCGGCCGGGCAGCGTGCCTTCGGCCAGCACCACTTCCGCGTCGGCGCCCACCACGGCTTCGATGGCGCGGCCATACCGCTTGGCGTCGCTTGCAAACACCAGGCCGGGCGTGAGCGTGCCCAGCACGTGGCGCAGCTTGTCGAAGTCCTGGCTCACGTTGGAGTAGGCGGGCGATACCGGGCAGTGCGGTATGCCTGCGTACAGGCAGCCCAGCGCCAGCAGCGCATGCTCGATGCTGTTCTCGCTGAGGATGGCCACCGGCCGCTCGGCCGACAGGCCGCGCGCCAGCAGGGCCTGGCCGATGCTGCGCGCGTGCTGCAAGGCCTGGGCGTAGCTCACGTGGATCCAGTCGCCGGTGCTGCCGTCGGCGTTGCGGCGGCGGCGTGCCACATAGGTGCGCTCCGGCGTGGTGGCGGCCCAGTGCAGCAGGCGGTCGGTCATGCGGTGGGCATAGGGTGCCAGCGGCACCTCTGCCTCCAGGTACTGCACGCCCGGGGCGCCTTCATGCAGCGTGGCGCGCGTGATGCCGAACTCCACGTGGCGGTAGCGCGGAGCCGCCGGCGTGGCCGGGCGCTCCAGGGTGTTTGTCTCGCTCATGTTCCTCTTTCTGCTGGTGCGGCAAGTGCGGCACTACGCCTTGGCGACCTTGGCCGCCTTGCCTTCCAGGAAAGCACGCACGCGTTCCTTGGCGTCGGGCGCGCTCTGGGCAATGGCGGCCATCAGCGCCTCGGTGAAGAAGCCCTGGTCGGCCGGCTGCTCGGCAATGCGTGGCAGGGCGTGCATCAGCGCGTAGTTGGTGAGCGGCGCGTTCTGCGCCACGCGACCGGCCAGCTCCAGCGCCTTGTCCAGGGCCGTTCCCTCGGGTACCAGGTACTGTGCAAAGCCGGCGCGCTCGCCGTCTTCTGCGTTGTAGACTCGGCCCGTCAACATCATGTCAGCCATGCGTGCCGCGCCGATCAGCTTGGGGATGCGTACCGAGCCGCCGCCGCCGACGAAGATGCCGCGCGAGCCCTCGGGCAATGCGTAGAAGGTGCTGCTGTCGGCCACGCGGATGTGGCAGGCACTGGCCAGCTCCAGGCCACCGCCGACCACGGCGCCGTGCAGCGCCGCAATCACCGGCACCGGGCCGAACTGCACGCGTTCCAGCGCCGCATGCCACATGCGGGAGTGGTGCAGGCCCTGGCCGGCGTCGCGCTCCTGCAGCTCCGACAGATCCAGCCCGGCGCAGAAATGCGGGCCCTCGCCGTCGAGCACGGCGGCGCGCACGGTGTCGGGCAGGTTCTCGAAGGTGTCCCGCAGTGCCAGGATCACGCCGTCGGACAGCGCATTGCGCTTGGCCGGCCGCGTCAGCCGCACGAGGGCGACCGGGCCGCGCAGCTCCAGCTGCACGAAGGAGGAGGAAGCGTTGGAAGATGTCATGGAGATGTTTGCCAAATGAGTGGATTATTGTTATAAAAAATAACTAGTTCAACGGGGTGAACCCGCCTTGTTGCCTAGTACTTACCCTGAGAAAGCCCTGCGCTGGAGACTCCCATGGACCACGAGAACCTGATCGCCATCGACATCCACACCCACGCCGAAGTGAGCTGCTGGAACCCCTTCGACAACTACGGCGAGGAATACGACCGCGCGGCCGACAAGTACTTCAAGAACGGCCGCCGCCCGACTATCCAGGAGACCATCGACTACTACCGCAAGGTCAAGATCGGCCTGGTCATGTTCACGGTGGACAGCGAGTCCAAGCTGGGCCGCCGCCGCATTCCCAACGAGGAGATCGCCGAGGCCGCGCAGAAGAACAGCGACATGATGATTGCCTTCGCCAGCATCGACCCGCACAAGGGCAAGATGGGCGCACGCGAGGCCGAGCGGCTGATCAAGGAGCACGGCGTCAAGGGCTTCAAGTTCCACCCGACGGTGCAGGGCTATCACCCCTACGACAAGATGGCCTGGCCGATCTACGAGGTGATCAACGCCCACGGCCTGCCGGCGATCTTCCACACCGGCCACAGCGGCATCGGCAGCGGCATGCGCTGCGGTGGTGGCCTGCGGCTGGAGTACAGCAACCCCATCCACCTGGATGACGTGGCGATCGACTTCCCCGACATGCAGATCGTCATGGCCCACCCGAGCTTCCCGTGGCAGGACGAGGCGCTCTCCGTGGCCACGCACAAGCCCAACGTCTGGATCGACCTTTCGGGCTGGAGCCCCAAGTATTTCCCGAAGCAGCTGGTGCAGTACGCCAACACGCTGCTCAAGGACCGCGTACTGTTCGGCAGCGACTACCCGCTGATCACGCCCGAGCGCTGGATGAAGGACTTCGAGGAAGCCGGCTTCAAGCCCGAGGTGATGCCAGGCATCCTCAAGGGCAACGCCGTGCGGCTGCTGGGCCTTGACCAGAAGGCCGCGGCGCCCGCGGCCGCGTGATTGCTATATAAAAAATAGCGTATTGCCGGCGATCCATCTTCATTTCAGGTTGATTCATGCCTGATACTGAAGCGGATCGCCGGCGTTTTGCTGCAATTTTTGCAGCAATCAGGCCGCCTTCAGCGTCGCCATGTCGACGACGAAGCGGTATTTCACGTCGCTCTTGAGCATGCGCTCGTAGGCCGTGTTGATCTCGTCCATGCGGATGACCTCGATGTCCGAGACGATGCCGTGCCGGGCGCAGAAGTCCAGCATCTCCTGCGTTTCCTTGATGCCGCCGATCAGCGAGCCGGCCAGGCGGCGGCGCTTCATGATCAGGCTGAACACGTTGGGCGAGGGGTGCGGGCTGTCGGGCGCACCGACCAGGGTCATGGTGCCGTCGAGCTTGAGCAGCGCCAGGAAGGCGTCCAGGTTGTGCGGCGCGGCCACGGTATTGAGGATGAAGTCGAAGCTGCCGGCGTGCGCGGCCATCTCGTCGGGGTTCTTGGACACCACGACCTCCTTGGCGCCCAGGCGCAGTGCGTCTTCGCGCTTGCCCGCCGTGGTGGTGAACAGCACCACGTGCGCGCCCATGGCCGCGGCGATCTTCACGCCCATGTGGCCGAGCCCGCCCAGGCCGACGATGCCGACCTTGCTGCCCGGGCCCACGTTCCATTGGCGCAGCGGGGAGTAGGTGGTGATGCCGGCACACAGCAGCGGCGCCACGGCGGCCAGCGCGCCTTCGTCGTGCGAGATCTTCAGCACGAAGGACTCGCGCACCACCATGTGGTCGGAATAGCCGCCGTAGGTGTTGGCGCCAGTGCCCTGTTCAGGGCCGTTGTAGGTGCCGGTGAAGCCGTTGTCGCAGTACTGCTCCAGGCCATCGGCGCAGGGCTGGCAGTGCTGGCAGCTATCGACCATGCAGCCGACGCCGACCAGGTCGCCGACCTTAAACTTGCTGACCAGGTCGCCCACGGCGGTGACGCGGCCGACGATCTCGTGGCCCGGCACGGTGGGGTAGACGGTGTTGTGCCATTCATTGCGCGCGGTGTGCAGGTCCGAGTGGCAGACGCCGCAGTGCAGCACGTCGAGCGCGACGTCCAGCGGGCCGGTGGCGCGCCGCTCGAAGCTGAAGGGCGCCAGTGCAGCGGTGGAGGAGGTGGCGGCGTAGCCGTGGGCTGTGGTCATGGCAATAGAAGTCAGTGGCGAAAGGGGCGACCCTATTCCTTTCCGGCGAGCCGCGTGTGACGGTGCGTGACAGCGGAGCGGGCGCAGGGTTTTTTCCGGGGGAGCCAGCGGCGCCTTAGCGGGCGTGCTAGTCCAGGAAAATGCCGAATGCCCAGGCAGGAATTGGGCATGCAGCTACTGAATTGATAGCTATCGCGGTCAGGGGTCGATAGGCGCCGCGTAGCGCGCCAGCCCATCCGCCAGGGCATCGAACACCAGCCGGCAGTGGCGGCTGTGGCGCAGGTCCTCGTGCATGACCACCCAGGTGTCGAGCGTGACGGAGAACTCCCGGGGCAGCAGGTGCACCAGCGCCGGATCGCGGCGCGCCAGCGCCACCTGGCACGCGCCGATGCCGGCGCCGGCCCGGATCGCCGCCAATTGCGCCACGTCGCTGTCGGTGCGCAGCGTAAAGGCGTCGCGGCGCAGCATCGGAGCCTGTTCCCGCAGGCTGCGCAGGAAGGCGGTTTCACGGTCGAAGCCGATCAGGCGGTGGCCGCGCAGTTCCTCCGCGCTGGCGGGCGTGCCGAAGCGCGCCAGGTAGTCGCGGTGCGCGTGCAGGCCGATGGCGATGCCGCCGATGCGCCGCGCCACCAGTGCCTCCTGCTCGGGCCGCAGCATGCGCACGGCGACGTCGGCCTCGCGCCGCAGCAGGTCGTCCACGCGGTTGGACAGCGTCAGTTCGATGACCAGGCCCGGGTGGGCGTCCTGCAGCGGTGCCAGCAGCGGCGGCAGCAGTTCGATCCCGACCACCTCGCTGGCGCTGATGCGCACCGTGCCCCCCAGGCCTTCGCCCTGGCGCGACGCCACCCGCCGCAGGGCCGCCGCGGCAGCGGCCAGTGCCTCGGCGTGGGGCCGCAGCGCCAGTGCCGCCTCGGTCGGCGCAAAGCCCTGCTGCGAGCGGGTGAACAGCGCCAGCCCCAGGGCCTGCTCCAGCGCCTCCACATGGCGCCCGACCGTGGGCTGGGCCAGGCCCAGTTGGCGCGCTGCGCCGGAGAGCGAGCCCTCCTGCAGCACGCCGAGGAAGGTGCGGTACAGCTGCCAGTCCGGGTCCTGCGTGATCATGCAAATAAGTATAGAGACCGCACATGTTTGGGCAATTCCGTATGGGCCTGCGCAGCGGCAGACTGGTGGCCTTCATTCACATGCAAGGGGTTGGCCATGGACTCGACTATCGGAACCAGGAGCGCGCTGGTGCTGGGCGCTACCGGCGGCATCGGCGGCGAGGTCGCGCGCCAGTTGCAGGCGGCGGGCTGGCGGGTACGGGCGCTGCACCGCAATGCCGCCGCCCAGCCCGCCACGGGCTGGCAGTGGCAGCAGGGCGACGCGATGCAGGCGGCCGACGTGCTGCGTGCCGCGCGCGGCACGCAGCTGATCGTGCATGCGGTCAACCCGCCCGGCTACCGCCATTGGGAAAGGCTGGTGCTGCCCATGCTGGACCACAGCATTGCCGCCGCGCGTTCCAGCGGCGCGCGCATCCTGCTGCCTGGCACGGTCTACAACTACGGGCCCGATGCCTTCCCGCTGCTGTGCGAGGACGCGCCGCAGCATCCCGTCACCCGCAAGGGCGCGATCCGGGTCGAGATGGAGCGCCGCCTGCGCGCAGCGGCCGGCGACGGCGTGCGTACGCTGGTGGTGCGTGCCGGCGACTTCTTCGGTCCGCAGGCGGCCAACAACTGGTTCTCCCAGGCACTCGTGGTGCCGGGGCGGCCGCTGCGCGGCATGCGCAACCCGGGGCGGGCGGGCATTGGCCACCAGTGGGCCTACCTGCCGGACGTGGCGCGCACCATGCTGCAATTGCTGGAGCGCGAGGCGGCGCTGGAGGATTTCGCCTGCTTCCATATGAAGGGCCACTGGGACCACGATGGCCTGCAGATGGCCGCCGCCATCCGGCGCGCGGCCGGCGACCCGGCGCTGCCGCTGCGCGCCTTCCCCTGGTGGCTGCTGCGCGCGGCCGCCCCTTTCGTCACGACGCTGCGCGAGATGCAGGAGATGCGCTATCTCTGGCAGCAGCCGCTGCAACTGGACAACGCGCGGCTGCGCGCCGTGCTCGGTGAAGAGCCGCACACCCCCTGGGACGTGGCGGTGCGCGACACCCTGCAGGGGCTGGGCTGCCTGCCCGGCGCGCCGATAGCCCAGGCCGCTGGCGGCTGAGCGCGTACGGCATACGCCACCCGGCGTATATCGCCCCGGGGGGGTAATCCCTAGCATCCCTTCCATCGCTGCACATGGCTGTCCGACCGGGCAGGCAGGCGGCGACCGAGTTCCCCCACTTCTGGAGAGATGCAATGCAACGTCGATTCACCCTCAAGGCGCTCACCGCCGCTGTCGCGCTGGCCAGTCTTTCCGCTGCGCCGGCCTTTGCCGCCGACGACACCATCAAGGTCGGCATCCTGCATTCGCTGTCGGGCACCATGGCGATCTCCGAGACGGCGCTCAAGGACATGGCGCTGATGACCATCGAAGAGATCAACGCCCAGGGCGGCGTGCTGGGCAAGAAGCTGGAGCCGGTGATCGTCGATCCGGCCTCCAACTGGCCGCTGTTCGCCGAGAAGACCAAGCAGCTGCTGGGGCAGGACAAGGTGGCCGTGATCTTCGGCTGCTGGACCAGCGTGAGCCGCAAGTCGGTGCTGCCGGTGGTCGAGGAAATGAACGGCCTGCTGTTCTACCCGGTGCAGTACGAGGGCGAGGAGCTGTCCAAGAACGTGTTCTACACCGGTGCCGCGCCCAACCAGCAGGCCATCCCCGCGGTCGAATACCTGATGAGCAAGGCCGGTGGCGGCGCCAAGCGCTTCGTGCTGCTGGGCACCGACTATGTCTACCCGCGCACCACCAACAAGATCCTGCGTGCCTTCCTCAAGAGCAAGGGCGTGAAGGATGCGGACATCGACGAGAAGTACACCCCCTTCGGCCACAGCGACTACCAGACCATCGTCGCCGACATCAAGAAGTTCTCGCAGGGCGGCAAGACAGCGGTGATCTCCACCATCAACGGCGACTCCAACGTGCCCTTCTACAAGGAACTGGGCAACGCCGGCCTGAAGGCCAAGGACGTGCCGGTGGTGGCCTTCTCGGTCGGCGAAGAAGAGCTGCGCGGTGTCGACACCAAGCCGCTGGTGGGCCACCTGGCCGCATGGAACTACTTCATGTCGATCAAGAACCCGACCAACGCCGCCTTCATCAAGCAGTGGAGCGAGTACGCGAAGGCCAAGAAGCTGCCCGGCCAGATGGACAAGCCGCTGACCAACGACCCGATGGAGGCCACCTACATCGGCATGCACATGTGGAAGCAGGCCGTCGAGAAGGCCAAGAGCACCGACACCGACAAGGTCATCGCCGCCATGGCCGGCCAGACCTTCAAGGCGCCGGACGGCTTCACGATCGAGATGGACCCGAAGAACCACCACCTGCACAAGCCGGTGTTCATCGGCGAGATCAAGGCCGACGGCCAGTTCGGCGTGGTGTGGAAGACGCCTGCGCCGATCAAGGCCCAGCCCTGGAGCCCGTACATCGAAGGCAACGACAAGAAGCCTGACTACCCGGCGGGCAAGTCCTCTTCCTGAGCCTTTCACAGGCAGGACCCGGCCCGTTCCCCGCATGGTGGGCGGGCCTTTTTCTCTTGATTCCCGATGATGTCCAACCGAGGTTCCTGATGCTGCGCAGATCGATCCAGGCCGCGCGAATGGCGGCCGTGCTGGCCGCCGTGCTGCTGTCGGGCGCCGCGCATGCGCTGACGTCCGCCGAGGCCACCGCCATGGCCACGGGCGACACCGACGACCGCGTGGCCGCCATCAACCAGGCCGTACTGAGCGCCGACGCGAAGACCATGGCCTTCTTCCAGGCCCTGGCCGGCGACACCGTCAAGACCACGGCCAGCCATGTCTACCTGATGAAGGACGACAAGGGCTACGACCCTGTCACCGGCGCCGAGCTGAAGGTGCCGGCCGACGCCGAGGACGTGGTCAACAACAACCTGCTGCGCAGCACGCTGGACACCGCCATGGCCGCGCTGCAGCTCGCCAGCCCCGACGACAAGGTGCGGGCCGACGCGGTGCAGGTGCTGCTCAACGAGCCCGACGAATCGCGGCTGCCGCTGGTGGAGAAGGCGCTGGCGGCCGAGCAGGTGCCGGCCATCAAGGCCCGGCTGGAGCGCGTGCGTGCGGCCAGCATGCTCGACAGCGCCGACAGGGCGCACCGGCTGGAAGCTGCCGCCACCCTGGCGGACAGCAGCAGTCCCGAGGTCAAGCTTCTGCTCAACGAGCGCCTGGCCAAGGAAGAGGACGCGGGCGTCAAGGCCGCGCTGCTGGCCGCGGTGCACAGCATCGATGGCCGCCTGGTCTGGGGCGACCGCATCAACGCCATCTTCAGCGGCATCAGCCTGGGCTCGGTGCTGCTGCTGGCCGCGCTGGGCCTGGCCATCACCTATGGCCTGATGGGCGTCATCAACATGGCGCATGGCGAGCTGATGATGATCGGCGCCTATGCCACCTACGTGGTGCAGGGCCTGTTCCAGCGCTACCTGCCCGAAGCCTGGTTTGGCGGCTACCTGGTTGCGGCGATTCCGGTGGCCTTCCTGGCGTCGGCGCTGGTCGGCGCGGTGATCGAGCGCGGCGTGATCCGCTTCCTCTACGGCCGCCCGCTGGAGACGCTGCTGGCCACCTGGGGCATCAGCCTGATGCTGCAGCAGCTGGTGCGCACCGTGTTTGGTGCGCAGAACGTGGGTGTGGAAAACCCGTCGTGGATGAGCGGCGGCTTCACCATGCTGGGCAATGTGGCACTGCCCTGGAACCGCATCTGCATCATCATCTTCGCGGCACTGGTGCTGGCGGCCATGGCCTGGCTGATCGGCCGCACGCGGCTGGGCCTGTTCGTGCGCGGCGTCACGCAGAACCGGCCGATCGCCTCGTGCATGGGCGTGAATACGGCGCGGGTCGATACCTATGCGTTCGCGCTGGGCTCGGGCATCGCGGGCCTGGCGGGCTGCGCGCTGAGCCAGATCGGCAACGTGGGGCCCGACCTGGGCCAGGGCTACATCGTGGACTCGTTCATGGTGGTGGTGCTGGGCGGCGTCGGCCAGCTCGCCGGTACGGTGTACGCGGCCATGGGCCTGGGCATCCTCAACAAATTCCTCGAAGGCTGGACCGGTGCGGTGCTGGCCAAGATCGCGGTGCTGGTCTTCATCATCGTCTTCATCCAGAAGCGGCCGCAGGGCATCTTTGCCGTCAAGGGCCGCAGCGCCGAGGCGTGATCGTCAAAAAATGAGCCATCCCATCCTTCCACCCAAGGCGCCGCTGCTCACCCGCAAGGGCTGGGGCGCCTTCTTCGCCGCGCTGATCGCGGTCTGCGCGCTCGCGCCGGTGCTCAACCTGTGGGTGCCCGAGGGCAGTGCCCTGCACCTGAGCGACTACGGCGTGGCGCTGGTCGGCAAGATCATGTGCTATGCCATCGTGGCGCTGGCCATGGACCTGATCTGGGGCTACACCGGCATCCTGTCGCTGGGCCACGGCGTGTTCTTCGCGCTCGGCGGCTATGTCATGGGCATGTACCTGATGCGCCAGATCGGCCGCGACGGCAACTACAAGAGCGACCTGCCGGACTTCATGGTGTTCCTTGACTGGAAGACGCTGCCCTGGCACTGGGCGCTGTCGGACAGCTTCATTGCCACGCTGGTGCTGGTGGTGGCGGTGCCGGGGGTGGTGGCCTTCGTGTTCGGCTACTTCGCCTTCCGCTCGCGCATCAAGGGGGTGTATTTCTCCATCATCACGCAGGCCATGACCTTCGCCGCCATGCTGCTGTTCTTCCGCAACGAGACCGGCTTCGGCGGCAACAACGGCTTCACCGACTTCAAGCGCATCCTCGGGCTGCCCATCGCCACGCAGGGCATGCGCATGACGCTGTTCGCGCTGACCGGCTGCACGCTGCTGGGTTTCTTCCTGTTCGCGCGCTGGCTGGTCGCAAGCAAGTTCGGCCGCGTGCTGCAGGCCATCCGCGACGCCGAGACGCGCGTCATGTTCTGCGGCTACAACCCGCTGCCCTACAAGCTCACCATCTGGGTCATCTCCGCCGTGATGTGCGGCGTGGCCGGGGCGCTGTATGTGCCGCAGGTGGGCATCATCAATCCGGGCGAGATGAGCACCGCGGCCTCCATCGAGATGGCGGTGTGGACGGCCGTGGGCGGGCGTGCCACGCTGGTCGGCCCCATCCTGGGCGCCTTCCTGGTCAATGGCGCCAAGAGCTGGCTGACCGTGGCGGCGCCCGAGTTCTGGCTGTACTTCCTGGGTGCGCTGTTCATCGCGGTGACGCTTTTCCTGCCCGATGGGGTGGTGGGCCTGTGGCGCCGGCTGGCGCGGCGCAAGCCGACCCCCGTGGCCGCGCCGCTGCGCGAGAGCGTGGCGCGCGAGGCCGGCCAGGCCAGGAGCGCCCCCGCCGTTCCTGCCGCGCAGGTTACGGAGGCCGCGCGATGACCCCCGACCTCATGGAGCAGGGCGCCCAGCGCCTGGCCGCCAACACCGCCTCGGGCGGCCGCGAGGCCGGCTTTGGCCGCGTGGCGGTGCCGGGCCAGGTGGACACCACCCACGGCCGCATCCTCTACCTGGAAGACGTGAGCGTGAGCTTCGACGGCTTCAAGGCCATCAACAAGCTGTCGCTGGACATCGCGCCGGGTGAGCTGCGCTGCATCATCGGCCCCAACGGTGCCGGCAAGACCACGATGATGGACATCATCACCGGCAAGACGCGGCCGGACAGCGGCACGGTGTTCTTCGGCAGCACCATCGACCTGCTGCGCCACAAGGAGGCCGACATCGCCCAGCTGGGCATCGGCCGCAAGTTCCAGAAGCCCACGGTGTTCGAGCAGCTCAGCGTGTTCGAGAACCTGGAGCTGGCCCTGAAGACGCACAAGGGCGTGAAGCACTCGATGTTCTTCCGTCTGGACTCGGCCCAGCAGGACCGGCTGCTGGACGTGCTGCACACCATCCACCTCGCGGGCAGTGCCGCGCGGCGCGCCGGCGACCTGAGCCACGGGCAGAAGCAGTGGCTGGAGATCGGCATGCTGCTGATGCAGGATCCCAAGCTGTTGCTGCTCGACGAGCCGGTCGCCGGCATGACCGACGAGGAAACGGCGCGCACCGCGGAGCTGTTCCTGAGCCTCAAGGGCCGGCACTCGCTAATGGTGGTGGAGCACGACATGGGTTTCATCCGCACCATCAGCGAGATCGTCACGGTGCTGTGCGACGGCGCGGTGCTGGCGCAGGGCACGCTCGACCAGGTCCAGGCCGACGAGCGCGTCATCGAAGTCTATCTAGGAAGGTGAAATGGAACATCCCCAGGCTTCGCACTGCACCCCCTTCAGGGCGGCACATACAGAGGCCCGGCGAAGCCGGCTCCGCGGATGTCCGCGCATGGCCTGCCCCGCGGCCTCTCGCTCCATTGTGTCGTGTGCGGTGCGGGCGGCGCACGGCGCCGTGGAGAACTGAAATGCTGACCGTCAACAATCTCCACCAGTACTACGGCGGCTCGCACATCCTGCGCGACGTCAGCTTCACGGCCAAGGCCGGCGAAGTGACCGTCGTGCTCGGCCGCAATGGCGTGGGCAAGACCACGCTGCTCAAGTCGATCATGGGCCTGGTGCCCATCAGGAGCGGCAGCATTGCCCTCGATGGCCGCGAGATCCAGCGCGCCACGCCCTATGAGCGCGCCCGCGCCGGCATCGGCTTCGTGCCGCAGGGTCGCGAGATCTTTGCGCGGCTCACGGTGGAGGAGAACCTGCGCATGGGCCTGGCCACCAGGCCCGGGGGCACGCCGGTGCCGCCGCAGCTCTATGAACTGTTCCCGGTGCTCAAGCAGATGCTGCACCGGCGCGGCGGCGACCTCTCCGGCGGCCAGCAGCAGCAGCTTGCCATCGCCCGCGCGCTTGCCGCCGGCCCCCGGCTGCTGGTGCTGGACGAACCCACCGAAGGCATCCAGCCCAACATCATCAAGGACATAGGCCGCGTGCTGCGCCGCCTGGCCGATACCGGCCTGGAGGGCGTGAGCACCGGTCCCATGGCCGTGCTGCTGGTGGAGCAGTACTACGACTTCGCCGAGGAACTGGCCGACCAGTACCTGGTAATGGAGCGCGGCGAGGTCATTGCCCGGGGGCCGGGCAGCGAGATGCAGACCAAGGGCGTGCGGCAACTGGTGGCGATCTGAGGCCTTCCCGGACGCGCCCGCCCGGTGGCGCTAGCGCCAGGCCTTCTGCAGGTCGGCGACCAGGTCCAGCAGCAGCCCTGCGTGCGTGTCCAGCGCATCCGGGCTCAGCTCCGCGCCGGTCGGAAAGCTGACATTGAGCGCATAGATGCCGCCAGTCGGCGGTATCAGCGGCGCCGCGACGGCAGCCATGCCCGCCGCCCATTGGGCATGGCAATAGCCGTTCTCACGCACGGCACGCAGCGCGGCCTCCACGCCGCGCTGCAGGGCCGGCCAGCCCGTTCCGTGCTCGCGGCGCAGGCGCGCCAGCAAGGCCTTGCGCGCCGCGGGATGCATGCCCGCCAGGTAGGCGCAGCCCAGCGAGGTCGCGGCAATCGGAATGCGCGAGCCGGGCAGCATGCGGCGGAATATGCCCAGGCGGCTCAGGCGCACGGAATCGAGATAGACCATCTCCAACTGGTCCGCCACGGCCAGGCCCACGTTCACCCGGCGGCCCTCGGCCAGCTCCCGCATGAACGGCAGCGCCGCCTCCAGCGTCTGCTCGGAGCTGCGGTAGGACAAGGCCAGGCTCAGGCAGGCCGGTGCCAGGCGGTAGGCCTGGTGCTGCAGGTCATAGGCAAGGAAGCCCGCGTCCACCAGTGACCGCGTCAGCCGGCTGACGGTGGGACGGGGCAGTTGCGTGCGGTCCGCCAGCTCGGAGTTGGTCAGCAGCCCCGAGCCATGCCGGAAGGCTCTCAGCAATCGCAGGCCGCGTTCCAGCGAGTTGCTGCCCGGCGTGCTGCGCACGAAGCTTCCCGTGGCGCGGGTGAGCGTGCGGGTCGATTGGGAAGTGGCCATGGCATGCGGCAATGAATTTCGTTCACCGAAATTCTAGGCTTGTCGCACGGTGGCTGAGCCGGAATACTGGCCCGGGCGAAACCAAGAGGAAACGGAGACATGGCGTGGACAGTGCGGAGTTGCGGTACGCGGTGGAAGACCGCGTGGCGGTGCTGACGGTGAACCGGCCGGAGCGCATGAACGCGTGGACGCCCACGCTGGAGCGCGCATTGCGCGAGGCGCTGCAGCAGGCGGGCGCCGACCCGCAGGTGCGCTGCGTGGTCCTGACCGGCGCCGGCCGCGCCTTCTGCGCCGGCATGGACATGGACGTGCTCAGGGATGCGCCGCCAGCGGCACGCGCGGCGCCGCCCTCCGATGCGGATGCCGACCAGCGTTACGGCTACCTGTGGCAATTCGAGAAGCCGCTGGTGGCCGCGATCAATGGCGCGGCTGCGGGTGTCGGCCTGTGCCTGGCGCTGTACTGCGACCTGCGCTACGTGGCCATGGGCGCCAAGCTCACGGCCCCCTATGCCCGACGTGGACTGGTTGCCGAACATGGCCTTGCATGGCTGCTGCCGCGCCTGATCGGCCCGCTGCATGCGGCCGACCTGCTGCTGTCCGGCCGCACCATCCTGGGCGAGGAGGCGGGTCGAATGGGACTCGCGAACGTGCTGCCCGACGAGGGGTTCATGTCCGCCGTACTGGACCGCGCGCGGGACGTTGCGGCGCATGCATCGCCGCGTTCCGTGCGCATCATGAAGCGGCAACTGGCCGATGCCCGCTACCAGACGCTGGGCCAGGCTACCCGCGTTGCCGACCACGAGATGGCCCTGTGCCGCGAGACCGAGGACTTCCGGGAGGGGGTACAGCACTTCCTCGAGAAACGTCCCCCCCAGTTCACAGGAAGGTAAGTCATGGAGCAATGCGAGGCAGCCCGGCCACTGGCCGGCATCCGGGTCGTGGAGATCGGCCAGAACATCGCCGGCCCCTACGCCAGCGAGATCCTGGCGTCTCTGGGCGCCGAGGTGATCAAGGTCGAGCGGCCGCAGACCGGCGACGATGCACGGGGCTGGGGGCCGCCGTTCTGGCGTGGCACGGCTACGACCTTCCAAGCTATGAACCATGGCAAGAAGAGTATCGCGCTCGACCTCAAGAATACGGCGCACGTGCAGTGGCTGCTGGACTTCACGGCAGAGGCGGACGTGTTCATCCAGAACATGCGGCCAGGCTCGCTCGAGGAAATGGGGCTGGGGGCGGATGCGTTGCGGGCGCGGAACCCGCGCCTGGTCTATTGCTCGCTCGGGGCCTTCGGGCACAAGGGGCCCAAGCAGATGACGCCCGGCTATGAGCCCATGGTGCAGGCATTCGCGGGCATTTTCAGCATCAACGGGCCGGAGAGCGGGCCACCGTCGCGTGTCGGGATGCAGGTGCTGGACCTGGGCACTGGCGTCTGGGCCGCGCTGGGGTGCCTGGCAGCACTGTTCCGCCGCAACCTCACGGGCCAGGGCTGCGTAGTGGACACCTCCCTGTTCGAGACCGCGCTGGGATGGTTGCAGGTCATGATGGCCGGCTTCCAGGCCACGGGGCGCCAGCCGGCACGGCACCGCAGCGGCAACCCCAACGTGGTGGTGTTCCAGGCACTGCCCACGCAGGACGGCGAGGTAGTCGTCGCGGCCGCGAATGATCGTCTCTTTGCCAAGCTGGCCCGGGTGGCCGGGCACCCGGAATGGGCAACCGATGCGCGCTATGCCAGCAATGCCCTGCGCGTGGAGCACAAGGCCGAGCTGCTGCCGCAGCTCGAAGCGGTGTTCCGCACCCGGTCCACCCAGGCGTGGACAGAGGCTCTCGAGGCCGCGGGCATACCGTGCGCACCTATCCAGGATTTCGCGCAGGTGATGGCCGAGCCGCAGACCGAGGCCATCGGCATCTTCCAGTCGATACCGGAGATGGACCTGCGGGTGGTGGGGCTGCCGGTGTCTTTCGATGGCGAACGGCCCGCCATACGCCACCGCGCTCCGCAGCTGGGCGAGCACACGCAGGAGATCTGCCGCGACGCACTGTCACCGGCACCTTGCGATCCCTAAACAACAGGAGACATCACCATGAACAGAAGACAGTGCCTGGCCTGGCTGGCCGCGCTGCAGGCCCTGCCGTCCGCGGGCCGTGCCCAGGACAAGCCGGTGCAGATCATCGTGCCCTTCGGGCCGGGCGGCTCGGGCGACATCTCCGCGCGCCTGCTGGCCGAGTTCATCACTCGCAAGACCGGCCGCGCGGTGGTGGTGGACAACCGTGCCGGCGGCAACGGCATCATCGGCGTGGAGGCCGCTCGCCTGGCGCCGCCTGATGGTTCCGTGCTCCTGCTGGCCACGACGTCGACCCACCTGGCCAACCCCAGCCTGTTCCGCAGGCTGCCCTACGACCCGGGCAGGGACTTCCGGCTGGTGGGGTCCTTCGGGCCCGGATCGACCTACATGCTGGTGCGGCCGGATGCTCCCTACCGCACGCTGCAGGACTTCGTCGCCGCGGCCAGGGCGGCACCGGGCAAGATCAACTACGGGCACTTCAACGCCACCTCCAAGGTGACGGCAGCGCTCTTCGCGCACGAGGCGGGCATCGAGCTCACGCCCATTCCCTACAAGCAGGTGAACCAGGCGATGTCGGAACTGCTGGCGGGGCAGATCCAGGTGGTGTTCACCGACACCGTGGCAGGCGATGCCTTCGTGGCCTCGGGCCAGCTGCGTGCCCTGGCGGCGCACGCGGATAAGCGGCTCACGCGCTACCCGGACGTGCCGCTGATCGCCGAGACCTATCCCGGCTTCACCATCCGCGGCGGGTTCCTGGGCATCGCCGTGCCGGCGGCGACCCCGCTCGAGACGCAGCAGCGGCTCAACCAGCTCATCAACGAGGCTGTGACCACGGACCCGATCCGCAGCAAGCTCGAGAGCTTTGCCTTCGCTCCGGCCCGGGTCAGCCTGCAGGAGCTCGCCAGCTTCGAGCGGGAAGAGCGCGAGAAGTGGAAGACCTACGTCGACATCGCAAGGATCGAGGTCCAATGAGCCAGCTTGCCACACTCGATTCCGGCTACGCGCACGTGGCGCTGCTGGAGATCCGGCGGCCGCCCTACAACTATGTGAACGTGGCGCTGATGCAGGCCCTGGCCGACGCGCTGGAGCGGCTGGACGAGGACCCCGCGTGCCGGGCCGTCGTGCTGGCGGCGGAGGGCAGGACCTTCAGCGCGGGCGCCGACTTCAACAGTGAAGGCGATGCGCAGACCGCGCGCGATCCGGGGACGCTCTACGTCCAGGCAATGCGGCTGTTTCGCACGGCCAAGCCGGTGGTCGCCGCCGTGCAAGGTGCGGCCGTGGGGGCCGGCCTGGGGCTCGCTCTGGCCGCGGATTTCCGCGTCACCTGTGCCGAGGCGCGCTTCAGCGCCAACTTCAACCGCCTGGGCTTTCACCCGGGCTTCGGACTCAGCGCCACACTGCCGCGGCTCATTGGCCAGCAGAAGGCGGCCCTGCTGTTCTATACGGGCCGCCGGATCGGCGGGGACGAGGCGGTGCGGCTCGGCCTGGCCGACGAACTGGTGCCTGCCGGGGAGGTGCGCGCACGCGCATTGGCCCTGGCGGCGGAGATCGCCGTATCCGCGCCACTGGCGGTGCAGTCCACCCGTGCCACGCTGCGGCAAGGCTTGGCCGACGAGATCGCGCGGGTCAACCGGCACGAGCGCGAACTGCAGCGTTTGCACTTCGCCAGCGCGGATTTCAAGGAAGGCGTGGTGGCGATGGGCGAGCGGCGCGAGCCGCGCTTCCAGGGACACTGAAGGACCGGAACGCACGGCCATTCGGCTGGATCGGGTGCCTGCCCTGCGCATCCGGCGGCATCCAGGCAGAATCAAGGGTTAACCCTGGGGGCGCGATGCCCCGTTCTGTCTGCCGTGACCGCTTCTTCCGCACTTCCTTCCTCCCTCCCCGATCATCCGGCCCTTCCTCGTCCCGATGCCCGCGCAGCCCTGCGCGCCGTGCTGGCCATGGGCGTGGGCAGCTTTGCCATCGGTACCGGCGAATTCGTCATCATGGGCCTGCTGCCGGAGGTGGCCCGCGACCTGAACGTGAGCATTCCGCAGGCCGGCCACGTGATCAGTGCCTATGCGCTGGGCGTGGTGGTCGGCGCGCCGGTGCTGGCCGTGCTGCTCGCGCGCTGGCACCGGCGCGCCCTGCTGGTGGCGCTGATGCTGGTGTTCGCCGCGGGCAATTTCGCCAGCGCGCTGGCGCCGGGCTACCTGTCGCTGAACCTGCTGCGCTTCATGGCCGGGCTGCCGCATGGGACCTACTTCGGCGTGGCCGCGCTGGTGGCCGCGAGCCTGGTACCGCCGGGGCGGCGCGGGCGGGCCGTGGCCTCGGTGATGATGGGCCTGACCGTCGCCACCGTAATCGGCGTGCCGCTGTCCGCCTGGCTGGGCGAGGCCCTGGGCTGGCGCGCAGCGTTTGCGCTGGTGGGCGCCATCGGGCTGCTGGCGGCCTGGATGGTGCGCCGCCACGTACCCGACAGCACGCCCGCGCCGGGCGCCAGCCCCTGGCGCGAGCTGGGTGCGCTGCGCCGCGGCCAGGTCTGGCTCACGCTGGGCGTGGGGGCAGTCGGCTTCGGCGGGCTGTTCTCGGTCTTCAGCTACATCAAGCCGACGATGATCGAGGTGGCGGGCCTGTCCCCTTCGCGGGTGCCGCTGGTGCTGGCGGCGCTGGGGCTGGGCATGGTCGCGGGCAACGTGGTCGGCGCAAGGCTGGCCGACCGCAACCTGCTGCGCACCATCGGCGGCGTGCTGCTGTGGGCGGTGCTGGTGCTGACCGCCTTCTGCTTCACGGCTTCGCATGCGCTGGCGGCCACGGCAACGGTGTTCTTCGTCGGCACCATCGGGGCGCTGGCGGTGGCGCTGCAGATCCGCCTGATGGATGTGGCCGGCGACGCGCAGACGCTGGCTGCCGCGCTCAACCATTCGGCCTTCAACATGGCCAACGCGCTGGGCGCCTACCTGGGCGGCGTCACCATCGCCGCCGGACTGGGCTGGACTTCGACCGGTTGGGTGGGGGCGCTGCTGGCGCTGGGCGGCCTGGGCGTCTTTGCCCTGTCGCTGTCCCTGGAGCGCGCCGCGCGGCGCCGGGCATGAGTTCCGCGGTGCCCGCCCCCGACAGCACGGCCGCACGCGGCAGTGCCGCGCTGCCGTTGCTGGTGGCGGCCGCCTTCTTCATGGAGAACCTGGACGGCACGGTGATCGTCACCGCGCTGCCGCAGATGGCGGCGTCCTTTGGCGTGCAGCCGGTGGACATGAGCGTAGGCGTGTCGGCCTACATCCTGACCCTGGCGGTGCTGATCCCGGCCAGCGGCTGGGTGGCAGACCGCCTGGGCGCGCGCACGGTGTTCGCGGCAGCCATCGTGCTGTTCACGCTGGCCTCGGTGCTGTGCGGTATCAGCCCGAACCTGGGCTGCTTCACCGCGGCCCGGGTGCTGCAGGGCGCGGCCGGCGCCATGATGGTGCCGGTGGGCCGCCTGGTGGTGCTGCGCAGCACACCCAAGAGCGGCCTCATGCGCGCCATCGCCACCATCACCTGGCCGGGCCTGGCCGCGCCGGTGCTGGGGCCGCCGCTGGGGGGCTTCATCACCACGCACTGGTCGTGGCACTGGATCTTCTTCCTCAACGTGCCGCTGGGCCTGCTGGGGCTGTTGTTCGCATTGCGGCTGATTCCCAAGGGGCTGGGCAGTGCAGGCCGGCCCTTCGACGCCACGGGCTTCGTGCTGACCGGGGGCGCCTGCCTGGCGCTGATGTCGGGCGTGGAGTTGCTGAGCCACGGCGGCCATGGCATGGCCGCGGCCGCCGCGCTGGCAGGAGGCGCGCTGCTGGGATGGGGGGCGTTGCGCCATGCGCGCGGCCATGCGCATCCACTGCTAGACCTGTGGGCGCTGCGGGTGCCGAGCTATGCGGTCACCGTGTATGGCGGCACGCTGTTCCGCATCTCGATCGGCGCCGTGCCATTCCTGCTGCCGCTGCTGTTCCAGCTCGGGTTCGGCCTGGACGCATTCCACGCCGGCCTGCTGGTGCTGGCGGTGTTCGCCGGCAATCTGGCCATGAAGCCCATGACCGGCGCGGTGCTGCGGCGCTTCAGCTTCCGCACGGTGCTGCTGGGCAACGGCCTGATCAATGCGCTGTCGATCTTCGTCTGCGCGCTGCTGACACCGGCCACGCCCGTCTGGGCCATTGCGGCGGTGCTGTTCGTCAGCGGCCTGTCGCGCTCCATGCAGTTCACCGCACTGGCGTCGCTGGCCTTTGCCGACGTGCCGCAGCCACGCATGAGCGGCGCCAACACGCTGTTCAACATGTCGCAGCAGATGGCCATGGGCATGGGCATCGCCCTGGGCGCGGTGGCGCTGCGGCTGGCCGCGTTGCTGACCGGCGACGCGGGCGCGGTGCCCTCGCTCACGGACTTCCGCCTGGCCTTCGTGGCCATGGGCGTGCTGGCGCTGCTGGCCATGCTGGACGTGCGCAACCTTTCGCGCACAGCGGGGGATGAGGTGCGCCTGGCAGGGAAGAAGGCGGGCTAGCGCCTGCGCTTTCCAGGTGCTTGAGAGCCGCCCGCACTGGCACCGCGGCCGGCCCCGCTACCCCTGGACCGGCCCCTCGCCCGCCAGCGCCAGCCGCCGCTGCGCGGCCGGCGGGGGTGTCCACTCGTACACCCAGGTCTCGGTCAGGGCCTGGCCGTCGGCGCGCAGGTACAGGCGCAGGCCGATCGGCTCGGTGCCGTTGTCGGGCGGCACCACGTCGAACATGGCGCGCCAGCCCTGCACCGAGGCGAGCGGCCGGGCCGAGGTGATCTCCACCTTGCCGCGCGTGGCCGTGATGACGGCCTCGACCGTGGCGCCGGGATCGACCAGCGCGAAGTTGCCCCCCGCGAAGTCCACCGCGAAGCGCCAGGAGAAGTACCTGCGCGGCTGCCCGACCACGCCGCCCAGGCCGGTGCGCGTGGCCACGCAGCGTGCCAGGGCCGGGCGCGAGGGCTGCGGGTCGTTGCCCCAGTACAGCCGGTAGCCCAGCCGCAGCTCGTCGCCGGCCCTGGGCTTCTGCGCCGGTTCCCAGAAGGCGACGATGTTGTCGAAGGTCTCGTCGTTGGTCGGGATCTCGACCAGGTCCACCGTGCCCTTGCCCCAGCCGGCCGTGGGCTCGACCCACAGCGAGGGCCGGCGGTCGTAGAACACGCCGTCGTCCTGGTAGTGGTCGAAGTTGCGGTCGCGCTGCAGCAGGCCGAAGCCGCGCGGGTTGTTGTCGGCAAAGGCGTTGAAGCGCAGCTGCGGCGGGTTGACCAGCGGCCGCCAGATCCACTCGCCGGCACCGGTGTGCATGGCCAGGCCGTCGGAGTCATGGATCTCGGGGCGCCAGTCGTGGGCCATGCGCCGGTCGTTTTCGCCGGTCTGGTACATGCTGGTGCAGGGCGCCAGGCCCAGGCGCTCGATGGCCGTGCGCGGGTAGAGCGTGGCGTCCACCTCCATCACCAGGGTGTCGCCCGGTGTGATGGCGAAGCGGTAGGCGCCGGCGATGCTGGGCGAGTCGAGCAGGGCGTGCACCACCAGCGTGGCCGAGCCCGCGGCCGGGCGCTCGATGTAGAACTCGATGAAGTCCGGGAACTCCTCGTCGCGTGCCACCGCGGTGTCCACCGCCAGTCCGCGCGCGGACAGCCCGTACTGCCGCGTGCCACCCACCGCGCGGAAATAGCTCGCGCCCAGAAAGGCCGCCACGTCCTGCCGCGGCGCCGTATGGAAGTTGAGGCGAAAGCCGGCGTAGCCCAGGTCCTGCGGCAGCATGCCGGCCTCGAGGTGGCTGTTGCCGTAGTCGAACAGCTCCGGGTCGTAGGCCAGTTCCTGCGCCTGCCCGCCGGCCACCTCGTAGATCTGCACCGGGCGCTTGAAGTACATGCCCAGGTGGAACAGCTTGATGTGGAACAGCAGCGCCGGGTCATCCCCCCACAGCGCATGGTCGTCGCGGAAGCGGATCGCCTGGTATTCGTCGAAGCCCAGCGCGGCCACGCTGTCGGGCACCTGCGCCGCTGGCGCCTGCCAGGTCCCGGCCGCCAGGGCGCGGGCCCGCTCCCTGAGCCAGGCGGCGTCGAAGGACTGTGGCGTACCCAGCGCCTTGAGTCCGGCGGCCTGTGCTGCCGGCGAGAGCAGGCCGACGCCCAGCGCGCCACCGGCGCAGGCAGCGCCGAGGAAGCTTCGTCTTTTCATGCAGTCGGGTCTTCCGTGGTGGAGAGAAACCCGCAAGGATAAGGCGGCCTGCGCAGGGGGCGCACGATCCCGCAGCAGGCCCTGGGGGCTTGTCAGTAGCCGACGGTGAAGCGCTTGCCACTGTGGCGCGGCGTCTCGACCTCGTCTGCCAGGGCGATGGCGTAGTCCTCCATCGAGACATGGCTCTTGCCGTTGGCGTCGGCCAGCAACTGGTCGCCGCCCAGGCGGAAGTGGCCGGTGCGCTCGCCCGGGGCAAATTCGGCCGAGGGCGAGAGGAAGGTCCAGGCCAGGGACTTTTCATCGCGCAGGCGGTTGAGGAAAGTGCGGCCGGCCAGCGCCTCGGGCTTGTAGGCATCGGGGAAGCCTTCTGTGTCGACCAGCGCCTTGCCGGGGGCGATCTCCAGGCTGCCCGCGCCGCCCACCACCAGCAGGCGCGGCACGCCGGCCTGGTGCACGGCCTGCAGCAACTGGTTGGCATCGCTGCCTTCGAAGCGGGTGGCGCTGATGACGGCATCGTGGCCTGCCAGCAGCGGGGCCAGCGTGGCAGGCTGGGACGCGTCGCCGTTGCGCAGCGTCAGGCCGGGCCTTGCCGTGGCCTTGGCGCTGTCGCGGGCGATGCCGGTGACCTGGTGGCCGCGGGCCAGCAGTTCGGTGGCGATACGGGAACCGGCGCGGCCGGTGATACCGATGAGGGCGATCTTCATGGTGAGCTCCTGTGGGATGGGTGGGATGAATCAAATAGCGCAGCCGTCCGGGCCGCACAGCGGCAGGGCGTCCTCCGCCGTTGTCGCGGCAGCGGGCAAGTGCGTGGTCAGCAGTTGTTGCCAGGCCTCGGGGCGGCCCAGGTAGCGGCCGGCGTCCAGCAGCGCCCACGTGCCGTCCGCGGCCTCCAGCGCAAAGCTGGGAAAGCCCTGCGCGCCCCACTGGCCGAGCAGGTCGCGGCTGGCGGCGATGTGCTGCAGCGTGGGCGTGCCGGCGGCGTGGGCCACGGCCTGGTCGAAGGCCGTGGCGTCCAGCTCGAGGTCGATGGCCAGCGCGCGCAGCACCGCGGGCTCGGCGATGCGCCGGCCTTCCACGTAGTGCGCCTGCTGCTGGCGCTGCAGCATGTCTGCGCCCTTGCCGGCCAAGGCATCAGCCGCAAGGATGGCGGTGGTGGGCGGCGCGGAGTCGAACACGGCGGCGGTGTCGCGCAGCAGGCCCTCGAAATAGGCGTCGCCAAAGGGCTGGCCGGTCATGGCGGCTATGCGGCGGTCGTGCGGGATCACGTAGTCGCGCACCAGCGGCGCGGCGGCGTAGCACCAGCCGCAAAAGGGGTCGAACAGGTAGTGCAGGGTGGTCATGTGATGCCCGATGAAGCAATGCCTGCATGGTAGGTTGCATGAAACGATGCAAAAATCCCTTATCGTGCAATGATTTGTTGCCTGAATCGATCAAATAAGGGAAGCACATGGACCGCATCGTCGCCACCCAGGTGTTTGTCGCGGTGGTGGACAGCGGCAGCCTCACCGCCGCCGCCGAGCGTCTGGACATGTCGCGCGCCATGGCCACGCGCTACCTGGCGCAGATGGAGCGCTGGGCCGGTGCGCGCCTGCTGCACCGCAGTACGCGACGCCTGGGCCTGAGCCCGGCGGGCGAAGCGCTGCTGCCGCGTTGCCGGGAATTGCTGGCGCTGGCGGAGCAGGTGCCGCACCCGGCGGGCGAGGGCGCGGACGGCCCGCAAGGCATGCTGCGCATCGCCTGCGCGCCGTCGCTGGCCGAGAGCTGGCTGGCCCGGGCCATGGTCGACTACCTGCGTCAGCATCCGCGCGTGGCGGTGGACCTGGTGCTGGGCAACCAGGCGGTGAATCTGGTGGAGGAGCGCATCGACCTGGCCATCCGCATCAGCAATGCGCTGGACCCGCAGCTGATCGCGCGGCGCCTGGCGGACTGCCACTCGGTGGTGTGCGCCGCCCCTGCCTACCTGGCGGCGCGGGGCACACCGCGCCGGGTGGAAGACCTGGCGCTGCACGACTGCCTGACCTACACCTACTTCGGCAAGAGCCTGTGGAACTTCACGCGCAGCGGCGAGCCGGTGGCGGTGCCCGTCGGCGGCAAGCTCAGCGCCAATGACTCCACCGCGCTGCTGCATGCCGCCGTGGCGGGCGCGGGCATCGCCATGCAGCCGGTCTATGCCGCGGCGCCATATATCGCCGCAGGGCAACTGGTGGCTCTGCTGCCCGAGGCCGAGGCGCCGGTGCTGGGCGTGCACGGCATCTACGGCTCGCGCCGGCAGATGCCCGCGGCCCTGCGCAGCCTGCTGGACTTCCTGGCCGCACGTTTTGCCGCGGACCCGGGCTGGGGGCGCTATGCTGCACCATCCCCACTGCGAAGCGAGATCCCATGAAAGCCACCTGGAACGGCAAGACCATTGCCGAGAGCGAAGACACCGTGCTGGTCGAGGGCAACCACTACTTTCCGCCCGAGTCCCTGAACCGCGAGTACGTGACCTTCAGCAACCACCACACCACCTGCCCCTGGAAGGGCCAGGCCAGCTACTACTCGCTGCTGGTGGATGGCGAGATGAACACCGACGCCGCCTGGTACTACCCCGAGCCGAAGTCCGGCGCCGAAGAGATCCGCGGCCGCGTGGCCTTCTGGAAGGGCGTCAAGGTTGCGGCCTGACGAAACATGACAGTACGAGAGGCCGCGCAGCAGGCCATGCCAGGACATCCGTGGAGCCGGCGCCGCCGGGCTGCAGGACGTGCCCCATTCAGGGGGATGGCGAAGACACGAAGTGCGTAGCGCCTGGTGGTGTCTACAGTTTCCAGCCGCCCACGTGCGAGGCGCTGGCTTCTTCGATGAGCGCCGGTCCCACGCATGCAATGGGGTTGGGTGACGCCGCAAACACGTCGCGGCAGAACAGCTCTGCATCCACCTGATCGGCCCGCCCGCCCCGGAACACGCGCAGGCGCACGGCGTCGATGCCGTAGACCACGCGGCCTATGGCCGACCAGAAGATCGCGCCGGCACACATCACGCAGGGCTCGCCCGACGAATACAGCGTGGCCTGCGCCAGCACCTCGCGGCTGAAGCGCGGCGAGAGCTTGCGCACCAGCGAAGTCTCGGCGTGCGCGGTGCAGTCGCCGGTCTCGGCCGTGGCGTTCCAGGCCTCGTCCAGCACGGTGCCGTCGGGCAGCACGGCGATCGCACCAAAGGGGCGGTTGCCGCGGCTGCGCGCGTGGTCGGCCAGCGCAATGGCGCGGCGCAGGTAGAGGCCGTCGCGTTCGTCGAGTTCGACCGGCGCAGGCAGCAGGCCGTGCGGGGTGCTGGCGTTCATGCGGCCACCTCCTGTGCCACGGGTGCGGCGGCGGGCCTTGCGCTGGCCGTGGCACTGCAGGAGGCCGGCGTGGCCGTCACGATGGGGATGGTGCCCACGTTGCCGCGGTGCACCTCCTGCTCGCCATGGCGCGCCAGCAGCTCCATCAGCTTCTTGCGGATCAGCATGCCGGGCCGGTCGCTGGCCATGGAGTATTCGACGCCGCGGCGGCGCGTGTCCACCACGGCGTCCGGGTCGGTGGATTCGAGGATGTCCTTGTCCTCGCGCGTGATCTCGTCGTCGAAGTCGATCAGCGTCTGCGCCGGGCAGTCTTCTTCCGTGTCGTTGCGGAACAGCCATTGGCACAGCTGCATGCGGCCGTCGTCGATGGGGGTGAAGCAGTTGATGATGACGTGGCGTATGCCCGAGGGGTACTCGATGTCCAGCCGGCGCGAGAACGGCAGGAAGTAGGCGTTGCGCATGTGGCGCGTGGTGACCGGGTCGGTCACGCCGCTGATGCGCTGGAACTTTGGCGGGTTGGTCGCGGGAATGGTGGTCTCGGCGTAGAAGCCGGTGGGCGACTCCACCAGCTCGTAGCTGCTGGGCTTGGGCTGCGAGGCCACGCCGAAGGTCGCGCGGTGCACGAAGCTGAAGTGCGAATTGTCGAAGGAATTCTCCAGCGCGCGCATGGGGCTGGTGTTCCAGGTCTCGTAGAACTGGAAGATGGTGCGCCAGCCCTCGGCGCCAAATTCGGGGATGGCCGGGATGTCCTCGACCGGGTCCTCCAGCGCGACCCAGGCATAACCGTAGCGCGCGGTGCAGTGGTAGGCCGGCGTGCAGTAGCCCGGCGGAATCGGCTGGCCGGGATCGAGCTGCGGGATGCCGACCACGCGGCCGCTGCGGTCGTACTGCCAGCCGTGGTAGCCGCACTGCAGCGTGCCCTCGTGGCACCAGCCCTTGGACAGTTTGGCGGTGCGGTGGCAGCAGCGGTCCTTCAGCGCGGCGGGCTGGCCGTCGCCGTCCAGGAACAGCACGATGTTCTCGCCCAGCAGGGTGAAGGGCCTGGGGCCGTCGGCCAGGTCGGTCAGCGGCATGACGGCATGCCAGAACTTGCGAAAGACGGGTTGTCGGGTTGTGAGCATGGAGAGGTCCTCTTCGTCAGGGAAAGAACAAGAGCAATGACCTGCCGTGGGGGAACGGTTGAATCGCTTCTACTCTCGGGGAACGGGAAATCGGTCGGTCAGCGCGGCGCAGTCGCGGGCCGCATGCCATCGGGCAGCGTCTCTGCACTGACCCGGAAGACGTGCTGCTCGGGGTCGGTCAGCACGGCCTGCCACTGGCCGTAGTAGGTGGCGTAGGGCATTTTCAGCACGCGCCCGCCGAGCCTGCCCACGCGCGCGGCCACGTCGTCCACGGCGGCAGGCGTGTGCACCATGAAGGTCGCATAGGCGGTGACGGGGGCGGTGCCGTGTGCGGCGGGGGCGCGGTCCGCCAGGTCCAGCAGCGCATAGGCCGGCCGTGCGTTGAAGCCGAACTGCACCCCCTCGGAGTGCAGCGCGCGGTAGATCGGCGAGCGGCTCTGCTCGGCCTCCTGCCAGCCCAGCAGGTGGCGGTAGAACTGCATCTGCGCCTCGATGTCCTGGCACAGCAGGTTGAACCACAGCTTCATGCGGATTCCTTTAGTCCATACGTCTTCAGGTACATCTCGCGCAGATGTTCGCCGGCGGTGCAAGGTGCATGGTGCGGCGCCTCGCCGGCGGGCACCGTGCCCGGCACGGGCTCTATGCGCGCGAAGTAGTCGGGCTCGTAGAAGAAGGGGATCGAGTAGCGCGGAGCGCCGCCCGAGTGCATGTTACGCACCCGGTGCGGGTTGGAGTGGTAGCGACCATTGGTCCAGCGCGGGATCATGTCGCCCAGGTTCACGACGAAGCACCCGGCCATTGGCGTGGCCGGCACCCAGCTGCCGTCGGGCATGCAGACCTCCAGGCCGCCATGGTCGTCCTGGGCCAGGATGGTGATGGCGCCCCAGTCGGTATGCGCGCCGGCGCCGAAGGTGCGCGCGTCGGCATCGGCCGGGTGGGCCGGGTAGCGGATCATGCGCAGCGTGACCATCGGGCTCTCGCTGGTGCCGTCGAAGTAGGCCTCGGGCAGTTCCAGCGACAGCGCCATCAGCTGCATCAGCCGGCGCGACAGGGCCAGCATGGCCTGGATGTATGCCTCGCAGGCGGCGGGCGCGTCGGGCAGTTCGGCGGGCCACTGGTTGCCGCCGTAGGTCTGGTAGCCGGCCTGCACATACGGGTGGCTGTCCGGGTAGGCCATGCCGCAGTAGAAGCTCTCCTTCAGGTCCGGCCGGGCGGCGGCGTCCAGCGTCTGCGCGCCGATGTTCTCGAAGCCGCGCAGGGTGGGCGAGCGCCGCATGTCCAGCGCCTGGCGCGTGGCCGCGGGCAGGCCCAGCAGTTGCCGTGCGATGCCGAACTGGCGCTCTACCAGCGCTGCCGCCACGCCGTGCCGGCGCACGTAGAAGAAGCCCGAGGCCATGGCTGCCACGCGCAACTGCGCGGCCACCGCGGCGCTGCGCGCGCCGCCGGGTGCCAGCGCGTCGTGCAGGTCGATGACGGGAATGCCCATGCGCGCTCCCGTCATGCCTTGAGCTTGCGGTCCGCGGCGGCCGGCAGGAAGCGGTCGGTCCACATGTCGGCCATGGCCAGCGTGCCCTTCAGGCCGAAGGCGGCCACGGTCTCGTCGATGGTGGCCTGCAGCCGCGCGGGCGTGGCCGCGCCCCAGCCGTTGGCGCGGGTGTCGGGTGACTTCATGCTGCCGTCCACCACCAGCTTCAGGCGTTCGTGCTCGATCTCTTCGTTGGCCAGCGGCTCGCGCGCCTTGACGGCGGCGGCGCCGGCCTTGGGGTCGGCAATGGCCTCGATCCAGCCGCGCGTGCTGGCCTTGACGAAGGCCTTCATGGCATCTTGCTGCTCCATGCTCCTGCTGTTGGCGACCAGGCCGTTGCCATAGGACTTCATGCCGTAGTCGGAGAAGCGGAAGGCCGTGATCTGGTCCAGGCCCATGCCGCGCAGCTTGAGGTTGAGCAGGCCGGTGAAATAGAAATAGGCCGAAGCGTCGAAGTCGCCCTTGACGAAGCGCGTGTCGCCGATGTCGGGCGACACGTTCTCCCACTTCACGCCCGACGGATCGAAGCCCTGCGCCTTGGCAAAGGCCGGGAACAGCTTGCGCGAGGCGTTGAAGGGCTGGCCCAGGATGGTCTTGCCCGCCAGGTCGGCGGGGGTCTTGATCGGGCCGTCCTTGCGCACCAGGATGGCGTTGGGGTTCAGGTCGTACTGGATGGCGACCGCCGACAGCCTGGCGCCGGGGTTGTTGACGTTGAATTCGATCATCGTCGCCAGGTCGGCCGAGGCGCAGTCGTAGGCGCCGCTGCCCACCAGGCTGATGGCGGCGGCAGAACCGTTGCCGGTGTCTATGGCCACGTCCAGGCCGGCGTCCTTGTAATACCCGCGCTGCTGTGCCAGCAGGAAGCCGGCGGCCGTGGCCTCGACCTTCCAGCCCAGGTTGAACTTGAACTTCTGCAGCGAGCCCTGTGCGCGCACGAAGGGCGTGGCGGCAATGAGGGTGCTGGCGCCGGCGGCGCGGAGGAGAGAACGGCGGTGCATGGCGGGGCGCTCCAAAGGCAGTGTCGTGGTGGGCACGCACATGCGGAGTCGGAAGGGTGACCCGTGCCGGCCCGTGGGGCCGGACAGCATTCAGCACATCTCGAAGCACCGCGGCTGTGCGCACTTCGAGAGCAATTTCCGGCCGTGGTCCTGCAGTTGCACCAAGCGGGGGCAGGCTGCGCGGAGCACGGTGAACGCTTCTACTCTCTGAGGGGCATTACGCAGCTTCCGTGCCAGGCGGCCCGGGGACTGCGCATTTTTCATATGTGCTCATGCTGTTTAAGTATTTGTAATTCACATACTGATGCATCATGATTTCTAAATTCGAATAATTGAGCCCCATGGAACTGCGCCAGCTTGAAGCCTTTGCCGCCGTGATGTCGAGCGGCAGCGTGACCGCTGCCGCGCGCCTGCTCGACCGCTCGCAGCCGGCGGTCAGCCGCCTGCTGCAGGAGCTGGAGGCCGAGATCGGCTATGCGCTGTTCACGCGCGGCGGCCCGCGCGTCACGCCGACGGAGCAGGGCTTCCTGCTGTACGAGGATGTGGAGCGCGCACTCGGCGGCCTGCGCCAGATCAAGCGCCGCGCCGCCGAGATCGCCCGCGGCGATGCCCAGCCGCTGCGGCTGGCAGCCACCTCGGCACTCGCCGTGGGCCTGCTGCCGCAGGCGCTCAAGCGCATCGAGTCCCAGACCGGCGGTGCCGCCATCCAGCTGCGCAGCGCCTCGCCCGAGCAGGTGGTGCACGAGGTGCTGACCGGTGCCGTGCAACTGGGGGCCTCCAGCCTGCCGCTGGAGCACCGCGGCCTGCAGGTGCACTGGATCGCCCAGGTGGCCTGCGTGGCCGTGCTGCCGCAGGACGACCCGCTGGCGGCCGAGCCCGTGGTGCCGCTGGCCGCGCTGGCCGCGCGCCGGCTGATCACCATGAGCAACCCGTTCCGCCTGCGCGGCCGCCTGGACCGCGCCCTGCTGCGCGCCGGCCGCTGGGGCGAATCCGGCCGCAACGCGATAGAGACCAACTCGTCGGTCAACGCCCTGGCGGCCGTGCGCGCCGGCCTGGGCGTGGCGGTGCTGGAGCCGATCACGGCCCTGGGCGCACCCTGCGAGGGCGTGGTGGTGCGGCCGCTGGACACCGATATTCCCTTCTTCTTTGGCGTGATCACGCCGCAATCGCAGCCGGTGACGGTGGCGGTGCAGGCCGTGGCAGACGCGCTGCTGGAGGCGGCCTCCGCGCTGCCCGGCTTTGTGCGGCACGCCCCGGACGCGCACGGATCACTGCTGCAGAGCCTGTACGGCACGGCATGAAACACACATGAGCCCATCTTCTTCCCATCCATCCCCCGCCACAGGCCTTGCCTCGTTGGAGGCGCGCCTGCGCCAGGACCTGCAGTGGCTCAACCTGCCGGCCAAGCGCTGGGTGCCGTCGCGCACCGAAGACGGCGCAGAGGTGCTGGACGTGGCCATCGTCGGCGGCGGCATGGCCGGCCTGGCGCTGGCGGCATCGCTCACCCACCTGGGCGTGCGCGCCCGCATCTTCGACCGTGCTCCGGCGGGCTTCGAAGGGCCCTGGGCCACCACGGCGCGCATGGAAACCCTGCGCTCGCCCAAGGAGCTGACCGGCCCGGCCCTGGGCCTGCCGGCGTTGACCTTCCGCGCCTGGTTCGAGGCGCAGTTCGGCCTGCCGGCCTGGGACGCGCTGGACAAGATCCCGCGCCTGCAATGGGCCGACTACCTGCGCTGGTATCGCCAGGTGCTGGGCCTGGACGTGCGCAACCGCCAGCGCGTACAGGCACTGCAGCCGCGCGCCGATGGCCTAGTGCAACTGGATCTGGCCGATGAGGCCGCCGGCGGCACGGCCTACCGCGTGCTGGCCCGCCATGCGGTACTGGCCACCGGCCGCGACGGCCTGGGCGGCCCCTGGGTGCCGGACTGGGCGCAGGCCCTGCCGCGCGAGCGCTGGGCGCATTCGGCCGACGTCT
>Ga0116227_10001829_pt1 | contig 48235 bp, 25 predicted proteins | sample S1TSphgellanicum_FD_89693 | JGI IMG/M metagenome (GOLD analysis project Ga0116227, IMG submission 89693) | Host-associated microbial communities from peat moss isolated from Minnesota, USA - S1T2_Fb - Sphagnum magellanicum MG | ecosystem: Host-associated > Plants > Peat moss > Unclassified... | reverse complement strand
TGGACCTTACACAGATCTCGAGCTGCGCGAGTTCAACGGTGTGCAACCCCGTCGTCGTCGGCGGCAGCACCGCGAACGGCGCCACCGACAACTTCACCGGTCCCGTGACCCAGCAGCCGGTGCAGCTCGGCATCCTCGATGTGGAGCCCGCCGCGCTGGCGACCACTAACAACTACCCGAAGGGCTATAGCACGACGGTGTGGGGCCCGACGAATCCCGCGGGGTTGGTGTCCCTCAGCAGTAGCGCCACGGCCCTGTTCGATGAGGTCTACGGCATCTTCGTCAACACCGGGACCCAGGCAACCCCCCCCGCGCCATTCACCGAGTCGCCGCTGCTGCTCAGCAAGCAGATGGTCGAGCAGATATTGGCAAAGTCTGTAACCAATTGGAGCTTGGTCACCGATGTCAACGGCAAACCGGTAAACAATAGCTCCTTGGGGATCACCGTCGTCAACCGCGAGCCCGGGTCGGGAAGCCGCGCGGCGACCGACCTTCTGATCATGGGCGATACCTGTCAGACCGCGGGCAAGAGCCTCGGGGGCAGCACCGGCTATTTCTCGACCAGCGATGTGCTGGCGGCCGCGAACTCGGTGGCCGGCGCCATCACCTATGCCACGATCGATCAGTCGGCGAGCAATATGACCCAAGTGTCGCTCAACGGGATTACTCCGAGTAATCTTGCGGCGGCGACCGGTCAATATGACTTTTGGGTCGAGGCCACGGTGGTTACAAACCCCAACGCGAGTCTGTCGTCGCTCCAGAAAGCCTTCGTCAGCTATTTCACCTCCGATTTGCAGGCCATTGCGACGGCACCTCACCTGGCGGATGTGATCGCCAACCCCTCGGTCGGCGGGAACACGGCTGCGGTGAACACCGCCGGAACGGCCAGTTTGACCACGGTGCCGGGACTCGGAACGGCAACGATCTACGTTAATCCATTCAGTCGGTCCAAAGTGACCTGCGCTCTTCCGAGCTACGCACCGTAGCCGCCGCTAAGCCGACGCGAAACGGGTCGAACAAAAATCTACTCTGAGCTGCTGGCCTCCCCCTCAAGGGAGGCCAGCTTTTTATTAAAATGACCATCGAAACCGGCGGGATGCTGCATTGAAGTTGAAACGTCTGCGCGCGCTTGGCGCGATGGCCGCGCTGGTCGGCGTGTGCCTCGCCTGGCATGCGCGCGCGGACTCTTCAACGACAGCCCCGGCGGAGCAGCATTTCGACATCAGCGAATACCGCGTCCTCGGTAACTCGGTGCTGGCGGGACGCGAGATCGAGCGCTTGCTGTATCCGCTGCTGGGTCCGGGCAAGACGCTCGTCGACGTGCAAGCGGCGAAGAGCGCGCTCGAGAAGCTGTATCACGACCGCGGGTACGGCACCGTGTTCGTCGACATTCCGCCGCAGACTGTGAGCGACGGCGTGGTGCGTCTGCGGGTCACCGAGGGGCGGATCGAGCGTACCCAGATCAGCGGGGCACACTATTTTCCCGAGCGGGATGTCATCGCGGGCTTGTCGGCGGCGACTCCGGGGACGGTGCTGCAGGTCTCCAAGCTTCAGGAACAACTGGCAACCATCAATACAGAGACCCCGGATCGTGCCGTGGTCCCCATCTTGAAGGCCGGGTCAGCGCCCGGTACGGTGGATCTCGACCTCAAGGTGAACGACACGCTGCCCCTGCACGGCAGCCTCGAGCTCAACAACCAGGCCACCATCGATACGCGCGAATTGCGTTCGGTCGCGACCGTTCGCTATGACGATCTATTCGGGCGGCTGGACAGCATATCGCTGCAATATCAGGCCACCCCGCAGCAGATCGATCAGGTGCGCGTCATCGCCCTGAATTACCTGGCGCATGCCTTCGATTCGGGGTTGCAGCCCTCGCTGAGCTACATCAACTCCAATAGCAATGTGCCTACGGCGGGCACGCTCGGGGTACTCGGTATCGGCGAAATCTGGAGCGCCAAGCTGCAGTATCCGCTGCCGGCGCTGCCGGACTCGGTGCAGGCGCTGAACGTCGGTATCGATTACAAGCACTTTCGCAATACCATCAATCAGAACGCCACCACCGCGTTCGACACCCCGATCAGCTACATCAATTTGTCGGCGGGCTATTCCGCCACGTGGCGCGCCGCGATCGCGACCACGACGTTCACCGCGGCCGCGAACGCGGGACCCCGGGGCCTGGCGAACAATTCGGCGGCTTTCGCCAACGACCGCTACAAGGGCCAGGCGAATTACTTCGATCTGCGCGGCGATCTCGCGACCACCTTCAAGCTGCCGGCGGATTTCACGTTGCGAGTGCGGGCCGCCGCTCAGGGCGCGACCGAGCCTCTCATCACCAACGAAGACTATTCGATCGCCGGGGCCGACGGGGTTCGGGGCTATTTGGAGGCGGAGGAACTCGGCGACAAGGGCGCCAAGGGCACGGTGCAATTGAATTCGCCGGGCGTGCACGCTCACGATCGTGTGCTGGGCGACGCCTACGGATTTTTCGATGCCGGCAAGGTTTCGGTGATCGACCCACTGGCGGGCGAACCCGCGGGCGTCAGACTGCGGAGTTGGGGTTTCGGTCTCGACGTACTGCCCGGCGAGAAGGTCACGGGAGCGCTGACCTGGGCCAAGGCGCTGAATGCCGCCAGCGTCACCCGCGCCGGCGACTCGCGCGTGCTCTTTTTCCTGCGCGGCTCCTTTTGAGCCTTGCGCGCCATGCTCATGTCACATTGCGGGGGTAGCGTCGGGTCGATGAATGCAATGCGGATGGCGCGGCCGTCGATGATTCGCATAGGGCAGGGCATACTCCTCGGCGTCATCGGCCCGTGGACGGGGAGCGCATGGGCCGGAACTCAATTGCCCGTTCCCTGCGCGCCCGGAACCTGTGGCACCAGCGCGAGTTCGTTCGTGACGACGGGCAAGGCCACCGCCGCGCAATCCGGCAAGGTGCTGACCGTCGATCAAATCAGCAACACCGCGACGCTCAACTGGTCTTCTTTCAATGTCAGCGCCGGCGGCAAAGTCGTGTTCCAGCAGCCCTCCAGCAACGCCATCGCGCTGAATCGAATCTACGATGCCAATCCGAGCAGCATTTTCGGCGCGGTCACGGCGAACGGCCAGATCTACCTGATCAATGCCAATGGCTTTCTGTTCGGCGCCACCTCCACGGTGAACGTTGCGGGCCTCCTCGCCTCATCGCTCAACATCACGGACGCGAATTTCGCCGCCGGCATTCTCGCGCCATTGGCCTCCGCCGCGCCGGCATTGGCCTACACCGACAATGCCGGCCACCCGATCACCGACAGCCAGGGCAACCCGCTGCAGAACACGGGCAGCATTACGGTACAGAGTGGCGCCGAGCTCACTGCCGCCAGCGGCGGGCGAATTCTGCTGGCCGCGCCGACTGTGCAAAACGCCGGCACCATCACCGCGCCGAATGGCCAAATCGTACTCGCGGCGGGACAGAGCATTTTTCTGCAAGCCAGCGACGATCCCTCGCTGCGCGGCTTGATCGTCGAGGTGGACGGTTCCGGGACCGCCACGAACCAGCCGACCGGGGTGCTGTCGGTGCCGACGGGCAATGCCACCCTGGTGGGTCTCGCGGTGAATCAAGACGGCCGCATCTCCGCGACGACGTCGGTCTCGGCCAACGGCTCGGTCACGCTGCAGGCGGCCGATACCGTGAAATTCAGCACCAGTGGCGGCCCCATATCGGCCCAGCAGGGCGGGCAGCTCGAACTCGGCGCCCACAGCAGCATCGACATCTTGCCGGATTATGCCGACACGGCCACCGCGGTCGACGCGCAAGCTCAGTTGCAATCGACGATTACCTTGAATGGCGAAGCGGTGCTCATGCATGGCGGCTCGATCGACGCGCCGAGCGGCGCGCTCACCGTCGTCGCCGACGCCAATCCCAGCTTGGGTGTGCAGTCGGGCGACAACTCGCAGGCCAAGATTCGGATCGACGCAGGCACGAGCATCGATCTCGCCGGCAGCGATGCGGAACTACCGATGGCCGCCAACCTCGTGACCGTGCAGCTGCGATCCAACGAATTTGCAAATGACCCGACGCAGCGCAATGGGGCCCTGCGTGGCGACACGGTGACGGTGGATGTCCGCGCCGACGGAGGTCTCGGCACGTCGATCGCCGACGTTTCCTCGGCGATCGCGGCGGTGGGCCGGAACATCGCGCAGCGCACCGAAACCGGCGGGACGGTCCGCTTCCTGTCGGAAGGCGACATCGTCTTCAATCCGGGCGCGAGCATCAATGTGTCGGGCGGCGCCACGACATATCTGGGCGGCACCATTCAAACCACGGAACTCGTGGGGGCCAACGGACAGCTGTACGACATCGCGAGCGCAAGCCCGCTGCTCACCTACAGGGGCGTGGTCAATCCGACGCTCACTCAGACCTACGATCAGTGGGGCGTGCAAGAGGTCGTGCCCACGCCGGGCTTGAGCCATTACGAATCGACTTACGTGCAAGGTGCCGCCGCGGGATCGATACAATTCGCGGCACCGAGCCTGGTGCTTGACGGCTCCTTGAAGGGCAGCGCCGTCAATGGAGCGTTGCAGCGCGGACCCGTCGGTACGGCGGTCGGCGATTCGGCGGCGGGCGGCACGTTGATCATCGGCGATCCCGCGGGTGCGGGCGGCGGCATTCTCAACCAGACCGACTTCTTGGCGCCGCCGGTACTCGTCACCGCCCAGCCGTACCCCATCGTGGTCGCCGACAATGCGTCGCTGCCGGCGCAGACGCTGCAACTGCCGGCGGCGCTGCTCACCGGCGACGGTTTCACCACCACGCAGATCTACACCAATACGAGCTTCACGCTCCCCGCTGGATTGCCGCTGCAATTGCCGGCCGGGGCGTCGTTCGCGGTGCAGGCATCGCGGGTCGACATCGACTCCAGCATCACGGCCCTGGGCGGCAATCTCAGCTTCGCCACCACACTCACCAGCGCCGACCAGATCGTGAATAACGATCCGACGTTAAGCGGCGTTGCGCGTTTAGGGATCGGCATCGGCGCCGGGGTCGCGCTCAACGTCAGCGGACAATGGACCAACGACAGCGTGCTGGCCGGCGGTCCCGGCACCGGGCAGAGCTTGCAGAACGGCGGTTCGATCGCGTTGAAACTCACGCAACCCGGTGATGAACTGTCCCTCGGCAACAACGTCGCGCTCACCGCAGACGGCGGAGCGTGGCTGACGTCGAGCGGAACACTGACCTACGGTTCCGGCGGCGACATTACGCTCGATGCGAGTCCGGCGCAGAGCGCCGTGCAGTTCGGACAGGCAGTGTCGGCAACGGCCTTCGGCGCGGGCACCGCCGCGGGCGGCAGCTTCTCTCTCACGGCGCCGCGCATCGAGGTCTTACAGGGCACGGGCAGCGCATGGACCACGGCGCAGAGCGCGGACGATTTGAATTCCCCCGGCCAGATGTTGTTCATCTTTGCGCCGCTATTCTCCGATGAGGGCTTCTCGTCGGTCACGTTGAGCGCCACCGGCGCCGTGGTGAGCGCCGCCGCCGGCGCTTCGCAGCCGCCGCCGACCGGCAGTAGCGATGTGCTGTTCGAGTCCTCCGGCACCCGCATCGTCGCCCAATCGCGCTCGCTGCAATTGGATCCGGGCTACGAGAGCCTGCGTAGCGGCGGCACGATCTTGGGCTTCTCGACACAGGTCACACTGCCCGAGTATTTGCGCCAACCGGTCAACGTGGCGCTCAATGTCGTGCGCGAAGACGATGACTTTCCGTTGGGCTCGGCGGGGTACGGTACCCTCGATATCCAGGCGGGGGCGTCGATCACCACCGATCCCGGCGCCTCGATCAGCGTGAGCGGGCAGGGCGACGTCGTGATCGCCGGCACGTTGCGCGCCCCCGGCGGCAACGTGGCGGTGCAACTGGCGGCGCCGACCGCGGAGGACTCCGTCACCAGTACCACGTTCGATCCCAACTACCTGCCGAATCTGGGCATCGACTTGGCGCCCACGGCACTCATCGACGTGAGCGGCGGCGCGGTGCTGACTCCCAATTTGCAGGGACTCTTGTTGGGCAAGTTACGCGGCGGTGGGTCGGTCGACATCAACGCAGAGCGTGGCACGGTGGTGCTGGAGTCGGGATCGATGATCGACATCGCGGGCGGCAGCGCGATGCTCGACATCGCGAATGCGAGTCCCGCCGTCGGCTATACGCGCGAGTTGGTGGGCAGTGCCGGTGGATCGCTGGTGCTGGGTTCAGTCGAATCCATCGTGCTGCTCGGAAGCATCGAGGGCACCGCGGGCGTGGGCAGCGGTGGTACCGCGGCGGCCGGATCGCTGGAAGTCGACCTGACGAGATCCGATCCCATTCTGGGCCAGCCCGATCCCTTGGGCGGCCCGATGCAAATCCAATTGCTCGGCAGCACGGTGGGTACCACGAATGCGCCGCTCGTCAATCTCGCGACCCTCGGCGTGACGCAAATCCTGAACTCCGGTATCGATGCACTGACGCTGGCCGCCGGCGGCCAGCCGGGTGCGACCGCCGGCTCCGCCGGCAATATCTACCTCGACACCGATCAACCGTTGACCCTGGCACGGGAAATCGTCCTCGACTCGCGCAGCCTGTCCGTTGGCTATGGCCTCAACGCCGCGCTCTCCGCACCCTTTGTGGAACTCGGCAATTCGCAGAAATCAGGGAGCGCGGCCACGGCGCCGATCCCGACCGCGGGCGCGGGTACCCTGTCGGTGTCCGCGCAGCAAATCACCCTGCAGGGCAATGTCGCGCTGCAGGGCATCGCCGCGACGACTCTCACCTCGCGCGGCGATGTGCAGCTACAGGGCCAGGACATCGCCTCGACAGCGGCGGGCGGGCGCGAAGCGGGATCGCTCATCACGGCCGGAAATCTCACCATCGATGCCGCGCGCGTGTATCCGGACAGCTTCACCGCCTTTACCCTCGAGTCGGTGGGTACGGGCGGCGTCGTCGCCATCGGCCAGACGGCGGCATCGCCGGGCACGCCGCTGTCGGCGGGGGGATCGGTGAGTATCTCGGCTGACGACATCGTGATTGGCGGCTCACTGCTGGCTCCGTTCGGCCAGATCAGCCTGGCCGCGAACCACGCGCTCACGCTCGCCAACGGCAGCCTGGTGTCGGTTAGCGGCGCGGGCGTCGACTTTCCGTTCGGGCAAACGCAGGATGACGGCGCGCAGTGGATATATAGTGTTCCCGGCGGCAACAGCACCATCACGGCCGTGCCCACCAAACAGGTGAGCCTCACCGCGCCCAACATCACCGTGCAATCGGCGGCGACGATCAACTTGCAAGGCGGCGGCGACCTGTATGCCTACGAGTGGGTGCCGGGGACCGGCGGCACCGTGGACGCGCTCGCCGGCACCGGCAGCTTCTCCGGGCTGTATGCCATCCTGCCGGCCCAGCGCGGCCAGGCGGCACCGTACGATCCACAGAATTCAGCCACCAGCGCCACGCAAACCGTGTACTTGAGCGGCGGCGCGGGGCTCGCGGCAGGTTTCTATAGTCTGCTGCCGGCGCGCTACGCGCTGCAGTCGGGCGCGGATTTGATCGAGATCGAACCCAGCTTCACCAGCGCCATCGGCGGCAAGATCGGCACTCTCGCCGACGGCACTCCCGTGATCGCGGGCTATTTGAGTTTTGGGTCCACGGGATTGCACACCGGCAGTACCGATTACGAGGGCTTTGCGATCTATCCCGGCAGCTACGGTCAGGAGCTCGCCGCCTACAACTTGAGCAATGCCTCCTCGTACTTCGGCGCGGTGGCAGCCCTTGCCGGCACCGGTCCCGTGCCCGAGCCCGCCGATGCCGGCACCCTGACCTTCGCGGTGGTGCAATCGCTCGACAATTCCTTCAGCCTCCAGGGCAGCGTGCTCACCGCCGCGGCCAGCGGCGGCCGCGGCGCGCTGGTCAACATCAGCGCGCCGGACCTTGAAATCACCGCGGGCGACTCCGCCGTCGGCACCGGCAACATCGCCGTGTCCGGCTCGGTCCTGCAGAGCTGGAATGCCAGCTCGCTCACCCTCGGCGGCATTGCCGGCTCGCCAACCACCAGCCCTGCGGGCAGCGGCACCGTCGCGACCGACACGGTCGCGGTGACGGCGAGCAGCGTGACCGTCGATTCGGGTGTTGACCTTGCGGCGGATCAAATACTGTTGGTGGCGCAACAGTCGATCGACCTCAAGCAGGGAGCCTCGCTCTCCTCGACATCCGGACGACAAGGCAAGGCGCTTGTCACGCTGCCGGCGCTGGAAGACATCACCTTGACCAACGCCGCCGGGGCAGTGTCACCCCAGGCGGGGCTGCTGGCGGTCTCCGATCTTGCGTTGCCGGTGGTCACGCGCACAGGCTCCGTGGCCGGCGCCGGCATCACGCTGGACACCGGCTCGAGCCTCGCCTCGGGGGGCGCGCTGGCGGTGGATGCGCCCGGTAGCATCAGCTTGGCGGGCACCCTCAAGGCCAAGGGCGCGAGCTGGTCCTTGAGCTCGGACAGCGTGGCGTTCGTTGGCCCGGGTACTTCGGCCGACAGCCTCAACCTGACCGCCGCAGTGGCGGCCGACTTGCAGCAGGCCGGTGCCGCGCGCATCTCGAGTCAAGGCGCGATCGATCTCAATGTCCCGGTGTCGCTCGGCGCCACGTCGGTCACCGCGGCACCGACTTTGAGCTCGCTGACGTTGCTCGGCACCGCAATAAACAACGAGAGCGCGGGCAACGTGATTTTCGGCGGCACCACCCTGACGCTGGAAGGAGCCAGCAGCACGGCCGGCGCGGCGCCGACCGTCGGCAGCGGCAGCCTCGGCCTCGTCGCCGACACTTTGAATCTCGGGCCCAATGTGTTGTCCGTGAGCGGCTTCGCGCGCACCGAGGCGCAGGTGGCGGGCGCGGTGCATAGCACGGGTACGGGAGGACTCCTCGACGCCGGCGATTTGGCCATCAACGCGGTCGAACTCAATCCGGGCGTAGGTTCGCAGGCGACGATCTCCACGACGGGCACGCTGGTCATCGGCGCTCCAACCGCCCCCAGCGCCGGCTCGAAGGTGACCACCCAGGTGGGAGGCGCGCTGACTCTGTCCGCCAACGCCATTCAGGATGCGGGCGTCATCGCCGCGCCGTCGGGAATCGTCAGTCTCGCGGCCAGCGGGGGAGATCTCGATCTCGCCGGCACCGCAGCCATCAATGCCGCCGGCACACTGCTGCAGGCCGTCGATCGCAGCGCTCCGTCGCCCGGCGGCAGCGTGCTGTTGGCCGCCACCGGCAACGTCGAGCTCGCCACCGGGTCGACCGTCAACGTGGCCGGCGAGCAGCAGGCGCCGGCCGGCAGCGTGAGCATCACGGGCGGCGGAACCGTCGCTCTGGCGGGCACGCTCAAGGGTAGTGCCGGTAGCGGCGGCGTCGGCGGCAGTTTCTCGCTGGATGCGGGCGAGCTGGCGGGCGGCCTCACGCCGCTGGCAACGAGCTTGATGAGCGGTGGGTTCAGCGATGCGGTCAATGTGCGCGCCCGCACCGGCGATCTCGATCTGACATCCGCGGGAACGCTTTCTGCCAACAGCATCACGCTGACCGCCGATAGCGGCGCCGTGAGTATCGCTGGCGTGCTCTCCGCCGCGTCGGGCGCAGAGCGCGGCTCCATCGATCTCTCGGCAGGCACCGGCGTCACGCTGGCGGCCACCGGCCAGCTGCATGCGGACGGGGCGGGCAGCGCCGGGCAGGGCGGCGAGATCGTGATCAATTCGACCTGCGCAGCTTGCAGCATCACGCTCGATCCGGGCAGCGTGATCACCGCGTCGGGCGCCGCCCAAGCCGGAGAGCTCGTACTCCGGGCGCCCGCCCTCACCGCGACGAATGATGTGGCCATCAACAGCGGCTCGCAGGGCATCGGCGCGGACGTGAGCCAGGTGGGCCAGGTGATCGTCGAGCCCGTGCTGACCTTCGGCACCAGCTCGGCGAGCGTCAACGCGGATCTCGCCACCGACGTCGCCGCCGCGTCCACATATCTGACCAACGCGGGTCCGGTGATCGCCGCACGCTTTTCGAATCCGAACGTCGCCGTGCAGGCCGGCGTCGAACTCCAGGACGCCAACCCCGCCGATACCCTGACGCTCACCTCGCTCGACCTGAGTACTTACAGCGATCCGGTGTATTACGGTTCCGGCACCCAGCCCCAGGTCATCAATCTGTCGGTACGCGCGGCCGGAGCGATTGCGGTCAATGGTGCGATCTCGGACGGCTTCGTCGACGATCCGAATTATGGTCTGCTCACGGTGAGCAATGTGCCGTCGGCCTCCATGAACATCGTGGCCGGCGCCGATCTCACCAGCGCCAACCCGCTGTCGACGGTCAAGGGTTCGAACGCCAATCTCACGCTGCTCAACAGCGGAACCCCAGCGGACGGTACCAGCGATGGCGTCGGTCCAGCGGTGATACGCACCGGGACCGGCGACATCAATTTGGCCGCCTCGGGCAGCGTGGTGTTCGGACCCGGCACCGCGGTGTACACGGGCGGCGAGATGCCGGCGAACGTGCTCAGTACCGTGGGCCTCAATGGATCCAACGGGACGCTCTTGCAGAGCTTCGGCACCGGGGGTGGCGCAGTGCGAGTCACCGCCGGCGTCGACGTCATCGGCACGCCGATCGCACTCATCGACAACGGCGGCAGCGACAACGACAATTATAGCGTGGCCGGGTGGCAGCTTCGCCAGGGCGGCGTGGGCTCATCGAACCCGACCCAGGCACAGTACGGCGTCAATTTCGCGGCCTTCGACTGGAACATCGGGGCACTGGGCGGCGGCGATGTGTCGATCGTCGCCGGGCGCGATATCACGAATATTTCGGCGGCCACCGCCGATAGCCTGGTGTCCGGAGCGAATACCCTGAATGGAATCGCCACACTGTATGGCGCCGGCGGCGGCGTGGTCCTCACCGCCGGTGGGGACATCGGCAGCGCGCAGGTGTACGTCGCGCAAGGCATGGGCACTCTCACCGCCGGGGGCGGCCTGACGAACACCCAGACCGCCCAAACCGTGGCGCAGATCAAGCCGCCCGTGGGCTCCGCCATTGCGCTCGGCGATTCAGAGGTGTCCGTGTGGGCGCGAAACAGTGTCCAGGTCGACGCCATCTACGATCCGACGCTGGTTTCGCAAGGCAGCGGTTCCGGCCTCGCGGGCGAGTACTACACCTACGGGCCCGGTTCGGCCGTTTCGCTCTCGAGCACGACGGGCAGCGTCACGCTCGAGCTCGATACCAACAACGATACGATGTCCACCTTGGTGGGAGCCGCGACGCTGTCGGCGAATTCCTCCGCCCTTCTCGTCCTGCCGCCGAATCTCTCGATTCAGGCGCTGCAGAGCGACGTGATCGTGAGCGGCAGCTCCTTTCTGTATCCGGCAACGAACGGCCAACTGTCGCTGTTCGCGGGCCGCGACATCACCGCCAATGGCGGGATCACCATGGCCGACAGCTTCCTCGATCAGCTGCCGACGGCGGCCACGCCTGATTTGGCACTCTCCACGGCGCCGAATACCTTGAGCGGATTGTCCGCATTCCAGGGCGACATTCACGTGGGGGATGCGACTCCCGCACTCATCACGGCGGGCCGCGATATCGATTCTCTGGTCTTGTCCATTCCGAAGGCGGCCGAGGTCGTGGCGGGACGCGACATCAACAATCTGCAATATGCCGGCCAGAATACGTCCACCACCGACACCACGCTGATCGCCGCGGGACGGGATTTCCTCGACACCACGGGTTCCGGCAATTCCCCCGGAGTACAACTCGGCGGTCCGGGAAGCCTCGACGTCGTGACCGGCCGCAACTTGAATCTCGGTGTCGGCGACGGCATTACGACGGTGGGCGATCTGGCCAATGCGAATCTGCCGAACGCCCAAGGGGCCAACGTCAGCCTCATGGTGGGTTATGGCAGCGAGGGCGCCGATCTGTCCGGATTCTTGCGCCAGATCATCGCCCCGTCCGCCACCTACCAATCAGACCTGGTGTCCTTCGTGGAGCAACTGACGGGGGAGGGCGGATTGACCTTCGCAGCGGCCGAGGCGCAATTCTCGGGTCTGTCCACCAGTCAGCAGAGCGCGCTCATCGACGAGGTGTTCTTCAATGAGCTGCTGCTCTCGGGGCGCGCGGCGAATTCCGGCAGCGGCGTGGGCTTCAAGCAGGGCTACGCGGCCATCGCCGCGCTCTATCCCGGCAGCAGCTCCGACAGCGGCGGCACCGCGGCCACCAATCCTTACTTCGGCGACCTCACCCTGACGTCGAGCCAGGTCTACACCTATAGCGGCGGCAATATTTCCATCTTGGTGCCGGGTGGGCAGGTGAACGTCGGGCTTGCCAATCCGCCGGCGGGGGTTGCCGCCAAGTCAGCTTCGCAGCTCGGCATCGTGGCCGAAGGAACCGGCAATGTGGATATCTACTCGCAGGGCGACGTCAACGTCAATCAATCGCGCATTTTCACTCTGGGCGGCGGCAATATTCTGATCTGGTCGAATCTCGGCAGTATCGACGCGGGCAATGGCTCGAAGTCCTCGTTATCCGTGCCGCCGCCGGTAGTGTTGATCAATGCGAACTGCACGATCTCGCTCGATTTTGCCGGCTCGCTGGCGTCCGGTTCCGGCATTCGCACCATTCAAACCGAACCCGACATCCCGCCGGGCGACGTCGATTTGGATGCCCCGGTGGGCACGGTCAACGCCGGTGACGCGGGCATCGGCGCCGCGGGCAATATCAACATCGCCGCCGCGCACGTCATCGGCGTCAGCAACATCAATTTCGGCGGCACCGCGACGGGTGTGCCTCCGGAGGTCGGCAACTTGAGCGCCGCCCTGTCCGGAGTCTCCTCGGTGGCGAGCAGCGCCACGACGAGCGCCGAGACCGCGGTCGCCGCGCAAGCGAGCGCCGCTCGGGACATCGCGCCGCTGGCGCAAAACGCGCTCAGCTGGCTCGACGTCTTCGTGACCGGTCTCGGCGAGGAGAACTGCAAGCCGGACGATGTCGAGTGCTTGGAGCGCCAGAAGAAGGCGTCACCGTAGTGTCCTGCGGAGTACGACCCGTGTCCTCGGGGATGAGGCCCTAGGTCATCGTCACGCGGGTCATGGCCCAAGATGGCCTGCCTGTAACAATAAGATCACGCAGGTTACTCAGAATGCGGCGCACGTAAGCACGTAAGAACGAAGTTCGGCCAAGAGGACGATGAAGGGATGCCGATGAAAGGCTCGATGAAAACGATCGCATTGCTCGCCACATTGCTGCCGGCGCTCGCGCTGGCGGCATCGTGGTGGAATAACGATTGGAAGTACCGCAAAGAACTGGGCTTCGATCTCACCCCTACCGGTGCGGACGTGTCGGGCAGCCCGCAAGATGTGCCGGTGCTGGTGCGGCTGTCGCTGGCTAATTTCAGCTATTTCAACGACACCAAGCCGGACGGTGCGGATTTCAGGCTGCTTGCGGGCGACGATAAAACGCCACTCAAATACCATTTCGAAAAATACGACCCCCAGGACCAGATGGCGTTGCTGTGGGTGCGCGTGCCGCAACTCACGGGCGGCACCAAGACCGACAAGATCTACGCCTATTACGGGAACACGGATGCTCCCGCCGCCGCCGATATTCCCGGCACCTACGACGCGTCGCAGACCTTGGTGCTGTCGTTTTCCGATTCCGCCGGGCTGCCGAAGGACTCGACCGCGTACCAGAATAACCCGTCCGCATCGACTGCCACGCTGACTCCCGCCTCCTTGATCGCCGGCGGCGCGAAATTCTCGGGCGCGCAGAGCATTACCGTTCCCGCCACCGCCTCGTTGCGTCTCATTCCGAATCAAGGAATGACGGCATCCGCCTGGCTGCGCGTCGAGCAGCCGCAACAGGCGGTCGTCTTCGCGCTCACCGACCAGGACAAGTCCGTGGAAGTGCGCCTCGACGGGGCGCAATTGACGGCGCGGGCGACGCTCGGCGCGGCGCCCGCGGTGGTGGTTCAGCCGGCCAATTTGACGATGAGCCAATGGCATCACGTCGCCATCACCCTCGGCGCCGGCAAGCTCACGCTGTACGTCGATGGCGGCGCCGTCGGCAGCGCGCCGGTCACCTCGGAGGAAGTCGGCGGCAATTTCACGATCGGTGCCGCCAACGGCGCATCGTTCTTGACCGGGGACATCGACGAGGTCGAAGTCTCCAAGGTGGTGCGCAGTGCCGACTGGATCAAGGCCTCGGCGCGCGCGCAGGCCATGGATTCGAATCTGCTGTTGTATGGCGCCGATGGGCAGCGCGAAGGCGGCGGCCAAAGCAGCTACTTCGTCACCATCGCCAAGAATCTGACCGTCGACGGTTGGGTGGTCATCGGCATATGCATGGCGATGTTGGTCGTGGCCTTGATCATCATGGCGGTCAAAGCCGTGTTCCTGAGCCGCGTGGAGCGGGCCAATGCCCGCTTTCTCAAGGAGTTCCGCCGTCTCAGCGGCGATCCGACCGCGCTCGACGAAGCGATCGACGCCGGCGATGACGACGATGACGCGGATGATGACGAGGACGACACGCTGGCGGAACCACCCTCGATGGCCAAGCTCGCGCGCGACGGGAACAAAAAATATGGGGCGTCGACGTTGTATCGTCTCTATCATCACGGCGTCTTCGAACTCAACAAGCGAATCGGCGGCTCATCGGTGAGCGCGAAGCGGGCCAAGGTGCTTTCGCCGCAATCGATCGATGCCATTCGCGCGGCGATGGATTCGTCGATGACGCGATTGCAGCAAACCCTCTCGAGCCAGATGGTATTGCTCACAATCGCGATTTCCGGCGGCCCGTTTCTGGGTCTGCTCGGCACGGTCATCGGCGTCATGATCACGTTCGCCGCGATCGCGCTGTCGGGAGACGTCAATGTGAATGCGATCGCCCCGGGCACCGCCGCGGCGCTCGCCGCCACGGTCGCCGGGCTGTCGGTCGCGATCCCGGCTCTGTTCGGCTACAACTGGCTCAACACCCGCATCAAATCCATCACCGCCGACAACCGCGTATTCGTGGACGAATTCGTCACACGCCTCGCCGAACAGTACAGCTGAGGAAATCGTGTCCGGCTCAATCGACAGCGGCGAGAAGGATGTCTACGATGACATCAACATCACTCCGATGCTGGATCTCGCCTATGTGTTGATGGTGATCTTCATCATCATGACCACGGCATCGGTCCAAGGCATCAAGGTGAATTTGCCCAAGGCGAGCGACACGCCTTCATTGGCCAAACCGCAAACCAAGGCCATCACCATCACGGCCGACGGGACCATGTACCTGGATACATACCCGGTCAGTTTGCCGGAACTCGAGAATCTCCTGCGTCAATACAAGGCGGCGAATCCCAACCTGCCGGTCGTCGTGAAGGCCGACTCCACCATCGCCTACCAGCGGGTCGTGGATGTGCTCGATGTCGTCGGGCGTCTGGAAATCACCCAACTTGGGCTAGTGACCCAACGAATCGTCAAGTAGCGGAGCCCCATGGCGGACAAGCGCAATCAACGGCGTTTCGCTTCGCGACTCATCGGCGCGGCATTTGCCATTCTACTGATGATCGGCTTCGTGTGGTTCGTGCGCACGATGATGGCGAGCAAGACGGCGAAATCGACGCGACAGGTGCAAGTCGTGCAGCTGATTCAACCGCCGCCGCCCCCACCGCCGCCGCCGCCGGACCAGCCGCCGCCGCCGCCGCCGGAAAAAACCGAGGAGCAATTGCCGAAGGATGAACCGGAGCCGCCTCCGGACGACGCGCCCGCGCCGGCCGAACCGCTCGGCGTCGACGCGGAGGGTTCCGCGGGAGGCGATGCCTTCGGTCTCGCGGCACGGCACGGCGGCAGCGATTTGATCGGCGGCACGGGCAGCGCGCCGTTTGCGTGGTACACGAATCGCATCAGCGACTCGATTCGCGACCATCTGGCCGCGGCTCCATGTACCAAGTCCGCGAAGGGATCGCTCTCCGTCCGAGTGCTGATGGAAGCCGATGGACGGGTGAAGCAGATCAAGCTCGCCACGAGCACGGGCAACTCCAAGACCGACGAGTGCATCGAGACGGCCTTGACCTCGATCACCCGCATGAGCGACCCGCCGCCGCCGGGAATGCCGGAGCAGGTGAATTTGAAAATCGTGGCGCGAATTTAGAGGAGCAGGCAGGGACAATGACCAAGATCTCAAGGGCGAAGCCATGGCGGACATTGACGGCGTTAGCGCTCGCGGCGTTCGCGATGATACCCGTGCATCGCAGCTATGCCGCCGACGACCGCCAGTCGCTCGAGGAATTGCGCAACACCGTCATCAATCTGCTGCAAGCGCTGGTGGATCAAGGCGTGATCAGCAAGGAGAAGGCCGCTCAAATGGTGAAGGCGGCGCAGGACAAGGCGGCCGCCGATGCGGCGGCAGTCGCGAAAGCGGATGAGGGCGCCGTGCGCGTTCCGTACGTGCCGCAGATCGTGAAGGATGAAATCGCCAAGCAAGTGGCGGAGCAGGTACAACCGGGCGTGGTCGCCGCCGTGGTTCAGGATGCGAAGACCGAGAAATGGGGCGTTCCGGGCGCGCTGCCCGAATGGCTGACGCGCACCCACGTGTCGGGCGAGCTCACCCTGCGCGAGGAGGGGATATTCTTCGACAAGAACAACACCCCCGATGCCCAACTCAATTATTACGCCATCAATCAGGCCGGCGGCATCGAACAGGCCGGCGAGAACGCCTTTCTGCAGACCGAGGGAGATCGGGTCAGGTTCCGCGGTCGCGCCCGCCTCGGGGTGGATTCGGATCTCTCCGACTCGATCACCGCGGGGCTGCGGATCACCACCGGCAACACGTCCGATCTCGTCTCCGAAACGCAGACCCTCGACGGTACCGCTCCGTATGCCTTCGGACTCGATGAGTTGTATATCCGCCTGGATGAACGCAATGCACAGCGATTTCCGTGGCTCACGGTCGAGGGAGGCAGGTTCACGAATCCCTACGACACACCGACCAACTTGATCTTCCACCGCGACCTGACGTTCACCGGCCTCGCCGCGACGGGGCGCTTCGGCTTGGGGGACGGCAGCCAGGAGCAATCGCACATTTTCTTTACCGCCGGCGCCCACCCGTTGCAGGAGGTCGAATTCTCGCCGGACGACAAATGGCTGGTGGCGGGCCAGTTGGGCACCGTCTTGCGCTGGGGCGAGGGCCAGCGATTGCGGGTCGCGGGCGCCTTCTACGATTACTTCAATGTCACCGGGCGGCTGAATCCGCCCGACAGCACCATTTACAATTACACGGCGCCGGCCTTTCTGCGCCTCGGCAACACTCTGTTCGACATCGCCAATAGCACGGCCGCCACCACGACGGTCAATCTGTTCGCCTACGCATCGAAGTTTCGGATCGCGAACATCAATGCCGCTTACAGCATCGCGGTGGGCCGCTATAGCGCCGGTGTGACCTTGGATGCGGTCCGGAATTTTGGCTTCAATACCGCCGAAGTGTCCGCCAACACGGGTTACTACGTCGCCCCGCGCACCAAGGGATATCAAGCGGAAGTCAGCTTCGGCGATCCCACGGTGTTGACCGCCGGCAGCTGGCGCGGCTTGGTCGGCTATCGCTACCTGCAGCGCGATGCCGTGATCGACGAATACACGGATTCGGACTTCCACTACTTCGGCGGCACGAATGCCCAAGGGTATTACATCGTCGCGGATTATGGTTTGGCCAACCGCGTGTGGCTGAGGCTTCGCTATTTGAGTGCGAACTCGATCGACGGACCCCAATTCGACGTCGACACCTTGCAGCTGGATGTCAACACTCGTTTTTGAGGGGGAACTTCCCATGATGCCTCATTCCAAGGCGGTCGCGGTTGCACTGACGATGGTGTTGGCGTCGGCCGCCGTCCATGCGCAAAGCCAGCGCAGCGGCGGCGACGCGCAAAAGTTCATGCAGCAGTACCAGCAGATCGCGGCGGAGAAAACCGCGCTGCAAGCGCAGGTCGCACAGATGAAAAGCGATCTCGACGGCGCGCAAACGGAGCTTGCGGCCGTCAAGAAAGAGCGCGATGCCTTGAAGAAGCAGGCCGGGACCGCCGCGGCAGCCGCCACGGCGCTGACTTCGCTGACCGCGGCGAAACAAACCGCCGAGAAGAATCTGGAGCAGTACAAGCAGCGCATGACCGAACTGGTCGCACGTTTCCGTGACCTGGCGGCCAACCTCAAAGAAGTCGAGGCGGATCGCTCCAAGATCCGTCAGGACTTGCAGGAACGCAACAGCGCCTTCGACAAATGCGCCGCGGACAATATGCAGCTCTATGAAATCAACGGGGAGATCTTGGACCGCTACGAGCATGTGGGTCTCTTCACGAAGGTGAGCTCGGCAGAGCCCTTCACCCGGATCACCCGCTCGCGCATCGACAATCTGGTCGATGAATATCGTGCCCGCGCCCTGGAGCTTCGGGTCCAGAAGCAGAACCCACCCAGCGTGCCGCAAAGCGTGCCGCAGTAAGCGGATGCTGCAGCCCATCGACGTATCCACAGGCTACCGATCCGCGGTCGAGGCTCTACAACGCGGCGACGCCGGCCGGGCCCGACTCCTGTGTCAAAATGTTCTGCGGGTGGAGCCGGCGCATGCGGACACCTTGCGCCTCTCCGGGCTGATTGCGTGCCAGGCCGGCGCATACGAGGAGGGCATTGCATTCTTCCGTAGATCGCTGGCGGTGAACCCGCGGCAGGCCGCCGCTCATGCCAATATCGGCGGCGCTCTCGTGATGCTCAACCGGCCGGCGGAGGCCATCGGCCATTGCGACACTGCGTTGCGATTGGCACCCGATCTCGGCGAGGCGCATTACAGCCGCGGTTGCGCGTTGCAGGCGCTCGAGCGCTACGCCGAAGCCGCGGCTGATTTCGATCAGACACTGCGGGTGACGCCGCGGCATGTGCCGGCACTCATCAATCGCGGCAATGCGCTGCACAAGCTTGGACTTCTCCCCGACGCGTTGGCGAGCTTCGAGCACGCCCTGGCTCTCGAACCCGACAGCGCCGGCGCCGCGTACAATCATGGAAATGTGTTGCGCGATATGGGAAGGTTCGAAGCGGCGCTCGCGAGCTACGATCGCGCCCTGGCGCGAAACTTCAAGTCCGCCGAGCTGCTCAACAATCGCGGCAACGCGCTGCGCAAGCTCGGGCTGACCGCCGCCGCGCTGAGCGCCTACGAGGAGTCCCTGCGGCTGCAGCCGGAGGCGCTCGAACCGCTCAACAATCGCGGCCTGATGCTGCTCGAGCTCGGCCGGCCCGAGGAGGCGCTCGACTGTTTCGACGCGATACTACGCCGCCGGCCGGGCTTTCCCGTGGCACTCGACAATCGGGCGTCCGCGCTGCGCATGCAGGACCGGCACGAAGAGACCCTTGACGCCTACGCCACGCTGGCCCGAGCGGCGCCCGACTTCAAGGGGGTTGCGCTCAATCTGCACTTTGCGCGGGCGACCTGTTGCGATTGGTCGCAGCATGCGCAAGGCGTGGCCGCGGTGCTCGACTCCGTACGGAGGGATTCGCCGGCCAACCCATTTCCCCTGCTGTCGGTGTCCGCGGACGCCGACTTGCAAAGGCGGTGCGCACGCGCTTTTGCCTTGGCCGAAGGCTGGCACGAGGGCCGCGCGCAACAGGGCGGCGCGCACCAGGCCAGCGTGCGCGAGGGCGGCGTGGCATTTGCCACGCAGGCGAGATATGCCCCCGAGCGCATCAAGATCGCCTACGTGTCGGCGGATTTTCGGCAGCACGCCGTGTCCGTTCTGCTCGCCGGCGTGCTCGAACGGCATGACCGGCAGCGTTTCGAGATCATCGGCATCGCCTTGCAGCCTGAAGACCACAGCGTGTTCGGACAACGGGTCAGGCACGCCTTCGATCAGTACATCGACGTCACTCATCTGAGCGATCGCGAAGCGGCGGCTCTGATGCGCGATCGGCAGATCGATATCGCCGTCGATCTGATGGGCTATACGCGCTGGTGCCGTCCCGGAATATTTGCCTCGCGGCCGGCGCGCGCGCAGGTGAATTACCTTGGGTTTCCGGGCGGTATGGGTGTGCCGTTCATGGATTACATCATTGCGGACGAGTTCTTGATTCCGCCGCACACCGCGCATCTGTATGACGAGCAGATCGTCTATCTGCCCGATTGCTTTCAACCCAATGACGATCAGCGGGTGCGCGCGACGGCGCCGCTGCGTAGGGAGGTCGGCCTGCCGGAGGAGGGGCTGACGTTTTGCTGCTTCAACAACGCCTACAAATTCACGCCGCAATTGTTCGATATCTGGATGCGGTTGCTGCACCAGACTCAGGGCAGCGTCTTGTGGCTGGCGGTGGGGAATCCCGCCGCCCGCGAGAATTTGCGGCGCGAGGCGGCCGGCCGCGGCGTGGATCCCGAGCGGCTCGTGCTGGCGTCCTGGCTGCCTTACGCGGAGCATCTCGGTCGGTTGCAATTGGCGGATCTGTATCTCGACACGTTGCCCTTCAATGGCGGTACCACGGTGAGCGATGCCTTGTGGGCCGGGGTGCCGGTGGTCACGTGTGCGGGGGAGGCGTTCGCCTCCCGGATGGCGGGCAGCCTGCTGCGCGCGGCGGGAATACCCGAGCTCGTTACGGATACGCTGCAGGATTACGAGCGGCTGGCGCTCGAATTGTCGCGCCAACCTGAGCGCCTGCGGGAATTTCGCCAGCGGTTGCAGTCGGGCCGGGACACCTCGCGCCTGTTCGACACCGCGCGCTACTGCCGGAATCTCGAATCCGCCTATGTCGCGATGCAGGCCCGGTCGGCCCCGGGCGAGGCGCTCTCGCCGATCCTGGTCGGCGCATGACGACTGCGGGCGCGGCACCGGAGAGCGACAGGTATCGAAGAGCGTTTGCGCTCCATCAGCAAGCGCGTCTGCCGGAAGCACGGGCTCTGTACGAGCAGATCCTGCAAGATCGACCCGATCATTTTGGCGCCTTGCTGTTGCTCGGACTGATGGAACTGCAGACCGATAATCCGCATCGGGCTGTGGAGTTGACGGCGCGCGCGATGCTGCTCGACCCGCGCAATGCCGATGCTTGCAACTACCACGGCAGCGCGCTGCTCGAACTGCAACGCTTCGAGGACGCCATCGCGAGCTATGAGCGGAGCATCGCGCTAAACCCTGCGCACCCGTTGGCGCACAACAACCGCGGTATTGCGCTCTCGGGCCTCAACCGCTACTCGGACGCCGTCGATAGCTTCGATAGAGCGATTGCAAGAACTCGCGACCGACGGAGCGAGTCTCGCGGGGATTCGCGGCAGGCTCGCGGTCAATCGGTTCACGAGTCCGCTGTTCGATACGCGACTTTTCACGACTCACATGGAGAAGGCGCTCCATGCAATGGTCGAGCGTCATCAGGCCACCCAACCCCCCGCAGACATCCACATCGCCCCGGTTCACCCCGCGGTGGTCACGCGGCCAGCAGCAGTTCGGTCAATCGATCCGTCACCCGCTTCCAGGTGAAGTGCCTCACGGCATGTGCCTGGGCCAATCGGGCGAGCCGCTGTCGCGTGGCCGGCTCCTCGACGATGCGGTTCATTTGTTGGACGATGCTATCGATCCGCGGTTCCAGGTAGTCGCCGGCATCGCAGACCATGGGGTCGGTGGCAATCTCGAGGCGGTGCTCTGCCCCACAAAAGTCGTCGCTCGCTCCGCCTCGCGACACCAAGACCGGCAGACCGGCGGCCATCGCCTCCAGAACCGGCAGATTGAAGCCCTCCGCCCGGTAGGGAGCGATATACGCATCGGCGGAACGATAAAGGCGCGAGATCGTCTCCCACGATAGGTTATTGTTGACATAGCGAATGGCGCTCCCGAGCGCGGGGTTCTGCACCTCGGCGGAGAGACGCCGCGCCTCCTCGAGCGACGCGTGCAGAACGGGGCCGTAAAGATAATCACCGCCTTTCAGCACCAGCACGGACTTCGGATGCGACCGCCGATGGATGGCGAATGCGGCCACCAAGGGTCCGACGCCCTTGTTCCAGGTCATCGCGCCCACGTTCAAAAAGGCGAACTCGTCGTCGGCAAGCCGCAGAGACCGTCGAAATGCGATCCGTTCGGCGGTCGGCAGCGGCGCGGCCAGACCCGGGTCGATGCCATGCGGAATGACATGGACGCGCTCCGGCGCATAACCTGCCTGCAGGAAGCCGCGCCGTGACCAAGACGACGGCGTCACGATGTCGACGGCGCCGGGTTCGGCGCTCTGCGGCCGGCCGTCGATGCCGACGGAGGCTGCGGCCAGCTCGCGATTGAATTCATTGGTCGCGAAAACGAATACTCGGCCCGCGCCCGGGTAGATGCGGAAAGGATAGCTGATTCGATAAGTGACGTCGGCGCACACTCGAGCAGGGGGCGGGGCGATCGCCGCCAGCCGGCACTTGAACGCGTCCATCAGGCCACTGTCGAGGTTCGCCCAGAAGTCCTGAAAAAATGGCATGTCGCGGTGGAACAGCCGCAGCCGTGGATCCTCCGAGAGGTGCAGGAGCTGCTGTTGATTGACGAGAGCGTAGGAATGGCAGCTCGTTCGCCAGCCTTCCACCACCAGGGTTTTCATGTCACAAATTCGTCATTGAGGCCGGGGAATACTTGCGTCCGTATCCTATCGGGACTCGCAGTATAGAGGCTGTCGATGACTGGCATTCTTCAGGACACATCACAGGCGACGCTGGCCCTCCTGGCGCGCGAATTAGCGGCGGATCCCCAGTCGGCCGCGCGCCACGTCGGGCTGGCCAACGCGCTCGCGGGCGTCGGGCGGGCAGCCGAGGCCATTGCGCACTACCAAAGAGCGGTGTCGCTGGCTCCGGATTGCGCCGCTTGGCGTAGCGGTCTGGCCTCGCTGTTGACCGACACAGGACGACACGCGGAGGCAGTGGTCGAGGCCGCCAGGGCACTCGACATCGATGCCGGCAACTTTGGCGCCCTCTACAATCAGGCGGTCGCCCTCCTGCGGCTGGGCCAATCGTCGACCGCAGCGGCGCGCCTGCGGGAGTGTGCGCGTCTGCAACCGTCAGACGCTCGCGTGTACAACAATCTCGGCCTCGCCCTCGCCGCCGATCGACAACTCGGCGCTGCGATCGCCGCCTACGACCAAGCCCTGGCATTGCGGCCCGACTATGCCCGCGCCTGGAACAATCGCGGGCTTGCCGAGATCAATCGATACAATTATGCGCGCGCGCTCACCGACCTGGATGCGGCGCTGGCGATCGACGCCCGTTATGTCGCCGCCGTCGTCAATCGTGGCATCGCCTTGGCGGCCTTAGGGGAAAAAACCGCCGCGCTCGACTGTTACGCCCGAGCGTTTCCCGCCCCACAAGCGCTCGCCAATGCGAGTGCCATCTTGCGCGACATGAACCGGGGCGCCGAGGCGCAAGAGTGCGGGCAGAGACTGTATCGGGTCGCTCCTGAGCTCGACGAGGCGGCGGGCATCCATCATGCGATGAGCCAGAATGTTGCGGCGTGGTCGGATTATGAATCCCGCATCGAGACCATCGTCGCGGCGGTGCGCGCGGGCCGGCGACCCGCGCATCCATTTGCATTCTTGAGCGTCGCGGACTCGCCGCTGGATCAGCTCGAGTGCTCGAGGGCATTGGCCCGCACACTCGGCGGCGAAGCACCGCTGTGGCGCGGCGACATTTATACTCATGACCGGATCCGCGTCGCCTATCTGTCGTCGGATTTCCACGATCACGCCACCCTGTATCTCGCGATCGGCTTATTCGAACACCATGATCGGACGCGGTTCGAGGTTCATGCGCTGTCGTACGGCAACGCCACCATGTCGGACTCCATGCGCTCGCGGCTGCGCGCCGCATTCGAGCACTTCGAGGATGTCCATGCCTTCACGGCGCGGCAGACGGCGGAGCGCGTGCGCGAACTCGAGATCGACCTATTGATCGATCTCAAGGGCTACACGTCCGCTTCGCGGGTCGACATTCTGGCCCACCGTCCGGCGCCGATCCAAGCGCACTACCTGGGTTATCCGGGCACCTTGGGCGCGCCCTTCGTCGATTATCTCATCGCGGACCGCGAGGTGATTCCGCCCGCGCAGCGCGCGGCCTATTCGGAACAGATCGTGTATCTGCCGCATTGCTATCAGGCCACCGACGACCGACGCAGCGAGGATGCCTCCGGCTGGACGCGCGAGCGGGCGGGATTGCCACCATCGGGTCCTGTGCTGTGTGCGTTTCATCAGATCTACAAGCTGAACCCACCGTTGTTCGATGTATGGATGCGCGTGCTGCGACGCCTGCCCGGCGCCACGCTGTGGCTGCTGGCGGATGACGCCGCCGCGAAAGCGCGGCTGCGCGAGGAGGCGGGTGCCCGCGGCATCGATCCGGCCCGCCTGGTGTTCGCGCCGCGCGTGAACCAGGGCATGCACCTGGCCCGCCAACGGGTCGCTGACCTCTTCTTGGATGCCTGGCCCGTCGGTGCACACACCTCGGCCAGCGATGCACTGTGGGCCGGGCTGCCGGTGATCGCATTGCGCGGGCGCGGCTTTGCGGCGCGCGTCTCCGCGAGCATCGTCCGAGCGGCGGGTCTCCAAGAACTCATCACGGACTCGCCGGCCGAGTACGAAGAGCTCATCGTTCGGCTCTGTACCGATGTCGGCGGGTTGAGACGGCTGCGCGAGCGCGTTGCGCACAGCGTGCGCGCCAGCGCGCTGTTCGATACCGCAGGGTTCACGCGTGCCCTGGAGTCGGCCTACCTGCAGATGTGGACGCTATACCAAGCGGGCCTGGCGCCGCAGCCCATCGAGGTTGCGAGCTCCAGAGTCGCCGCCGCGGCCGTCGGCGGCGCAGAGTTTGCAATCTGACGGTCATCAAATGCGCATACCCTGAACGGCCGTTGATGCGGCGGCGGATATGAATGTGCGCGGAACATGAATGCGAAGCTCGGCAGAAACGACCCCTGTGCGTGCGGCAGCGGCAAGAAATTCAAAAAATGTTGCGCGCAGCAGGATGTGGTTGGGAGCGCTTCGCCCGCTCGTCGTGCGCCCGCGGCGCCCGATCTGGGCCCACTCTTGGCGATGTTCAAGTCCGGCCGCTATGCGGACTTGGAAGCGGCGACCGCCGAACTGCTCGAGCGGCATCCGGACACAGGCGCTCTGTGGAAGCTCGCGGGAGCGTCGCTGTGGATGCAGGGCAAGGACGCGCTGCACGCCATGACGAGAGCGGCGCAATTACTCCCCGAGGATGCCGAGGCCCACGGTAACTTGGGCAATGTGCTGCGGGCGCACCGGCGTCTCGATGAGGCGGAGGCAAGCCACCGGCGCGCGATCGCCGTCAAGTCCGATTATGCCGAGGCGTATAACAATCTAGGCAGCGTACTGCGCGATCTCGGACGAGTGGACGAGGCCGTTGCAAACTACCGCCGAGCGCTCGCGATCAAGCCCGACTTTGCGATGGCGCATGACAACCTCGGGCTCGCGCTGCAGAGCCTCGGCCGGTTCGACCAGGCATTGTCGAGCCATCGACGAGCCTTGGTCATGAATCCTGATTTTGCGGCCGCGCATGCGCATTTGGGCGACGCATTACGGGGCTTGGGCCGGCTCGAGGAAGCCGTCGCCAGCTATGGCCGGGCGCTGGTCATGAAACCTCTGTTCGCCGAAGCGCATGGGCACTTGGGCAATGCCTTGCTCACTCTGGGGCGACTCGATGAGGCGGCGGCCAGTTGCCGGCGGGCACTCGAGATCAACCCGGCCGACGCGGAGGCGCAGATCGACCTCGGCAATGCCCTGTTGCGCTTGGGGCGTCCGGAGGAAGCCGCGGCGAGCTATCGTCGGGCGCTCGAGATCCAGCCGCACAACGCCGACGCGCACAACAATTTGGGTACCGTCCAGCGCGACCTCGGGATGCTCGAGGAGGCATTGGCGAGCTTCCGGCAGGCACTCGCACACCAGCCCGATTACGCCGAGGTGCACAACAATTTGGGCAATGCACTGCTGGACCTTGGCCAATTCGAGGCGGCGGTGCAAAGCTACAGCCGGGCGGTCGAGCTCAAGCCGGGATATGCCAAGGCTTACAGCAATTTAGGCAGCGCCTATCGCGAGTTGGGGCAGCTCGATGAATCGGAATCGAGCTACCGGCATGCCTTGGCGCTCGAGCCCGACGCCGCGGAAGTGCTGGCCAATCTCGGCGCGGTGCTCAGGGTTCAAGGCCGCTGGGATGAGGCGGAGGCGGTTTGCGGCAGGGCGGTCGAAATCAATCCGACTTCCCCCAAGGTCTTGACCGCGCTCGCCGAATTGTATTCCGACAAAGGCCGATTCACGCAAGCCTTGGAGTTATACCAGCGGGCCATCGCCGTCCAGCCCAATTCACCTTCGGCCTGGGCCGGCATGGCGCGCGCGCGCAAGATGACGGCCGACGACACCGCCTGGATCGAAGAGGCAGAGCGGATGGCGGCGATGCCGCAGTTGTCGAGCGAGGAAGTGAATCTGCGTTACGCCATGGGGAAATACTATGACGACGTGCGGAATTTCGAGGCGGCATTCGCCAATTACCGGCGGGCCAACGAACTCAAGAAGGCTGCGCGTGTGCCGCATGATCGCGCGGCCGTCGCGCAGGCCTTTGAATCGATCACGCGATTCTATAATCGCGAGTGGGTGAACGAGGTTCGCCCCCTCGCGAATCCATCGCCGCGGCCGATATTCATCCTCGGCATGCCGCGCTCCGGTACGTCGCTCGCCGAGCAGATACTGGCGTCGCATCCAGCGGTGTTCGGCGCGGGCGAGTTGCGCTTTTGGACCGATGCGCAGGCGCGCGTGGCGTCGGCCGACATCCAAGCCGACGGCGTCGATCGCTTACTGGCGGAATTGGCGGACGAATACCTGAAACGGCTGGCGGAATTTTCGCCCGATGCCGCGCGGGTCGTCGACAAAATGCCCGGAAATTTTCTCCTCATCGGGTTGATCCGCGCCGCGTTTCCGAAGGCCCGTATCCTCCACATGCGGCGCAACCCGATCGATACCTGCCTGTCCATGTATTTCAATAACTTTCAAAAGGCCCATTCCTACACCAACGATTTGGAGGATCTGGCGCACTACTACGGGGAGTATCTGCGCGTGATGGACCATTGGCGTGCGATCCTGCCGCCGGAGGCGCTCCTCGACGTGCCCTACGAGGGCCTGGTCGAAGAACAAGAGGAGTGGAGTCGCAAGATGATCGCCTTCATCGGTCTGCCGTGGGATGCCGCCTGTCTGAATTTTCATCAGACGGCGCGCAGCGTACATACTTTCAGTCGGTGGCAGGTGCGCCAGAAAATCACCAAGACGTCGGTCGAGCGGTGGCGAAATTACGCGCAATTCCTCGGGCCCTTGTTGCCGCTGAACGCATCGACGGCGAAGGCTTGCGGCGGCAACCCGGCCTGATGGCGCTCCCACATGATGTGGTAGGCCGCTTCCAAGTGAACGCGATAGCGGTCGGTGTCGAAAAACGGATGCGCGGAACGCTTGCCCTCGAGGCTGCGGCGCAGCGAGACGAGACGTTCCGGTTGCGACGCGAGATTGCGAGCTGTCGCCTCATACTCCTCCATGGACCGCGTCACGAGTTCCGACAAGCCCAGGCAGGTGAGCACGCTACCGGCCATGCGGGCGGCGAAACTGTCACCCGCGCAGGTGACCACCGGCAGGCCCATCGAGACCGCATCGCTCACGGTGGCGCCGCCATTGAAAGGCAAGGTGTCCAGGAACAAATCCGCACACGCATAGCGCGCCAGATATTCGCCGTAGGGCGCATCGGGGGCGAACACGAGGCGGCCGGCATCGACACCGCGAACAGCCGCTTCACGGCGCAGATTGCTCTCGGCGATGGGATCCGTGGCGAGCAGCCACAGTACGCTACGCGGCACCGCCTCGAGCAACCGCATCCATGCATCGAAGCACCGCGGGTTCAGCTTGTTGTTTCGGTTGAAGCAGCAGAACACGAACGCTTCCGCGGGCAGCCCGAAGGCGGAACGGCCGCGGGGCTCCGCGGCGACGCGCCGGTCGTCATTGGGCTGAAAGCTGCCGGGCAGCCAGACCAGCTGTTCGCTGTAATGGCGGCATTGCTCCTCCGGCACCAGGAATCGATCGGCAATCAGATAATCGATATAGGGGGCACCGAGGGTCGCCGGCAACCCCAGGTAGTTGACCTGGATGTCGGCCGGCCGCCGGGAAAAAATTCCGGTGCGCTGCCCCAAGGTATGTCCCGACAGATCCACTGCGATGTCCACTTCGAGTTCGCGCATGATGCGTGCAGCGTCCGCGTCGGTAATGTCGGTGATATCGATGAAGCGGGAGAAGGCGGCTTCGACCCGGCGGCGCGCCGGTCCCGTGTCACGCCGGCCCCAGGAGAGCGCCAGGGTATCGAAACGAGCCCTGTCATGCCTCTCGAACACACCGGACAGCAGATACGTCACCGCGTGTTCACCGAGGTCACCGGACACATAGGCGACTCGGATCTTATCGTGGCTGTAATGGGAGCGCTTTTGCGTCGGCGGCACGGCCGGTGGATAGTAGGTGCTCGAATGGATTTCCGCGCAGCGACGCTGCGCGTCGGGAGCACCGCCGACGCACAGAAAGGCCATGGGCATCGCGGCATGCTCGCCGCGCTCCACCGCACGAACCAAGGCGTCGGCGGCCGGCTGCAAGCCGGTCCAATCGCAGCAGCAGAGCTTCGCGAGGAGCAGGCTACCGGCCACGTGCGGAAAGCCCGGCGACAGGGCCGCCAGCTGCGCGAAGGCATCGCGCGCCGCGGCGAAACGACGCAGCCGCAGCAGCGCGGTGCCGAGGTTATGCCATGCTTCGGGAAAGTTCGGGCCCAAGGCGAGGGCACGACGGAAATCTTCCACCGCCGCGGCGCCGTGCCCGCCGTCGAGCAATATCAGTCCCCGATTGTTGAGCGCCATGGGATACGCGGGGCGGAGCTTCAGGGCGCGCTCCACGCACTCGAGTGCCTGGGAGAGCCGCCTGAGAGCGCGCAGCGCGGCGGCTAGATTATTGTAGGCCTCGGGAAACGCGGGGCGTATGCGGGTCGCCGCGTGATAGCTCTGCACCGAATCCTCGAAACGCTCCGCCTGCTGCAACACATTGCCGCGCAGCAACCACGCATCCGCGAATTCCGCGTGTAATGCCAGAGCACGGTCCAGGCACGACAGCGCGGCCGTCGCGTCGCCCTGTTTCAGATAAGCCGTCGCCAGGCCGTAGTGCGCATTGGGCTTTGCGGCATCGACGTCGAGTGCGCGCCGAATCAGCGCGATGCCCTCATCGAGAGATCCGGTGTCGGCGCTCAATAGGCCGAGTAAATGCAGGGCATCGAAGCAGCGCGGATCCTTGCCGAGAATTTCCAGATACCTCCGCCGCGCGCTCTCGACCTCGCCGCGTTGATGACAGCCGAGTGCAGCGGACAATTCCGCCTCGAGGCTCGAGCCGCGCATCGGTTGGGGCGGTGGCGTTGTCATCAAATCACCGAAGTGCCGCCGGTAGAATTCTCGTCATCATGAATCGATCCGCGCCCCGCACGCACATATTTCAAATTTATTACTCGAATGCCACCCGGGAAGCGCTCGATCCTGGATTTGTACCGCTCGACAACATCCGCAATGAACGCCCCGATTGGCGTGAATATTGGCCCATACGCCGCCATCTGCTCAACAATTCCCTGATCAGCCTTGCTCGCCACGCAGCCGCGTGGATCGCGAAGGCCTACAACCCGATGCTGCTGCCGTTCTCGCATTCTCCCGTCAGCGGTTTGGGTGCGGAACTCGCCGCACTCGATGCGCTGAAAATCGCCTATCAGGTCGAACCGCTGCAGCAGTACTTGCGTGCCTACTTCGAATTGCGGGCGCGCTATGCCGCCATGGCGAACAAAAAATGAGCCGTACCCTCGGCAGCAACGATGCCCGCCATGGCGATGCGCTGTTGCGGACTACGCGGCCGTTCATGTCAATCGCGCCGGAGACGTCGCATGTTGCATGAGAGATTCCAGCAGGGGCTTGCGCTGCATCAACAGGGGCAACTTGCCGGCGCGCGCCGCATTTACGAGGAGATCCTTCGTGGCCAACCGGACCACCACGATGCGCTGCATTTATTGGGCGTCATCGCCGCGCAAACGAGGCGTGCGCGCGAAGCCGTGGAGTTGATCGGTAGGGCCATTCAAGCGAAGCCGGGAAACGCGGTGACGCATTTCAACCGCGGTTCGGCGCTCCAAGAACTCGGGCAGTGGGTTGCCGCATTGGCCGACTACGATGCGGCCGTCGCCATCAATGCGCAGTTTGCCGAAGCTTTTTGTAATCGCTGCCTGGTGCTACGCGAACTTGGGCGCATGGACGCGGCGCTCGTCAGCGCCGATCAAGCCATCGCTTTGCGGCCCGGTTTCGCGGAAGCTTACTTCAACCGCGGCATCGTTCTGCACGAATTGGGGCGCCTCGACGCGGCGCTCGCGAGCTACGATCGCGCCGTGGCGCTCCGCGATGCGTACCCACAGGCTTACTACAATCGCGGCAATGTGCTCAAGGATCTGCATCGAGATGCGGAGGCGCTGGCGAGCTACAATGAGGCCATCGCGCTCAGGCCCGATTACTTCGAGGCGTATTCGAACCGCGGCAGCGTCGAGCAGGCGCTCGGACAATCGGATGCCGCGATTGCAAGCTACACTCGTGCGATCTCGATCAGGCCCGAGGGCGCTGTTCCTTACCTGAACCGCGCCAACGTGCTCAGCAAGCTGCGCCGCTTCGACGCCGCGCTGGCCGACTACGATCGGGCCATTGCGATCGATGCGGAATCCGCCGTGGCCCACTGCAACCGCGGCAATGCTCTGCGGGAACTGGAACGGCCGGATGAGGCGCTGCGCAGCTACGCGCGCGCGATTGCGATCGATGGCGATTATGCGGAGGCTCACTGCAATCGCGGGCTGGTGCTCGCGGAACTGCACCGGCCGGATGAAGCGCTCGCAAGCTATCAGGAGGCACTTCGCCTGCGTCCTACCTATCCGCAAGCCCTTTACAATCGCTCCTTCATCGCGCTCTTGCGCGGCGACTTTGCCGGCGGCTGGCGCGACCACGAATGGCGCTTCCATGATGTCGCCGGCGGAAACATCGAGGACTTCAGCGATGTGCGGCAGCCCCGCTGGCTGGGCGAGGAGCCGATCGCCGACCGCACATTGCTGCTACGAGCGGAGCAGGGGTTCGGCGATACGCTGCAATTCTGCCGCTACGCGCCACTCGCGGCCGACTTGGGAGCGACGGTGGTTCTCGAAGTGCCGAGGCCCCTGGTGAGGTTGTTGCGCTCGTTGCAGGGGCCGTCGACGGTCGTCGCTCGTGGCGATACCTTGCCGAGCATCGATTGCTGGTGCCCGCTATTGAGCCTGCCGCTGGCACTGCGCACCACCCTCGCGACGGTTCCCGCGCGGATCCCCTACCTGCACAGTGACCCGCAAAAAAAGAGTTTCTGGGACGACTTGCTGGGGACAAAAATCAAACCCCGCGTTGGCCTGGTGTGGTCCGGCGGGTTCAGGCCGAACCAACCCGAACGCTGGGCGGTGAACAATCGAAGAAACATCCCGTTGCCGCAGCTTGCGTCGCTGAAACACCCGGGCATCGAATTCTACAGTCTGCAAAAGGGCGAACCCGCCGAGTCGGAGCTTGCCGCTGCGCTCGTGGGGAATTGGGACGGACCGCCGCTCAGGGATTTCACCGCCTATCTGGACGATTTCGCCGATAGCGCGGCGCTGATAGAGCACCTCGACCTCGTCATTTCCGTCGACACCTCGATCGCGCATCTGGCCGGCGCCTTGGGCAAGCCGGTGTGGCTATTGAATCGGTTCGATACGTGCTGGCGCTGGTTGTTGGAGAGGACCGACAGCCCATGGTATCCGACGATGCGGATCTTCCGCCAGGAGCGCGCCGGGGATTGGGCGCCCGTCATCGAGCGAGTCCGCGAGGCTCTGAATCGGGAGTTCCCCGTGCAGTCCTCAGTGAATTGACTCCACCGTAAACCCCGCGGGCGCATCGCCGCGCTCATGGCGCATCCACATGTGGATGTACGCCGACTCCAAGTGGCGCCTAAATAGATCCGTGTCGAACAGCGGTTCGCGAGATCGATTGTCACGTAGGCGCCGTCGCAGGGCGTCGAGTGCCTGCGGCCGCGCGGCGAGCTCGAGGGCCCGCGCTTCGTATTCCACGAGGCTATGTGTGATGAGCTCCGGCAGGCCGATTGCCTGGAGCAGGCTCCCCGCCATGCGCGCGGCATAGGCGTCCCCCGCGCAGGTGAGCAGGGGCAACCCCGACCAGAGCGCATCGCTCGCTGTCGCGCCGGCATTGAACGGCAGGGTATCGAGGAATAAATCGGCCAGTTTGAGCCTGCTCAAGTGCTCCGCATAGGGCAGACGCTCGGCAAACACCACGCGCCGCGGCTCGATTCCGCGCGCCGCAGCCTCGCGCCGCAAGTTATTCCGCGCCGACTCGCTGGGACTCAGCAGCCACAGCACGCTTCCCGCGTTGCGAGCGAGCAGCCGCATCCAGATATCGAACATCTGGGGATTGATCTTGTAGGTGTTGTTGAAGCAACAGAACACGAACGCGCCGTCGGGCAAGCCCGCGTGCCCGCGGGTGAATTCGACGTCGCTGATCGCACGGCGATCATCATTCGCCTGAAAGCAATGCGGCAAGTAAACGATGTGCTCGGCGTAGTTCGGCTGCGCCGCGGGAGGAATGACGAAGGCGTCGGCGAGCAGGTAGTCCATGAAAGGCGCGCCCATGGTGCCGGGAAAGCCCAGATAGTTGACCTGGATCGGTGCCACGCGCCGTGCAAAGATTTGTGTGCGAAAGCCGTCGGTGAAGCCGCATAAATCCACGGCGATATCGACCTCCAAGGTGCGCAGCAGTTCGACCACGTCCGCATCGCTCGACGCACCGGCGTCGATGAATCGGTGGAATGCCCGCGCGACCCTCTGGCCAAAGGCGGTGGGCTCGCGAGGCCGAAGAGAAATCGCGATGATTTCAAAGCGCTCGGGATCGTGCCGCTCGAACACACCGGCCAGCAAGTAGGAGACCGCGTGTTCGCGAAAATCCGGCGACGCATAGGCCACTCGAATGCGACGATGCCGATACGGTGTGAACGGCCGCACCGGGCTCCGGGCGGCGCAACGATCGGCCGCATAAGTCGATGCGCAACGCCGTTGCACGGGCGCCGAATCGGTGAACGACAGGCAGGGAAAAGGCGCCACGACCCGCTTGCCGTCGAGCACCTGACCCACAATCCGCTCAATCTGTGCGGCGGGCGGGAGCGAAGACCAATCCGCTCGATTGCGCCGGGCGTAGCGCACGGCGCCGGTCAAATAATCGAACTCGGGATTGAGATCGAGCGCGCGCTCATAGCTTGCGAGCGCCTCCTCCAGGTTTCGGTCCGCCTGTACGAAAGCGGTACCTCGGTTGTAATGCAGCGCGGCGTCGTTCGCGCCCAGACGCAGTGCCGCATCGTATGCCTCGATGGCGTCGGTATAGCGTTTGAGGACTCGCAGCGCGTTGCCACGACCGTGCAGTGCCTCGACGCAATCGGCGCGCCATTGCAGAGCCTGGTCGTAAACGGCGAGCGCCTCGTCCGGCCGCCGCAGGTCCAGCAAGACGTGGCCGCGGCCCACGGCCGCCTCCACATAGTGGGTCCGCAACCGCAGAGCGCGATCCAGCGCGGTCAGAGCGTCCTCCGGCTGCCGCAACTCGCGCAACACGCAGCCGCGGTTGCACCAGGCCTCGGCGAAGGTAGGGTCGATGGCAATAGCGGCGTCGAAGCTCTGCAACGCCGGCGCGTAACGCTTCAAGAATACCAACGCGCTTCCCCGATTGCTCTGCGCAGCCGCATACGCGGGCCGCAGCCTTATCGCGTGATCGAAGCTGTACACGGCCTCCTCGAAGCGCCGCAGACGCAACAGCGCGGTACCGCGACCGAAGTGCGCCTCGGCATCGTCCGGCAGCAGACCCAGGACGGCATCGAAACTCGCCAATGCCTCCAGCGGCCGCCCCTCATCCAACAGGGCATTGCCGCGGCCGAGCTGCGCCGACACGAGATCGGGCGCCAGCCGCAGCGCCGCGGCGTAGCACTCCAGCGCCTCGCGCGGCCGGCTCAACGTGAGCAGTGCGTCGCCGAGCAAGGCGTGCGCCGCCGGCCGCGATGGATCGCCCTGGATGGCACGGCCGACCGACGCTGCGCCCTCCGCGGTACGTCCGGTTTGCACTTCGATGGCGCCGCGCAAGAGGAGCGCCTCGGGTAGATCGCCGCGCAATTCGAGTATCTCATCGCAGAGCCGTTCCGCCCGCGCGAGCTCGCCCCGCCGGGCACATTCATAGGCCGCGCGCAGGGTCGCCGCCGGGGTATCGTAGGTGCTGTTCATAGGCGTCGCATCTTGTGTCACCAAGATTTCACGAATTTGACGCCTCGATGTCAGCTGGCTGCTTAGGATGGTGCGACTGGCATGAGGATATCGGGTGATGTGACCGTGACGACTGTCGAGATTCAGGCGGAAAATGTCGATGCGCTCAACCGGATGGGCGTCGTCGCGGCGCAGTCCCGGGATTTTCAGCGCGCCTGTCAGTACTTCAGCCGTGCGGCGCAGGTCCATGATCCGCGGTCGGTGACCTCACGCGCCGCGACCCTGTGCAACTGGGGATTGGCGTTGCAGGAACTGCGGCGCTACGAGCCGGCACTCGATGCCTTCGATCGCGCCATTGCCTGCCAAGCCGATTTCGCCGAGGCGCATTTCAACCGCGCCAATGTGCTCAAGCAGCTCGGCCGCTGGGAGGAAGCGATCCGCGGTTATGAGCACGCCGTCGCGATCAAACCGGACTATGCCGACGCGCATTGCAATCTCGGTGTAGTGCAGAACGATCTGCAACATCTGGATAACGCGCTCGCCAGCTTCGACCGGGCCATCGCGATCGACCCAGAGAATGCGACCGCCCATTGCAACAAAGCGTTTACGCTGTTGTTGCTCGGCGATTTCGCGCGCGGCTGGCCGCTGTACGAATGGCGCTGGAGGCTCGCGGTGAACGCCAACACGTACGCCGACCGGTCCGTACCAGCGCTGTGGCTCGGCGATGAGTCCCTCGAAGGCAAGACGATTCTATTGCGCAGCGAACAGGGGTTGGGAGATACCCTGCAGTTTTGTCGTTATACGCAGCCGCTGTCGGAACTCGGGGCGCGCGTCATTCTGGAGGCGCAACCGTCGCTGCTGAATCTATTGGCCGATTTGGACGGCATCTCACAGCTGGTGGCGCAGGGCAGTACGCTTCCGGACGCCGATTATCGTTGTCCGTTGATGAGTCTGCCCCTCGCCTGCGGGACCCGCTTGAGCACGATTCCCCGCGCGCACGCCTACCTCAACAGCGACGCGGCGAAGACGGCCGATTGGCGGGCCCGGCTCGACGCACACACCCGGCTTCGCAGGGGCCTGCCGCTCGTTGGATTGGCATGGAGCGGCAATGCCACCAACAGCAACGACCGAAACCGCAGCATTCCTCTGGCGGACGTGGTGCGGCACCTGCCCGACAACGCGCAGTACATCAGCCTGCAAAAGGAGGTTCGCGACGACGATGCGCGGGAGTTGGCGGCGCGTGGCATTCTGAATCCGTCCGAGGACCTATTCGATTTCAGCGACACGGCGGCGTTGTGCGCTTGCATGGATCTCGTGATAAGCGTCGATACCAGCATCGCGCATTTGAGCGGCGCACTCGGCAAGACCACGTGGGTGTTGCTGCCGTTCAGCCCGTCCTGGCGCTGGCTGCTGGGCCGGGAGGACAGCCCCTGGTATGCCAGTGTCAGGCTCTTCCGGCAGGACTCTCCCGGCGATTGGCACGGTGTGATGCGGCGCGTTGCGGCACGGCTCAAACACCATGGATGAGAAGTTGCAGCAGGCTGTGGCCCTGCACCGGCAAGGACACTTGGCGCGGGCGCAGAACCTGTACGAGGAGATTCTCGAGAGGACGCCGGAGCAACCCGATGCGCTGCATCTGCTCGGCGTCATCGCTTCACAGACCAGGAATCACACCCGAGCCGTGGAGTTGATCAGCAAGGCCATTCAAATCGATCCCGGCAATGCGGTGGCGTATTCCAATCGAGGGATAGCGCTGCAGAAGCTCGAGCGCTGGGATGCCGCGTTATTCGATTACGATCATGCCATCGCGATCCGGCCCGACCTGTCGCTCGCGTACTGCAATCGCGGCAATGTGCTCAAGGAGCTCAAGCAATGGGACGCCGCGCTCGCCAGCTATGACCGCGCCATCGAGATCAATCCCGGCTTCGCCGAGGCGCATTCGAATCGCGGAGCGGCATTGCAGATGCTGAATCGATGCGTCGCGGCACTCGAGAGTTTGGACCGCGCCCTCGAGATCAAGCCCGATTATCCGGACGCTCACTGCAATCGCGGCAACGTGCTCAAGGAACTCGGCCAATGGGAAGCGGCGCTGGCGAGCTACGATCGAGCCATCGCGCTCCAGGCGGACCATACGGATGCTCACTGTAACCGGGGATTGCTGTTACAACAGATGAATCGCCTGGACGCGGCCCTGGAGAGTTTCGACCGCGCCATCGCGTCCAAGCCGGATCATGCTCGCGCGTACGTCAATCGATCGATGGCGCGCCTCGTGATCGGCGACTTCGAGAACGGATGGGAGGATTACGAATGGCGTCGCCGGCTGCCCGACGCCGCGTTCGTGCGCGAGAAGCGTGACTACGCAGAGCCTCGCTGGACCGGTGAGCAGTCGCTGCGCGGCAAAGCGGTGCTGCTCCATGCCGAGCAGGGATTGGGCGACACGCTGCAGTTTTGCCGCTATGCGCAAAGCGTGGCCGAGTTGGGGGCCGTCGTGATCTTGGAGGTTCCGGCGCCTCTCAGGAGTCTATTGACCAGCGTGCCGGGCGTTACGCACGTGCTCGCAACCGGCGAAGCGCCGCCGGCGTTCGATTTTCACTGCTCGTTGATGAGTCTGCCGTGGGCGTTGCGGACGACGTTGCGCAACATTCCCGCGGCGATTCCCTACCTGCGGAGCGATGCGGAGAAGCAGCGTTTCTGGCGCGGAGCACTCGGCGCCTCGTCCCGGCGCCGCGTGGGCCTGGTGTGGTCCGGGGGTTTTCGACCCGATCAACCGGACCTGTGGTCGGTGCACAATCGCCGCAATATTCCACTCGCCAAACTCGCCGTGCTGCAACACCCCGATATCGAATTCTTCAGTTTGCAGAAGGGACAGCCGGCGGAATCGGAACTCGAAGAATTGGTTGCACAGCGCTGGAACGGACCGCCGATCACGAACCTCACTCACCTGCTGCACGACTTCTCGGATACCGCGGCGCTGATCGAACAACTGGATCTGGTGATCACCGTCGATACTGCGACGGCGCATCTGGCGGGCGCCTTGGGCAAACCGGTGTGGATACTCAATCGGCATGACACCTGTTGGCGCTGGCTGCTCGAGCGGACCGATAGTCCCTGGTATCCGACGGCCACACTGTACCGGCAGGAGCGTCCCGGGGACTGGGAAGCTGTCGTCGAGAGGGTGCGCCAGGATCTGGCACGGGCTTTGTCGGCCGAGGCTTTGTCGGCCGAGGCGTTGACGCTGCGCGGCTTGTCGCTGGCCGGACTCGGCCGCAGTGAAGCGGCCCTGGAGAGTTACGATGCGGCGATCGCGTGTCAGCCCGATTATGTGCCGGCCCATATCAATCGCGGCGTGCTGCTGCGACGGGCGAATCGCCAGGCCGACGCACTATCGGCTTACGACACGGCGCTCGCCATGCGCGCCGACAGCTACGAGGCGCGCCTGAATCGCGCAGCGGCGTTGACGGATCTCGGCAATTTTGCGGAGGCGCTGGCGGATTGCGATGCCGCCGTCGCCCTGCAACCTCAGCGGCCCGAGACTCATGTGCACCGGGCCGTGGCGCTCACCGGCCTCGAGCGCTTCGAGCAGGCTCTCGGGTCGTATGGTCGCGCCCTCGAACTGCGGTCCGACTACGCCGAGGCGCACGCGGGCATCGCGGGAATTTATTTGTATCTGCAACGGCCCGCGGACGCGCTGCCCTGCGCCGATCGTGCGATCGCGCTCGCTCCTTCGCTCGCGGTCGGACATTTCAACCGCGGAGCGGCGTTGCGTGATCTGAAGCGGATCGACGAGGCGGTGACGAGCTTCGAGGCCGCACGCGCTCTGCAGCCCGACGACCCGCGGACCAACGCGAATCTCGCGGGACTGCGGTTACTGCTCGGGCGCTTCGAAGGCGCATGGGACCTGTATGAGTGGCGAAGTCAATTGCCCGGAGCACCCAAGCTGCACCGCTATCCGCAGCCGCGATGGCGGGGAGAGGACATTCGCGGCAAGACGCTGTTCGTGTATCTCGATCAGGGGCTGGGCGATACCATTCAGTTCTCGCGTTATGCAAAGCTCGCGGAGCAGCGAGGTGCGCGCGTCGTGATGTCGGTACAACGCGGCTTGCGCCGCCTGTTGTCGAGCCTCAGCCCGACGATACAAATACTGTCGGAGACGGAGGCGCCCGATGCCTTCGACCATCACTGTCCGCTCGCGAGTCTGCCCCGCGCCTTCGAGACCTCGCTCGACACCATTCCCGTCGGCGTTCCGTATTTGCGCGCGGAGCCGGAACGGGTGGCGCATTGGCGACAAAGACTCGGGACGGACGGATTCAAGATCGGCGTTTGCTGGCAGGGCAGCACTGTGAAGACAGGCGTGGGCCGATCATTTCCGCTGCGGGAGCTCGAGGGTATCGCTTCGCTACCGGGAGTGCGGCTCATCAGCCTGCAACGCGACGTCGGGGAGGAGCAGCTCGCGACCCGGCCGGCCGATATGAAAATCGAGACTCTCGGCGATGATTTCGACGCGGGTCCCGACGCATTCCTCGATACCGCGGCGGTGATGGAGAGCCTCGACCTCGTGATCACCTGCGACACGTCCATCGCGCATGTGGCCGGCGCCCTCGGCCGCCCGGCCTGGGTCGCGCTGAAACTCGTGCCGGATTGGCGTTGGATGCTGGATCGCGAGGATAACCCGTGGTACCCCAGCCTGCGGCTGTATCGTCAGACCGAGCAAGGACGCTGGGCCAATGTCTTCGATGCCATGCGGCGCGCGTTGGGGGTCCCGTCCTTGAAGTCGCAGATACACCTCGCGGGCACGCTGGAGGCGGCCCATCGCTTCGCCGAGGCGCTGGCTGCATTCACCCGGGCGGTCGAGCTCGATCCGACGCATGCGCCGGCGCATGCCGGGCGTGCGCGGGCACTTGCCGCCCTGGGGGAAGGCGTGGAGGCAATTGGCGCCTATCGGCAGGCGTTGCTGCTCAATCCACGGGATCCCATCGGGTTCGTGCAGATGGGGCAGATCATGTTGGCCCAGGGCTTCTTCACGACCGCGCATTCGGCGTTCAGCGCCGCACTCGAACTAGTGCCGGACAGTCTCGCCGCCGAGGAAGGACGCGTGAAGGCGCTGCTCGCGCTCAACCGGCACGAGGAAGCCGTGCCCGCCATTGCGGCGCTGCGACGCATCGCGCCATACAACGACTATCTACAGGGGCACCAGCTGCACGCGCAGCTGCAGTGTGCCGATTGGCGGGATTACGGACGGGAATGCCGGGACATCACCGAACGCGTTCGGCGTGGCGAAAAGGCGGACTTGCCGCTCTCCTTCATCGCTTACAACGAATCGGCCGCGGACCAATACACATGCGCGGCCACCTTCACCGCGGACCGTTTGCCCGCCGCGGCGGCCGCCGTCCGGCGGTCGCCGCGCGCGCACGGCGCCACGCTGCGGATTGCGTACTTATCACCGGATTTTCGAGAACACCCGGTGGCGCATCTCATGGCGGGAGTCATCGAGGCTCATGATAAGTCGCGCTTTGAAACCTATGCATTCTCCGCGGGACCCGACGACGGCAGCGAGACCCGGCGAAGGATCCAGAGCGCGTTCGACCACTTCGAGGAGGTGGCAGCGCTGAGCGACTCGAGCCTAGCGGAGAGGATGGCCGACTTGTCCATCGACATCGCGGTGGATCTGGCGGGCCACACCATGGGGAGCCGCACCTTTGCGCTGGCGCGCCGACCCGCTCCGCTGCAGGTTGCCTATCTCGGATTTCCCGGCACGCTCGGTGCCGAATTCATCGATTACATCATCGCGGATCGGCATGTGATTCCGGAATCGGCGGAGCGGCACTATGCGGAGAAGGTGATTTACCTGCCGGATAGCTACCTGCCGGGGGTCCCGGCACCGGCGGTAGACCGACGCTTCAGCCGGGCGGATGTGGGGCTGCCGGCCGCGGGTTTCGTTTACTGCTGCTTCAATGCGCCCTATAAAATCTCGCCATCGGTTTTCGATCTCTGGATGCGCATCCTGGCCGCGGTGCCGGACAGCATCGCGTGGCTGCGCGACGGCCCGAGCGTCGTCAAGAATAATCTTGCCAGGGAAGCCGAGCGGCGCGGGGTGAATCCGGCGCGGCTCGTCTTTGCGCCCAAACTCGCGAGTTGGTCGGACCACTGCGCCCGACTCGGGTGGGCGGACTTGTTTCTGGACACGAGTCCGTACAACGCGCATACCACGGCGAGCGATGCGCTGGCCGCTGGAGTCCCCTTGATCAGCCTGCGCGGCGAGACCTTTGCCGCGCGAGTGGCCACCAGCCTGCTACACGCCATTGGACTCGAGGAGCTGGCGGTGGATTCCGGCGCGGAATACGAGCGGCTCGCCATCGAGTTGGCCCAGCAGCCGCAGCGCTTGGCGCAACTCAAAGTGCGCTTGTTGCAGAAGGGTAAGACCGGTCCGCTGTTCGATACGCACCGCCATTGCCGCCATCTGGAAGCCGCTTACGAGGAGATCTGGGCTCGCTACCGGCGCGGCGAAGTGCCGTCGAGGCTTGCGGTCCGCAATTATCCGGCAACAAACGCGCCGTATCGTTAGCTCGCTCGTGCCAGCCCGCCCGACCTCGAGGCCATTCCAGCATGTTGAAACAGATTCCTTCGACCGCAGCGCCGTTGCCCCTCGACACGGCGACCTTGTTGCACCGGGAACTCGGCGAACATCGTGCCGTGTTCGAAGCCACGGCCCGGATGCTGAGCGCTCCGTTCGTCGAGTCGCTGGCGATTCTCGAGGCGGGTCTGCGCCGCGGCGGCAAAGTGATGCTCTTCGGCAACGGCGGCAGCGCCGCCGATGCACAGCACATCGCGGCGGAATTGATGATTCGCTACAAGTCGAATCGCCGGGCGATCTCGGCCCTCGCGCTCACAACCGACACTTCGGCATTGACGGCCTGCGCCAATGATTTCGGCTTCGACACTTTGTTCGAAAGGCAAGTGGCCGGGCTCGGACGTGAATGCGATGTGGCGGTGGGACTCTCCACGTCCGGCAAGAGTCCGAATGTGCTGAACGGGCTGCGCCAGGCGCGCTCGATGGGCCTCGCAACCATCGGCCTCACCGGCGGCGAGGGCGGCAAGATGCCGGGACTGTGCGATGCCCTCATCGTCGTGCCCTCGACGGTCACGGCTCGCATTCAGGAACTGCACATCATGATCGGCCATATGTGGTGCAAGGCATTGGAACAGCGGCTCGCTTTGGCATAGGGCCCATGCAATTCTCGTCCCTGATTCGTCTGCTGAGAGGGTTTCACTCCGCCCGGGTGCTGGTGCTCGGGGATGTCATGCTCGATCGCTTCGTGTATGGCTCGGTCGAGCGGATTTCTCCGGAAGCCCCCATCCCGGTGGTGCGCGTGGAGCGATTCTCGAATATGCCGGGTGGCGCCGCCAATGTGGCGCGCAATATCGCGGACTTGGGGGCGCGAGCGATTCTGCTCGGGGTCATCGGCAACGACGCGGCGGGTGAGGATCTGCGCAATCAATTGACCTCCTACCCCACCATCCGCGCCCATCTGATCACCGATGCGTCGCGGCCGACGACGGTCAAAACGCGCTATGTGGCGGACGGGCAGCAGGTGATGCGGGCCGACCGTGAGAGCCGCGCACCCTTGCCCGAGATCATCGTGCGCCGGTTGCACGAAGTATTCACGCAGGCCGTCGACGATACCGACCTCGTCGTATTCTCAGATTACGCGAAGGGCGTACTGACGGACGCGGTGACACGCACCACCATCCAGGTCGCGCGCGGCCGCGGCAAGAGAATCATCGTCGATCCGAAATCCCAGGACTTCGCCAAGTACCGCGGCGCCACCGTCATCACGCCCAATCAGTTCGAGCTGCAGCAGGCGAGTGGCGAGCCATGCGAGACGCACGTTCAGGCGGTTGCCGCGGCACGTCGCATTCTCGACCAAGCGATTTGCGAGGTCATGGTGGTCACGCGGGGCAAGGACGGAATGTCCGTCATCGGTCCCGGCGTCGCTGCCGAACGGCTGCCCACCGCGGCACGCCAAGTCTTCGATGTCTCGGGGGCCGGCGACACCGTCGTCGCGGCGCTCTCCTTGGGGCTCGTCGCCGGGGGGCACGTCGGTGAGGCGGCTGCCTTGGCGAATGTGGCAGCCGGCATCGCGGTGGGAAAGCGCGGTACGGCCACCGTCACGACTGGAGAAATCATCGCCGCCATGACGCCCACCGATGGCCGTACCGACCCCTTGAAAATATTCGCTCTCGACAGCGTCAAACGACTGGTACGCGACTGGCGCACGCAAGGCCTCACCGTCGCCTTCACCAATGGTTGCTTCGACTTGCTGCACCCAGGACATATTTCGCTCCTCGACCAAGCCCGACTCACCGCCGATCGCTTGGTGGTGGGACTGAATGCGGACATCTCGGTCAGCCGTTTGAAGGGTCCCAATCGCCCGGTGCAAGGCGAGATCGCCCGCGCAACGGTGGTGGCTGCGGTCAAATCGGTGGACGCCGTGGTCATTTTCGCGGATGACACGCCGCTCGCGCTCATTGAGGCCCTCGAGCCCGATGTGCTGGTCAAGGGCGCGGATTACACACTCGATACCGTCGTCGGGGCGGAATTCGTGCAGCGGCGCGGCGGCAAGGTGGTGCTCGCGGACCTGCTCGTCGGTCACAGCACCTCCGACACCGTCAAGCGCGTCGCGGTGTTGACCGGATCGTGACGGGCACCGCCGCGGGCGAGCGGATAGTCATCCTGGACCGCGATGGGACCCTCGTCATCGATCGGGGCTATATGCATGATCCCGCGCAATTGGAATTCGCACCGGGCGCCGCCGAGGCGCTGCAATGGTGGCACGGCCGCGCGTATCGTCTCATCGTCATCAGCAATCAATCGGGTGTCGGCAGAGGTTTCTTTACACGCGAACGGGTCGAACAGATGAACGCCCGCCTCGAGGCCATGGTGGTTGCATCCGGAGCGCGTCTGGAACGGATTTACTATTGTCCACACCGGCCCGATGACGGATGCTCTTGTCGAAAGCCGTCTCTCGGTTTGCTGCGACAAGCGCAATCAGATCTCGGTTTCGATCCGCATCGCGCCGTGGTGATCGGGGATCGAGAATCGGACATCGAGTTCGGCCGGCAAGCGGGGGCGAAAACGATTCTGATCGCGAATTGTTCAGCGGCCCCGGCGCTGCGGATTCAACCCGATTGGATATCGCCGGACCTCATTGCCGCGGCGCGGGCGATGACGTCACTCGGGTGGTGAGGAATTTGGTGAGGAATCGTCGGGCGCAAACACGGTGATATCGCGCCGTTCGCCGTTGCGCATGATCGTCAACGTTGCGGTGCCGGATGCGACCAGTGTATTCAGCATTTCCTGGCCGGTATTCCGATCTTGATCCTCCAGCGACGTCCCGTTGACCGCCACCACCAAATCGCCGCCGCGAAGGCCTGATTTGTCGAATGCCACGCGATTGCCGTTGGGATAAACGCGAAATCCCCGCAATTTTCCGTCGGGTCTCAGAGTAGCGGAGGTACGCATGACGTCGGCGGCGTTTCGTCCCGATTCAGTCATGCTCGGTGCCGCGGCCGCTGCAGCGGCGGGTGTGCCCTTGCCCAGGGGTGGCTTGGGGAGAACCAAGGTTTCCGACGTTCCATTGCGGCTCAGGATGACGCGGTCACGGTACACCGATTGCAGGGAGGCGCCGCCCACACTCGCACCCACCTTATAGACCTGTGCCGGACCCGAGTCGCTGATGATGGCGAGGCCGGTGGTTGGATTGTCGGTGGCGAGCGTGCCGGCGAGCAGCAAATGCGACGCCGGCCGGGGTGCGCCGGTCGGGTCTTGTGCCGCCGGATCCGCCGCCGGAACTCCGAACAGTCGTGCCGCGAGGATGCTGTGCACATCGACGGCCGGGCGCTCGGGTGCACGCGGCGTGTTGATCGCAGCGGCGGGCAAAGGCGCCTCGGGCAAGCCGCCGAAGAACAGCGTCATCGAGGCGCGCGCCAAGTCCACCGCAATCAATGCACAGAGCGTCGCGGATACCAGCCAGGGTCCTTTGCGCAGCAGTCCGTCACGCCAGGCGGCTACTGCCAGAGCGGGCAGCGAGTGACTTTTCCGCGCCTGGGCCGAGCCTCGATTCGTGCTCCCACGTTCTATGCCTTCGAGCGCTGCTGCGATCGAATCACTGTCGCGCTCGGTGGGCGGTGGCTGCGTTTCCGGCGGCGTCGCCTCAGCCGGCGGCTGCGCAATCGGTGCCGACTCGCGCGGACTGTCGGCTTCACGGCAGGATGTTTCGACGCTATTCGTGGCGGCGGCCTTCGACCCCGGTTCATCTGACCGACTGCCTGAGGTGGGTCCGATCGATTGATCCGAGACCGCCGGGCGGGTCGGCTGGTTGTACTCGCGAGCCGCGAACGAGAGGATTTGCTGCAGGTCGCTGGCTAGCTTCGCGGCGCGATTGATCCTGGCGTCCACACTCAGACCCCAGTTTGCGTCGGGATCGGGCAGCCGTTTGCCGCGTCCAGTCGGCTGCTTTGCAGATTGCGGCGGCTCGATCATCGAGAATAAATACCCGTTGATGGCGCCCGCGTTTTGTCGGGCCAAGTATGTCTTTACGCACCCGCGGCGCGATTCGATCACCCGAAACCCAAGCCGCCGACGCAGTCTAGTCGGCTCATTTGACGAATATTTGACTGGCCGTAGTGACTTACCCGCGTCGCGACACGCCCCTGGACCCACATGAAAGTCCGCCTCCAAGTTAAGGAAAGCGGCTAACTCTCTGATTTCATCAATCGATCTGCATGCTAGAACCCATACGTTATGTTAATAAAATCGTGACATAAAATGGGACATTCGTCACAGAAGTGCCATTCTCACGACACACTAACAACCTACCATCCACATCGTTAGGTCCGACAAGTGACTTTATTTCAGGGAGATAACGTGGTCGATCAACGAAAGCAGGCGGTGTCGATACGACTGGGCGAGGGCGACATACGAAACATCAAACGGGTCGCGAAACGCTTGGGAGTGCGGGACTCGGACATCATCCGGTTCGCGATCAAATCAACCCTGAACCGCATCTCGCCGATGTGCGACCCGGCGATTCGCGGCAGAAACCTGGTGCCGGTGCTGGTGGAATCCGGTGACGAGTTGATCCGGTTCTTCGAACTCGATGCCTTTCGGCTGGAAAGCATCATCAACGACCAAGTTGACGAGGGCCGACAGGTCGACCGCGACGACATCGCGCTGCTCGCCATGAGTGGACTGCGCGAGGAATACCTGGCGATGCGCCTCAAAGACGGAGATCCGTCCGCGGATGATCCCGCGCTGCGGGCGCGCTCGCTCCGCGGCTATCTGTACGACAAGTACGTGTACCGCAACCCGGACCAGCGCACCGACACCAATGGCTATTTACGCAACGGCAAGGACGACACGGCCTCTCAGGACGTCGGCATTCGCGTGCAACGCTCGGCGCCCGCGGCCTAAGGAAATTTCAATCAGATCGCATTCAAGCAGAGGGAATACCGTGAAATTTCAACATGTAATCGCTACGACGATCGCCACCATCGGCGCGTGGATGATGCCCTTCTGCAGCGCTCGTGCCGACACGGTGCTGTACGACAACTCTGGATTCATCGAGGGGCAGCAGTCCTTCGTACAGTCCTTCGACATCACTAGTCCCCAAACGCTCACCGTATCTCTGTCGCAGGTTCCCTGGCTGGACACCATCAAAGATTTGAATTTTTTCGTCTCCACCGCCAGCGGTGTCGTCGGGGGCTATATGAGCGGTCCGGGAACCGAATCGATGAATGTGGCGCCCGGAATGATCTATGTGCACTGGTTCGGCGATGCCGACGGACAGTACGGACTGGGCGTGTATGGAATGAAAATTGAATGCGGGACAACCCCGGTCGGGTTGCCGGGAACGCTGATCCTCCTGCTGTCCGGTCTGGGCGTGCTGTTCGGTTGGCAGCGACGAGGAGTGAATTCGGCGGGCACCGGCAATCACGAAGCGCTGACGATTTAATGACATTGGTCATGCCAAAGTAGTCGATTGCAATGAAACTCTCACATGCGACCCCTAGACTTCGCGTTCTCGAGGTCGACAAAGCGTGAAACGGGATGAAGGCGCCGATGCGATGGACGAATTTCTGGGCGACCGGTCTATTACTGTGCTGCGGAGCCGTGTGCGCGGCGAATCAAACGGCGCCTGCCGCCGCTGCGGTGAACAGCGCGCAGACCGGCTCCTCGACCGCGTCAACGGCAGCCGTTTTACCCCCGGGCTACCAACTGCGTCCGGGCGATACTTTGCTGGTGTCGGTGTGGAAGGAAACGGATCTCCAGAGCGAAGTCCTCATACGGCCTGACGGCGGAATGTCGTTCGCCTTGGCCGGCGAGCTGCAGGCCGCCGGACATACCGTTGCGGAGCTGACATCGATGCTGGAAACCCGCATTCGGAAATTCATACCCGATGCGGTAGTCACCGTCTCGGTGAAGGCGGCCGCGGGCAACCGGATCTACGTCGTCGGCAAAGTCAACCACCCGGGAGATTTCCCGCTGGTCGGGCCGATGACCGTGATGCAGGCATTGAGCCTCGCGGGCGGCGCGACCGCGTTTGCGGACACGAATAGCATTCGCATCCTCCGGTTGAACGGCGATCGCCAAACGTCAATCCGCTTTCGCTACGGCGATATCGAACGCGGCCGCAAACTCGATCAAAATATTCTTCTGCAGAACGGTGACACGGTTGTCGTGCCATGATCCGGTGCTGGTCGGCGCGGTTCTGCTGTTGGGCGACAGCCATGACTATCGCTAGCGCTTCAAACGCGGGTGTATGGGGAACGCAGCCGGTGCTCGGCATTGCCAGCGACTATGCATCGAATCCAGCACTGCTCGATCAGTCGAACACAGCGGAGACGCATGCGGCATTGTTGCTCGATGCGCCGACCAACTACGTCGGCAATGCCTTCAAACTGTCCGTATTGCCGAGCTTTCGTCTGAGTAACGCGGAGGGTTATTCCTCGTTGGACTCGGACTACGAGCACTTGACCGTCGGCAGCGAGTTTGACAGCGCACGCGACATGGTGACGGTGACCGGAGCGGTGGCGCGCGATTCGAGCCTGTACCACGACTATCTTCTAAGCGGCTCGACGGGTGTGCGACGTGACACGACGAGCGCCGAGGCCAATTGGGATCGGCAGCTCAGCGAGCGATTCGACTTCGACACCGATGTCAATTGGACCCGGATCCGCTACGGTGATGTGGCGCCGGGTGTCGGGACTCTCGTCGACTACAAGTACGCGAGCATTACCCCCTCCCTGACCTGGTTGGAGAGCGAGCGGGGCAAGCTGACGACGAGTGCGACCGTCGGACGATATAATTCCCTCAACGGGGCGACCCAGAGTACGAGCGCCAATCTGCAGTTGGGCTTCGTCAAGCAACTCTCCGAAATCTGGTCCTTGTCGGCCAGCGCCGGATACTCGCGCGCCAACGATGAATTCGATACCAAGGAGGAGTTTCTCGAATTCACCCAGAACGGTCCCGTGATCGCGATCGTTCCCATCACCCTGAAGACCGAGCAAAACGGCAGCGTGTACTCGGTCAACTTGAGCCGTCGGACGGAGTTGCTGCTGTTGTCGGCCACCGTGTCGCGCCAGCTATCGCCCACGGGCTATGCCTACCTTTCTCGGCAGGATAATTACGAACTCAAAGCCACATACAACGAATCCCCGCGCTGGATTTTCAGCGGCGATCTGCACCGGATCAATTACCAACAACCCAACAATTCCGGTGCCTTCACCGACCTGGACGTGACGTATTTGCAGCTCGCCGCCACCTGGCAATGGACGGAACACTGGACACTCACCATGAACGCCTCGCGCGTGATGGACCGC
>Ga0116227_10001827_pt1 | contig 48258 bp, 29 predicted proteins | sample S1TSphgellanicum_FD_89693 | JGI IMG/M metagenome (GOLD analysis project Ga0116227, IMG submission 89693) | Host-associated microbial communities from peat moss isolated from Minnesota, USA - S1T2_Fb - Sphagnum magellanicum MG | ecosystem: Host-associated > Plants > Peat moss > Unclassified... | reverse complement strand
TTCTAAATCTCACAAATTTTCATCTTGGGGTTTTTTCCCTCTGAATCTCTACAACCAATAAAGTTGCCCCCTTCCCACAATACCCCCCCGCCCCCCCCCCCCCAAAGGAAAAACCCCTCATTTGAAGAACAACCAAGCCTTACTACAACATTAAAAATGTAATTTCATTAGACAACTCCTCAAAACAATTCAAGCCCCAAGTTCTAACAATCTCAGCCCCAAGTTCTAACAATCTCATTACCTACAAAGGGATTTTTCTAGGTATAGAGCTATCCTAAGGGCTTCCCATACTATACTTTTTTATATTTTTAATAAATTAATATTGTAGCCCTTGTCTACAAAGATAAGGTCAAAATTTTTTAAACCCATTGCAACATTTTAAAAATACATTTAAATCTATTTAATATTGTAACCTTTGTCTATATGGATGGCCAAAATGAAACCTTGTAAGGTGTTAGTTCACTCAAGACAACTTCGCATAACAATTCACACCATTGATCTAACAAGCTTATTGCTCACAAAGGTTTTTCTTCACACTTGAAGCACAAGGCTATATTCTAAGGGCTCTCTGTACTTGTGTGTCTTCTTCATACACTCCTAAAATTGGCTACCACTATTTTTGGCCTAGACTAATAGCCCTTCCTAAGAACACCCTACCTATTGGGCCTAGACAAGGTCAATAGAACTGGAAAGCACTGGAAGTAAGGTTCTAGTGTATCTGGAGGGCACCTTATCTAACAAGATTTGTCCTCAACAAAGGGCAGGGCATTTTTTAAAAAGCAGACATGTATGCCCCCGGGCAGAGCGGGCATTTCACTTTAAATTTTTTTAAGCCCATGAGACTTTGGTTTGGAGGTTTAGAAAATCATCCAGCTTTGGTTCCAATTAGTAAAAATCGAATAAGAACTGGGGTTCCCAATTGTCTGGAAACTGGAACCAAAACCAGAACTGGGGTTCCCAATCGTTTGAGAACTGGAACCAAAACCAGAACTGGGGTTCCCAATTGTTTGGGAACTGGAACCAAAACCAGAACTGGGGTTCCCAATTGTTTGGGAACTGGAACCAAAACCAGAACCGGGGTTCTCAATTTTGTAAGAACCAAAAACTGGAACCGGAATGGGAATTTTTGAAAAACGACTTGTGTTTGGGGGAAAAAAAGGGACTCGAACCAAGGGCTAACTGGAGGTTAACTGGTAGTTAATCCAGTCCTGGTTACCCAGATAACCGGACTGAAACTGGCTCTGGTTTTTGGCACCGGGACCAGAACCAGAATTTTGTTTAAAGAACTCCTCCACCACCCAGATTCCAGGCTCCATAATTTTTGGGGAACTGGAACCGGAGGTTAAACTTGTAAAATTATTTGAGTAAAAAAATTAAAAAATAATAATTATTTTACTAAATAAATTAGTATAAATTGTTATATTATATTTAAAGTTATTAAATTTTTTAATTTATTTATTTTAAACTTATGCACAAAGAAGCAGCAAGCAGTGATGGGTTGTACTTATTAGTTGGGTGCAGAAATATGGGTCCCCTGGCAACAGCCTGTAGGCCCAACGAACAGGCAGGCCATAATAATGGCTGCCTGCCTGCCTGTTGGAGAAGGAGAAGAAGAAGAAGTCTGAAAAGGAGAGAGAGAGAGAGAGAGAGAGAGAGAGAAGAAGCTAGATTCGAATTGCAATCTTATCTTGTGATTTTGAACAGCAGGAATTTGAGCAGCAGCAGCAATCACAGAAGATGAGAGATGATATATACAAGTCGCTGATGATGGCAGCGAGCAGCTAGCCCAATCGGCGGCTGGCTGGCTGGCTGGCTGGTTGGCTGGTAGTAGTTACAACAGACTGCAGCAAAATTAGGCAAAATGGGTGGTTGTTCAAATTTAGAGACGCGAAGAAAATAGCATGCGCGCGCGCGTCTCTTGTGGACGGAATCGACGCGGGCGGGCGCCGGAGAGAAGGGAAGGAATTTGGAACCACCCAAGTGTTCAAAACCGCCAGCCTGTGTGTGTTGTCGTCTTTCGGCGCGCCTGCAATGTTCATCGTCTACACCAGCCCTTTTTCGTCTCCTCCCATTGCTGATCAGGGATTTAGCTCTAGTACCTAGCAATCTTGACCAGTTGTTTTTCCTGATCAGCTTTAGTCATCTTCAATATTCTCCAGATATTCTACCCCTAGCTAGTTGCTGTCTAGTGTGTGTGGAACAGGAGGAACTGCATGCGTTTACAGACCAAGTTTTGAAGCCAACGTATTTCTAGCCGTGTTCTGGATCTGAGGAGCTAGCGAGTGAGCTAACTGCAGGAGGAATTATAGGTCTAGATTGCAACTCCCAAAGCTGGAGGAATTTCTAGAGTGCAAGTTGGGACTTGCAGCAGGAGGAGCAAGCCCGCGTTGAGGATCTGAGCTGGAGGAGTTTTGAAGCACAACTACTGTTTTGGATCTGAGCATCAGAAGGAGGAGGAGGAGGAGTAGGAGGCGTTTTTGGGTACTAGTACTGATCATGGGTAGGCGGAGGTCGTATATCAAGACCTACAAGTGCTGTCTGCGACTTCCGACGATAGAGGAGATAGAGGAAGTGGAGCTGGGGTCTAGTAAAGGCGACAATAATCAGCAGCAGCAGCAGCCGTGCAGTATGAACTCGGAGGTGGTGGTGATGCAGGATTCAGCTGCAGTTCATCATGACTCTCTGCAGGGGCCGGATGGTGATGAGTTCGAGGAGTCATGTCGCGGCGGGGGAACATGGCCGATTCAAGGGTACGCGTTGCTGAGGACCAAGCTTGCCAAGCTCCAGGAGATGAAGGAGACGCTGCAGCCGCCTGCCAGACAGCTGGTGGAGAAGATGAAGGATACTTGCGAGGACATGATGGTGTTCGTCACCACTAAAACGGTCCAGCAATGCAGAGCTGTGCAACTGGTGTGGGGAAACCATCAGTTCTTCAAAAACCAGTTGCCGGAATTCCACTGAAGATCATGCACTAGCTGCAGGCAAACAAACAAACAATATTCAATCGTTTTCTAGTAATCGGAAGACCCAGATACTAGTCCAGTTCTTATTCTTGCATCTCATCATGGAATGGTCAAATCTCGAAGCTCATGGATATATTATTGCAGCAGCTTTCCAACAATTTTTATTTTTTTTGGCGGCTACTCATACTACTATCACGAGGATTTTTCTAAGGTGATATGATCCGCATCTAATTCAATGCCTCTCTCTTTCTTTCAAATTTTTCTTCCATGTTAATGGAACTGTTATGAAGCAAACTTATTGCAATGAAGAAGGAAGGACTCAGCTTAGATATTGATTCTGCTGTTGCAACAGCACTATCTTATTGCAGTAGCAGCAGCAGCAGCAGCTTCGTATACAATACACACTTACTAGTGTTGTTATGAGCTTTCCTCTTTGAATGTTGAATTATCCAAGAGATTTTCCCACTTGCTGGCTGCTGCTGAGGACTTCTTCGCATCACAGATCTGTCAGACAGTACTGCAAGCTGTCCTATATCACTGGGAACATAATAATGCTGCTGTTTTTCAAGCCTGGAAAAACAATGTGATTCCCTTATTGTGTGTGGTATGTGTGTAAACTGTAAGAGCATGTCCAAGTACGATGTTCAGTATGTGAACCTGCACAAATATTTCTCACATCCAAGTTGGAGTTGTTTACTTTTTTCCAACTACTGCAAATAAGTAGTAGAGAAAATTCCTCAAGCCAACGTCCGAGGAGACTACTAATAGCAACCCACCTGACCAATCAAACTACCTAGCCGATCAGAAACCCGGAATAGTCAATAAATAGGGTTTCACTCTATTTGGTAGACTGTTCCACTGCTCTCAAAGCTGTGCATTTGTTCAGGGCCACAGCAGTCTTCCAATGGATTCCCTGGATTTGACTACTGCACCTCATCCAAGAGTTCCAGTGCAGGTTCACATACTGAGCGTGGGTGGAGATGCTCTATGGCATGACTGAAAACAAATTTTTCTATTGCATTTTGGAGGGCGACACCTTCTTATGGCCATGGATATCTCTCCCATAAAACAACAGGATGGATCTTACATCTCATGCCTACTTGTCTTGCCTATGGTAGGTGTAAGATCCCTCGCACTCTTACGGGGTAGGTGGAAGAACTAAGAATGCTTGCCCTCCTATGCCCTCTTGATCTACATATGTTAATGTTCAGGATAAAATTTTGCATAGGCCTCATTATCTACATATGTCTAGGTTCAGGATAACATTTGCCCATGCCTTTGTAATCTGTACATATGTTTAGGTTGAGGATCAAATTTGCCTATGCCACATGAACTAGGCACAAGATCCCTCCCAATCTTATGAAATAGGTGTAAGAATTCTCTCGTTCCTACACCTCTGATCTACATATGTTTAGGTTCAGGATAAAATTTGCCTATGCCTCATTATCTATGTGTAAGAACCCTCCCACTCTTATGGAGTAGGTGTAAGAACCCTCCCACTCCTATGTTTTGTAATCTACCTGTATTCAGGTTCAGGATAGAATTTGCCTCATGCTTCTTTACAATGGGGTTTAAGTCCATGGGACATTCCCAAAATGTGAGGTTAGACTTGGCTATTGTCCTAAGCCCCTTGTTTTGGGAATGTCCCCACGTTGGAACTTTCCCCTACACATAAAGACCTCAGATTTTCCTAGTACATTTAGAGAGTGTGTTGTAGAGCATAAAAATCCAGAAGAATTTCCAGAAAATGAAACACTCACATTGCATTTTTTGAAATGCATTGTTTTTTATATAACAAAATTTGAGCATGGCCTTTACACCCAATTAAACCCTCTGTTTTGAGCTTTACTGGAAGTGGACTTGAGCTCAGCTCCACCTGAAGTGGGTCCTTAAGTTGGTGAAGAACATGACCTTGGACTCTACCCTACAAATAAGTTATAGAAATTTTTTGAAGCATAGTTTGCTTTCTAATGTGGAAGGTCAATCGTGCAGGTTTGATGTCATTCCATATTAGAAATCTACCAATGTTCCAGAACAATTCTGAACAACCATGTTCCTGAATTTTGTCATGTTAAGTAATACCTAGGATCTGCATATTCAGAGAGAAATTCCCAAGTTGACAGTTCATACCAGACCATGACTTGGCTTACATACCCATTGCACATGAAGAGGATAAGTTAGCGAGAGATAAACTGGTGTCATAAATGTTACTGTTGATGGTTGTTGAACAAGTCAGAACTTGTCACTCCCACTTACATTGTTAGTTTGATTGTTCTCTTTGTTCAGCCCTACCCCTAGAGAGGCAGGGATTATGTATAAGGAAAGGGTTTATCAGCAACCCAGTGGAAGAGTAAGTTTGAATGTTCTCTTTGTTCGGCCCTACCCTTAGAGAGGCAGGGATTATGTATATGGGAAGGGTTTATGAGTAACCGAGTGAAAGAGTAAACTCGGTGAAACTTATTTTGATAAGTTAGAAAATATTTTTAAAATTGTGTAAGTTATTGTTTTTGCGATATCATTGTGAGATTAGTGAACAAGGTTTTTTTCAACTTAACAAAGAATCAAAATATACAAAGCCAAAATTGTGACAATATTTTATAATATCTAGCAGGTTAGCATCAATTAGAATTTTGACATTAAATTGCCTTGTCAAGATGAGACAGGTTTGAAACCTTTCCATTCCTTTCCTTTTGTGAATTTCTGATTCTTAACTCTTCAATCTATATATGGAAATTTTTTTAGTTTTTTTTAAATTAAAAGTATGGTCACACTTTGTGTCAAGGGCTTACAACTAACATCACCTTCACATCAAACAAAGTGCCACAAATCACAATATCATAATAAATTATTAGAAAAACAATTTGACATAAATGAAGAACTTCTTCATTGTGAAGAAACCATAACACAACCCTAACAACAAGGGAGCATAGCACTGTTTGCTCAAGACAACAACTCAATTAATTACAGATTTTCTCGCAACCTGCTGATCCCTCACAAAGATCACAAGAGAGAGAGAAAACCCTATATATACATAAGCAAGGATGGAAATTCATCCACATAAAGTTTCAAGCATGTCAAAGCAAATGTAAACACACGGAAAAAAAACCAAAACAATCAAACCAGTACCAAGCATGTCGAAGCAAATGTGAACACACGGCAAAATAACCAAAACAATCAAACCAGTAGTAATGGATTAGAAGACCTAATGCTAAAAGAGCATCCCCTGTCACAAATCAGCTAGTGATGTACGTGCACCTGGCCGATATGTGTGGAAGAAATGAAGAACTGTCGCTAAGCGTGGCAGCCTGCTGAAAAATCACGATGACTTGCATACGCTGGAAGGCTATCGACACTAGCGATTATAGAATATAAGCATCGACGATACCAAGGAGGTTTTAGGGTTTAAGGGTTCTTCTTGTGGGTATTTATGATTCGGGAAGTAACCCATTTTTTTTTCTGATTGCTTTGGAAGTGGATGTAGGTTGGAATGCTTACGAGGAGGTTGCACTTGTGCAAATTAATAGCGACGATTGCTGCCACGCATGCTGTTATCCCTGGATCTCCTCCTCCTCCTCCTGCTCCTGCTCCTGCTCTCGACGCCTTGCGGCAACAAAAGAAAGCACTTCGGACATTGGTCCGGCGCCAATTGCGTGCTCTTCCTCCACTTGCCAAGCAACAAGAAGGTATGTATTGATGGGCCTCATCCTTTCCCCCTCAAGCTTTTCTTTACCCATCGGCCATACATTGATTGCTGCCAGATTTTGCTTGCACACAAACAAAAGGCTCTCCAAACCCTAAACTACCCGTGCTTTAAACCTGGTATCGTGAAACTCTAAACCCTAAACCTTCCATCGCCATACATTGATTACTACCAGAACTACCCTTGCTCTAAATCCCAAGCTCTACTCAAGTCTGCCCACCTCATGAGAAAGGGTTTCTTGGTTGTTTTTTTTTCGGGTGGGGGGTGGGGGGGAATTTTCAGATGAAGCAATCCAGAAGCATGTGCTGGCAGCAGATTGGTTTAGAAATAGCCAAAGAGTCTGTGCATATATGAGCTGTGCAAGACTGCAGGAGGTTGAAACCTCCAAGATCATGGCCTATTTGTTGCAACAACAACATGAGTTTCCAGGTGTGAGTGAGTGAGGGAGATCATGTTTCTTATAAACTGTACACATGTTCTTCTGTGGAGAGTTGCAGACTATTCTTTGGAGAGGTGGTGGGTTCTGTAGAGATTTGTAGGTTTTCTGTGGAGAGTTGCAACAGATTGTTCTTTGGAGAGGTGCTGGGTTCAGTAGAGATTTGTAGGTTTTTCTGTGGAGAGTTGCAGCAGATTGTTCGTTGGAGAGGTGCTGGGTTCAGTAGGGATTTGTAGTTTTTTCTGTGGAGACTTGCAGCAGATTGTTCTTTGAAGAGTTGCTGCCAGTTGTTCTGTGGAGAGCTGCAGAAGATTGTTCTTTGGAGAGTTGCAGCTTGTTCTGTGGAGCTTTCTTGGAATGATTGCATGGAACACCACAACTTTGTTGTCATCTGTTTCTGTATCCCTGTATCACCAGCCCCACAGCATCCATTGCCATGGCATATGCTGATGACAGTCCCTGCTGCTAAAAGGTGTAAAGCTTGGCTAACAATATGAGTACCTATTTGGTTAACAGACAAGAAAGTATATGTGCCACGCATTGAGGATAAAGAGAGCCACATGTGCATGCTGCACATAACCAACACTGATGAAGACCTGGTGGCCAACTCCATGAATATCCTGGAACCCACACCATTGATGCCTTTGGGTGATCCTCGAGCTAACAGTAAGGTTTCATTTTACCTGTAAATTGATTCCATTGGTTTGATCAGTTGCTGCTGCATCAGTTGAATGCTCAGCCCCAGTGAAGAAGTTGGGTGTTTTGGTATATATCTTTCACCATTCTTTTACAATGATTGCCTGGTTGAACTTGATGATTAAAGCCTGGTGAGGTTGTGATAACTTGTCTGCAGAGTGATGTGATACTATCATTGTATATGTCTCTTGAGTGTTAGCCAACATGATGACTGAGTCTCCCATCACTTCCAGAACTTGCAACAGAAACTTAGGACACAGATTTTGTATAATGGTCTTGCCCAAATTTTTGGTGGATTATTGCATACTTGCCTACACCCATCTTTGTGAGCTGATGAAGTCAATGGGTAGTCATCGGCAGCTTGTCACTGCTATTTGTGATGAATTGATGGTCTGACACTGTGTGAGCAACTCTCATAAGGTCATGACTGCACTCATTGTCATGTGTCCTTCAAATTGTTGTTGTGGAGATATTTCTGCAATTTCATAGATATGTAATAGTTGTACTATATTTGCACTGTCATGGTAAGCTTTTCTGTGTAGTAGTGTCAGCAATTGGGAGGAGGCCATTTGGCAAGACTGGTATCCAATTCAGGGCTGTTGGTCTGATAAACATACGGGTTTGGTGGGTGGTGGGATGCTAAAAGTGATGCAGAGTAATGAGCCTGTGGACTTATTTTTACTGCCAGGTACATCTGCTTTCATGTACTGTCTCATATTTACAACTCCCAAAATTTGTTACACTGATTTTAGCTTTGGTACTAGTTTTTATGTGAAGTGTGTGACAATGCAAGGCCAGGCATGATCAAGGCTTCTTGAAAATGACATGCTCAGTGTTTTATTTTTGTGGCAAAATTTCGCAACTGGTAAATCTTTTTTCAGAAACTGAAATACCAAACATAAAAAAATTATGACTTCTAGGGATTTTTTTTTTCCATTTTTGGAAATAAAAATAATTAAATTAGCCACATCTAGACCTAGGCAGTTCCTAGGTCACCACTTGTAGCAGCACTTTTGTAAAAATGCTACAGCCCACCTAGGACAGTCACCATTTAATGCTAATTAATGCTGCTGGGGATCCTTGCCAGTGGACCTACTTGAGGAATTTCAAAAAGAAAAAAGCCCTGGACATGCTACAAGCTTGATAGGTTGATCTGGGCCTGTGTATTTTGGAGCAGGATTGGTATTTGATAAAAAAGGTGGGCGCCTTGGCCGAGGTGGAGGGTGAGTGTTAAGAACAGAGCAGAATTCTTCCTATGAAGTTTGTGCAGGCTTTTGTACTATCCCAGAAGGAGGAAGATTTGGAGGCCCTTGCTACATTGCTCACAGAAAGGAAATTTTATTGTGCTTTCTTAGGTCTGTACGTTGTACATTCTCAGGATCAGGCTGAAGGAAGACCCTATCTCTGTGTACTTGACTGCAGGCTCATAAATACCTTCTAATCAGGACTGAAGTTTGGTCTGAACCTCTGTGTTCAAATCTGTTCTGTGGCAGGTACTATGATTTGTTTCTTCAAAACTATCTGCTTCTTGCCAAAGACAAAGGATGGAAACAACCATGGCTAGGTGAGATTTATGTCCTCTCTGCTGCCCTTGAGAATTTTGTTTAGTGTACAGCTTGCTGCCCAATCTAGTCATTCTTTGACTTCTCTCCCTGCTCAGTGTGCACTTTGTGCCATATGTTATTTGAAGCAGAAGCATGGAACGTTGTACAGTACAATTGCCAAGACTAAGCTCTAGTAACTCAAAATGGATGCACTTGCTAATTATGGGGTGGTGGTATGCAGTTGCACTGGCATACAATGTGCAGATACAAGAGGACTTGGTGCCAATGACTTCCACAGATATTAATATTGATGCTCTGGTGTCTTGTGATGGGATCCTTCCCTTCAGCATTCAGATGAAGAATACGTCTTCAAGCTAGCTTGATCTTGCCACTGCACCATTCTTGTTCAATACAAGCTACACCAACACATGACAGTCCCTTGTTTCTTGGGTGTCCTCCCATCTGTAGCAGAAGACTCATTTCTCTCTATTCAGATCAGAATCCACACAAGAAACTAGCTTATTGCATTGACACTTACATCCGGATGTATGTTGGTAGTAGTCAGTCAATAGAGTCCTGACCTGCAGTTGATTTATACCTTGGGTTCCATCAGGAACAATATCCTGCTCACAAGAGTGCATTTTACCAAGAAGGATTTGAATTTGAAAGTCCTACCTTCATAGTTAGATTATTTGTTAAACTGTCATCTAGGTTTGAGGCAATTGTGTAGTGTAAGCTGCCAATTGCTCCACATGTCACAGACTCAAAGAACATGCAAATATGGCTGTTCTTGAAGATACCAAATTGTTGGCAATTCACCCTTCACAGGAAAGGCTTTTGCTCGATGAGTAGCCAACCACAAGACATGGGTCCCCTTCAAAATCAAACTTTGCTTCTATGGTGCCAGAGGACATTTGAAAGTGGAGCACTGTTTTATCCATCACTGCCCTCTCAAACCAGATCCTATGGTGACTCAATCAGGCAATTGAGTGTCAACTGAACTGACAACTGATTATAACATTGTGATGTTCAGTTTGAACCAAAACATGAAAGTTGAGTGCAAACAGCAATGAAGCCTTGAGTTGGGTGGGACTTTCCACAATTGCAGAATTGTACAAGAGCACACATGATGATTTGGCATGCCAATCTTGAAGTCACGCAGATACTTCCTTCTTTGTAAGCTCACTCTCTCTCTCTCTCAAAATTACTGTATGATGAGCACAACTTTAAGCAATGAGATGAAGGAATTGTTGCCCACTTCTTAACTTATAGGATTCATTGACAAATTCATTGTTGGTTCTTCTGCTGATAGAGTCAAGGGATTTCTTAGCTTCACCTTCTTGAGATAGATTTGCTTCATTTCTTGGTGGGTGTAGGTGTAGGAACTTGGATTCTTGCATGTGGTTGAAAGGGAACGTTGTGGGTGTGCTTGTTGCGAATGGAAGCTGCATACTCACAACTTTGAAAAGCCTTGAAGAGGTGTGTAGTCTATACCCACTGAACCTTCTCTTTTGTGTGCATTCATTTTGTGGTCTGAGCTTCCGAGTTTTTAGGAATGTCTCTCCGTGAAAATGTTGGCCTAGAAGCACATATAGACTCTAGAAAGTCTGTTCTGCACATGACTTCTTCAATGAAGTATTCAGTGTGACTAACTAAAGAGTAGGTACTCTGCCCGGTGAATTCATTTCAAGATATTGATCCTTAAACAAAGAATTTGCAATATTGAGGTGAATCAACACACCTCGTTGATTTAGTATCTTGCATGAGTCAAGGTTATAGAGAATAGTATATGAATACTAGAATTTGAGTCACCATTGAGTTTGTGAATACATGATGTATCAAAAGTCTAAGTATGCCAAGTGTGTAATTTAGCCATATAAAAGAATCTAGAATTATTTTGAACTCCATGAGAACTTTATGGGTCTAAATGAGTTCAAATGAGGCAATGTGTTTTACTTCTACTCCAAGAACTATAATATTTTTATTAAAATGATTTTTTTCATAAAAAGAAGGTTTTTGAATAAAGTATCTTACAACTTGTTATAAAAACGTTTATGATTTTTTTCTTACATGTTTTGTATTAATCATTGTTGAATAAATATGAAATTTTAAAAGTTCATAAATTTTGTTAGATTTTATGTTTTATTTTTTTAAATGATCAAATTTGAAATCATCTCAAAATATGTTAATTTTTTGTATTATATGTTATAGTTTTGTTTTATATGTGCATTGTGTTCCAATTACATGTGGGAAAAAAATAATTAATTATGAAATTTCAAAAGAGATTTCAAATTGTTAAAAAATTTCACATTGTTTAAATTGTGAATTTTTTGAATTTGAATAATAGGCTAATTTAGCATCTTGGTTTGTATTTTTTTTTTTTAAATTATTTAGAGTGTTTAATCTTGTCCTTTATGAAATTGTCTTTGTTTAACATGGGTTTTTTTGTTCAAGTTCAAAGTCTTAAAAAGCAAAACTTAAAATTTAATTCTAAAGAATTTTTAATTTTGAACTCTCAACATTCATATTAGTCATTTAAGACTACTTCCCATGAGTTTCATATGAAAATGCATATATATCTATATATATATAACATGTTGTAGGGATTTGACATGATTTTTGATTTTTTGAACTTGTTCCCACTCATACGGAGATGATAAGCAAAAAGAATTTCAAAAACATTGTAACCTAATGAAGTGTAGCACAAAGACAAGATCATTCACCTTATTAAAGGTCAAATGATTTTTATTTTTAGGGTGAACAAAAGCAAATGGTAAAAAATATTTCATCAATTTTAAAAGCAAGTAGTTTTTCAACTTTGAATTGACCATTCACATTTAAATTGAATTTATCTCTTCCAATTTAAAACCTTATTACCATTTTTTGTTATTTCTTGTCCCTTATTTTTTCATTTTAAATCAAACACAAAATTGACACAATACAATGAGTTATGGTTGAATAACCATGGTATATAATTTCTCTTATATTATTTTTGTATTGTATTCAAAAAGTAAACGCACTCATTTTAGTTGTTTAATCATACTCTAATTAACATGTGTGATACATTCCAAAACACATTGAATTTCCTTTATGTCTATGTTTATAGCAACAAATATTATATCAAATGTAATTGGTATGTTTCTTACAAATAATGATTGTGAATTTTTTGTTTTATTTCTTCATTTAAATTTGAAATAATAACAATAACTATTGGTATTAAATAGCATTGGTACTAATTTTAAACAAAAGTAAGTATGATGTTATGCACTTCCTATTTGAATTTGTTTAATTTGACTAAGGTAAAACATCTCATTATATAACATTCGTCTATTACCAAATGTCTTTATGGATAAAACAAGTGCTTAAAATCAAAATATTGTAAACCACATACCACCATTCATTGGCAATTTTATCACTAAACATTTGTTTATGAAAAACTTTGTTTGGCAATGTGTTTGAACCATATTCATGTTAAAAATACATATATACTTTTGTATGGAAAAAACCCACCAATTTAAAAATAATTTTATATTGTTTAAAGGGCTAACCATACACACCTTGAAAAATAAATGTGTTTTCACTAAAATAAAAATCGCGTTATTGAAAACATAGTTGTGTTCGCCAACATACTGACCTTGAAAAAATATGTATTTTTATAAAAGATGCACCCCATTATTGATGAAACATTTGTGTTTAATTTAAAGGGACAGCCATACACACCTTGGGAAGTATGTGTACTTTTTCCTTTTTTTTTAACTTCACTAAAATAAATCAAACACGAAAATTGAAGAAAAATGCTTGGAAATGGGTGTGCAAAGTCTTAAGAAATTGAAATATATATTTTTTGAATAAAATAAAAACTCATCAATATTGAAGTATGAGTGTTAAAAAATGAGTGTGATGTATTTAGAAGTTGAAAAAATATATTTTGAATAAAAACTAATATCGAATGTATAAAAATGATTGTGCAATATATTTAAAATTTGAAAAAATAAATTTTGAATAAAAATCAAAACATATCAATATTGATGTATGAATGTTTAAAATTGATGTGATTTGTACCCATTTATTAAAAAAACCCTTATTTTTAAAATAGATGTAAAAAAACCAATTTAAATGTTTAGTTAAACATGAATCTATTTTGAATAAATATATAGATCAAATACCTTGATTATGAAATGGCAACTACTTAATGATGAAATACATTTTAAATGTTTCAATAAGGTTGGATACCTTATTGGTTTATAAATCATTTTTATATTACTTCCATTTTATCATTACAATTTACAATTTCAATTTTTCTTTCAAATCATTATTTTAATTTGTTTGCAAATATTATTATATTTTCATGTATGCCTAAATAACATGTCCAAACTTCCAAATTATATATTTTTAACAATCTTTACATGATTTTAAATTTTTAATATCTTATTACATAGAGTGAATGATAACAAAAATGTATGTTTAAAATGTGAATTGAACCTATTGTAAACTTATTAAAAATCAAATATACAAAAGATCAAAAAGAGTACAATAAAAATGAAATTTAAAAATTAATTAAAATTAAATTAAACAAAACCATAAATATTAAAATAAAGGACAAAAGTGATGAATGCAAATTTGTTGCCATAAACAAATTATATAATGAAAAATATTTCAAGTTCATATATTATTATTAGTTATCTATAAACATAGGAATAGAAATAAAATAAAGTATTATAATTCAATTTCATTTTATTTTTCAAATTCTTTTCAATTGTGGTTTAGGATTCACATTCATTGCCTACACATTAACACTATGTGAAAATTTACTATGAACAAATTTCTTAAAATCATTGCCTCTTTGATATTATTTCTAAAAGCTAAAAAAAAACAAATGAACATATTTTTTAACATTTTTTACATTGATTGAATTATTATGATATTAGTATGATTTGTAAATAATTAAAAGCATGCCTTTTATTGAACATAAACATGAACCCCTCAATCCATTAAAAACTAACGCTAAAACTATTAAAATAATCATATTATTCAATGTGCCTCACAAAAGAAAGAATGACATGTTAACACAAGAAGCTACTAAATTTTTAAAATGTATTAACACAACTTATATAGAACATTAACCATTAGTTTTTTTTTTAATTTTAATTACAATATAAAGGGCAAATTGACAACAAAAGCCTTTAAAAACGTTATGGATAATATGATAAATGGCTTCACATTATTGAAAAAAGTTAATTACATTTGGATTGTACCTATCACATTTTTCTTAGATCTATCATGTGGTTACAATTAGTTATATAATTATGTTTAAATTAATTATGTCTAATCTAAAATTATCCAACATAATTAGCCTAATTTAATTTAATGTGTAATTTAGCTATGAAAAAATTTTAACTGAATAAATTCATGTTAATTTGTGGATTTAGTATAAAACTCAAGATCATGTGATTTCAAATCCTTTTTGATGATTTGAAATTTTAAAACATAATGTGTTCATGTTTTACATTTTTTTTTGTTATGCAATTTTTCATGGTACATGGTGTTTATGTTTGGGCTTGGATTTGTGTGTCGTAAATGAATTCATTTTGAACCACAAAAGAAATGATTAATTTTTTTGTGCTACAACCTATTTTATTTTATTTATGCATTAAATTATATTTGTGTTTTGCATGAAAATGAATTAACAACAAATGTTAAATTAAATAAATTATAATTGAAAAGTTTGTTCATCCATCGAGGGTGCGTAAGTTTAACAAAAAAAGAGTCTAAAGAGAGTGACCTTCTCATGATGTTTAATGTTCGACATCATCACAAAGTTTATAAAAAAATTATTAAGCAAATGTTTTGAACTTTTTATTATTGGGAAAGTGTTACAGATAATGAATCTTACATGTTTCAAAATGTTGATGGTTAACCATATCCAAACCACATTAATCATAACAATTTTTTTTAAATGAATACATATGATTTCAAAGACAAAATCCATAATGAATTTGGGAATGATATAAATTGAAAATTCATGTGAATAGTTTATTAATTATGTAATTACTTATGGGTTAATTTTGTTAACTTATTAAGTGGTGAGGTTTTTAATTTAATAATTATTTAGTGAAATATCCGTAATCAATCACAACTTTAATTGATGTGCAAGATTCAAACATAATGATTCTTTAAAAAAAAAATTATACACATTAATGTGCATGACTCAATAATGGCAACTAATTAAAAAAAAATTTCACAAATTAATATGCATGTTGAATCACATGCTAAGCCATGTGATGTGTAAAATTTTATAAAATTTCTTGTTTCATTTCCTTTTGTTTGATATATAAATGAATGTTTAAACCTTTTGAAAACACTTTCATTTTCTGAAAACAATTTATTATAAAAATTGAAAAAAAAATTATAAAATAAACTTGTGAAAAAAATTGAAATATTAATTTTTAAATGTTTTAACATAATTTATAGGTGTAATATCCATGGTAGAAAAAATGGTTATTATGTAACACACCCCCAAACTCCTTGATGAACTCAATTACAAGTCCAAAGGTGAAAGTAACGAAATGGTAAGGAATTGAAGTACCGTCCTTAACTTGCAACACTTCAAGGGTAGAAGGGCATGCTAGAACTCAAGGATGGGGACTAAGAATAGTGACAAGCGGATCAGTTATTCAAAGAGACTTACATAAACCACACAACAAATTGGTTTGTGCATAATTCAAGCACTTTTGGTACACGAACGAATCACGAACAAACACGAACTCACAAAATTCATCATGGTCCAAACTTGGGGGAAACCACCACCTTCCCCCTTATAGTATTTTTTGTTCCTGGCCATGAAGCTTCCACTCAAATGTCATTTTGTCTCCAGACTCCCAAATTGGAAATCTCGAAATTCTTGAAATTAAGACTCTCACGATCTTGGAGGCCCATAACTTTTTATGTAGACCTCCAATTGAAATGAAGTCTGAAGCAAAGTTTGGTTAAAATTTTTTCAACGATATGTGGCACACCACTTGCACACAAATAAATCAAGGCGATTCCCAACTTTTAGTGATCGAAAATGAAATTGATAATTGATTATCGTATCATGCCCGTACATGGCCTCATACATGATGCCCAGTTACGGGCATGCCCATGTGCGCTTTTAGGGTTAATGTACGGTCTTAAGCGACTGTACATTATTAGGTACTTAGGGTTTCAATTTGTTGGCGACAGTATAAAAGGCCCAGCCCTTTCTTTCTCCTTTTAGTTTTTCTAGAATTCCTTTGTCAAGAGAGTTTCCTCCATAATAAGCTAGGATTTCTAAATGCTCACAGCGGCCATTGCACGGCCACCGTCTACATACATTTCATTTTCTTCTTTCTTTGCGATTCAATTCTAGAAAAACTCCACTTTCTGCGCTTCATGTTGAAAGCCACAGATTTCTTTTGCTTGTAAGTTCTTGAATTATTGTTATTGTTGCTACTATTGGTGCTACTAGTGCCGAATGGTGTCGATGTTGTTGTTGCCAAAGGGAGTTAGCGTTATTACAAGAAGGAGCTTGTGTTATGCCAACCAACATAGTCGAAGAAGGAGCTTTTGTTATGCCAAACAACAGAGTTGGGATCTTATAGCAGGTGTCAAAGCTCTTTTGCCCTTCTCTTTCTTTCCCTCTCTTTTTGTCTCTTGAAGCTCTCGACTAAAATTTTCAAAAAAAAAACAAAAATTTTGTTTCTCCACACTGCAATGTAGCGTTGGCCAAGGCTGCAACGCGCTACCAGCCATTGCAATAGCGTTACGAACTGTAGTGTGTGCTAACCAACGTCGCAAGCTGCAACGCGTGCCGGCCAGCGTCGCGAGCTAAAGCGCATGACGGCCAACGCCACGAACTGGAGCACGTGGCGGCCAACGTCGCAAGCTGTAGCGCATGCCGACTAGCACTACAATAGCGTCGCGAGCTGCAGCACTACCGACCAACGTTGCAACAACGCATTACCAGCCATCCCCGCAACGTCGTGTTGTCCGGAGCTGCGCAGCACCGCCGCCCGCCATCACAGTAGTGATGGATGAGCTATGCTCGTCCGATGTCCGAGGGACTTTTGTCGAACTTCCGTCCGACGACCAACAGACTTTCGTCCAATGTCCGACGGACATTCATTAAACTTTCGTCCGACGTCCAACGAACTTTCATCGGACTTTCGTAAGACTTCCGTCGGACAGCCATCCAACTTTCATCCTGACATCCTGCACATTATTGTCTTAACGTCCTACACACTGTTATTTTGACACCTTATCCCTGTTGTCCTGACGTCCTGTGTCTTATGCCCTGTCGTCCTATGTTCTGCCATCTGCTCGTACATAGCCTCATACATGATGGTCAATTACGAACATGCCCATGTGCGCTTTTAAGGTTAATGTACAATCTTAGGCAACTGTACGTTATTAAGTACTTAGGGTTTCAATTTGTTGGCGATAGTATAAAAGGCCTAACCTTTTCTTTTACCCTTTAGTTTTTCTAAAATTCCTTTGTCATGAGAGTTTCCTCCATAATAAGCTAGGATTTCTAGATCCTCAATGGCCACCGTCTACATACATTTCATTTTCTTCTCTCTTTGTAATTCAATATACATGAAATTTTCATCTTAGCCTCCCTTGTGCATTGTATATACATGTGTGCATGCATATCTTTTAATTGATTAGTTTATACCTTTGATTGGCTTTAATCTTTTTATTTAGTAGAATTTACTATGTATTTACATTTTTACGACATCGTATGTCATGACAATTGGCCCTCATTTGGCCATAATTCATGTTCATGTGCAAACCCATTTTAGTCATCTACGTTCCAAGAACTTTCCAATGGTATAAGGAAATTTTCAATCCAATGAGTTTTGACCGTTACAATCACCTTTTGAAAATTTGGAATCCATTAAATTCCAACACTCAAAATGAAAGCTCATTTGAGAGTGTGAGTTCATTCCCTCACATTTTCCTACACTCTCGGGAGCATGAAATGTGACTCTTAAAGCTTCACTCTTGGTTCGCACCTTTGTAAACTCTTGCCTTGGACATGAACTCAAGCCTAAAATTGCAATAGTTTGAGATTTTTTTAAGCAATTTCAGTTCATGAAAATAATTTATTATAAAAATTGAAAATGTTTTATAAAATAAACATGTGAAAGAAATTGAAATATTGATTTTTAAAGGTGTTTTAACATAATTTATGGGCGTGGAATCCATGGTAGAAAGAATGGTTATGACATAATAAGTACACAAAAAATAGATGGTGAATAAATATCATAATATAAAGGTTAATTTGATCTTAATTATATTATATTTAATGTTATCAAAAAAATTGGAAAATTGTACATAATTAAGGCAAAAGTTTAAAAAACCTTAACCGTCATCTATCAAACATTCATAAAACTTTACTTTTTGCTAATTTCGAAATAGCCCTTCTCCAAATGTTTAAAAAACCTTCTTTTACATTTGCTTAAAGATTTATTGCATTAGCTCAAAATTATTATTATCAAAATATCCAAATGTTTTTTATGGAAAATAAAATAATTAAAAATTGTCAAATTACTTTTTTTTAATAATTAAATATTCAATAAAACCGTATCAAATTGACCCAAGTACTACAATATTTATGCAAATAAATACATAGTTTCAATTTGATGCCCATTTGTTATTAATAAAAGAAGTTCAAAATTTTATCATTAATATTTTGTTTTAAGCATATTTCCAAACTTCTCAAATTTAAGTCCGTTAAGAAGTTTGCAAAACATGGGGAAATTCGAAATAAGGAGGCATGGAAAGCCAAATCCAAACCTCCCATTTATTTTTATTTTTTTCATTTTTAAAATGGAAGGGTTCTATTTGATGTTAATCCAAACTAGCCAAGGTTTTCCTTTTCATTTTTCATCCATCTTGAGGTCTTTTCATCCATATTTTGAATATTCTATCCAATTAAAATATTGCAACCATCCAAGGATTTTTTTTTCATTTTTTTTTCATCCAAATGGCAACTTTCATCCATAAGTTTGATGAAAGATTTTCATCCATCCCCAAACTTTGAAAGCCATAACTTTCACATACAATTTTGAATCAGATTGTTTTTTAAACCATTGGTTTTCCTTTCGTTAAAATTTACAAGCGTGTAAACATGTGAGTTTTTTAAATATTATAATTTAAGGAATCCTGAAATTAAATTCCGAAATTTTCTCACATTAAATCTTGAAAATTCATATATTTCCTATATGAAAACAAAACTAGATGTTTCCATTGTCATGATCTTAAAAAGGAAAGTTAGGTGTGTGAAAAATTTCAAACCTATTTGGGGGAAGACATTTTCAAAGGATTTTTTTAATCCGTGAAAGGTGGTGTGTGTGAGATCAATTTTGCCAAAGATTTCATTGCCAATGTCTTACGTAGGTAAATCTAATCATGTATTTTATAGGTGGTGGAATGCCACGCCATCAAATAAATCTTGAACTCATTTTGAATACATGTCATGATTTTTGTGCAAGAATCACAAAAATGAATATTTATGTTGCATAATTTTTGCATCCCCACTTGTATTTGTTGGGTGTGTTTATTTGTTATGATTGTGTAGGTTGGATTATCAATTCATTTTCAAAAGGTAAAAGGGTTTTGTGAATTGTGTGCCATTAACCAACAATTTAATTAATAAGCACATTTCTTAGGTTGATCTCTTACAAATTTATGCATATTACATAGTGAGAAATTCAAAATGAAAGGTTAGATGTCTTTTCACATGTGATTTTATTACTTTACTGAACCTTGAATTTTAATTGGTGTGCTTAATGGTTGAACATGGGACAAGGCTACCACCCAATTTTAACATTATGTAAAATCTTGCTTGATTTATTTTTTGTGCGCACGTAATGATTATAGTTTAATTGAGGCTAGATTATATGGGGTTGGATTTGAACACCAGTCATCCCATGTTATGTTTATGATGTTGGGATCGGGTTGATGGTCAATCAATCATATTTGTTGTGTTCATAATGTGTCTAAGTTATGTTGGCCTTGTAAAAAACTTTGTGCATGAAGATGCCTAAATTATTCAAATGTAACATCCTTGGGTCCATTTAATGGGGATTATAATTTAAGGGATAAATTAAGTCAAAACAACTTCAACATCCCTTTAAGTTTAAGGCAATTCACTATAAATAAATAATAATTGGTTAGAATAGTTTTAAGATTTGATACCCAAATTAAAATTAAGGTTCACCACAAAGGTGACACATGATTCAACAACAAGAAACAAGGTTAATATCACCAGTGGTGGTTTTATTATGTGCATGGTGTAATTCATACCACACACACCACCATCATCATTTGAAAGGGTATCCTCATATTCAAATACAAGTTCACCACTAAGTGTGATCACCACACCATTGTTGTAGGACATGAATAACATCTATGGAACCACCAAAGGGCCCTATGGATATTTCAAAGCGATTGGCACCATTAAGTTAGATGATTTCATCTAAGAGTTTGATAATTAATGTAGTAAATTATGTGTAACCCATAAGTTTTTACACCTTTCATGGCATGGAAAGGGTTATTCCAACACTTGGAGAAGTCACTCATGGATGATTGCCATGAATTTGTGCATGCCATGAAATTCAAATTGAAGAATGATGATTATACTAGTCACCCAACTATATTTTTATCATTAGGAGGATTGTGGCCACAAATAATGCAATGACAATTCCCAACAATAGTTGGCAAGTGGAAATGAAAATGTTAGTAGTGTCATGGGCATGAAAAGAATCAAACAAAAAAAATTCCAAACCACATGAACAAAAGCAAACCTAGTTTTAAATCTAGGTCATGAAATTAAAAAATCAAATGCAAAAACATGATGTGTGCACAATGTGAATGCAAAAGGACTTTGTTCCAAAAACATGACAATAACATAACAAGATCATGACAAAGATATGTACCCAAAACTAGTGTTGAACAAATTAAAGGTAATGTGGGATTCTACCTCTATTTATACCCATTAGACACTTAGTTCAAAAAAGTTTCTCAATAAACTTCCAACCTGCATGTGGCCCATGTTCACCTATGTGTGACCCATATGCACCCATGTGTGACCCATGTCCATCCATGTGGAAACCAATAATGAACTATAATTTAACCAAAAATGAACTGAAATTGAAATATGAATTAATTGAAAGTTAATTAGAAATGAATTAAAACTTTATTGAAATTTAATTAAAAATGAACTAAAGGATAACTACAAGTGAACTAAAAAAAATTGAAATTAAAGTAAGAATTAAATACACAAGACTAAGCTATGGAATTTATGATTACAAAAATATAGTCATATATGTCATCTATGACTAAAGTTGACTACATGATTGTCTAGTCCAAATGACCATGTTGTAAATCCCACTAGTCACATTAATAACTATGTTTCGCCATGACTATAATCACAAAGGACATAGTCCTAGATCCAATGAGACACATGGTAACTTCACAAAATGCCATGTGTCACAATTTTTTTTAACCAAAAAAAGAAAAAAAAATTCCAATCAAATATTGCCACATACTAGCCTTTTAACCTAGGGGACTTAACCTAAGAAGCCTAGGAAGCCTAGCCTATGCCACCTAACCTAGAAAGCCTACCATAAACAACCTAGCTTAAGTGCTAGAAAAACTTCATAGGCTAAGCAAGCCAACAAGGTATCTAAGCATCTAAGTGTTTAGGTGTCTAAGTGCCTAGGTGTCAAGGTTTGTAAGTGAAAGGACTTGAATTCCCCATCTTCCACTTTGGGGAACAAGTCCTTCACCATTGCACCACATTATTTATTTATGATAAAATCTACTTACCATTAATCTATAAACAATAATGTTTTAAACCCAAGTTAACCTAACTCACCTTAAGCTAACATAGGTTGACATAAGCTAATTTAGGCCTAACTTTAATTAACATAGGTTAACCTAGACTAACTTAAGCATTACTAACCTAAATGTAGGCCTACTTACCATAAACTAACATAAACACAGACTAGGGTAAAATAGGTTAAACTTGACTAAATTAAACTAAACACAATTGTTTAAATTAAATTTGGCTAAACTAGAATAATGAAAATAAACTTGGACAAATTTCAGTTAAATTAAAATATTGAAAATAAACTTGGCAAAACATGGTTATTTATATTAAACTTGACAAAATTTAGCTCAACATGGTTATTTAAGTTAAACTTGGCGAGACTTGGCAAAAGTTAACATAACTTGATAAAATTTAATTAAATTATGTTAAACTAAGATATCGAAAAACAAATTTGCAAAATTTAACAAAAAAGAATATAAATTAAATAAATTAAGCTAAATTAATATATTGAAGCAAAATTTGGTTAAACATGGTTATTTCGATTAAACTTGGCAAAACTTAACAAATTTTGGCAAATTTTGGCTACTTATATTAAACTTGGCAAAACATGGCAAAACATGGCTATTTAAGTTAAACTTGACAATACTTGGCAAAACATAGCAAAATATGGTTATTTATGTTAAATTTGGCTAAACTTGACAAAACTTGGTTATTTAAATTAAACTTGGTTAAACTTGGCAAATTTTGGTTATTTAAATTAAACTTGACTAAATTTGGCAAAACTTGGCAAAACTTAAATAAATTAAACTAAACTAAGTTATTGAGGCAAAACCTAGCAAAATTTAGATAAATTAAATTAAAATAAGGTATTGAAACAAAATTTTATGAAATATGATAAAACATGGCTATTTATGTTAAACTTGGCAAAACTTGGCAAAACTTAGCAAAATTTGGCAAAACATGGTTATATAGGTTAAACTCAATAAAACTTGGCTAAACATGGTTATTTTGGTTTAAATTTGGCTAAACTTTGCAAAACATGGCTATTTAAGTTAAATTTTTCTAAACTTAGCAAAACATGATAAAATATGGTTATTTAGGTTAAACTTAACAAAACTTGGCTAAACATGGTTATTTTGGTTTAAATTTGGCTAAACTTTGCAAAACATGGCTATTTAGGTTTCATTTTGCAAAACTTGATCAAACATGACAAAATATGGCTATTTGGATTAAACTTAGCTAAACTTGGAAAATTTTGGCTAAACATGACTATTTAAGTTAAACTTGTCAAAACTTGACAAAATTTGGCTAAACATGTTTATTTAAATTGAACTTGGTTAACTTTGGAAAAATTTTGCAAATTTTAGATAAATTAGGGTTTTGAAGCAAAATTTGGCAAAATGTGGTTAGACTTAACAAAAATTTAATTAATTAAGTTAAACTATGGTATTAAGGCAAAATTTGGCAAAACTTGACAAATTTGGTTAAAGATGGTATTTAAGTTAAACTTGGTTAAACTTAACAAAACTTAGTAAAATTTAAATAAATTAGGCTAAATTAAGGTATTGATGTAAAACTTGGCATAATTTGGTTAAACATGGCTACTTAGGTTAAACTTAACTAAATTTGGCAAAACTTGGATGAATTAAGCTAAATTAGGGTATTGTGAATAAACATGACTAAATATGGTTACTTAGGTTAAATTTGGTTAGACTTGGCAAAGTTTAAATAAATTAGGTTAAATTAAGGTATTGAAGTTAGATTTGGTTAAACATGGCTATGTAGTTTTTGATTGGTTAAACTTGGGAAAACTTGAAAAAATTAAGCTAAATTAGGGTATTGAAATTATATTTGGCTAAACATGATTTTTAAAATTTAAATTTGGCTAAACTTATCAAAACTTAAATAAGTTAAGGCTAAATAGGGTATTGACATTAAACTTGGCTAAATTTGGTTAAACATGGCTAGTTAGGCTAAACTTGAATAGACTTGGCAAAATAAAGCAAAACATGGCTAAATTAAGGTCAATTTTAATTAAATTTACTTCAATTTGGTTAATTTGATTTTTTTCACTAGCTAAATTAGCTAAACTAAACTAAATTAAGTTACTTTTAGTTTGCTAGGTTAAAATTAAGATATTTTAAAAAAATTAGATTAGTTTAAATTATGTTAAATTGGGCTACATTAGGTTAAATTAGAATAAACTATGTTATTTATTCTAAATTAAGCTAAAGTAAGTTAAATTGTGTTAAAATAGGTCAATCTAAAATATGGTAAATTAAATTAGACCACTTAAGCATTTATTTGTCCATTTTAAACTAAATTGAATTTGGTTATATTATTTCAAATTCAAATATTGTTTCAATATGAATACATTAGTTGTGTAATTATATTCTAAGTCATAATTACTTTTAGTCTTAATTATAGTCATATGTGTAATCATGTAATCATAACTTTGACCAAAGTCATTAAGATGATAATGATTAAACACCATGTATGACCACATGACTATGTTTGGACATTAATCGCAAGATGTCATAGTCATAAAAACCACATTTTAGCATTGTGGTACAAGTTAATTACAAGTCATGGATGAACATTGATATGAATGAATTCCATAATGTTGGCATCCATGACAAATGGTAGTGGAGGACACTAAAACCACTAGAGGTGGTGGTACATGGGCATCCACTAGTACACATGGCCATTTACTTGCATTTAACCTTGTTATGAAATTTTTCCAAGATTTGTGATGAAATTACCAAGGGGTTCAAAATGAAAAGTTCCAAAATTTGTAAGAGTTTTAGTGTTTTAGCTTATGAAAGGCCTATGCATAGATGTGTAGGTTGATCATGATGACACAATGTGTTATAGAAGCCTAAATCATTTAGTTTTGGTATGTAATCTTGAACAAAAATCTTAGGAAATGGGTTTGGGATGCCATGTTATTTCACCTTCCATAACCCACATTAACGAATGTATTCCAATTGTTAAAGAATATTGAAATGAACATGGTTGAAGAACATGTGGCTACACTTGGGTTCAACAAAGAAAACCGAAGAAGTTATCCAACATCATTAGCTCAATAACTAAAAAGCCAACCCAATAAAGCCACGTTTCAAAAAAACAAAAGGACCAAACAAAAATCAAGTGGTTCCACATCATATTTTGTTGAACAAGGGGGGAAAAGACATGTTGGATGTGTGGTGGAACACATTAGAAGAAAAATTGTCCCAATTTTCCTTAAACCCTACTTCCAAGCCTAATCCCAACAAATCATGTTCCCATTATAATACATATAGGCATGACATCACAAACTTAACATCTCACAACTTAATAATGGAATTCATGTAAAATTCGTTCAATCATAATTCAAACGTTTCACACACTGATATCATGCATTGAAAACACATTTCACACATAGACTTATATGAAGATGTGAAATTTGTGTGACATTTGTTCATTCATAAGTCCATACTTCATTTGTCAACACATTTATTCATGTATCAAAGGTATTTTCAAGATATGGTATTCATGTATAAAATGTACAAATCTATGAATGAACAAACATCACATGATTTTCATTACTAATTTGTTGCATGTTAAATTTGTGATGGATGTAAATCATTACTTCACACAACATCCAAAATTACCACAAGGCCAATCCCAAACTTCTAATGCTAGCAAAAGCCAAGGTTATAGGAAGAAGGCAAAAAAACAACTAATATGGGGTCGATTACTAAATTAGCTCAAGGCCAACCTAACATCATGGAGGCTAAGTTTGTATGATTAAAAGCCTTGATCACAAGCATGGCAACCTGAATAAAATTTAATACATCTGGGTTCAAAAAGGCAAAGGATTGAAAAGATGGCCAATCATATGGTTCAGATGTTGATCCAAGATCCTTTTGTGAAACTAGTTTTTCAAGATCAATGGCATCAAACACGATTATGTCACATATGTCAAGAGATCATGGGTCATGAGCAATAGATGATGGAAACCATGTTATGGTTTCAAATCTTAATGAAATGATTTCAATAGCTACACTAGTGACAAGGGTTACTAAGTGCTTTGGTACTATAACCATGATGTTGTAAATGAGAGATTAGATTTTCAACATGATGAAACTTAATGCCAAGTGCAACTCCCACAATCATTTGTGTTGACAAACACCATTCCCAATCTCATGGGGGTGTCAATGAAGGAACACTAGATGTGGTGGTTAAGGTGAAAGACATTTTTGTACCTTTTGCATCTCCCCAATAGGCTTTTGAAGCCAACTACACAAAGGTGTCCAAGGTTCAACTTGAATTTGGGCATGCAACTATAATCAAATTTCATAACCTTCTAGCTTGACCAACCATTGATTAAATTAGTGTTATTCTTAGTGGTGGTGGTGATGCATAAGAAGGAGTTTTTAATTAAAAGGGGCATCAACATGTTAGTACCAACCGCACATGGTGTTATTGGATCCACAAATTAGACAAGCCAAACAAACCTCCATGCGTCATGTCATGATGTTACAAAAAAATTATCCCAACTTGTTGCCAACATCAACCATATAAGGTTATCAATGTACTCCCTACCAAACAACATCACCATGTTGGGGGCACCAAATTTGGCTAGGGGTGAACCAATTGATCAAGTTATTTCCAAATGGCCATACCAAGGTCTTTCACATGCAGGTATGGAGCAAGGACTTTTAGATCCCAAATTAGGCTTATTTTGGGAATTGATTTGTGTTGTGCAATATTAACAACAAACACAAATGCACCCATCTGCCTATTTATTAGAAAACATCCCACCATTGGGGAATTCTCGACCACATGTTTTGGTTAGATGGCAACAAATCAAGGCTTGCATCAACAACTAGTGCAAGTGGATGTTGTTATAGTTGGTTCATGAACCCATTGATTATGGCGAATGTGGAATAACCTAGCACCACCAAAGGTGATCCAACAAGCTTATCAATTCATTCTTAGGTCACCCACATGCTTGGTGGATGACATATTGGATCTAAGATGCCATTCATATGTGGTTCGTCTTGACGATTGACCACCTTTGGTTGTGGTCAATAAGGTTGGCCTTCCATGAACAACCCTATTACCATCCTTGAATTTTCCACATTTTCATGCCTTTAAGGATGGAGGCCTAAGGAGGTTTTGGGATTCCCATTCATCCAACATGGGAAAATCCAATGCAAACGAGAAGGAACGGGCCATGGGGTTTCACATTGGCACCATAACCTTGCAAGGTATTTTTTTCAAAAACTCATAGGTGAATTTTGGGGTTTGTTATGGACTTGAATTACTTCACGTGAATTTTCAATTTTCCCTTGGTAGAACATAAACACTTTGACCAATTACACCCACCCATTCTTTCACATGTTACACCTCCTACTAGATCAACTATGTTCATGCAAGGGGGATGTGATGTTATAGCCTGGGACAAGTGGTACATTCATAGCAATTGTGGGATCAAGGATGCCAAGGGGGATTTATGGTGTGTGGAACAAGAATTTTGTGATTTGGGGGTGCCATGACATGGTGGCACTTCCCCACGTTCCAAGTTACAATAACATGCCTGCTTTCAGTTTCAAGTTCTGGGGATGTTCTATCATCCCAACCCAAAATATAGGTGAACATGAAAACCTAGGAATTAGGGATTGCCCCAATAGTTATAAAACGTGAGGTGCATGATGCACAATGATTATTACAAGATTTCATTGATGTTTGCCTTTTGTTTGAAAAAATTGGATTAGTTAAAGGGACAAGAGGTCTAAATTGTATTGGAAGATGATAATCTAATCTTTAGGTGACCTTATAGGCTTAATGAGGTGGAGAGAACCTTGATTCAAACTCGAACATCACAATTGCTAAATGTGACTTTGGTGGAACCATTTAAAGGTGAATATGCATTAGCAATAATGATGTCAGCCAAGAAACACATTTTTTTGTAGTTGTGCCAAATGCCACATGTGTGGGGATTATTGTCCAATGAATGAACATACTTGTTCAAACAAATATGTCATGCCCTTATCGAAGGAGATCTTTGATGCCCTTGGTCAAGCCAAGGTTTTTAATACCATGGACTTGAGGTATGGTTACCATCAATTGCCATTGAAGGAAGGAAATAAGGTGAATACAACATTTTGGGGAATTGATCCTTATCAAAAGGATTATTTGTACCAATGGAGGTTTTTGTCGTTTGATTTAAAAAACATCCCTACAAAATTTCAAAGGGTCATGGATTGAATGTTAATGGGTATTGGTTTTGTTAAATGTTATATCAATGACATCATTGTTTTTAGCCTAACCATAAAAGATCACATGTATAATTAGAAAAGGTGTTTGATTGAATTAACATAACCTTAAGCTTCATTTTAGCAACTCCTAATTTTTTGACACATAGGTGGAATACCTAGGGCACACGATTTATCCAAATAGGTTAAGGGTTTAAAAGGTTAAAGTTGAGGACATTTCACAGGTGGCCCAACCAACATATGTTAGTTGGTTACAAGCTTTCCTGGGATGTGAATACACATATAAGAACCAAAAACCATGTCAAATACAAGTGAAAATTATGAACTTTTCTACATATGTTTTTTTTAAAACATTTTAAAATTATATTAATCATTTCCTAAATGATTAATATCAATGTTGAGTAATTCAAATTCAAATTTTATTAAATTAAATTTTGGGTTTTGGTTTTAGTAAAGGAATGTTTGAACTTGAATGGTTGTTGCATCACATTGTGGTTAATTTTACAAAGGACTAAATAAAAGACTATTATAATAACATAATTTTGATGGTAAAAAAAAGTAGATGATAGTAACCTATTCCCCACATTCAAAATGCAATCATAATTTAAAAGATATGGAATTTGAATTTTTTATAAATTCAAAGTATTTTTCAAAGTTTCAAATTTTCAAAAATCCTTTACCACATGTAAATGGGGTGTAATGTGCATGACATAAAAAACAAAGTTTTAGTTTATGATACAAGAAACAAAAACCTAAAGTAATTAGCATATTTTTGCATGATTCAAAATTATGATAAAATTCAAGATGAGACGCAAAATCTAGCAAAATCTACACACTTTGAAAAAATCATATTTATCTAACAATGATTAACACAAAACATGTGATCTATTGGGGCAACTATATGTATTTTAAATAACAAAATGTGAAAGATTTAATTCAGAAATTCTTTCATATGGAAAAGTGAAAAAGGACTAAATTGGATTCACGGTCTTTTTGCAAAGTAATTTCATTGGCTCTTTTGTGTGCACCCACACCCCTTGGTCTTATGTAATTATTATGAAATATTTGTCAAAGGATTTAACAACATTGCCAAACCTTTGACCCAATTCACACAAATTAACCAAGAGTTGATTTGGTGTGAAGTGCAAAACCAAGCTTTTCAACAATTGAAAGCCTATCTTTCATCAACTCCCATTTAAGGCAACCCATCCATGGATGACTGTTCCAATTACCAAGGAGATTTTTAGAAAGGATTAGGATAAGGACCTATTTTCATGGGGTCAATGTGGGCCTTGTGTGGTTTTGTGAAGGAGGATTTAAAAGGAGAACTTGGGGGATTCTACAACATTCAATGAGTTTTACTTTTGATATTTGGGTTAAGAGCTCTTTGTTGGAGAGTGTTGTATGTGTAACACTAGAGAGGGGAAAATAGCTTGGAATTATATTATATTTGTGTTATTCAATGGAAAATGGTTGAAGGATTTTTAATGTATTTTGTGTGAGTTTATTTTATTAAAATGTGAGGGAAGGTAGTATTGTTTAAATTTGCATAATGTTTTGTTACATTTTATATAATAGTTTTATCTTTCTTATACAAAAGTAGTGATAATGTATATTATGTTTTGATTTTTGTTGCCACATGATGGTAGTAACCAATACATGGTAATAGGAAAGGAATATACTTTAAGGTTGAAGTCTGTAAGACAAATGGGATTGTTGCAGACAATAAGCAACAACCACAAAGGTCTACAATGGCTACAAATGGTAGCTAGCAACATTGAAAAGGCTTTATGGGGAACTATAGACAGTAGGTAGCACCACTAAAAAGTTTGTAGGCATTGTAACTTAGTTAGACAATAGTTGTGGAAGGCTTGCAAACCCACTAAACACCATTATGATGTATTGAGAGTATTGTAGAGGTTTGGAGGGTATTTACTTCCTAGTCCGTCTTATCTTTCTTGCTTTCTTTTTACATATTTTTTTTCTTACACTACTAAAATGGCCTACAATTAAGATGGTAGGTTTGTCCCTAAAACACAAACACCAGCCTTTTCTTTTTATATTTGCATAAGGTCTTTATTATTACTTGAACCGTAGTAAAGTTAATAAATGATAGTAGTTTTTATTGGAAGTAAAAAGAAGTTGAACTTGATCCATTGACATTAGCTTCTTGAAGATAGTAATGTTTAAGGACTATGTTTTCACCCCTTTACAATGTACCTTAGTTAAGACTAGGTAATGGGGATTCCAAAAGGAGGATATTGAGCCAAAAGGCAATGGTGCCCTGGATATACATGATGATTCATTTGTTATTGCATATTTGCAAACAAATGAAATTTCAATTGGATTGACACCCAAAGAGCGGGACTAGGTCATTCATAGGGTCAAATAATTCAAACGAGAAGGTGATTCCCTACTATGGGTGTGGATAGATGGACAAATATGGGTAGTACATTGCCCAAAACAATGTGAGCACCTTATCCGACATTCTCACAAGGAGTTGGGTGATTTTAGGGTTTAATGAATTTACAATTTGTTCTAAACACAATATTAGTGGCGAGGAATGCAATTGCAAGTTCAACAATTTAACTTTTGATGTATGGTGTGTGACTAAATTTGAGCAACTTTCAATGCACCTACACCTCATTTACATCCCTTACCAATTATGGGCCTTGGATACCAACGAAGTTTGGATTTTGCTGATCCATTGAATCTAAAACCTCATTAAAAACTGATATGTTTTGGCTATGATCAAACATTTTTCTAAATGGTTGGAGTTGGTGCCATTGCCATATCATAGTAATGAAGGGGCATCATATGCATTTTTGGATAAGGTATTCAATAGTATTGGGGCTCTAACTAAAATTATCATTAACCAAGGTATAATGTTTTTTGGAGAATTTCAAAAGTTTTGTAGGTAATCATTTATTGATCATTGCACTACTTCATGAAACCATCTTAATGCAAATGAGTTAGCTGAATGGATGGTGTATGTGGTCAAACAAGGTTTACAAAAATATGGACTTCAAAAAGGTCATTTTTGATATTGAGATTTACAACTAGGTTATGGTTAGCTATGGGGTATATATTTAGTTGGCAAGCCTCCCTTGCATCTTTTTCCCCATACTTTTTGATGTTTAGTTATGAACCCAAATTACCAACCTTAATCCAACGAAATGTGATGGGCAACATTAAATTGGATGATCCAAATTTGAGGTTTCAAACATGTGAGCAACGAATAACTTTGTTCCAACATGTAATGCCCATGGCTATAAACAATTTGGCAATTGTTCAACACCAAGATACACTTTGATATGTCACTATTCAAAGGGGTGAATATTGGCTTCAAGTTTGTAAATTTGAATCAAGAGATTATGTATGTGTACTTATAGCAAACAATACTGATTACTTTGGATGTAACTATAAGACATGTTATCTTGCAAATGCAAAAGGTTTTACCTTTTGTTGTGTTGTTGTTGAAGGGCCGAGATGGTTAGACATGGAAGGGTCATGTGCATAATTGTGCACCATATCATCTTCCCCATGTGGATAGCCAAATTGACACATCTTTGGTAGTTGTTCCTACCAAACTTCATTGTATGTTGTGTGGGCAGTTTATTAAGGCTACCATTATGTTAATGTGTGATCAGTGTTCAAAAGGTTGGCATATGGGATGTTTTACACCACCTTTGGACAAAGTACTAATCGACAAGTGGTTTTACCCTTAGTGCACCTAAGTAGACCTAGGTTCCTTAGGTCACATGGTAGGATTAGCCTAAGTATTTTTTTCATGGCAATTCACATTTGGCTAAAGAATTTAAAAGATTGTAGCTAGGTTATTAACAATGTGGAGCTCCCATTTGCCCTTGACATACTAGTCCTTTTACTTTGGAACCAAAATGTTCATTAATGATTGATTTTCATAAAACATTTCCTATAATGTTATTTAACTTAAGAGGACCTTAGTCCCATATAGGGGGGCAATTTGGGTATGGTGTACCATTCAAGGTTTTATTTGTTATGTGTTATATGTGTGATGACAACAATAGTTGTAAACACCAATGTAGAGGTGCACAATAGCTATCAAGTGGTTATGATTAGTTGTATAATTAAATCTAAATTAATTATGCTTAATTTAACTTAATTATGCTAATCCAATTTAGTGTGTAGTTTAGTTGTGAGCTAGTTCTAATGTGAACAAATTCAAATTGATTTGTGGATTGGGTATAAAAACCCAATTTCTTGTGATATCAAATCCCTCTTTGATGATTTGAAATTCCAAAACATAATGTGTTTATGCTTTGCAAGTTTTTATGTGTTTATGTAGTTTTTCATGGTACATGATGTTTGTGTTTTCATTTCTATGTTTTTGGGCTTGGATGAATGCGTTGTTGCAAGTCAGTTCATTTTCATTTGGGTACGGTGTATCATTCAAAGTTTTATTTGTTATGTGTTGTATGTGTGATGACAACAATAGTTGTAAGCACCAATGTGGTAATGCACAAAAATCACCTCAATGGCAAGATTAGAACATGAAAGCAAGGTCCACCATGTGTGTTAACACACGAAGAAGATAAAACAATTATTGGTTAAATACATGGCATGCAAGAATGTGAGCTCTCAATTATAACAATTGAAATTAAAAGTAGTGAAACTTACCTAGACTTGCCCTACACCATTCAAGGATGGAATTCCATGATATTCATGATGATATTGAATCAAAAGTAGGAATCCAAAAGTAACCATTCAACTTGTAAAAAGACTTGAGGTTTACATAACACAAGGATTCATACGTGATGCATGCAACACACTATACACAAATTTTCAAACATTGAATAATCAAAATCAATACTCTACATATCACATTTGGAATTCATACAAAATAGGCATTCAAGTTAGATGTTAATTAGGATCACAAGTGTTGGCCAAGCAAAGGTCACATCAAGTGTACAACACCATTCCCAAGTCCAAGGAATGGTTAAATGTCAATGTTGTTGTAAATGTAACATGACGTTTTATGCCAAGTTTTTACATTTTTAGAAGTGAAAAAATTAAAGACAACTACATCAAAGGTTGTAAACTAAGAACATGTATGGCTATGCAAAAATAAATAAAATGACATGTTTTATGTTCAAAGAATCTCTTTCATTTTTTATCAAATTAATCCACAATTGCATATCCTAATTTAATCGTCGTCTACTTATCTTACATATACATGGTCACATATCACAATAGAAGTAAAACAATAGGCATCACAATTTAACTTGGATATGATTATTTTGCCTTCACACACCTTTCATGCATTACAATTTATAGTTATAAATTCTACTAATTCTATTCAGATTCCTATAATTTAAAAAAATCAAAGTCTCAAAGCCCTAGTATTCCATACACCCTTCTTATTCAATTGTTGTCATTGCCTAGCTTACTTGCAAGGAAAGCAAAGGCAATAAAACCATTAATTGATTATAGCAAGTCCTATGTTGTGACATCAATTGAGTATTTGGAAATGGGTATAGAAAAGGAAGTTATAGAGCATATAAAAGAGGGGGGGAAATGGAAAGAAAGGTAAAAAAAGAAAGGTGAGTAGCTGAGTTACTTAATGTTGCAAAATGAGCATTAACAAAACAGGCTAAAAGACAAATAAAGAAATATTTCAACAAAACTTAATTTGCAACAAAAGTCAGGGAAGCAAGAGAAAAGTTTCACTACAACATTCAAGCTAATTATAAAACTAATCCAATTAGGAATTTAAATGTTAGTTTTAGCATCGTGATAGAAGCCCAAAGAAAGGCCAAGGCAAGGACAAGGAGTTTGATGCTTGCAAAGGGGCATGTTGCAACATTGTATCTTGAGTAACCAACAAGAAAGTCCAAGAATTGGGTTGGGGGGGTATTTGAGATATAAGGATCGAGAGTTATGAACCATGAAAAATAAAGAAGATCAACCAAGATGAACAACAACTATGACCATGGGAAAAAAAAAAGATTGACCAAAAAAAACAACACCTAATGGCCATGAAAAAGAAATGATATCGACTAAGAGGAATTAAAAGTTAAGACCATGAAATAGAAATAATCAAATAGGAAGAGCTTAGGACCTTGAAGAAAATATCGACTAAGGGGTGCAAATGAAATAACACAAGCCACATTCACCTATTGCAGGGGATCGTTTTTGGGGGAATATTTTTAGGAATATTTTCACAAAAGTCTTCAATTTTTTAAAAAAAATCTTGAAATGTTTTTTATATTATTATGTCAAGGTTTATGTAAAAGACTTCAAGAAATATTTCATTTTGAAAAGTTTTGAACCCCATTAACAAGTCATTTTTGTGCATAAAAATAACCATTACATTGGTTAATGAATGTTCTTGATAATTTTTTATTCATTGGATTTTTTCAAATTAATCCACATGTTTCAATGATATATTGGGAACTTTACAATATAAAAAATCTTAAACCTTCAACACCAAATTAAATTGCCATTTTTTAATTTGAAAATTTGAATATGCATTACACTTGTTGTGGTTCTTGTTTGTGTGACAACACTCCAAGAAGAGTAGGGGTTTAAACCATGTGAAAGAAAGGATCAACTAGGAATAATTACACTCATGACCCCCAAAAAAAAGGATTGACTAGGAGGAACAACAACCAGGGGTCATGAAAGAGAAGGGATAGACCAAGAAGAATTGGAACTCGGGACCTTGAAAGAAAGGATCATTTAAGAAAAACAGAAGTTCATGACCATGAGAAAAAAAGGATCAACTAAGAAGAGTAGAAGTTCATGACCATGAGAAGGAAAGGATCGACCATGAAGAGCAAAAGTTCATGACCATGAATAAGAAAAGATCAACCAAAAAGAACAATAGTTCATGACCATGAGAAAGAAGATCGACTAGGAGGAGGACAGTTAGTGGCCATGGAAGAAAAAGGATTGACCAATAGGAGCTAAAGTTCAAGACCTTGAAAGAGAAGATCAATTAAGAGGAATAAAAGTTCATGACCTTGAAAGAAAAAGGATCACCCAAAAAAAAAAAAATGGTTCATGACCATGAAAGATAGAGGATCAATTAAGAATAGTAAAAGTTAAAGACCATGAAACAAAGAGAGGATCAACCTAGAAGAGTAAACATTCATGACCATAAAAGAAAAAAAACATGTAAAACAAATGTAGATCGTATGAATTATAAACCTTGATAGAAAAAAGGATCAACCTACATCACATTACACCCAATAGGCCTAGATTGTTAAGGGGTAAAAATCATTAGACTAGTTGGTGCCATAAGCATCCTAATAATTAGCTAGTTACTAGTGGTAAACTTACCATCCCTTACCCAAGGGCTGAAGTTAATGGGATTTATTAGTTCATGTTGATGAGTGGTTGGTTATAATCCGCCCAATCATTTAGAATATTTCTAGTAAAGATTAGGATAAGGACCTATTTTCATGGGGTCAATGTGGGCCTTGAGTGGTTTTGTGGAAAAGGAAGATTAGAGGAAGACTATGGGGGATTATATGGCATTCAAAAAGTTGTAGTTTGGAGTTGGGTTTATACGCTTTCTTTTGGAGATGTGGGTGTGTAACACTAGAAAAGGGATAATAGCTTGGAATTATATTGTATTTGTGTTATTTAATGGAAGGTGGTTGAAGGATTTTAATGTCTTTTGTGTAAGCTTATTCTATTAGCAAATGAAGGAAGGTAATATAGTTTTGGTTTGCATAATGTTTTGTTACATTTTATATAATAATTATGCATTTTTTCTACAAAAGTACTAATAAATGTACACTATGTTTTAGTCTTTGGAGTAGGAAGTTTTTTATTGCCACAAAAAGGTAATAGCTACATTAGTACAAAAGTGGGTTGTAGATCACTTACCTAAATCACTATTGGACCTTAAAAGTGAAATAAATTCACTGCACTTTAATGATTTCACCTTGGTTAAAGTTATTTCATTATAATATCATTATGTAAACATTGTGTTCACTATTAATTGACAAAATTCACTATTATTATTTACCATGATAAATATGTTTATTTTTATGTTGTTGTTTTAAAACCCTGTGTTATTTTATAATATACCCTATATTATTTTAAGATATTTTAATTATTTTAACTTATACCCTAAATTATTATATGTTATTATAAATTATTATAAATTATTATACCCTAAACTATATATGTTATTATACCTTAAAATATCCTAGCTAGTTTATTATAAGTTTATTATTTTAAATTATTCAACTAACCTTATGTTATACTTTAGATTATTCAAAGTCATTATAATTTATGTTATTATAAATTATTGTATCCTAAGTATAACAATTCAAAATAATCTAAAATATAATATAACAACCTAAAGTAAAATAACCTAAAATAGCCAATAATAGCCTATGAAAATATAACCTAAAATAACCACCAATAGTCATTAATAGCCACTAATAAAATACCCATTAATAACCACCAATAAAATAACCACCAATGGCCTACAATAAAATAACCAATGATAGCCACTAATTATCATCAATAACCTATGGTAATTTAGCCACCAATAGAATATATGAACACCAATAGAACATGCATCAATAGCCACCAATAAAATAATCACAAATAGCCTATGGTAATATAACCTAGAATAACCAATAGTAACATAAGGTGAAATAACTTTCAATAGTCGAAAGTAATTAACAAAAGCCTCACATAATCGAAAATAGCCTAAGATGAAATAATTTATAATAGCATAAAAAACTTATAATAGTCACAAATAACCTAAAGTGAAATAGCCTATAATAGCCAAAAATAACTTACAATAGTCAAAAATAGTTTAAGGTGAAATAATTTTAAATAACCAAAAGTAACTTAGAATAATCGAAAATAACCTAGGGTGAAATAGTTTAAAATAGCTTTAAAAACTCAAAATAGCCAAAAATAGTTGTAAATAATGTAAGGTGAAATAACTTAGAACAATGAAAAGTAACCCTAGAATAGTTGAAAGTAACTTAACATAGATAATATTATTATATTAACAAAAATCTTATCCATTTATTAAACATTTTCTTTTTCAAAAGAATGGTCATTGAAATGTTATTGAATAGTTATATTCAAAAAAATATTGTTCAAATGATTTTACATTTTCAAAAGGAAATAATTGTAATTATGTACATTATTGAAAAAATAAATAAATTGAATTTTAATAATTTTATTTAGACAAAATTTCAATAAGATATGAATTTTCAAAGTTTATATTTTTGTAATGTTTAAAATGAAATATTTAATAAATAAAATGCAATGTAACATATTATCACAACACGTGTGATGACTTGATGGTAAAGTGTTTGCTTCCATTTTAGAAGTCAAGGGATCAAACCTCACAAATGGTGTGTTTGTGGTCAACAATGGTAAATTGATTGAACATTTTCCTATGTAATATCTAAAAGTAGGTGCCTACTTAGGTTGATTACATGGCCTATGTACTTAGGCTAGGTTTTAAACCTAACATAAATAATGACATGTGTCAATAATCCATAGGTTAAAAATCATGAAATTATCAATAATATTAAATATTACATTAAATATTAAATAATTTAAATTTAATTGATTTCCATGCTACTTAGTTAATTAACTAGCAAGTGAAATGGCTTGGTAAATTTATATTTCATTTGAAAATAACCTTGTTTCATTAAATACTAATAAACTAATTCATTGTCTGTAGTAACTGGTCCTTATTCACTAGAGTTGACCGGTTTCACCATAGTAAAAATGTCCAAATTCAATCAAAATTTAGTGAAACCCAAAATGAATAAGGACACATTTTGGTGTAATGTTAGTACATGGTAGTAGGAAGGGAATATACTTGAAAGTTGAAGTCTACATGACAAATGGGATTATTGTAAACAATAAACAACATTGAGAAGGTTTTATGGGGAACTATAAATGGTAGGCAACACCATTAAAGGGTATGTAGGCACTATAAAAATTATACATTAGCTGTGAACTTGTAGACCCATTGGACACCATTGTGATGTATTGAAGGTATTATAAAGGTTTAAAGGGTAGTTACCTTTCAATCTTTTTTATATTTTTTGTTGGCTTCTTATTTTTTTTCTTATTACACTATTGAAACGACCTATAACTAGTTAGGACAATAGGTTTTCCCCTAAATGATTGACCTTACCCTCTTCTTTTTCTCTTTGCATAAGGTTTTTACTATTACTTGAATAATTGTAGTAAAGTTAATCAATGATAATAGTTTTTATTATAAGTAAAAAGAAGTTGAACTTGATCATTTGGCATTACCTTCCTAAGGACAATAATGTTCAAAGGCCACATTTTCACCCTTTCACATAGACTAGTATGGGAATTGATTACAAAAAACATAAATTCATTAAAAGTAAGAGCTTCAAGAACCACAAAGATGGCACCCATCACCCATGAAAAACTCCCATGCGCTATGCGTTGTTATTAGGCAACCAATGAATTAAAGGAAATTAACATGTTCAAAGGAGTGGGAAGGCCATGTCCTAGCAGGTGGCACCTTTGTGCATTTCTTAAATGAGGGTTTTCATAACACCTTAAACCCATTAATGTGGATGTGAAACCCTATTTCCAAATTTTGAACCCAACCATTGATGGTTGATGAACATTTTTACCCAAAAATTTGTTTCATTTTTCATTTCATTCATTTTTTTGTGGGACAAATGTCCACTTTTCATCAGCCTTCTTAATTAAAAATTTAGAAATAAGTGTTTAGTGATAGGGGCTAATGTGTTTAGGGGTATTTTTTTCCAATTGTTAGGGATGCCTACCTTTCAAACATATTGTTCAATTTTACCCAAATATTGCATTGTAAACAATGTTGAGATTGCCTAGAGGTGCTCACAATATTTCTTTAAACTCCATTGTCATTCAAGTTAAACCTCGAACATTATGACCCTCTAAGCCCTTAAATGTTCCATCATCATCCACTATACCCTAGATCTTCAAGTTGGGGTCAACACATTGTAAACTACACATTTAGCTCTTCTTTTAACAATTCCTTAGGTGATTTGTTCCTATCTACTTTATGTAACTCTTCACGACATTGCTACAATGCATTCTTTGACTTTTTTACTTTTATTTGCAAAAGTTTAATGGACCTCTTTTCACTCATGTTGAACGCATCGTATGGGAAGCAACAAAAATACTACCACCACAATTATGCCATTCCCACAATAATGTCAATGTTTATCAATCAATACATGGTTGAAAATTCTTCATCACAATTAATTGTTGAAGTCAAAATAAAACACATCATATGAATTTAAGTATTCTAAATTAGAACACACTAAAAACTTTTCCAATGCAAACATTGGCATATCCCAATCCTATAATGTTATCAGTATTTGTCAACCAAGACATGATTGAGATATGGTCTACATCATAATCAAATGAATAGATTAGAACAAGGCCATGCCTTATGAACTTGAAAATATGAATACATGAAAAACTCAATTAGAATAGAAATGGCATATTCCACTATTTCAATGTTGACAATGATGTTTAAACCAAGACATGGTTGTGAAATCTTCATCACACTTAAATGCAAAAATGGAAACAAAACACATCTCCCTTTACAATTCAATATTTATTGCCATAGCTATGGTCCAAGTTTAACAAAGTTGAACAAAATGGGATTCATTTTTGTAACCCTAATAAGTTTGCATATGAAAACATTCGAAATTAACTTCAATCATGGACTAATTTGCATTATATCTCTATGCATGATAAAGATGAAGATGATAACGGCTTTCGAGTTCAATAGTTTTCACATATTGGATTTAACATGCACCTTATTCATACACTTCCACTTGACTTGGAAAAAAACTTATAAGAAGTCTCATAGACAATAGACTATAAAGGAAGTTTTTAGAAGATACAAAATTAATAGAAGATTTGAGAATAATAATTGATAAATTTTTCATTAAAAAATATTTGGTGGAAGTTTATAAACGTATGGTTGATGAATTTTTTAATAAAGTTACCTAATATAAACATATAAAATGTTTAATTGACAAAATTTAAAATAAGCTTTCATTGGATACTATTTCTTTTAAAAGGTCCAAATGGCATCACCACCAATCTCATAAAACTATTAATGACAAGACAATAATATAACTTGGAAAAAAAAGACTTGACAAACAAAGAACATGACAATGAATAAGAACTAGATGATTTTATTACTTGAACAAAGCATGATGTGAGTTATCCATGAGATGGACTAAGTACAAACATTAATTGAACTATTAAATTGGAACAAAATAATACATTGGGGAAAAGATGACAATATATAAATTTTGCAATATTTTCAAAGTAAAAGGTGAAAAGGTGGTGTAGTGAAAAGGGATTGCTCAAAAAGTATAAAAATGGTCATGTTCATGCATCAACATTGCTCTATTGACTATATCCTTTTAAGGTATTTGCATGTGCATAAAATTTTAAAAACACAAGAAAAATATATTTCATAAAAAATGGAAAATATTTCCACTCAATGAGCTAATAATTCATTTAATAATCAATTACAACCCAATTGATTTTCATGAGTGAAAAAATTAAATGTTTTTTTCCAATAATATTATCATTTTATTGTGCACACATTTGGGGAACATGTTTCATTACTATGGGAGTCACAAAAAAATATCATTACAAACCTTCCATGTTTACAAATCTATGACCCAACTACTCTTCACTAGGCTAGGATGAACTTCAAAGTATACTACCCTACCAATTAATCATAAATGTTACCATTCATCACAAAGATGATGGCAACAAGTTCTAGGCAATAGCAAGGATCACATATTGGCTTTAAACTTATATAACATCCATCCAATATATTTATAAAATTATAGAAAAATGTCCATAACAACAATTTCAAACCTAATGAAAATGAGGATGAGTCGAAAGAAAGTTAAAGGACCCTCAACATGGTAGAAATGGTGAAAACACACTATTGGGGTGGGGTGGGGGGGGGGGCGGGGGGCATTTTGGGCACTTTCAGGACATGTATGTAATGTATATTTTTGCAAAATGTGTTACATTTAATTTTGGGTTTCATTTTTGGTGTTTGGGTTTGATATTCTGATTTTTAAAAATCAATGATATCTAATATTATTTGATTTTTTTTAAAGATTAAATTCAAGGAGTAATGGGAATATTTATGGTATATGCATTATAATAGAGCCTATTTATGTTTTTGAATTGCACTAGGTTTGGGTTTGAATTAATCAACCAAAAAATGTTTGAAATGAAAAATTTAAAAATGACCCAATTCACATATTTTGTCATCTCCCATTTGAAAGTGATAGTTGTCAAAATGTTAATTTATCACATATGGTCATTGCCCTCGAAAACACCCATTTGTGATATGATAATTATCAAACTCTTCACACGGCTCACAAACTTATTTCAATGATATGGAATCACAATGTTTAATAGATATTTCAAATTTCCTAAAGACAAAAAAATCATTTCAATCATTTTTTGAATATATTTACATTTTTTAATACATAATGATGTACATTTTTTTGTCACAAATATACTTTGGAATCAAAAAATATAAATTGGAAAAAATAATTTTCTTTTTGATTGAATTTTTTGTGTTATGGTCTACCATATTATTCAAAAAATTTGGAAAAATATGTTCCAAAATTACCATGGTTGAAGTTCAAACATGGACACCCTTGAAAAACAGTTCAATGTGATAACATTTTTGGCCCCCATGTAATGTGCTTTCACCCAAAAGTTGAAAGTTATGGTGATATTAAACAAAGTTGAAGAAACATTACCCCTAAATGTTAAGGTGGAACAATTTGGTTTGCTTTTCAATGTATTTTTATCTTTTTTTCATGGTCAAAGGTTAAAAGGATATGTTAGAAAGAAAGGTAACAAGTAGTATTATGCAAATATATGGTTTATCACATGGGTATTAATTGGTGTTTGGCAATTACCCAGTTTAGCTAATTAGAATTGTTGGTTTTGGTTTTGGTTTTGGTTACTTGGAATTGAACTAAAATCAGATGTGATTTTTGAAATTGTAATCAAAATTGGATATAAAATTGGATCTAGTTTTAGATCCAAACTAAAACTTAGACCCAACTTTAAAATTGGAACTTGAATTTTTGAAAAAAAATTGAGAGGGAAATTGCTTTGGAACCAAAGTTTAATTGGTAGTTAATTAATGGTTTCAAACTAGGTTTCCCAAAACCAAATCTAATTTCCAAAATTGACATTGAAACCCGAATTATTTTTTCAAAAATTAAATCGTAACCAAACTCAAAATTCCATTTTGTTGTGAAACCAAAATTAAAATTAGACCCATTTTTATAAAAAAATCAAAATCAAAGATTTTTCATAAGAGGCAAAAACCGTTCAACATTGGTATTAATATGGTAATGGTGTAAATATCCTAATTTTTGAAAATATTGAATGGTATAGTAATTAGATAAAATTTCAAATTTACATTATCCTTGACGAGCAAAAGAAGAAGGAAAAGAAAAAATGTGAGGCGACTTATTTATAACAACAACAACAAAATGTTTACAATAAAAAGAAATGATATTCATGACATAAATGTAGAAACATTAAACCAATCCCCAAATGATGGATAAAAATGAAAAGATTCAAAAGATTGAAACAAATACTATGAAAAGGTTGTATGAACAACACAATGACATGTAAAACTAGTGGGGAAATGATTAAGAGTCATAGAAGTATGAAAATGATACAATGTGCATGTAATCACTTAAAAAGTGATGCACAACTTTATGCCTTATGCCCCTAATCATACAATTGATTTTTTATTTTTCAAATAATGTTTTGTTGCTCATATGTTTAGATCATGAGCTTGATTTTTTTACTTAATTTTAAAAAGCAAGGACCAACTTTCTTCCAAGAAATTAAAAACAAGGGATGCCCTATTCATCAAGCATGCATCCATTGCTACCTTATTAAAATGTAGATGGCCCTATTCATCAATTAACATGCATCCATTGCTACTTTATCAAAATGTAGATGGCCCTATTCATCAATTAACATGCATCCATTGCTACCTTATTAAAATGCAGATTTGACATTTACCATTAGAATCAACATCAAATGCTAATTCTACATGTAAGTCCCTATGTTGAATGCTAGAAAATAGACCATGTGTGCAAATTTTGTGTGTAAGACCCCTAGTTTTAATAGAAGGGAATAAACCCTATATAACCTATTAGATTATGTTAGATCTATGTGTCCTCGTGTTCAAGGAAATGCACCCCCTTGCCCAACAATTAAGCCTACACAAGGGTTCCTTTAACAATTGTTCCTTAATTTGTCAAAAATATGGCCATAATTTTGTAGTGTAGTTAGAATGCACCTTATACATAATATTTCACATAACATTTGATTTGGGCCTTTTTAGTGTAAATTTTACCATCTTGAAATTTGTTGGTGTATGGCATTATCATATAATGTTTGCCTTTAATCTTTACATGGGTCTTGTATTTTTGTGTAAGACATTATTAAAAATGATGGCTTTGGTTTTTCCATGAGGTACAAGGGACTTGAAAGCCCAAGGGACATTCTCAAAATTTTGGTCTGCATTTGGTTCTTGCTAACTAGCCTTGAATGTTCAATGGGGCCTTCATTTTTGGAAATGCTCCCCTTGTAAAGCCTTACCCAGTTGTTGAAGCTATTAGTTGGATGGCATGTTTATGTGTCATTTAGATCCCAACTAGTGTGGCTTGTGCCATGGGCCCAAGTGTGAACCCATTACAAAATAGGGAAACTCAACATGTGAACATTGTTTTGTAATGTATGTATCAAATTTTTGAGCAACCAAATATGAAAGGAAATCATGCTTGAATTGAATGGTAAGCCTTCAAGTGTTACCATGTCTTCAACAAATTTTTCCTTTCAACACCCGTTTTTTGGAATTTATTTGAATTTTCAATGGTAAAATCATTTAAAAGTCAATATTTCCCACATTTTGATCCAAATCTTACCAAATCAATTCCATTAAATCTTGTTCATCAAGATATTTCCAACAACATCAAAAGCACATTCCAATTCCTTTGAAATTTTTAGCCACGATTTAATTTAATTTAGATTTCAATGAAAAACTCATTCAATATTCAAGAACTTTTGCACTGCAAGTCTAAACGTCATGGAACCAAGCCCATACACTCCTCCTCACTAAAAAAATTCCAAAGACACCAAAAACACAATCTAAAACATCCATGTTTGATGGATTTCATAACTTTAAAAAAAAAAACAAAACAAAATAAATTACCTTACTTCATGGATAAACATCCTGGCCATGAAATTGACATTTTTACTCTCAATGGGTACCCTTACAAGGGTCATATTATAAATCACCAGCAAGTGGTGGGTGGGTGGTTTTGTTGGTTTTGCTTATAAAAAAAAGGTGTTAGGTTTCATTTGATCCCACATGTTGAAGAATGTTCACCATGTGTTGATTACAGTGAAATATGAACTCATTTCTTGGGAATTTCATGGAACATTGTTTTAAACTTGTGTTCTATATTGTTAACACATTATTCTAGGTGTTATATATATAATGTCCGTGAACAAACCTAGGGTGTTACCTATTGTGAACATTGGAAATTTCATGGAACATTTTTTATTTTAAACCATTGTTTGGTTGAACTTTGTTGCAAAGGGTAGAACATTTCCATGGTGATGAATTGTCGATAAAAACGTTAATTTTTTGGAGTTGGATTTCTTAAAACTCATTTGCAAGCAAATCAAAAGGCGCAAAGTAATGTGTTAGAACCCTATTGTTAGTACAAGTAGGTTCGATAGTTGATTTTGTGTAGGGAATATCAACCTATTGTGCATAGAGATTAAAATTAGAGAATGATGTGTTAAAAGTTCCAAATTATAGTAAAAAAATTTGTGCAATTTGCACATTTCATGCAACATAACATATAAGTATTGCTTCACCTCCTAAAGAAGTCTTTAAAACAATTCAAGGTTATAATTTAAACAATTTCATTGGTCACAATTTTTTCTTTGCACCTCAACACAAACCTATGGGGCTATTACAATATTTAATAACATGTTCATTGAAGGTAATTCTTCAAAATAATTGAAGATTCTCATTATAACAATCTTATTGGTCATACAATTTTTTCCACATGAAGTCACACGCTTATTTTACATACCTTATATATTTGTGTATATTTCTATACTAAGAGCATTTGCGTTGTTTACATGAAATGCATTTCAATGGTAACTTGCAAGTGCTAACAATGTTTTGTTCATTTGAACACCCTCATGGTGCATCCAAGTAACATGTGACCTTTCAGGGCTAGGAAGAAATATTTTTATGACTTTTAGATTACATCAAGATACCATGACAAAATTTGAAACCATTGAAGGGTTTGGGTGAGATTTTTGGTCAAGTTTTTTTGGATGTCCAAGTTTGAAAAGCATTTGAAGGATATGAATGACAAAAAAAAAATCAAGAACCATCCAAAGAACATTTGAGACTTTCAAAACCTTGAAATCCCAAAGACATTACACAACAAAAAAATCAAAAGACATTGGACCAAAAATCCGAAAACCATTACACACAAAAATTTCACTTGTTGAATGAATAAGGTTATTGAACAAGCCATTGAACAAGAACAAGTTTGTTGAAAATAAAATCATCATTGGTTATTACCTTTGAAACCTAAAGGTGATTTATCAAAACAAAGCTCAATGGACAAGTTGTTTACATCTTCTATAATCATGTTGTGAATAATCATGTAAGCATGAAGGATGTTGCTCACTTGATGTTCTTATCCAAATGTTTGCAAGGATCTTGGAAAATGCCAAAATAGGGCTACAACACATCAAAACATCATTCAATAACTTTTCCAAGTCACTTCTTGTTATTGTACAAACCACTTCCTTTTCTCTCCCAACAATCATGACTAGTTTGCACAAAGATTGTTCACATTGAATAGATATCGTCAACCAACAAATAATAGTTCAAAAAGTAATGTCCATTCATCTCAAAGCTTAAGTTATTTCCTACACCTTGTAACATGTTAGAAATAAAATGTAACTTATTTGAAACATTTATGTCATTGTTGCCATCAAGATTATCAAAATGTCAATGCCATATCCATAGGCTAGAACAACTTGCAGGATTATAAGATAATGTTTATTTTTATTAGTAAATTGGCCTTGCCAAACAAATGCGCAATTTTTCCAACAATAATGCATGTAGTCCAAAAAAGCAAACATCCCTAACCAACCTTGCACTACATAATAGGCAATTGACATTCCAAATATTTTCGTGTTGGTTGTTTCAAGTACATTGGCTTGAACAACTTTTGAATGGTGCACACAAATCTTTTCATATTTTCTATTATTTTCTTTTGCCCCAAACAACGATATTCATCTATTGCATCAAGTGCAACTCCATGTGCAAACATGCAAATGGTAACAATACATTTTTAAGAAAAGAGAGGCCCATCTTCATGAATGCATCTTTGCATTGCATGAAATACCCATCATGTGTGACAACAACTTCAACTAATGTCACATTTGATAATGATATCAAAATAACTAACCATATTCATTAAATGGCATGGGAAAAAAATGGTTGTGTTTGATGCATGTTTCACCAATGGCTTGACCTATTACAAGTTCCTTTTTTGGTCCAATCTATTTCCTTCATGTTGGATTCCACCTTGAGACTAATTTGCAACAAGAAATTGAGTAATGAGCTCATTTTCATTGTCATCATTAATGTGCACATAACTATGATAAAACCCCTTGATGTCAAGCTTTCATCTTGGACCTTGTCAATACAATTGACAAAAGAAGGCATACAATTTTATTTTTTAAAATGCAAAAAGTTAAAAAAAAGATGCATGCACAAATGAAAATTTGTTGTTAAATTTTAAAAAGAAGATTGTGATTGGAAAGAACTAAAAATTGAGAAAGATGACATACCACCTCCAATGTCACCTATTCAGAAATAGGACATATTGATTTTAACGCAAACACAAAAACAATGGGGAAAATGAAGCACATTTAAGTTGGTAGACTACACATTAATGGCTTGCATAATGGTTTATTGAGTGCAATGTCGTTTGTTAGTTACAATTACACATTGGAGATGCTCTAATAATATATAACCCTTGTTTATATGCATGGAAACAAGATTAAAAAGTGATTTACTACATAAATGGGTGAATTGATGTTCTATTAGATGGTAAACCCATTCTTTTATTCCAAAGCATAATTAATCAAAACCTTGCAAAATTATATCTATAAACACACCACATATGCAAAAAAATGTATAATTTTAAAAAAATAAAAAATAAAATTATAAGACATCAAATTAACACAAACTAGATCTCAAAATCTCTCCATCTCAACAATCAATCACATGTAATAAGTCGATTGTGATGATGAGAGGTGTGTCTTGAAAGGGTGGAAATCAAAAAGTAGTTAGGCCTACCATTACTACCCAACTTAAGATGGAGGATGAGTGCACCTATAGCAATGTATTCCTTTTCAACCACCAATTCATATTTCAAGCACCTTTATTATGGGTACTTATTCTATTGCATACTGATTACTTGGGGGTGTTTCACATGTGCAATTTTTAAATTTTTTTTGTAATGAGTCAATTTGATTGGCCCATCACAAAAAAAAGTTAAAACTATGAAGGCTCCCCAAAATAGAAGATTCTATGGAAAGAAGGGGAGGACTTTGGGCAAAACATATGGGATTAAAGCGAGCTGCTATTGGGAACACCCTTGG
>Ga0116227_10001826_pt1 | contig 48268 bp, 21 predicted proteins | sample S1TSphgellanicum_FD_89693 | JGI IMG/M metagenome (GOLD analysis project Ga0116227, IMG submission 89693) | Host-associated microbial communities from peat moss isolated from Minnesota, USA - S1T2_Fb - Sphagnum magellanicum MG | ecosystem: Host-associated > Plants > Peat moss > Unclassified... | reverse complement strand
TTCTTTTTTTTTTTTTTTTTTTTTGTTTGTTTTTTGTCTTTGTTTTTTTTTTTTCTTGTTTTTTTTTTTTTTTTTTTAAACACAATCCTCATCAACCCATAAACCTTTAACATTTCCTTCCCACCCAATCAACATTTAAATCCACATTTTTTGGGGTGATTTCTTATTTACCCATCTTATTTAAACTTTAGTTAATACCCCAAAATCATGTTCTATAATAACATGTTTTTCTCTAACACTCATTCTGACCATGCCATTCAAACTCTAAACCTTATTTTAAATTTTGAAAATCAACCTCTAAACACAAAAACCCTAAAAACGCCTTAATCCACCAATGACTTCAATTCATCATAGCCAACCTTAACCTTAATGCTAAAACATGATTCATAACTTGAACATTTTACATAAACACAATGCATACCTTACAACCATAAACCTTAATCTTAATATTTAAAGATCAAATATTAATTTACAAGTTCAAACCCTAAAAACGCAACCCAAAAGTTAAACCATTAAAAGTCAAAACACAAACCTTACAAATTAGACCTTAAAACTTCAAGTCATAAACGTTAAAACCTAAACTTAAACCCATAGCCTATAACCACTACAACCCTTAACCCTATCTATAACCCCCATAGTCCCCTTAGGCCTTCATTAGCCCCTATATAACCCCTGGTAACATAGACTATAGATGGGCAACTTCTAGGCTGAAAAATACGTAACTAGAATTGACTTTAAAGTTCCCATGTTAGGTTTTGTGAAATTGTGATCCTTTGTTTGAAAACTTTGCAAACAACAATCAAGAGATGATGTTACACCAAATAGTAGATGAGAGTTGAAGCCAACAAGGCATCACTTCAAAGAAAACTCTAATATAGGTGTTGAAGAGTTTATGATTTTTCATAAGTATGTGCATGGGTGAGAAATACATAGCTCACATGATGAAAAGTAATAAACAAATAAAAAACATAAAAAATAAATATCCTGTATGAAATTAAATTCGATCATACTTACCTCAAAGTTTGTGCAATGTTAGCACATTGACTATATGGAGAGTCAATGGTAGTCAAAGACTTTCCTTGTTCTTGGTTACCTTCTAGTCTAGGCCTCCACCCTTGGAGCTGGAATTGTGTCTTGGACTCCAATGTAGCTATCAGTGGAACATACTTAGACAGGAGGAAGGTCATGCCCAACGTGGGTACACTGATGCTCAAACAAAGTGAATGCGCCTGTAGGAGCATAGGATCCCTTGGGTTGAGCTCATATCCTTGTTTGAAAAGCTGTTGGGCACACTCTTTCTTACCGTGTTTTGTATCAAACAAGGTCCATACTTGTTGATATGTACCATTTTTTTGGGCAAGTGGAAACTGAAAACAAAACTTCACACACAGAAGAATCTTCAGTACAAGAAACGGTGCCACATATGAGCACACTGTGGAAGTTTGCAAACCTGGAATACTTGATGTGTAATAGAAGCACTGCTCTCTCTGACTCCATGAGAGCCCAAGCCCATCCTCATAAACCAAGTATTTCAGGCCAAAAGGACACCCAGCAAATATAATCAAATTGGGATGGTAGCAGTTAGCTCCAAAACAAGCAAGGAAGTGGCTGACTATATCAGATCCACGACATCTGCACAACCATACTTGTATTCTGAGTAAAATGATCTTACTGGCCAGCTAGCTGCACTCTTTGGATTTGTCCAGGTAGCCTTGTCAAACAGGGAGTGTGCCCACTCAACCATGGCTGCCTTGACTTCAATGCAGATAAGTCTGAAAGATATATTCAGTAGACCCACAGTTTTATTGGCCTTTGTTTAGCAGTAAGTATTGCCTTCTCAAGCCTCCAAGACAGCCCAACCATGCAATAAATCAGAATGCACCTTATTAAAATTCCTTGCCTTGGCTGTTGTTGCCATTCATGTCCTCCAGCACTGCCCATGCATGTTACTCAACCCATGAATGCTGTCAAAATCTGCCATTTCTGTTCAAATGTGTGATGTTCCAATTTGCAAGAAGTCTCATGGCACATGCACATTCTGGAAATGCTGCAGCAGTACAGTGGAAGAAACTAAACTGCCAAATATAGTTATTCTCACCAGACACAGCCTGACAACCATCTTCATACATCTTCCTTGCTTCTTGCACCTTACTCAGCCTTGTCAGCAGTTCCCCAATGCCACATACTGCCAGCCACCATTAGGCCAGTTTCTGATGCACTGTCACCAACCCAACTTTCATGCAAGTAAGCCAGTGCTGTACAACCAAAGCACATATAGAAAAAAGTCTTTTACTCCAGAATGCAGAGGTTCAGAAAGTGCACAGGAGGAATGATGTAGCAACCAAGGAAAATTCACAAGAGGGAGGCCATCCTTACTCTAACGAATAATGTACCCAGATTAAAGGGAACAGCAAACTCATGATATGAGCATGTTAGATCCAAGTGAAGGAGAAACTGAAGTTTCTTTGATAAGATCCTCCAACCTCAGAAACTTGCACTAAGTCTTTCATGCACATGAGTAAGATGAGCTAGGCACAAGAACAAGGTTTACTTGCATCAACTGGATTGTGGCCTCCCCATACATGCCCCCTCTGTTGCTGGTCGTGTCCCCAATACAGGTGCAAATCCTTCCTTGCCAGCTTGATACATTGCTTCTTCCTGCTGATATCTGTTCTTTGGTAGTACAACCAGGAAAATGAGAATCAACAATAGTTACAGTAATTCTTTGACTTGGAACTGGCGTTTATAACAAGACATGTCTTTGCCATGTTGTACAGCCAACAAGAACATTGCCTCCAAATGTCTCAAAACCCCACACCTTTGTCTTCATGTGCGCCATCCTTCCTCTACCCACACCTCCATGTCAAGCCTTCTAGACAACTCTTCCTCTCTCTATCTCTCTCCTTTGCCATATTAGACTCTCTGATTCATTGACCCCCCGTTCTCATTCCTCGTCTTCCATGGCTCATTCAGCTCACTGTATTCATACTGTAGCCAGCATCTCAAATTTCTCGACTGTTGCCTGCTGTGTGCATATCTCCATTCTCAAATTCTTAGCACTGCTTTGAACCCAGAATGAACACCACAGTAACACTTTTTATTTCCAGCATCCTTCTCAACTTGAAAGTTATCTCTAAACCACTTTGCAGAGTAGCAAATTGATAGCATATTGCAAAAGCATGCTCCACAATTCCATCAAAAAAAAAGGGGGACAGATTGATACCAGGTTGTAGGAGAGGAATCTGTGGGCCCTGAGAAAATTATATGCTTGTACTCTTCAAATCTGGAATTACTGATGTGATTGCCTGAGAATCAACCTGGAGTTGCAGCCTGTATTGTGCACAGAGCTGTATAAAAGCTCATAAAAAGTTCTGCTCGCTGCTGTTCACAAAAGAAATGTGACCTCAGAGTGCTACAAGGAAAAAGCATTGGAGGCAATTTCAAAAGAAGAACAAAATAGATTGATTCCATGAGAGATGAAAAAGGGGAGACATTACAGAGACAGTGAGGAAGAAGGAAGGAAGGAAGGAAGGAAGGAAGAAACAAGTACCAATCTCGCATTGCATGCAGTGGGAGCATATCCTCTTCGCTGGAGACTCCACCACATCATCCGCAGCTTTCAAACTCACGTCCCTTGAATTGCATAAGGACCACGAATCTCTCTGCAAAGAAAGAAAGAAAGTGCACACAACAATAGCAGAAAACACACAAGTATGGCAAAGCTGTTGCTGCTGCCATCGCTTGTGCCAAAGCAAGCTCTGCAGTTTGGGGTAACCCTAAATGAAACATATGAGAAAAAAAAAAAGAAAAAAAAATTCCAAAAATAGATTCAAAAGTTTTATAACTGCTGCAATTGTCTTTCTTTTTCTCTTCTATTTTTCTTCAGAAAAATAAAAAATAAAATAAAATAGCATTAAAATGTGATTCTGTGTCGCAAACTTTTGGATCATATTTTGATGCAATCTTGTTTTCAATTTTTCGATTTCGAGAATTTTCGAGAAATTATTAGCAAAATTAGTCGAATTTCCAGTTTTTTAAAAAAACCAAAATTTCCCCCAAAAAAATTTTTTTTGTCGAAAAAAGACATATTTTGTTGGGAAAAAAAATCACCTGTTTATGGCATTGTAAAACTTGGAGAAAATATTATAATAATAAGCATGACTCAGCCCAATTGGATTTCGTTGTTTCCAATAAGCGAAAAAAAGGAAAAAAATTAGACCCAGAAAAGGGCAAAGAAAAAAAAAAAACAAAAACAAAACAGACCGCCCCGAAAAAAAACTCTTCATTTTTGTGTGTTTTTTTTCGTTTGGTGCTTTTGGGTGTGGACGGAACGTTGGGAGGAGTTAGGTCGGCGTTGCAGCAATCTTCTGGCGATTGTGAAGGGGCTTTGAAGGAGAGACACGCAGAGACAAGAGGGAGAGAGAGAGAGAGGGGGGGGTGGATCCGCGGGGGAAGGGACAGAGAGGAGGTAGGATGAGTGGTGGTGGAGGAGGAGGAGGAGGAGGGAGAAGGCCACAAGCGATTGTAGGCGTAGGAGGAGGAGGAGGAATGGGAATGGGAGGGAATTTTGCAGCAGTAGCGCAGCAGCAGCAACAACAACAACCGCTCATCCGTCTGCCTCCCCAGCAAATGAATACATATATGGAGCTTGGAAATCGGCGAGTTGAGTATCCAAATCAAGGGGCAGCTGCGTTCGGGATTGGTGGTGGTGGTACGTTTCAGGGAGTGCCGGCTCACGGAACGACAATTCCGTCCTTGTCTTCAGGTCAGGGTTTCTACACCGTGGAATCACTGCAGGGAGCAAGCATGCTTCCAACTCCGGGAATTCCAGCTCCTTCTTTGCAGAATAATAGAGGAGGAGGAGGGTTAGGTATGGTGGGTTTGGGTCCTCCGGCGCTTCCCAAACCCTATTCTGCTCTGCATTTGAACGCTCCACCACTCCAGCAGTATAGTGCAGCAGAGAAAAACGAGGATGGAATCGGTCGTGGTGGTGCTCTACTCCCCAAACCCTATTCTGCTCTGCATTCCAACGCTCGATCTCTGTATGGTGTGGAACGAAAAGAGGATGGCGGTGGTCGAGCCGCCCCACTCCCAAAGCCTTATTCTGCAATGTATTTGAATACTCGAGCTCAATATGGTGCAGCAGCAGAGCAAGTAGAGGATCGCAGTTACATGGACATGGACATGGACAGAGAGCGTCAGAGGTATAACGGACATGCAGTCGTATACTCTGAGAGACCAGGCCCTCCTCATCCTCCTCTGCTGTTTCCAAATTCGCCAGGGTTTGCCTTTGGATGGCCAGCTGAGAGGGAACAAGCTGCTGTAGTAGTAGAGCGACCTAAGGGAAGAGACTTTGGAAGAGATCGAGAGAAGGGAAGGAAGAGGGACGTCCATGCAACTGAGGTTAGTACATTCTTTCTACATTGTCAACCCATTGCGGTGTCCTGAAGGAGGTTTTAGGGTTAGGCATGTTGCATTGAGAGTAGTGGTGGAGTCAACCCTAAATTTGAGTTCCTTGAAAAGACTGCTCTGCCTGCTCCCTGTCCACATCATGGGATTGTCCAGGTAATAAATGCTCATATTCTTGTCTTCCTAGAAGTTTGTCTTCATCTCTTTGGACAAGAGGTACGAAAAAATAGGTGTGTCTCCACCATTTGAGTTTGTTTGTGAGCAACCTGGAATCAGTGAAATACAGGTCCACTGCTTTCAAAGGAAGTTTGAAGATGGTTAAAGAGAGTTGATCAGTCTCTTGCTTGCTACCTTACTGAGGTTGTACCTGCAAGGTCAGCCCAAGTGCATATTTTAGGGGTGTGATTTTTGTGGCACTGTAGAAAATAATTGACCACATCTGAGGGGGATAATTTGGTGCCTTTTGCAGAGATTTCAAGGCCGGGGATCTGTCATTAGGAGACAACCCACCATTCCTGGACCCCCACCACCTCCACTGGCCGCCAGGAATGTTGTGCCCATGAAATTCAAGCCGAAAAAAAAGCCTATCATAGTGCTGGGACCAGGTGGCACGGGTTGGTGTGAATTGTGTGAACTGGAATGCAAAACAGCTAATATGTTGCAACAGCATCTTGTTGGTAAGCGTCATCGCAGAAATGTTCTCAAACGGGAATCTGAAGCAGATTTAGGTTCACAAAATGCTAATAATGGATCGAAACCCAATGCAAGTGGCAGCTCTGAAAATGCCTCAGGTTTGGGCAAACACATTGCCACAGAGCCACCTGAGGATGACACAGTGCTAAAGAAGCAGCGAATTGTTGATGACCCTCCTGATCTCAGCACTGATGCTGTTCTTGATCAATGTGAGCAAGCATCTGATGTAGTTTGGAAATCCTCAGATATTAGCAGCATGGAACCTCTCTTGGCACCTGAACAGTGTGAACAAGCATCTGATGTAGTCTGCAAATCCTCAGATATTAGACCAACAGAGCCTCTCTTGGCACCTGAGCAGTGTAAACAAGCATCTGATGCAGGCTCCAAATCCTCAGATGTTAGTACCACAGAGCTACTAGCACCTGAGCAGTGTGAGCAAGCATCTGATGCTGTTTGCAAATCCTCAAATATTAGCACCACAGAACCTGTCTTGGCACCTGAGCAGTGTGAGCAACCATCTGATGCAGTTTGCAAATTCTTAGATATCAATACCACAGAGCCTCTCTTGGCACCTGAGCAGTGTGAGCAAGCATCTCATTTAGTTTGCAAATTCTCAGATATTAGTCCCACAGAACCTGTCTTGGCACCTGAGGAGTGTGAGCAATCATCTGATGTGGTTTGCAAATCTCCAGCTGTTAGCATGACAGAGCCTCTCCTGGCACTTGCCAAGAGCTCAAATGGTATTGATTATGCTGGTACAACTTCAAATGGTGTTGATGATGAGGGTGGTGGTGATGTGGGTGCAATTTTAAATGGTGATGTTGATGGGTATACAACGTCAACAACTACTGTTGAAATTGTGGCAAAGCCTGGGAGGAAGAAGGAGGATATCTATAAGACAATGCCTCCAGAAGATTTGGTGCACATTGAGATTGGAGAAGCTGTGAAGCTTGTAGAGGTGTCAATAGAGAACAGGTAGTGAATCTGAGGACCCAAGTAGCCAGCAAACGAAGGAAGATTCAGAATGTAAAACACACTAGTGAGCAAAAATAGAGGACAACGATCACAACAAAGCAGACCATTCTTGCTGCATAGTCTTTTCTTTACTGTTTTGTTGTGGTTGCGTAGGGCTTCAAAGAAGCAGCAAGAACAGTTTAACCTTTCAAATTATTCACTCATGTTATGTCATGGCCTCCAAGTACCTTTTGAATTGAGGAGTGTGTACATTAATAGGTGCTCTTGGCTATGGAACTCAAGAACTTGGCACAGTGAATTCCCCCCACTAGTTTTTTGATGGTTTCTCGGTTACTAATAATCATGATTCTGCATAAGAGGGATTTTTTCCCACCTGTGCATGGTTATCTCTTGAAATAAACAGCTGAGGAACAGTGCAAATGACATTCTGTCTGGTGGTTCCTCTTCATTCTGTAGAAATTTGAGACTGTTACCAGAAGCTCTACTGAATCAGATCTGCTCTAGAGCACAACCAAACATTTGATCCTGTAAAATTTCCCTGTTTTTCTTTATTTGACCGTTCCTAGTTTGCACCAAGGGCAAAGGTGTGTAACTATGTTTGTCGCTGCGGTTTGCCACATTTGTAGTACCAGAGCATTCTTCTTTCTCTCTGCATCATGTTAAGGCCATGTCAAGTGCAAATGCCATATCTGTTTGCAGATACTCTTCACTACTCCTGAAATATTGATGTTGCAAAATGGTAGAGGTGGATGCTGTAACAAAGGAGGTCACAAGAACCTGAAAGTTAGCAAGGGAATGGAATTGTCAATTGTCATGACAGCCGAATATCATAACTTGAAGACATATGGTGAGAACTTTGGTGCCCTATGAATGCAACATGCCTGTGATTCTTCACTGCTTCTCCTGTCCATCTCTTTCATTCAGGTCTATGCCAAGTAATGTGTCCAGATTTAGGGTTTATAAGGTGATTGTGCATGAAGAAGCTTTCATCCAAACTTGTTGGTGCTTCCGATCATATTTGCATCTCTGCCACCCTGAATACCCCAGGCATTGACAAGAGATTATGGACATGAGAATTGGAGCATGTGAGGGAGGTACTTGTCATGTTGTTACTTCCTTCAACTATGATTTTGATAGAAACACCTTGATTCCATCCAGATTGCAGGGGAGGATCAGAGCTGTGAGCATCTGGTAATATGCTTGGGTGCCAATGGTGCATTCCAATTGGTCCCAGCCCCAGATGAACTGGCTGTTGCAAGAGGAAACAGACTGTTTGAGCTCTGTACATGTGTTGTTGTGTCTTCAGGTCAGAGTAATCTAAACCTTGATTTCTTCCAGGGGACAACCAAAGCTCCAGGCATCTCTTCAAGTAGCGAACGATGCATTTAGTTGGGACAAGGTATAGAATTCTTCCTCTTGAGACTGCACAAATAGAAAGCTCTCAGTTTATCATCAAAGACTGAAAGGATTTATATGTAGTATCTTTGTCTTGTTGTCTGCACTGATAAACTATCTCTGCTTTGGATGTTTATTCTGAAGGCTGTTGCCATTGGGGAGGATGGCAGGTGAGCTTAACCTTGTGCAGTCCTCCAAGAAGTCTTTACAGAGTTCACACATATCCTCATGGCTGTAAAGACAAACTGGAAATGTATTGTGCTACAAAAAATCTGCAACTTGATGTTACAGGTTTTTCATTTTGTGATGTGGATGATGATCACCAAATTTTCTTCTACGATTTTATCAACAGAGCCACCTTTCACCTTCAGACCTTCTGCTCTACTGTTGCACCTTAAGAATGCTCAGAAGTGTTTGTGTCCCTGCCTGCACTATCAACTTGTCAAATGACACAAAAGCACTCTGCAAATTAGGTACTTCATGAGACTTTATTAATGTGGACCTTTGTGGTTCACCACCGTGCACAACATCTTAGTTTAAGCATAGTCTGTACTTGGGTTTCCTTCCTCTTTTGGGTTGCAGGAGGAGCTGAAGGTTTCATGGGTCTGTCTAAATGCTGAGATCCACGAAACCCTTAGACAGATCCAGGTACAGGGATAGAACCAACAGCAAATGACACCGGTGTTGGCCAGTACCTTAAAAACACCCAGGTGTCTGAGCTTCAGGTGAAGAGGAACAGTGTTCTGGATGCAGCGGCTTCTTGAAAATGAAGGAATGTAGCTGAGGTACAATAGTCCAATTCAAGGAATTCTCAAATTAGTACTCAGCAACTTTGACAGTCAGATGAGTCATCTATTTGTGGACCTGCATTTGCAGAGCAGAGAAACTGTGCATCATTGCCCTGAAGTACCTTAACCTCGTCAAGGTCAAAGTGAACAGTGCTGTTGAATCAATGCCACTAGGTTTAGGGTTTTGACAGCTCCTTGCATGTAGCATCACACACTTTGTTGTCTGATTTCCTTCACAGCTGAGATTATTTGCAACATCTCAAAATCATCTCCTCCAGAAAGTGTGGATATACTTCCCCTAGCAGCATTTGAGCATTCATGTGAGATTTCTTCTTCCAGACTGCAAATTACGAGTGGAATTTGATCACCCTGCATCTGCAAAGTGGCCATTGATCCAGGATGACTTTAAGGACTGCAACCTACTCTAGACATAACCATCATCACAGACAGCATCAGGGTTCCATAAAACTGGTGGAAAATTAAATTGTGCTAGCAGTTTCATAGTCTCATTGTTGTTTTATCAGTGAGCAGACTCCACTGTAGGTTTCAAGACGAAATCCTAACTTTGTACAAGGAAACTTTGAGAAACACAACATACCCATAGTTTTACCAAAGAACACAGCCAAACATTCTCTTGTATAGACATCCATCTCGAGTGTACACATCCAGCTGTTTGCATGGATTGGATCATGTCCTCGGGCACTACTTTGCCCAATTCCTGTGGTTGGCTTTGCTAGTCTATACCATACAACTCCTGTCTTGCTAGATCCAGATTCACTGCAACCCTAAACCCTAAAGCCCAATAACTAGCTTCCATGGCAGCTCTCTAGATTCACTCACCCTTTTTCCCTTCTCTCCCCCCACCCTAACAACCCCTTCTCCTTCCATTCTCCAATCTAGCAACCCTGTGACCTAAAAAGAGGGTACTCATGAAAATACAGACTATTAGCAACACATGACCAGAGTACAAGTATGTGTCCAAAGCAGAAACAGATCACACCATCTCATACTCAACAATATCTCAAAACCTACCTTACATTCCTATGATTCATATCTAATAACTAATTTTACATAAGACTAAACCAACAACCTACTGGCATGATCTGCATCACATCACTCCGGATCTTCATTCACATGCTATTTTGATCTGTTATTTTGATCTTCCATGTGGCATCATGTTTACACCTCAATCTATAAACCCTTCTCAGAAGGTTCAGAATTGTCCCATAGGATGGCCCAACAACTATGATTTGAACAATCGACTTTTTTCTCTAACACTTGATAACAACAAGCTCAAATTATCTTTTCAAAGATTTCAACATACGAAAGTTATTGACAAACATAACCCCAACCTCCTGGAGATTGTCTCCTTGAACAAATACACCATGAATTGAACCCAAAGACAAAAAATGGTTTCCCAAGAAAAATGCAGCCACTCGAAACTCACGCATCAACAAGTACTCACTTTCTTTATCAATGTACAACATGTCAAAACACATGCACAAAATCAAATATACAGAACCTAAGTTTGTGATGCCATGAACATATCAGCTTTTTATAATCCCGTAGAGCCTATCATCAGTTCCACCCATGCCACTAAAGAGCTATTTAGTTCTAGTTCTCCAACTATAGAATCCTCTTTGTATTGGACAATTTGAAAATCTATAGCCAAACAACTTGGGACTTTGCATCTTGGGCATTCTTCCCTTCAATGCAACATTATCCTATTCAAACAATCACATTGAAAACCCAAAACCAAACATGATCTTAGGCAAAAAAAATATTTAACTCATTGAAGGTAATTCCATTTATCCTCAACCTTCATAGCAAAGCCCAACACACACATGGTCTACACACATTGGGATTATTATATACTTGTTATGATTATGTGTCTCTTGGAAATAATATTGTCTATGCTAAAGTTTTCAAAAATAAAAAAAATCTAGTGTTAAGGTTGAAGATTCTAAACAATTAATTATTTTGCAAACATTTGCCGAATTTGTTTGAGGATTACAATAATCATTTCCCCCCCATGATTTGGATCAGTGTTTCTTTTTCAATTTTCTATTGGAAAATCAATAGCAAGCATCCAAAAAATTATTTGGGCTTCATGCTACTTTGGAATCAAAATCCACATTTTGAATATGTTTCAACCACATAAAAAAGGGAAAAAAGATGAGACTTTCATTTTGTGGAGTGGTTTCAACTTGAACAACAAATACGGATCCCCTTCACATTTTATAATTAAAAGATAATTATTAATCTGCATGGTTTTTAAAGTCTTGCCCATCTCAATTTGCACCAATTTGCAAGCATTGGTGTATTGCTCACAAATTAAATCAATTTTTTTTTTTCTTCCCTGTTTTCGCTACCTTCTTTTCTTTCCTTTTTCCTTATTTTAAAACTTTTATAACAACAAACAACACATGGGATATATGGATAATGTGTGGTTTCCATATCCCATGATATATGTTGTAAAGGTTGCAACTTTTTTTTAATGTGTGTCATTATTTAATATATTCATAATATTTTCCAGGTTGCTTAAATGCATTTGATTAATGTAATAAAAAGGAATATTCAACACATGTTGTAGAATAATAAATGAATTTTGAATATTTCATAAGAATATTTTCCTTCACAAAATTTTATTCTTGAAAAAATAATTTTGAAAATTACAACACTTTTATAGACAATATAATAAATGTCAAAGATGCCAAGATATTATGTTAATAAATAAAAATTTAATATAAAAATGATATCCATGCATGATAAATTATGCAATAAACAAGATGGATTTAATTTTTTGATAAGTCATATTTGCGTAAAGGACAAGGATCACCAAATGGTTTGAAAAGACATACAAAACCATTTGATCTCATCAAATTGTGCTTGTTTTATGGCAACATTTTCATATTTTATGATCTATCCTCTTTTATAATGTCAATAACAAATTTAAAAGTTTCCAAAAGTTGTAATGATATTATAAATTCATATAATAAAAAATCAGTAAGTCCTATATTGTGAGTTTATTAGAATTCACCATCAAGCAATGACATTTGTAATGAAAACAACATTGATCATCCACCCATATAATTATGTTCCAAATTTAATTTTTAGTTAATGAATCTCCAAAAAACCTAATGAAAAAATGACAAATTTAATCCATCATAGATACATATAAAGATCATTTTTATTTAATAGAAGATTCACAAAGGTTTGAGTTCTATATATTTATGATAGGAAAATTTGAATTGCCAAACATGTCAAGTAACCGAATAGATTATTAATAACCAATGATTTTGTCACAAGAAATGCACAAAGTTATTTTAGTTTATTTGTTCACATTATGTATGCAATCTTGTAACAATGATCAAATAACATTTTGCATGTAAAATATTTTGTAAACACTCATATATCTTTATTCAATTTTGTTGAAGATTGATTTTACAAAACAATAAAGTGTGAATGTGAATTTCAAAAATAATATTATTTGCAAGTATAATTTTTCAATCATTTTTTGATCATTTTTTTTAATATTAAATCGCATCTTCAAGTTGTTTTATCTTTTGATTCATCTTATTTAAATAATTTGAAAAATATGTAGGTTTTAAATGTTTAGGTTTTTCTTTCTTTTTTTGAAAGATAAAATACCCATGTCATTTAAAACATGATTGTAGAAGCATAAATTATTTTAATTGTCATATGGCTTGTGTTATATAGCAATGATTTGATACATAAATCTTAATCAAATAATCAAAATAAGTTTTTGGTGAAAAATAAAATGCATAGAAAAAACATTGAGGAGAATATTACATCCTTCCTTTTTTGGTTCAATAAATTTTTCAATCATTTATTTTCACATAATGCATATATGATGATGCGGACATCACTTATTATATAACACCTTAAATGAGTGGAAATTATAATGAAGGAAAACAAAATGTGTGCATGTCCAAACATAGAAAACTCATGACAAAAAATGATCCATCAAAAATCACAATTTATGTGAAAAAAACATAATTTACACAATTTTATTATCTTAATTATATTGTCAACCTTCCTTCTTATTTTGTGTTTGAAACACATAATTTTTATTGAATCATTACCAAATTCATAATGTGCTTTCTCTTGCCCTTTGTGTAGATAATTCCCACTTTGTAAATCAGTGCTTCCTAATTGAGAATATTTACATAGCTACAAAAAATTACATAGATTCATACAATTTATGATCTATGAAACAAAAAAAAAGTACATAGGAGATTGAGCACCATGCATAGTATTGAGATGATTCCATCATAGTTGTTTCCACATGCTAAATAGAAAGGCATTTCTCCATTCTCGTGTTTTGCATTGACATCTATTCCTTTGTTAATAAATTTTTGAACAATGTCAACATATTCACATGGAGCCTAATTAGACAACACATGTTCATATGTCAATGACATGTCTTGTCGAAATAAATTAATTTATGTCAAAGGATAATAATGATATGATGTAATGTGTAACGTGTAACATACATAATAAATCTTTCTTATTTGCATTAAGACAAGGAAAGGACAAATTTTCCAAATGTTTTTGAAGTGTGAGACAATAATCTTATATATGAAGTTGAGACATGAAAAGACATGTAGATTACAAAAGACATTGTTCCATTCCATTCAACAAAAATGTCAAGTGGTCGACATTGAAAATTGTTATAATGATGACCATTAATGGACCCTATACCCATTTCACATAAACTAATTCCAATTATCATCATCAATAAAATTTAGCAATAAATGACAACCTTTTATTTAAACTTATTTAAAAAATTTGTTTATAGTTTGGCTACTTATTGTAATAACTAGCAATATACATCTTGTGAAACTAATCCAAAATTTTTTGACAATTTTTTTTCTATATATATATAGATATTGAAAAAAAATTCTTTTCTCAAAAAACGTTTCACAAATAATGCAAATTTTTTTGGAATAGCTTAGAATACTCAATAATAACCTAGGGTAAATTTTAATTAATTAATTAGTTAGGGTAGGTAATTATTTTATTAAAGAGACTAGGTAGTAGGTAATAAGTAGGTAGGCTAAATAATAGGTATTTTATTGTGTGAATATGTGACTATGTTTTTGTGCATGAGATAAAGGATGTGATAATGCTACATAATGTTGAGTGTTTCCCTTTTATTAGAATTTAACCCATATCCTTGTTTACAAATTGAACTTTGTAAAATTATACAATGAAATGAAATGAAATAAAGGACTACATGTATGCATTATAGACAATGTTCAAAGTACATGTGCCATTTGGGATGAACCAATAAAAAAGGCTTATGACAATGAACAAAAAATATTTAAGATCCTACCTACCTACTTAAGTGTATAACTTACATTGACTTACTTATCTTAAGTTTATCTACCTATTTATTTAGCCTATGTTAGGTTGCTTATTCTAACCTAACCTAGCCCAAGATTGTCAAATGGATTATTACCATGTGGATACATCATAGTGATTACATTTATTAGTTGTAAACCTAGTTGCAGATGACCATACCACATCAACATATGCGATTACATTTTTAATCATAAAACTAATCACAAATGACCATGTGAGGTAGGTTAGATGTTAGTAGGATGAAAAGTTGGTACTAGTTCAATGCAACTATCATTTTGACTAGGTGCCACATAATGTTTTTTGTGACTAAGATTCTATGCGATTTGTCCAAGGTGATTAGACACTATAGCAATCGCTTGTGGCTTTATGACTAAAAAATAGTCATAAAAGTAGGTGAATACAAGAATTCTTGGTAATGAGGCCCAATTTCATAACTTGCTAAAATTTTGTTTCTTTAATTAGATACCTCCCCAATTTTCTCTTACATTAGTACCCCACTCCTCATGATTGTGGATGCATATTATGCATTAATAACCCACCTTTCAAATGTACCTTACATGTAGGTTTTTTTTTTTGTTTGGTGCAATGTAAATGGAACCAAATTGGTTTTAAACCTAGACTAGGCTTCAAATTCTTGGGAAGTTTCTAGAATTGAAGGTTTTGTAAATTCAAAAAATCATGCTCAACTTTGCACCAAAGGTTTTATGAAATTAAAAAAAAACTATAAACCAAAATTGAAGGTTCTTTTCAAAATCAAGAACCAAACAGTACTATTAAAAACCAATAAAAAGAATGTAGTTTTTAAAAAATATCATGTTATAATAATCTTATCTCTACCAAAGGGCCACCATTTCAAAAAGAAAAATGCCCACTCTTGGTGGAGGAGTGTAAAATTTCTTTTCGAAATTCGCACCTTGCATTTATTTCTTTTTACCCCCATGATTCTTAAATTTTAAAATAAAAATTTTCTCACAAGTTTTTATGCTCAAGATTGCCCCTCTCTTCAAGTAGTACCCTACATAAAAAAAACTCCTTTAAACCAAAACTCATAAGACACACATGAAGCTACACCAAATTGTAGGCTCTATGTTCAATACATGTTGAATGTGGAATATTCTTCAGGGTTATTTGAAGCATGGTTGTAAGCTATCATATGATTGTTGAATATTGTAATTATGTTTGGTAATTGAAATGTTATGTTTGTTAGTTTATGAAAATTGAGTCAAACATGATTTATAACATCGACTTTACTTTCATTCCTTATAACAATTGGCAATATATTTAATAGTACATTTTATGGATTCATTCTCACAAGTTTAATTTAAATATAATGGCAATGTCTACTAAATGATGAATACCTTTCACTCATACTTGATTCAATGATGAATACCTATGCAATTGTTAAAGTTGCATGTAATGATGATGATGATGTTTGGGGGATTGAGGTTGCCATTGTTGCATGTGATGTTTCTTGGTGATGCTTTTGGGCTTGTGATTATTGTCATTACATGTAGTGCTTCTTGATGATGCTAGGGGGGTTCCCAACTTGAGATTGTTGTCATCACATGTAGTGTTTCTTGATGATGCTTGGGGGCTCCTTGCTTGAGATTGTTGTCACCACATGTAGTGTTTCTTGATGATGCTTGGGGGCTCCTTGCTTGAAATTGTTGTCACCACATGTAGTGAACTCCTTTTTTAACCTTCTTTTCCCATTGTCTTTGTTTCTATGTTCAACTTTGCTTAACACACTAATGATGACACTTTGGAGGTTTATTTTCAAATTGTTGTTGTAGAGATTTTTCCATAGATATGTGTGGAATTTAGATGAGGTCTAAACTTTCATGTCATATGAAATTTCATTCTATTACACACTTTTGAAGGAGAGTCTTTTCAGCTATTGTGTAGTTGATGTTTGATCCATGACATTTGTCAATGAAAATAAACTATGGGGTGGGTCAACTTGGGCAAGAAAATGTATTTTTTTAATACATTTTGCATTATTTGGGGACAATTTTTCTTTCATTTCATTTAGTGTTTTGAAAAACATACAAAATGGTTTTTTGACACAAGGTCTTTAACACAATTTTTGTTATATTTCAAAAGAGAATAATTTTTCAATAATTTTTTAAAAAATCATGCACTTAATGTTCATTTGAATGAAAAACATCATCAAAATGTTTTTTGTGAAATCACATGAGTGGAACTTCTCATATAAAATTGAAATGATACAATTAATTCATATTCAATATATAATGAGTAAGTATTTCATCAAATTGCCAATCATTTAAATGGTTTTTAAATTCTATTTTTTAGCAAACCCATCCTTGGGTGCACTAGGAATGTCACACCCCAACTTCAAGGCAACATAACATTCATTTTAAGAAAAAAATTCATTTCAAATTTTATATCAAAAAATTACCCAAGTCACGTAGGATTTGAAATTTTGATTGGATTTACAGAAAAATTAATTTTAATATTCCAAATGAATGGTCAAGGAAAAAGTTTCAAGAAAACAACACTTGGGGTTCCTTTGTTCATGAATGCCAAAGGAAAATGTTCTTTCAACTTTTTAAATATTTTTATTTTCTAGGAGGCTTTCAAATAGTCTTTTTTAAAAATTATTTAATAGATAATGGATTGAAGCAACCACAAATTGTTGAGCAATTTTTAAAAGTTAGGAATAGGAAGTCTTGAAAAGCCATCGCATTCAAATCTACAAATTTGTAGTAACTTAATTTTATTTTTTGAAAGAACAGTTTGGGCCATATATTAGCAAATACAATTGATAAACCCAAAAAGATGTTTTCTACAATGGTGCAACTTGACACTTAATGATAAGAGGTTAAGAAATCTGGAACACAAATTTCTTACTTGTGTAGCGTTTGTAAGTGTTTACAATTTTTCCATAATGTATATATAGGTGGGGAACATAAAGCCCATGTGTTGCAAATCAATAATAAAATCACAATTTAAACATACTAAAATATTTAAATAAAATAAAATTGGGTTCACCTTTCTTTGAATTTTAATGAAGTGGGTTTAGTGGTACCACCCAAGGATGGGTTTTCTTTTTCAATCTATAGTATATTGGTATGAATATCATATTCTTACAAATATATTATTCAATTATTTAATATTAATTTTAAAATGTAATTTCTTTTGACAATTTGATTCATTGGGTTTTAAACTGCCTTATTATTCAAGTACAATTCATGAAAAACCTTTTTAATATTGGTTTGGTGAAAGTTCAAACAAAGATAGTTTTGAATAATATTTGTGAAAACATTTTTTATTCATTGTAATGTGTTATCACACTTGTGTGTGCTTGAAACTTTGGTGACAATGCCCCAATCTATAAGATTCAAAATTATAATGCGCATTGTTTCATTTGTTTTGTTGTGAATGTGTTGCAAGATATTTACCTCAATTTGGAAAGTAGATCTTATGCATGAGTTTTTGAATAGCCATAAGAATATATGACAATTCATGGATAACAACAAACAAGATTTCATTGTAGAAATTTCTTTAACATACATGCAAAGATCAAGAAAACAAGAGAAAGAAGAATAAAGTACTTTATTGAATGTTTTTATGAAACAATACAATGTTGAAAGATGTGCAATGCAAGAAAAACAAAGAAAATAAGATACAAATATATATTGTTCTTTTGGGTGATATGCTAAATATTGCTTAACATAGAACTTCATATTTATAGAACTACCAAAACCAAAACTTATGCCAAGTTCAATTTGCTCCAATAGTAACAATGACACTTTAGTGATGTGCATGTGCACATTAACCTTTGTATGTTGTGATACCTAAACTTGGATATAGGTATTGGATAAATCAATTTAACTAATCTAATTACTACTACCTACAACACTCTACTCATGAAATACCTAGTCAATTTGATTATATGAAATGTAATAACTAGTATGCATGAACATTTAGTGTTCTTGAATTGAAGTAATAGATCCATTTGTAGAAAAAGCTACAACTTTGATAAGCTTGTGGAGCTTTACAAAATGATCTCCAAGTAATGCTTTACGTACTTGTTGCCATTGTCACTATTAAATTTCACCGGCCATAACATTTTTTTTTGCCTTGATTAAATTTTTTAAGCATTCAAACATTTCAACCTAGTCTTTATGTAATAAACAAGTTTAAATATGTAATAGTCATCAATGAATAACACAAACTACCTTGCACCTCCTAATGATGATTCATGGGCCACAAACATTGCAAAGGAAGAACTCTCCTACTTTCTTTAGTTTGGTTGTTTTGTTATTAGTCGAAAAAGGGAGCTAGTGACTCTTCCCATAAACAACCCTCACACAACTTGGCAATTTGCTTATTTTCGCTAAGTTTTATGTTTATCACCATATGCTCCTTTGACATCTTCAAGATCATCTTTGGATGAATATGCCCAAAAGTAAACTTCATGGCAAATCTTGAGGTTATTTTCACTAGATGAAACACCAAAGAATGCAATGCTCTTAATGATTGTTGATCAATTCTCATGTATTAACCCATGTTTTGATGTGACTATTTTTAATTGTATTCTATAGAGTTTTCCTATGCTCACCCTACTCACAATGACCCTTTCATTTTGTTTTTTATGTAGTGAAGAAATAAATTGTTTATTTTAGTAAAGTAGTTGTGATTTTCATTTGTCCACAATTTGCCCTATTGAGAATAAGTTCTTTTTGAGCAAAGGAATGCACAAAACTTCTCCCATTGTATGTTTCTACCATTGTCCATTGACCAAGCACACTATGTTAATAGTGCCAACACCATGAACCCATGACTATTGGTTATTAACAATGGTCATCAAGGTTAAGATTTAAGTTATAGTTCAACTATATATTCTCAAGTTAGCAAACAAACCCTTCTAGTCTATCATATGTTTTGTGACTTTTGTGTTAGCATACCAAATTTTTGAAATATGCAATCCTTCATTACTTGCATTAGCAAAAATTATATACTAACCAAATACTTTCCACTTCTACAACATTAACATTAACAAATTAATCTTCTTTCTTCTTTTTGCATTCTCACTCTAAGTTCCCCTTTTCATAGTGATAATTGCCATGAGTTACAATGTTATTTTGGGTGAAAACACACAAGGGGGTTGTAGGTGGGGAGGAGGGGGGGATTTAGGCACTTTCACAACATGTATAAAAAAATACACCTCCAAAATGTGTTACATTTAATTTTGGATTTTCTTTTTGGTCTTTCAGTTTTATATTTTATTTTCACAAAGTTAATGTTATTTAATATAATTTTAAAAAAAGGAAATAAAATTTTAAATTTTAATTCAAAGAATATATTTATGGTATACATAATATAATAAAACTTTTTTCTTGTTTTAGACAACTTTAATTTTTGGTTTGAAACAATCAATTAGAAAAAAATTGAAATGACATTTTAAAAAATGGCCCACATCATATTTCTTATCATCTTCCATTTAAAAGTGATTATTTGTCAAAATTGTAGTTTACCCCATATTTATGGTCATCACCTTAAAAGATAACCCATTTGTGACATAATAATCATCAAATTCTTCACATGGTTCACAAACCTATTCCAATCACATGGAATCACAATGTTTAGATACTACAAATTTTTCAAAAGATTAAAATTCATTTCAATCATTTAAAAAATATATTTATATTTAAAAAAATAATATGATATACATTTTTTTGCACAAATATATTCTAAGATCACATCATATGAAATAAAAAATGTAGTTTTTTTGGTAGTTGAATTTTTTGTGTTTTGATTTACTATATATGCAAAAACATTGTGAAGACCTTTTTTAATAACGACATGGTTGAAGTTCAAACATGGGTACCCTTGAAAACAATATGATGTGACAACATTTCCCCCCCCCCCCCCCCCCCCCCCCCCCCCCCCCCCCCCCCCCCCCCCTCCCCCCCCCTTTCTCCATAGTGTGTTGTCATCTTTCTTTTCAAGTTTCACAATCTTTTTCTACCTTCTTTTTTTTCACCTTTGCACTGGACATGTCAAAATTTCCTCCTCTTAAAGAATAAAAAAACCCTGCCACCAATATCTTGGTCAATGAAAATCTTTCAACAATCACATGAAATCACAAGTTTTCATGGTTTCTAGATTGTTGTCCCAAGCAAATATCACATGTTGATAACCTATTGGTAGTTACATAAACTTTAATGACCACAAAATTCTCAATGGTCGGTTCATCCATATTTTTGAGTTGAACAACCATAGTTCCATTCAAAGCAATAAATGAACACATGTATTAACCATGTTAAATTTGGAATTCAAATAATCATTGTTGCATGATATATTTGTTTTTATGGCATTTTGCTCATGCATAGTAATCAATTGATGCCACATTGTTGCCATAGTTTTGCAATTAATTATAGCACTCATGTGTTTTTCATAAATTGTTCATGAAAATAGTAAAGAAAAGTTAGTCAAAATTAGTAATGGCTGGGTTTTAATTATTGAAATAGCTAGAACATTTTGAATTTTTGATTGACCGAAAAGAACTGAATGCTTGAAGTGTGCGCAAAAATCACATGTGAAGGGAACATCATTAAAAAGAAGGAGCTTTAAGGTGAAAACACATTACGGGTGAGTCATTTTTCACCACTTTTCACCCAAAAAAATGATGTATAACAAGTATAATAGGTGTGCAATAAACTGAAATCTTGATAACATTTAAAAAAAACCCTAAACATAAGAAAATAACTTTAGAATGTGCATGACAATATTTTGGAATTCAAAGTTCATTTTGAATCAAAATTAAGCTTGATCCAATGGTTAGATGAAGAAAATTGGATAAAATCAATGTGCATAAAGTATATAATGTACATCTTTTCAACGACCATAGGGCTTCATGTTTGTGGTTCATGACACATTACCAAACCAAAAAAAAATGAAAAAAAATACAATGCCCACCCATAAAATCTTCTCTTTTTTCTTTGAGGTAATGACTTTTCCCTAAAAGTAAGAGCTTATTATGCATTTATTGCTTAAGAAGTGCAGAAAAATATTTTTTTGCAATGGATTTTCAACCAAAAATTGTAAACTTTTAAATGGTCTTAAATTTCGTTGATGTACATCAATATCATTCATCACAAAAAAATTCATTACAAAACTCCACCCATAATCTTATTTTTGAAATATATTTGTAATTTTTCATATTCTATGAAGTGTATTTTTTTAACACAAATATATTTCATATGTTCAAGTTTGTAAATGTTTGTTGGAATTTTTAAAAAAAAGTTAGTTTAAGTCTAAAGTTAATGCAATATATTTGATATGAAAAAAATAAAAATCCAAGATGTGATGTCCACACATACAAAAAGAAATCAAGTGTAAAATTTCTATTTTTGTGATTACAATTTTTGGGGGGTGTAGTGTGCTTTCACCCTTCAACATACCCATACCAAAATGATTTGTTGTTGCACCATTTCTCCTACCTACAATATCTTAGGCTAAAACTTGACACCTCCTAGGACATGTCATTCTATCTTTTTTACCCTTGTAGTGTCCCATTCAAATTTCTCAACCTAGGTTGGCAATTTTTTTCAATGTTGGGATTGTTTAACAACTCCAACTTTGAAAATTTGTTGTCTACCCATGCTACAAAACAAAGGAATGTGGGAGAGGAGTGACTTCGTACAATGTGCCCAAAACATAGTACAAGCTAGAAATGGTCTCAAACAATTTTGCCAAAAATAGTTGAATTTCTATGATTTTGATTAAAGTTATATTGGATGGTCAACTTTGACCATTCATTTCTTGTTCATCTCAACTCCATTTTCAAATGCTTACAACATATCTTTTAGTAAAATAATGCACCTTTAGAACAACAAAGAATAATAATTAACCCCCAAATGTTGGAGAAAGATAAAAATACTTGAATCAAGGACCGATATAGTTTGCCTTGACATTTAAACCTTTTGAGGTTTATCAACAACCTCCACCCAAGTGTTGTTAAGCGCTTCTTGTAGTAGTGGTGGGTGATGAATTCTAAATCATCATTGTCTTCCTATTCAATGATACCTCCAATGATTACAACTGAAAAAATGGTTGTGTGCCCAATAGTGTTGGGTTGCCCATTAGATGAATGAAGATGAAGACATTGAGAAATGGCATTGATGGAATACAAATGCACAATAAGGATTCTATACTTTGTAGCACCACACATCTTGCATGGGTGGGCCAATCATACCCAACCCTTCCAAATACATCCCCACCCACCCACCCACCCACCCACCCACCCGTGCCCCCCAATACATGGCACTTGGGTTGTAATGGAGGAAAGACTCCTCAATAGATCAATGTTTGGTTTATGTTTGATTGTTGTATTACCCTAGGTGATTGGGTCTAGGCACAATTATTTGGGATCTACCCATGAGCTTTGCATGCTCTCCTCTTTCATGTAATATTTATTTCATTTACTATCAATGTCAACTCATCATTCAATTGACAAAAAGTGGTCTAGAGCTCACATTGTGAACATATTTCAACATGTATCGAGATTCAAGATGCATGATGATATTTGCTATCTAAATGTAGGGTTCTGATGTTGTTTCTAGATCCTAATAACCAAAGCCTTTCTGGATATATCCGCTCAATATTGTCCAAATTAGAAATCAGGCGTGCAAATATGACACATTTGATGCTAAGTTGGGCATTGTGGCATAAGTAGGAATATTGGTAAGAAACATGCTTGCAACTTGAGATCTACTCATGGTACTCACTCATGATCTAATTGCCATGCATTTAGCTATCAAGATTTAATGTCACTTCATTATCATGGAAAAAGGTGAAAACTTTAAAGAAAACAAAATTCAACATGTTTCAAAATCCCAAGTTGAGAAAGAAGAAGCAAATGTATACAACAGAGATGGAAAGTCATAAAGATATATGTATATATAATAGGAGTACTGAATTGGCGAAGGTTTGAAGGTTCATGGGACGCAGAAAAGGATGGAAGATATTGACCAGATTGCAAACCAAATTGGAGAAATACACCCAAAAATAATCAAAGGTAAACAGGATCTGAGTGTTTTCTTAGAAAGGTGGATATACATATTCCTGTCAATATGTGCTCAAATGTACTTCACTTGAGTTAGATCCCAAACCCTAAAAAAGAAAGCAATTGCAACATCAGGCGAAAAAAACCTTTCATTTGTTTGTGCAAAGACATTTTCACTACAAAATCCATGACAAGCTCAAGTGGCAACTGGATCAAATCAATCTTACGCTGTCCCAACCCACCCAATTGAGAAATGGGTCCACATCTTTCTGCAAGAATGAACCCACAGTTGGCAAGCTGCTATTCTGGATTCCAGAGACAGGTGCATTGGAGCCTGGTTATTGTTTGCAGTATGAGCAGTTTTAAGACACAAATGTTCAGGTTTGTCTGTCTGATCAAGGTGCAATCAATCTTGATTGAGCTGAATTTTTTTTTGGTCATGTGGGCATGCATGCAATTGATTAATTGTTTAGTAAAAAGATGTGATGGCAGCAGGGACATAATCTTCATCTTGTGGGGCATTCAATTCTTCAGGAGGGCTCAACAACTAACTAGCCATGATGATGCTCAGGCAGATCATAAAATTGCTGGTCACCCCACCCACAAACAAGAAGAAGAGATTCACTTGACTTGCTTGGTTATGTACACCCATCAATCTGCAATTCTTGGAGCCTATCAAGCTCTGATGCTTATGGAGTTGGTGATTTCAGGTGAGATGGCTGATGTTTTGACATCACTACTAGTTTGAGTTTGATTCCTTAAGCCTTATTGTTCCAGTTTTGGCACAAATTTTCAAATTCAAGAACCTTTCAAGCCCGGTTTGAAGATTGGGTCTAGTTTCATGTACACACTATACATTCCTCAAGACTAGATATTGTATAAGTACGAAGTTTAACAACAAATTGAAACTCAGAATTTTATAGTTCTACTGCAACTGATCAAAAGTGATCGATTACCCATCAAGTTTAGTTACTTGCCAACTTTTCAAAAAAAAAGTTCAAATTGCATCTGAAAAAACGTGGGCAAAGAACCTGAACCCGTGTTCTATACTTTCTTTTGAAAGTTTCACCTTTGATTCTAATTTTAGCAAAAGGCTAATTCCATAGTTCTGATTGTTGTGCCAATTCTGCAGAAAGGATGCTGGTTCAGGTTCATGTCATAGGAACCTAAACCTAAACCCCCCAAGTTTAACATTTCTTGCAAAAAGTTAAACTCCACAATCCAATTCTTGTGTCGAATTACATGGAAAAGGATGTCGATTCAGGTCCACGTCAGAAAAACCTGAACAAAGGTTTAACACTCTAAACTGGAACTTGCCAACACTGGAAGTACAAACTACAAACCCCACACACACTTGAATGATCTACAATGGTGGAAATCATTTCAATACTTCTGTCACAGGATCAAATTCTTGAGTCAGGATGGGCCAAAGTGAAGAATGCTGAAATGATGTCAGATGCAGGTATGGAACAACGGTATGTACACAGCATGGGAGTGGGGTCAATCAGATGAACTATTTTTCCAGCCAACACCTAGAGATTAAAATGGTAAGTAGACACAGACAATCTGGATTCTGCACTGTGTTTGTTGGGTGGTGAGCTTTCAAGTGGTCCCCAATTACACCCTTGGCTACGTATAGCCTAACACTGCAAAATTCATCGTACCCAACTCATCCCCCCTCCCATACTTTCAAATGGGCCCCTTCTATTTCTCTCACTGGCGGGATTTGAAAGGGCTTGACAGCATATATCGCACATGCAGGCTCTTCAGTCCCTCAATGTACAGTGAGTTCTCAAGTATGAATAAGCAATATTAATCTCCGGATGGCACTGAATGGGTTGATCTTGTTTGTTTGCCATACTCTTGTTTTCAGTGGTCCCAGCAGGCTTAAGTCTGCAGGTATATAATAATAATAATCACCCAGTGATCTGTAAGTAGGTTTTCAGAATGAGAGATCGAGTTCAGAAGATTTAAAGCTGGAATTGACCCTAGATAATACTAGCCTGGACCTGGTCGGAGAACCTCCTGACTAGTACCAAGTTGAACATGTGGTCAACATACTTACTCTAATACGAATTTTGGATTTGATGTTGGTTGCATTGTTCTTTGTCCGTTTTTGAAAATTGTATATTATGTACATCTGCATGTTTCCAGGAGTTATTCTCAATAGTCGTGAGCAGAAAATGGGTTTATAGTCGTTGCAAAAACCTGCATTACTTTTTGTAGTGTGCAATGTAGACAACCATTATGAGGTGCAAGAACTCAGTGACAAATCTTCTAGGATCTAATTACAAAAATGGGAGAAATCTTCTGTGGTGGAAGGAAGTGCACGACTACATTCCTGTGAACTGAAAATGTGGGCAGGTTATTACACCAGAGAAGAGAAGGGTAGGGCCCTTGGCTTTTGTATTTGGATGCCCATCATCACTCAGGCTACCACCCTCATGCCTAGGCACCTCGAAACAAGGAAGCTGTTGGGGGGGGGAGGGGGGTACAAGGGCCCAGCTTACCCCACCTTCTTCTCTTCTCCTATACAGAATTGTGGTGGGCTGCAGATTCTCAGGTTTTCTAATAGCCAATTCACATCAAAGCAAATGACACACAAATTCCAATGACATATGACAAATTATAAACAAAGGCAAGTGTGCAACTCCACTAGAAGGTAGCACATGACTGCAACTCTGAAACTCCTCCAGATTCTTCATCATCATCATCATCATCATCTTCTTCTTCTTCTTCTTCTTACTTACTTAATTCATTCATTCATTCGTGTCATGGGCTTGTGTCATGGGCTTATGGGCTTCTGCTTTGGCTTGTTGTTTTCCACTAAGGTAGATCTAATCCAGAAGAGAATCTTGATACCCATGTATGTATCTGTAAAGGCCTTCTTAAGAAAAAAGATGTTTGTAAGAAGACATCTTTTCCAATCTCTGGAAACTTGTGAGTGACAAAGAACAAAAGCTCTAGAGCAGAAAGGGGGACTTCTGGATGCCATTTGTTGGCCTTGCAAGCCTACCAAGGCAAGGAAGGATATTGTGTTTAGATTCATTAGAGAGAGTATGGTAGCTTAAGGGATTTTGGCTTGACCACTAGGTAATAATAGTAATAGGTCTATTTTATTTTTAATATGAGGATTAAATTTGAAATATGATATTTTTTTGGCTTGTGTTGAAACTTGAGATTAGTTATAAAAGAGTTATAATAATAGGAAAATTTCACCAAACTTTGGAAACCACAAAATTGGGGGGGAAAAAAAAAAACCTTGGGAATAATAATACACTTATGTTGTTATTGTTGTTCTATTTTGGGCTATTGTGATAGTAGTGTATTGCCAAGGCTCAAAGCATTTTCTCTTTAAACTTAAAACACTAACCCTCTCTGTCTTGACTGTTTAGTCTACAGCTACCTATTTATTGGTGATTTCTTGCAATTTTAAAAATAGAAAAAATTAAATTTTAGGGGGAATTTTTTTTAAAAGGGAATTTTGACACTATATTCCTTTTCCAAATTATTTTTAGGAAAATGGCCAAAATTTGCCACCAAAAAAAGAGAGAAAAGTACTGACTCATCTTTTACCTATCCATTTTTACAAATTTGGCTTGGTCTTGAAATATTGTTTTCAAGTTTCTTTCAACATCCAACTAGAAAAGTGAGGTCTTGTGTTTGTTTATGGATGAGGATGAAGGTCGAGTATGAAAAATGGGGTTCTTGAAACTCTTAATGCCCCTATGACCATGTTATGTAACCAATGATTTTTTTTGGTGGTGAATTTTCACCATTTTATGAAGATATTTTGGAAAAATAAGATTCTGTCATAAATTTTGTTTTTTTGTTTTTTTTTGAAAAACAAAATCACCGAACAATAAATTCTTATTTTAAAATTGCCAAAATTCACCACAATTGCTTACAATATGGAAGCACTGTGCTTAAGATTCTCTACTTTCATATTTTGAATATCTCCAAATTTGGGTAAAAATATATTGTAGTTCCTTTATGACTTTGGCACAAATTATATGATATATATATATAGTTATTTATTTATTTATTTATTTTTAATGCTGAAATTTTCAATGAATTTTTTTTTCTTGACCTCATGAAGTTTTCATTGGGTCGCACATTTTGAGAAATGCTTGGCAAGTGGTGTTAACTTCACCACCGAGAGATGGGTGAGCATTTTTTGGGAACTTCATGTTCAAACATTTCCTAATTTATCTGTTGCTGGTTTTGAACTTTGGACCTTGTGCACACAAGGAGCATAGCCATTACTTATGCACATGAGTTGCTTGCTTGCTTTTCTCTAATTGAAAGTGTTGAACTTGGGACCACAAGCAATGTGGGTGGTGAAGGTGCCTAACACGGGAAGGAGACATGAGCAACTTCGACAACATGTGTGTAGAATAATTAATTAATCAATTTTGAAATTTTTATTTTGAGAAGTAGAGTATTATTCTTGACAAATGAAATGTTTCCCTTAACATTTTTTTTGTTATTTTTTAAAAAATTGGAAAATTTCAGCATTTCTGTAAATAATATATTCAGTGTAAAAGCTGCAAAGGTTAGTAGGGAAGTGTAGTTCATCAACTCTGCAAAGTGCAAGGTTATGAAATCAGCAGCACGCTTGGGAGAAATTTCCTAGTGTATTTTGGAGGGCACCTTATGTTCCAAACCATCCCTCTTAGAAAAGAGGTGGCGTTTTACACTTGCTTCATAAGAATGGGAAGGAACTTATGCCTATAAGTAGGCATAAGAACCTCCCAAGTCCTTATCCTATGGCCTCTTGATCTACCTATAGTACTATAGTTGGGGGGATTTGGAATTATGAGGGTTAATTTTTTTATTAATCCCTTTTAGCACATAAGTAGATTATCAAACATATTACAACAAAACACTTGCAATATTTGTCATTCATATGATTTTCAACATAAAATTTTACATTTGTTTGGGATAAGATCACCCACACACCTAAAATCAAATCTTTATGTGAGAATTATATTATGAAGAAGTTCATCACACACACTTAAAGATTTTTCTTTATGAGATCATTCATCAAAGATTATAAAGTTTTCATAATGGTGTTCACAATAGTCTTCACATTTTATTTCTTCAAGACTTCCTATTCATATATGATACTTTTACAAGTTTTAATAGTAACTAAGAACATAAAACTATTGAATGCAAATTATGAATCTAAAGTTCCAATCAGTACTCCTTATATACTAGAACGAAAAAAATGAATGAATAGTTAATCACATTCATCTAAATTTATTCTTCATGTATCAAGTCAATCATTATGTGTCACATAACTTTTCATCCTTTTATGGATCGATTTCACATTATTTGGAATGTAAGATTTGATCAAGTTTACATACTTGACTTCTCATTATTACTAACCCAAAATAGTTATTAAAATTATTTATAACTAACCCTTATGCCTTTAGTTACAAGATTTTCATTGTAAGACTTATGAAAATTATTATTTTATTCTCCTTTTTTATCCATACTATTACCTTAAGTCATAATACTATTATTTGCAACTAGAACTCCTAATAATTATTTTATTGTTACAAGTCCAAAAGGAATTGAACAATGTTTGATTGAGAGTTAAGTTGTTGAGTTATTTATGAAATGAGGACTATTGTTAAGAGATTTCATTAATGATTTGGTCAATGCAAATGAAAGGAAGTTGTATGCATATTTCAAATGGGATTTGGATAGAAGTTTATCTACATATGTTAAGAGTCACAATAACCTTTGTTTGGTGCTTTACAATGGGTGAAACCCATATAGGTGGGGGGACATTTGCAAAAATGCAAGGCCATACTTGACTCCTACCTCATCTTAGGCCCCTTATTTTAAAAAAATTTATTACCCTACTTGGAACTGCATCCACTTCAACAACCTTAAACTCTATACTCGATAACCATCATGAGTTGAAAAAAAAATTCAATCATACTTGGAGCTTCCAGACTTTTTAAAAAAAATTCAAAACTTTACCCAAAAGGATAACCAAAGTTATAAAAAATATAATACCTGGGATTGTATGTTCTCTTCAAAATCAATACCCACACACAACACTAGTGTCGGCTAGTTCTTTCTTCTTTTTTTTCCCAATAACTGGTAGACCAAGGTCTTGCTGAATTTTTTTAAAATTTTGCACCACACATGCTATCAATATCAAAATTGTTTTTAATAAAAATGACTCATGTTTTACCAATTTCTCTGTTAAAGTAATAACCCCCAATCATCACTATACTTGGTTTCTTTTAATACCTACATGTTATGCATAAAGGTGGCCGATTTTCAAATAAAAGCCATTTGTAGGTTGTGATGTTCATATCACAACATGGAAAATTGCAAAGTGCAACAAACAGATTTAGGGTGAAAGTTTTGAGAACCCACTTGAATGAAGATTCTAATCATACAAGAAGGTTATTTGATTTTAAACAATCAATACCTTACTCACAAAGGTCTTGCCATTCTCCCCATATATAATACCTACTATTGGGTAAGCTCTCTAACCAATTTTTAGAAAATTTAAGAATTGGCAAGCAGATTATTAATACAGCCAGTCAAATGGCTGGTAAATCCAAACGATGGACACCTGTAGAAAAGAGTGTAATGAATAAGACCTGACTGGTGATCAGAGTTTCTGATTGGCCCATCATAATGATTGGTCCATGTGGTTTGCTATTAGTAGTCCCCCACCTATTTGCTGTCCCCAGTTCAGTTTTATGGGTGGGGTTGCAAAAGAGTAAATAACTAAACTTGGATGTGAAAAACATGTGTGCAGGGTCACATACTGAGCACCAGTGGACCAACTTAGTGTACCATGATCATTGCCCGAATCATTGTAGATCCCATGCTAATTAAACTACACATTTCACACATGCATGTCTCGGATGTCTCATCAGAGACGACAAGAACTATGTCGGGTTGGCCAGTATCTGCACTAGTGCACCCGTCCCTGCTGCTCCATGTGATTGCTATCAGAATGAATAAAACATTCGACACCCTTACATTGTAACCAGAAGCAATCAACAAAACCAAATCCCGTAGTAGGAACAAGAAGGTACTGGAAGCAGTCCTTGGTTCAAGTAATTTAGATTATAAAATGTGAGGTTACCTGATGGGGTCCATGACGGTTGGACTTGTGGTGCAAAAGTTCTTGAATATTGAATGATTTCTTCACTGAAAGTTCAATGAAATCATAGCTGGAAATTTCTTCCAACCACGGTGGTTAGAAACGATTCATACCTTGAATTTGGACATCTAGAAGGTTCTAATATTCAACACCACTCTTTGTGTGTATAGTGTGTACTTTCTGATGCACTGGTTCTAGAATCAAATGTGCAGCTGATTCTGTTGGATTTTCTTGGTGTCTAAAACACCATTTTCCAATAGTGGAGGACCAGGCTTGCGTGCTCCACATATTCCTTGTCGCCCATCTATTTAGTAGAACGTACATCCGCATGATCTGCATGTATTTGACAATATGCTTCTTCTTTAAGTAAGTGGGCAAAATGAGTTGAAAATGTTGGAGTATTCAACAATATGCTTCTTCTTTAAGTAAGTAGGCAAAATGACTTGAAAATGTTGAACATTTTATTTTGTGCAAAGCATCAACATTTCTGACAAAGGTAACGGTTTCCAGTCTGTATCCTCTATTGTAAGAAATCCCTGTTTCCAACTGTGAGGACCACAGCTCCCCGCTAGTGTAGGAAATGCACCAACAATCTCAATTCTCAAAGTAAAATGGGAGTTCCTCACCCTGGACATGCCTAGCCAGTCTAGTCATCTTCTTTCCATGCTTTTATCCCCAGAGTATCATCTTCGGTGCAAACACTTTTGGCTCATAAGTTAGCACCCAATGGAATAAGAGAGGGTTTGTACACCACCCTTCAAATGAATTCCAAAAGTCCTCTTCACTCGCTCAATTTGTTTTGACTTCCAAGTTCCCACCTTCCTATCCTTCATCATCCTCATAGTGGATCCCTATTAGTCTATTCTCATCAATCCCCTCTCCCACCAACGACATCCAAACCCTAATACCTACCTCTATACTAATTCCTTCAAAACACCACCTAAGTGTGATAATTCCCCAACATTACTTCCTTTTGCACTATTTCAACTCAAACACCTTGCTTCTAATATGTTACTACACTACCTTCCTATTGTACCCTTTCATTCCTCTCCGCCCCCATCACCTTCCAATACAATCCTATCCAAATAACTTCACACCCATCCATTCTTAAGACCCCTCCCTAGTCCAAAACCCTCATGCACCAATTAGATCGTCCAAATGTTCGAAACATTCCCTACCACCCATCACCCTTCCCTAACCGCTTTCCTTGCCCACCAACCTTTCTTAGTTTCCCTTTGCATCTTCTCGTTAAGTTTTTGCCATCCCCTAGCAAATAGCCACACAACTATATTTTGAAGAGGACAATACACCGAATGCACAAGCTCTGACATCTTTTTTCCTTTTTAGAACCTTTAAATTTTCTCTCATTTTGCTAGTCACCAAAACATTCTTTGAGCTTTCAAGAACTAATGGTCTTTTTTTCATGTGACACTCTCCAACTTAATAAATAAAAAAATCATCCTACATACATATTAATTCATGATATTGAACCTATTTGCCTCTTCAAAAGCTACAAAACATTTCCTTATTTGCTCCCACCATCATCCTAACAAGCACTTTTTTTTTTTTTGCCATTCTTCTTGGCATATAAACTATAAGCCATGGACACCCAATCCATCTCTTAAAGTTAGGTCTCAATTCAACATCTACAAGAATAACATTGTCAATAATCTAGCAATAGGAATGGTCCACAATTGTATGTCAACCCAAACCACAACTCACACCTATCAATTTGCTGAACAACAAACGGTAACACCCCTCACCATTTTTCACCTCATATATACCAATATGATAACAATACATAAAACTCCAAAAACATTTAATACCAAAATGGTGTACATATTGGACAAATTGTCAATTTTACATGTTGTTATGATATGAGTAATGAAATTATAAATTTTAAATAACAATATGAATATAAAAAATGAGGAGATTTATATCATCAAATATTGAATGTGAATATTGTGCCTATGTAAAATAATTCATTATATCTTAAAAGTGTTACCCATTTGAGCTTGACACCTATTCAAGCTACTAAAAAGTTTGGAATGAATGTTATTAGAATGTTTGGAACCCTAAGTTAGAGATCATATGGTGTGAGGTTCCTCTTTTTTTTTTAAATTAGGTCAAATTTGTATTCATGCATCATAAAATCATTTCTTGCTCTAGCTTGGAGTGGGAAATTTCATGGAAGGAATCTCTCATTCAACAACTTCAAAAGTTCTTCATAGGGCTCTTTGGTTGTTATGAAAAGGATGAAATTGTTGTCAATTGTTATCACAATTTTTTGACCTAAAAAGAGGCTTGGCTACTTGAATAAAAGGAAATAAGGTTGATTTTTCATCAAAAATTGGCTAATATAGATTTAAGAGTGCCAAATAACATCATGAAGGGGTTACCTGTTGCAACTTGGATGCATCTTGCAAATTTGCATAGACATCACCAATTTTATTGATTTGATTTTGCCATCACTAATTCTATTGATTTAATGTCTAGCATTTGTATTATAGATTTTATAGTAAAGATGTACGCTTCAAACCTTTTCACTCGTGTTTTTGTGTTTCATTTGTAAGTTGTCACATTATAAAACCAAAGCAATCCACTTGTTACACACCAACATTGTTTTGTTCTAAATTCAAAGGTTTTGTTTTGTCATCTTGCTTTATTTTTCACACATTTGTTTTCTCACAAGTTATGATGGATACTAAGCTTCCAGCATACAACAAGTTCTAGATTATTTCTCAAGTAGGAACCTTAAATTGTCCCTAACCCTTTTGTGTTGCTTGATTGAAATGCAACTTCTTTGTCCCATTGTCGTGATGCATTAGTTGCATCTTCTAGTTTTTCTTTTAATGAGAAGCAAAAATAGTTAATAAATGATGATGTTGTCAGCTTGAATCACCTTATAACAAATCTTCCCACCTTATCTAACCCAATCTTTTAAAAATGCAATTATAATTATAGAAAAAAGTTTCAAGAATTGTGGGCTACAAAGTTGCCATAAGCAAAGTTGTGTCTAAACACAAATGGGTTTATAGTATTATGGAGGGAAAGGACTAGATGTTTGCTCTTAATTGGGATTCATTTTGTAAACACATAGGTCATAAGAAAACAAAAAAATATTTGAGTTCTATGAAAAAAAAGGAATGGTATTACACAAAGAATCATAAACATGCAAAAAACCATTATAAATTTGTTAATCAAAGTCATCGAACAATTGCCCAAGAAGTTGCAAGTGGTGCAACCAGTAAAGTACTATAATTTGTAATTATTTTACATTTGTTACAACAAGATCAATGTTGTTACAACCCTACTTTGAGAGAGTGTGAGGATGAAACTCACACTCCCGAAATGGGGACTTGAAAGTCCTCCGGGATTCCCAAAATTTCAGAGTTCCATTACAAAGGTCAAAACACTTTGCACTGGGGTGTTCTTTATATCATTGGAAAGCTATCAAAATGTAGATGTTGAAAATGGGCTTGCGTGGGCCATTTGGACATCTATAACACACGTTATGGCAAAAAGAAAAGCCGGGAGTCAAACTGACAATTTGACTCTCGACCACTAAAAGTCAAAAATCGACCCAACCCCGGTGCATTTAGGTGGACTACGATACACCGTTAAAAAGCTTTCGAGGAAAGCTACAAGTTTGCTTTAGACCTCATCCCAATTGGAGGTTGGAACAAAAAGTTATGACCTCGCAAAACCCCGGGAGTCCAAACCAAAATAGTTTCAAGACTCCTCCTTAGGAGTCCTAGGACAAAAAGCCATTCGGATGTAGGTGCTACATAGAGACACATAGAATACTATATGGGGGAAGGTGGTGGCTTCCCTTGAGTCCGAGCCGTGGTGAATCTTGTGAATCCAAAGTTGCTCGTGGTTTATCCTAGCACTAAAAGTGCTCCAAAAAGTGAACTAACCAACTTGTTGGTTGGTTTGATGCAAGTTCAAGTAAATAACTAGAGTTTGTCACTCTTCCTAGTCCCATCCCGAAGCTTCAACATGCCCCTCTCCCCTTTTAGTGCTAAAAGCTGGGAACGTGCCCCGAGTTCCTCACAATTCCACTGTTTGAGTAACTTAGGTCCATCTTGAGTCTAATTAAGAACTTGGGAGTGCGTCAAATGTCCCATGTTGGAATATGAAACTTTGAGGATATTGTTTGAGTTTTTGACAATTCCAAAAAATAGCAAAAAACATTGGACCAATAATGTAGCTTGGCAAATGGCTAAGTCTATGCATTAAGAAATAATGAGGGCAACCAAAGCAAAAGTGGTGGCTACTTGTTATGTTTATGTTAGTTGTGACAAAATCTTTACATTTGATAACCAATCATCGTTGTTTGTCCATTATGTTGTCCAAAATTGGGTAAGGATTCCAATCTTGATTCCTTGGACTGTGTTTTAAAAGGATTTAGGAATTTTATTAGGGTGATCATAGTAGCATTAACAATTGGAGGGATTATGCCAAGAGATTAAGTTGCAAAAAAGTTCATCAATTTTGAAGCTAATGGTGTTGATGTGTTTTAAGGATCCAAGTATGGTGTCATGAAGAAAATTCATAATGACCATGCTCCCTATTCCATAGGGATTCATTGTTTGACACATCAAATGAATCTAAATTTAGTGCAAACCTTATCAACCTTGCCTTTGGTCAAACACATTGAGAGTTTGTTACAAACCTTATATGCCTATTTTGCACATTACCTTAAACATTATTTGGAGTTCACAAAACTTTTCAAGATCATGAAAACAAAGGGGCATAAGATTTTCCACATTGTAAAGATTAAATGGGTTTTTCAATGTTGAACCCTACCCAAAACTTGTTGCTAGAATACAAAATTTTGGTGGTGAAAATGGCTATGGATTGCCTTATAAATCATGAAGCAATGCTCAACTATGAACACCTATGTGATCTTTAAATTCCACTTGACCTTGCATGAATTTCCCTTGCTAGTTTGCATGTTTTCATGAAGTTTGCCCACATGTAAGACATATATGTTTGTAACTTGGTGGTTATTCTTAAGTTGTTAAGGTAATGTTTATAAAATATATGTTGATTAGACCTCAAAGTTTATTGTAAACAATTTTTGGGCCTTCAAGTCTTTGCTTGAATGTAAACATGAAAGTATCTAGATGTGGTGGATACTAAATGTTGTTACTAGACATCACAAACTTCTTGGGCAACAATTTGAGAATATTAATTGTGCAAAATTTATTTTTTATAGATTCATATTGTTTAAAAATGAATGTTGTACATCTATTCATATTGTCTAAACACAAATGTAATGGGCACTATTTAAACATGAATGTCATATGTTTATTCATATTATATAAACATAAATGTTATATGTCTATTTGTATTGTTTAGACATACATGTCATTTGTGCTGAAACAATACACAAAATTTATGTCTAGATAATACAAACCTATGAAAAAATAAATTTCATGCAACTACTATTATCAAATCATGGTCTATGAAGTTTGTGATGGAGTTTGCCACTTTGCATTTGTGGTTTTTGGCCAACATGTTTGGGTTGTGCATTGGGATTTGGCCACAATGGTGGCTTCCATTGTGACAAAAAAATATTTTTATTTTTGAATCTTTGGTGAAGAATGAGTGCACACATATTGCCATTTGCCTTATGTGTAATTTTTTTGGGCTAATTCCATGTCTTTAAGAGTTTAATGAAGTTTCCACATGCGTGTTTTGGTATGGGTTGCAAATGGGTTCATTCATGAACTAGACATTTTATTTCCAATTGATGCCATCATGGATGCCCTTTAGATTGTATATGCTCTAGCTAGATTGTGAAGTTTCATTTGGCATGCATCTTATAGTTCTTAAAATGGGTTTTGGTTATGGTAATACCCAAATTGTAAATGGGGTGGAGGTTTAAGTGCTTGAATTCCTAAATACAAGTGACTTTGAATGCCAATAGGGCATGTTCAAATTGACAATGAAGTCAAATGCAACACCATGCATGTCCCCCCTTTGAAATTAATCTTCTAATTGGGATGTGGCACCTTGTGACAACCTTTCACATTTTGGTTACCAATTTCCGTGAGTATGTGAAAGTTGTTGAATTGGCTATGGTGCAAGTTGTGGTAGTGTGCAAGATGAAAACAATTTCTCTACTTTGACTTTTATCAAATCCAAGCTTTGCAATAGATTCACCACCAATTTTCCCCTTCTTGTGCACATGTTTGCATAATGCTTCTATACTATACAAAATTCTTCTTATGAAAAATGCATTGAATAGTGGAGATGTGTTTACCACTATTATGATGGTTAAGGTCAATGTTTTAGCCTTTGAGTGGGTTAGTTGGTAAACTTAAAAAACCATAGAGGTTTTTTAAAAAGGTAGGTAATTTCTTTACATTTGTAGTTATGTGGCTACTAGGATTTGCATTGCCATTTTTGTATTAGTAGAGGCTTTTTGGTTTGCTTATGATCTATGGTGAATTCCAATGACTAAACGCCATGGAAGCCTTTTCGTTTCCATGATTATGGCTTGTTTTGCATGTTCCACACCTTCATTACAAAGAATCTTGTCCATTCCAACCCATGCATTTGCAATTTGTATCCAAATCATCCATTATTACAACTATAAATATGACTATCCTCCTCTGCAAACAATTTCTAGTTGCATAAATGAATACAAAGAGGTTTGTAATTGCATATGCAACTTATACTTGCACTAATGTCAATTCGGATGAAAATGAAAATGAAAATGAAAAATACATTTATATCATTCATTTTTAATGTCATTCCAAAATAGATGAAAATGTAGTTGTTTTTGTGAGTTGGAAGGTGGTTCATAGGCCATTGGACACCACTTGTCAAATTTTCAACTTGATTTGCAACTATAAATCTTAGTTGCAAATGCACATGTAATTAAATGTGGAAAAAAATAATTAGCCAATGAAATTGTTGGATTTAATGGTCTAATTGTTTTTCGTCACCTTTTTTCATTGAACTAATCATTAAATGTGTAGTAGGGTTTGGTGGGTTTGTGAAAAATTTAGAGGACCCATGACAATTAATGGTAAAAATAAGGTTAAGTAATGTATGTGGCTAAGGAATAAGTATTTTATTATGAATTAATATGTCATAATGTTTTTTAATTAGTTAAGTAATTAGGGAGGTTAGGTAATATGTAGTAGGTATTAAATAGTATCTAAGTAGGTTAATTAATAGTAGGTATTTATTGTGTTGAATGAAATAATTTTATGTTTCATTAATTAATTAGGTTGTGTAATTTATTTATTGAATAGGCTAAGTAGTAGGGGTAATTTATGACCCATTTATAAACATTATGTAATGAATAAATTATATATCATACATTTAAATTACATTTTTTTGGTACAATTATGATTTACTATAAGCAAATTTGTATGATATAATTTTTTAATCAAATAAAGGTTTGACATGTGAAAAAACATAGTTTATTTTTACATAAAGTTTTTATCATAATTTTAAATAAAAATTAAAATATTATATGTGTAAATGTACTAAAATTTAAAGTTCCATAAAAGGAAAAGAAGAAAACAAAAGTTTGTGTACATTATTGAAAAAACTTTAATTTAAACTTTAAACTTGTAATTTGGACAAAATTTCAATAAGATATCAAAGATCAAAAATGATGTTTTGTGTAATGTTTTAAATGAAATAGAGTAAATAAAAGGCACATTATTTATTTGTCACAACAAGTGGGGTGGCTTGGTGGCAAAAAAATTGATCTCCATCCTTGTGTTTAAGGATCAATTCCCACAAATGACATGGGTTGTGGTCAATGTTGGGATGTTGACTGAATATTCCTTACCTCCTTAACCAACTTGAGCTAAATGACTATTAAATGAACTTATGTTGGCATAATAGGTGGCCTACTTAGCAACCTAAACTAACTTCTTAAATTTAACCTATGTATTGACACATGTCAACATGGTACACATTGAATTTAATAAAATTAACAATAATATAAATATTTTAATATATAAATAAAAAATATTTAATTAAATTTAAATAATGTGATTACATTGTTGAGTCCTAAAATCAGTTGCAAAATGTTGATGATGTTATGTAAGCTGGTTTGGATGGATGAAAAGTTCATGTAAGTCACATCTTTATGTGACTACCATTGCAACTTGGTGCCACATATTGTTTTTAATGACTAGGATTTTATGCAACTTGTTAAAAGCGAATAGGCCCCATAACAAGTCACATGTGATAATCACAACTAAAAATTAATTGTTAATCTAATCATTTATTTGCAAATTCCTTGTAGTGTTTGCTCACAATTTTCATTTGCATTTTGTTTGGTTTACATTGTAAGCTAACATGTTTGAAGTTGTAGGTAAGTTGAATTGGAATGGTCAGCTTTAAAGGGTTCAACTCCCTCTTCAATTGTTTAGGTATACATCAAGTTGTGAACGTCCATTTTTTGTAATTGGTGTGCTTAATTTTGCAAGTCTTACACAAATTTGTATGAATGCTTTTAATTTTGTATGTTTTGTATTCTAAATGTTTGGGATATTGCAATGTGTATCAAATTGTCAACTAGAATTTTTTTAACTACTCGCCCCAACATTCATTAGATGTCATGCATAGGTGTTAGATTTAAATAAGAAGAATTTACACCTCACCTAATAATACACATGTGTAGTTGCACAATTGCCAAAAGTAATTACAAGTGCAATCCTATAATAGCCAAATACTTTCACCTATAAAACTAGAGTTGGAGCCACATACTTCAACCCACCAATTTAACTAGCAGCCAAATTTATTTTTTAAAATTGTGTTAGGGGGGGTCATTTAGGAACTCTTACAACCTTAGGCTATTAACTACTTAATTGCCACAAGCAATGCACAAGTGCCCACTAGGACTAATTCCCAAAAAAATTTAAATTTTTTAAAAATTTAAAAATCTGTGCCTTCTGCCCTGGACCTCGGGCAGAGCTCCAGGGCAGAAGCCATTGACAGCTGTTCCATACACACATAAAGAACTAGTAGAATTTTTTCAGTGTATTTGGAGGGTGCCTTAGTGTTAAGGACCTCGATTGGGGCGGTTCTGGGAATTTGGGTCCTGTGGGACCCTTGTTCCCAGCATGGTCCTGTTGGTAGGGCCCTAGGCATAGCAGGGCCACCTCGTGAGGGAGCCCTTTCAATACCCACCCACTTTGCAATAACCCACTTAATTAACCACCCTTGTATAAAGCAAGGTGCATTAGTAGCCTTGGGTGATAACCAGCACCTACACTGGGACCATGGTTAAAACTAAAGACCTCAAAAAGTTGCTTCTAACCATAGTAAATATATCCTTGTCCTGAGATTAAACTAGGGTCTGTGAGTCCCAAATGTAACATTATTCATGGGTTAGATATGGCCACTATAGGACCAATTTAACACTGCCTGTGTTAAAAATGACCCACTAAAAAGGCTATAAATAGCCACTATAAGGTCAATTTAACACTGTCTGGGTTAAAAATGGCCCACTAAAAAGGCTAAATATGGCCACTATAAGGCCAATTTAGCACTTCCTGGGTTAAAAATGGCCCACTAAAAAGGCCTCACACTTAAGACGGTGAACGTGTACCAAATGTAAGTTAGTACTGGTTCACCCTGGCCCCAGAGTCCAGTAACATTTTCCGCCCCCCGTAAGTGGACCACGAGTCCTGGACCGGGCCCCAGGAAGATGCGCCGCCTTCATATGCGCCTCCTCAGCCAGTGTCCGCCGATCCCGTTCCTCTTTCTCTCAAGTTTTGCGATCGCGGATTCCTCGCTCTCCGCACTCTGCGCCTGCCATCTCTCTCTCTCTCTCTCTCCTCTGTTTTCTCTTCATGTTCCTTCTTCTAGCTCTCAGCGCTCTAACGTACTAATTTTATTTGATTTTCCTCCCTGTGTGTGTCTCAGAGATGATCATAAAAGCTCATAACATCCCATAGTCGATGATCACACACTCGTAGATTTTCTAGCTCATCATGCCACCGGACCTCCTGCCCATCCTGCAGCTGCAAGAATGCTAACTAGTTAGTTCCATACTATTATTGTTGTTATTTTCTGTGAATCCATGAGAGTTGGGTTCCTTCTTGTTGAGCTCGACAACGGTGGTGGTCTACAGAGTCCAGACCTGATCAGTATATATAGTCATGACTGATGTCCATGTTGTAGCTGGACACTGCAAGCTGCTGCTGATGATGATATCTACGACCATGCAGCAGCAGCTCCTGCAGGACTCGAACTTCCGAGCTGGTTCAATCACTCAAGGTATCAACTTTGTACCAGACTTGTAAATGCCTACCTCATGCAGAATATCATTCCTAATGAGGAAATTCTACAAGCGGTTTTCACTGTGAATTTGCTCCAAGTTTTTATGATCCATCAGCTAGGGTTAATCTTTGGATCTGATTCCAAGACTTTCTTTTCTTTTCTTTTTTAATTCTATGACTGTATTCCTGCAGAGATCATCAATTGGCAGCAATGGCCACCTTGTGATATTCAGATGATCTTATCACAACTGCAGGTTCAATGCTTGTGCAGTAGCTGGCAACTGACCATCTCCAACTGCAAGCTTCTGCTGCATCTAAAGCTTGTGAAAATGTTGTCCACTGCTGCTACTGCTAAGGTCCTGGCATTTAGAAATGCTCATGTAGTGCTGATGCTTGCACTCAGCTGCTGGTGTGAATATCCAACTGCTGCAACAGCAGCTGCAAATTGCAACTTTGGTGCATTGGGAATGATCATGACCAGCAGCTTGTTTTGTTCTTTGCCGCTGCAGCAGCAAAGCATGAGCTGAGCACTTTGGGCGATATCCTTTCTGAGCTAATTTGCGGATTTAAGGTTTGATTTGCAACATTAATGTGATGTTTTTGTAACATTAGTGTGATGTTTTTGAGTTAGTATGGGTTATGAATTTAGTGATTCTTTTGTTTTTAAATCAACAATTATTGGTCGTTGCAGCAACAATAATGTCGATCAAATTCAAAAGTCATCTATTATGTTTGTACCCATCACGTCATCTTGCAGACCTACCCTTGCGACAAAGTGTGTGTAGATTATTGCAACACCTTGTCAATTTCGATATCACTCCTGAGCTAAATTGTAATTTTTTTTCATTGATTCTTTCAATAAAAATAATTCTTTTCAATATGCATTGTCAATTACATGAAAGATGTAATTTTGTTAGCATTTAATCAGCTACAAACCTCTGCACCTATTTGTGGCATTGTATTCTAAATATCTAGTGCCAAATTTTCACAATAAATTTTCAAAAAACTTTTTGGCAATAGGAAAGAAGGATTCTCAAAACACTTCTCATTATAATAATATTTATGGATGCATCAATATGAATTTAGATGGATGTTGAACATGCTTCAAGATGTTGTGTGTTGAACCAACACCCACCAACACACCATGAAGGATGAATGGTAAGTGGTCACAAAACAATTTTCTATTGGCTTCCGGTTCCTTAGCTAACCATGGTGGTTAGCTCAGTTGCTTTTTTTTTTACCTACCTACTACCAACCCACAAGCAGGTTGTTAGTAGGTAGGTGATAAAAACAGCCCTTACCTATGTATAAACCATCTACTTACCGACTAATTACCTATTTTCATACCTACATCTACCTATATATGATACCTATTTCCTACAGAATTGGTTACCAAGGTAAAACCAAATGTTAACTCAGTTCAGGTTCATCCACAACTGATTATAACAGGCATCCAATGGACGGTGTGCTGGTGGGTGCTGGTTCACTAGCTGTGAACCCATTGTACCTTACCTTAGGGCACATTGGCAAGCACATTCCTCAACTATATAGCTAACACAAATTTGCACATTATCTTTTCCTTCACAAGAAATAGCTCCTCATTACATTGTTTAGTGGGTATGAAGGTATCATTGCCATACCTGCCTATCGAGTTAGGCACTTTGCAGCCTTTGTGTTTATTAAATAATGGAAAAGTCTACTCCACAATTGAATATGGAACTTCAGTGAAATTCAACATTTAGGTTTTTACTTTTTGTTGAATCAGGCTAATCAATTGAGGACATGAGGAATTGGCACAGGACTTGGGACTTTTGGGGTGCATGTATTCTTGAACTACAGCATTACTTAGAGGGTGTGTGGGAAAACCACAGGTAGCTGTTCTGAAGGATTTTCCCGTATCTTAAATGGCAGAATCAGCACTGATGGGAAATTCTGTCATTTCCAACCAGCCTCTCTCAAATGACTCACTAGGAGCCAGAATGCACCTCAAGGTGCATTAGAAGATGCAGATACAAGTGGAATAAATACACGAAAAAAGAGTAGAAACATATTCGATAGATTTAAAAGCAAAAGGAAAATGAAGAGGGACCACAAACCCCACAAAACCGTTACAAACCCTAAGAGTTTGTGTGAAAGACACTATCATCTCAGCACACAGAGAATCCAATCACAACCCATTATTGGTTTGTAACCTCCTCACACGTGTACACACATCCAAAGCTATCTATGCTTTTTGGAGACATGGTCTTTTCACCCTTGCTTCAAGGTAGTAACTCTCATAGCTTCATAGCATTGAAAGTTGCCTCCTCTCATATCTGACAGACTCAATCTGAGACATGGAGTACACAGCGCAGGCACTTGCCACTGTGGAGAAGGTCAAATGCATCATTGATTTCTGAAAGCTTGAGATTATGGGTAATGTACTCATCCACTTTAATTTCCTGCATATGAAAATGCACACAAACATTTGTCAAAAACCACATTGAAAAACCTTAATATTTACAGAAGACATCGGATGGGTGGTTATCACACTGATATGCTCTTCGGTTATCAAGGACTTGTCAAGAAGTTTAACAGCCTATTTCTATGAGTAAATAAATAGCCCACTGCATTTTGCTGTTGTGATGGAGGACAAACCTTTTTCAGGTATTTCTCAACAAGCTCGGGTACACCAGAGCGGCTCTTGAATCCTCCAAATGCAGTACCTTTCCATACTCGCCCTGTCACAAGCTGGAATGGTCGTGTGGATATCTCCTGCCCAGAAGCTGCCACCCCGATGATGACTGATGTGCCCCATCCCTGTTACAGTCAAAGATCCCAAATTAGACTGGAAATTCTTTCATGCTGTCAAATGTGATCTGCATTACAAACAAGAAAGAGAGCACATTCCACCAGCTAATGATCACAAAGTCATGAATCCATACTGGAAAGGCCAACAAACAGTTTGTATGGTTTACTGAAAAAGACAAAATAGTAAGTTACAATACCTTGTGGCAGCACTCAAGGGCTGAGCGCATTACACTCACATTTCCAATGCACTCAAAGCTATAATCCACACCCCCATCTGTTGCCTCCACTATCACCTATGATCACATGCACGTTCCTTCAGAAAGAATACAAGGGAATGAGGAAAAAGAGAAAAATTTCATTAGCAAAAACCAACAAGGGTAGAAAGCTATTCGGATAACCCACCTCCTGAATAGGCTTTTTGTGATCTTTGGGATTTATAAACTCTGTCACACCAAAGTCTTTAGCTGCCATGCCACACAACAAGTGCTGAATCAGAAGTGTGGATGAGAAAACTACTATTACACAAGGCTAAATTGAGATCACAGACTTGAAGCTTTGGGTTTAAATTACTAGCTCGGATCTATACCTTGATTGAACTTGGTAGGATCAATGTCTACACCAATGATGCGAGATGCACCTGCAGCCTTTGCACCCTCTGCAACCTGGCACAATTGCAATAATACATGATGATCATATATCTCTCTGGAGAGAATCAGAACAAGATGACAGTCAAGAAAAACAAAGACACAAGGTATGTAGGTAAGTAAATGAAGTATGAAATGTGATATATCACACAACCTTGGCCTTTGAGGAGAAACAGTTGCAAAGGTGGAGATACCCAGGCTGCACAATTGTATTCTTAGTAGCTGATCTCTAGTCACATTGTACAAGTGATTAGTTATAGAGGACCCCTACCGCAAGGCCAACTGTTCCTAGGCCAAAAATAGCAACATTTGATCCTTTCTCCACCTTTGCTGTGTTCCAAACCGCACCCAATCCTGTCCAACATTGAAGATTGCAGAATACAGTAAGCTCAGACACAGGTTGCATTCAATTAGTACCCTCTCTCATATAGTCACTCTTGATACACACCCTTAACCCTAAAACCCTAATAAAAACCTGAAGAAATCACCCTGCAATAGAACTGGCATGCTACAACTGACTAGATGTACATACCCATTCTCCAAAAATGCTTAGCATGCAGTTACACAATGACCAAATCATATTTGACAATAGAGAAGTCACAGATTTTCAACCTGACGAAGCATAAACAGCCTTCACACAAGTAGTGACAATCCACTGCACAATTTTCTTCCCAGGAGAAAAACAGAGACAATAAAGGGCTACTATACAAAGAGAAAAAAAAGGTGAATACCTGTGGGGATTCCACAACCAAGCAAACAGATCTTGTCCAGAGGAGCTTCAGGATTAACTTTTGCAACAGAAACAGCATGCACAACTGTGTACTCGCTGAAAGTCGATGTCCCCATGAAGTGATATATTGTCTTGCCATTTGCAGAAAACCGTGATTTGCGGTCGTTGAACATCACACCCACACCTGTGGCTGATCGGATTTTGCCACAAAGGTTGGTCTTTCCTGATTTACAAAATTTGCACTCCTTGCACTCTGCCTGGTAGCAAGGAATTACATGATCTCCTGCCTGTACCTCTGTGACTCCTTCGCCAACACTCTCCACTATCCTGCACTTGTTTTGGTCAGCACTTATTCAGATGAGGACATTGTATGCAGTCAGTGTATGATCACCCAGAAACAGAGAAAACACTGGTTTCATCTGTACAATCACCTTAGGTACACAATGCAATCTCTTAAGGTAAAAATATTGTATTCTTAAACATCATCTCATTAGACTGCAGCAAAGGGAGTTGAAATCCAACTCATGCAAAGCTTTGTGGACAGTTAAGAGGAAGCTTACCCTGCTGCCTCGTGCCCCAAAATGCAGGGAAACAATCCTTCTGGATCCTGCACCACCAGATTAGACTTTAATCTAAGATGTTGAATTTCTATAGAAGTGAAAACAAGTTATTTTCAGCAGAAAAAAATTTCCTTGAGACAATCAACAAAACTTCTTATGAACTGAAGTTATAAGAGTTCCTGTATATACCAATTTCCCAAAGACCCCACTCCATTTTTTTAGTCTCAGTAGTCTAATTTTGCTTCCTCAGTTCAGTAGGAGGACAATGCTTTGGTTTTGGAGAGAGAAATGCCTTTCCTGCTTGAAATTATCTACCTAAGAGATTAAGCTTTTTTAAGTGCTAGACAAGAGCAGCCTAGCTGCAACAAAAAGATGGGTTGGGAGCTGGCTAACCTTTCCATCAAGTGTGTAGGAATCTGTGTGGCAGAGAGCAGTGTGTGTAATCTTGATTCGCACTTCACCAGCCTGAGGTGGATCCACTTGAACATCCTGAACAATAAGAGGCTTCTGGGCCTCCCATGCAACGGCAGCTGCAAATCATGAATGCAATTGACACAATGTTATCAGGAATCAATCTCTGATTGACAATGTGGCTATAATATGGATATCTCACATTGTAAGGCTATAACAAGGGTCTTTACAGAGCGCAATTGCAATACAAAACTTTGACAATCCCATTTCTTATTTGTGTTTGCTGAATTGAAATATCATGGAATATTGGTAATTATACCCTTCCAACTTATTGCCATGAAACCTAAAAAGATTATATCATCAACTGATTCTGGATGCAGGTTTTCATGGATACCTACCTAGTAGAGGAAAATGTTAGAATGCATGAGAAAGGAAAAAACTGAAAAGGAAAAGTGGCAAGGTTTATGTACCTTTGCATGTTATGACTTTCCCGATTGTAGACATTTTCCCCAATCTGAATGGTAAAGGCTCTGTACAAATAAGAAATAGGTAGTCGATGGTGAAAAGTTCAGCAGACTTGCATAACCACTTCAGCCCTAAATTGAAATAGAACCAGCAGAGAGAAGCTCTACATGATGAGCTATATGCCAGACAGAGATTGAGAGATCGCTGGGTGATCATCAATCCAACAAAACTAAGTTTTTTATAAATCCCCACTTGAAATTCTGCAGATACAAGAAAAGCAATATATATAGACCTTTTTCAATTGATTGATGACTTCCTATTGCCAACCCAATTCCAAGGAGAAAAAATGACCAGAAGGGAAAAAAATTCCTGTTTCAGTGGACATCACTGAGCTCTAAACTGTCAGGTTCCCAATCCAGAAAAAACTTCAATCCTCCAAAAAAATCACAGAAACTTCACATCAAGTGGACTCACAGCTTGAAGAGAAAAAAAGAGAAAAGAAAAGAAAAGGAAAGAAAAGGAAGAAAAAAACACCCACCCACCCACCCCCACACACACAAAGACTTCGATCAAATAGTGTGAAGAAGCTCAGACTGAAACTTATGGACCAAACAGAGAAGGAAAGCATCCGATACCGAAGTCAATCTAAAAAATCTCTGCAGATGTGATGAGATACTACTGGCCCTGAAAAAAACACAAGAGCAGAGCAGAGGAGGGAAACAAGACAGACCAAAAGTCTGCACCTAAAACAGCAGAACAGTAAATGCAACAGCACCAAAGACCAAAATGATGTGAAGAAGTTAGTAGAGTATGCACACAATTATGAGCACTGGGTGGAAGACAGATCTGAAAAAGAATGCTTACCTTGGCAGCGCCGGAGGATTTCGTTGCGCTTGCTCGAGACAAATGCTAGGCAGCCATGTCCATCCCCACCCTCCCCTTCTTAGCCTCAAGAGCCTTTGCAATGCCACTCTTTTCAAAAGAGTTGAAAAAGGGTGGCAGGAATACGGATTCTGGTCGTATACGGATTTGAGTACATGGTATAGGTAGTTTACTTAGTAGCTACAGTTAGTTTCAAAAAAATAAAAATAAAAAAAACTAAAATCATTTCTTTTGCAAAAAAATTATTATTTATTTATTTATTTAATAATTAAATTATAATAACATCCTCCTCTCATCTTCCATGTACAACACTTTTATTTTAATTTGTAATTTTTTTCAAATGTGATAGGTGCCACTTCCATTCGTCTTTCCATCACAAGCAAGATTAGGGTATTACATATAGTAAAGGATGTCGGGATGTGAAGCATCATTTCATCCATCTGTCCTGTCATCCATCTGGTCATCCATGCGAATCAACACCCTGGAAGCTCCAAGGTTGCCGGCTGCACACCATCCCTCTACTGAGTCTGACACTGCAGCTTTCTGCCCACCAAGAATGGGAAGGAAATCTATCTATCATGCAATGCTCTCCCAGCTAGCTACTTCCCAAATGCCCAACTTGGTCGGTGAAATGGCCTCCAAGTTATGGCCAGTGAAATTTTTTATTTATAAAATAAACCAGGAATGGCCCTCCATCC
>Ga0116227_10001825_pt1 | contig 48268 bp, 50 predicted proteins | sample S1TSphgellanicum_FD_89693 | JGI IMG/M metagenome (GOLD analysis project Ga0116227, IMG submission 89693) | Host-associated microbial communities from peat moss isolated from Minnesota, USA - S1T2_Fb - Sphagnum magellanicum MG | ecosystem: Host-associated > Plants > Peat moss > Unclassified... | reverse complement strand
AATAATTTTTGTTTTGTTTGTTTGGATGTTGGTTTTTTTTTTGTTTGTGGTTGTTGTGTGTGTTATTGTTTTTTTTTTTTTTTTTTTTTTTTTTTTGGGGGGGAATTTTTCTTTGTAGCCAAAGTGGCGGTTCTCCCTAATGAAGATTTAGCCAAGCCTTGGCAGGCTATAAACCAAATATGAAACACAAAATCTTTAAAAGTGTCGTTTGAAAGTATAGAAATCTGGCGATTACTACTAATTTTTTTTCACTCACTTCTGGCGATTGAAAATTCTCTCCTCCCTGAGAATTTGGGAAATTTTTTAATTTTTAATTTCGTTTTTTTTTGAAATTTCGCCAATTTGAAAAAAAAAGAAAAAAAGGCTGGGTCCCCAATGATGGGTTGGTTATTGTCCAAAACCGAAGAAACACATACTTTTAGCTATTTTGAAAATGTTTTTAGCCAGAAAAAAAAACGCTGGTCAGGGTAGGCTGAATTTTTTAAAAATAAACAAAAAAAAAAAAAGATAAATAGGTAGAGCTATCTATGGGGACCGTGCTGGCTGGGTGGTAAAGCTAAAGTGTAGGTGTGACACGTGGTTAGATCTGGTAGTCCTGGATAAGCCCGGGGTTAGAGGTCGGGTTACCGGGAAATTAGTAGGGTGGGTTTAGCGGCTGCTGTAGACTTAGTTTAGCCTAATCCCTGTGTTTAGCTAAACGGGCGCCTTTCTTCTTAACCCACTCCACAGCTTCCGCCACCGCCATCGCCAGAAGCAGCGACAGTTCTGTAGTTGTCGCTTGTGTGTGTTGCGGTGCTGGTGTTTTATCAACTCCTCTTCTCTCTGCCTGCGATTCTCCATCTCTCTCTGTCTCATTGACCATCGTGTTGTGCATCTTCTCCTCTTTCTTTCGATCCGTTTTTTCACTTATTTGGTTCTGGATCGCTCCGCTAACCTTGTTTGATCCAAAAATATACAGCGCCTCCAAAGGAAAGGCCGCTTCCGCCGGCTGCTGCTTCCGGGGGCCCCGTTCTTCTTTCTTCTTCTCCCGCTTCTTCTTTTTCCGAGAGATACATGCGTACGCATCTGCTGGTGCCGATAGGATGGAAGAAGGCGATGTAAGTGTTTGTGTGATGATGTCTTGTGTTCTTGTTGTTGTCTGTCGGTGAAGCAGCAGCCGTGGAGAAGGGACGAGGGGGAGTGTTTTGATCGAGTATTGCCAAAGAACTGCCCCTTCTTCTAACTAGCTCCCCCGCTGTCCGCCGGAAAGTTAGCGCGGTCTTCTTGTGGTGGAGGATGCAACAATTATGGGGGATGTTAGCTTGGCATTGAGAAAATTAGGAAGGGAGAATCGGAGTTAGCAACGATCGGAGGCATTATCGACTGTTGTGGACGATAATACGATGGCTGTTTGTAAGGGAAATTCTGATTCTTATGAGAAGCAGAGGTGGTAGCGTTGCTATTTTTCTTTTAGATCTTTGGAAAATCTGTACAGAGTTGAGTTGCTGGTTGAAGAGGGGGAGGCGGCGGGGGGAAGAGCGGGGGAAGAGGATCTCTCGTGAACGAGGATCGCTCTTCTCTTGCATTCATTTGGAGGAGACGATGACTGAGGAGAACCTTGAGGAGACAGACGCGTGGGATTGGCGCGACAGCTGCGACAACATCATCGACGATGATGATTTTCCGCTAGGTCGGTTCTACACGCTGCATCGTAGCACTTGGCGCTCTAATTCAAGAAAGTTGTGCTAGTATCTCTCTGTCTCTGTCTCTCTGTGTTTGTTGATAGAAGACTCTTTATCCATGCTGTCGATAACAGCAAGAATGAATCACAGACATGTAGGACAGTTTGATGAGGATCAGGGATTCACAATTGATGGATGCAGCTTGCCGTTGTTGAAGAAGCTCTTTCTCTTCTTCCTATTCTTCCGGACAGATAGATTCAAGTGTTATCGGATCCATCTCGTCGTACGTTCGTTCTTGAGCATAATAGGCTTCATGAGAGTGATTTTCAAGATTTCCGACTCTTTTCAATGCTGCTGCTGTTAGTAACAGACAAGCAATCTATCTATCTCTCTGTCTGAAGAGCTTCGTCTGGGATGGTGGATGTCGCGGACATCGCGTTGCAGGATTCTCGCAGGCCTTGTGGGACGAATTGACGCAAAATGATTTGGACTCCGGGAGGCTTTTGTTTGCAACTCCGATGGCGGCTGACGGCTGCTGCCTGCTGTCATCGGATCCAGTCATGGACGTTCTCGGTAGTCAAGGTAAGAGCCTCGGGATGTGTCTGTCCTTCTGCGGTTTCTCTCCCAATACCTCTGTCTGTGTCTCTGTCTGCCTGCCGCTTGAATCGCGTGGTTTCCAACAGACTAATAGGAACCAGTTTTTTTTCTCTCATGATTTTTGTTTCACAGAGAGCTCAGTAGTAGTGCAAGGAACTTCCGATGTCGACGATTCTGAAGGAGGAGGGAGCCCTCGTCCGAAGAGGAGGCGCTTGTTCAAAGGCACCACAGGGCAATCGCCCAGTAACAACGGCAGCGATGATGTGCCGTTGTTCCAGCAGGAGATGCTTGCACCATTGCAGCGCGGTATGGATTGTCTAGTCACAGAGGCAGGAGCAGCAGAGGAGCATGAAAATTCAATCTCAATGCCATCATCATCAATCTGGTACAAAGGTGATAACATCTGGCACCTGCCTGCCTGCTTTGCACATAAGAGGACCCTTTTTGGTATGGCCTGGAAGGTCTGTACTGTCTGTGATGGTGCAACTGCTGAAGGTTATGATGGGCTTCTTGAAAACTAACATGTGTATGGGTCCTTGGGGTTTGTTATTTCCAGATGAGAATCATAGTTCTCCAGCAGACATTGTTGAACCGATGGCTGAAAGTTGGATGGTCACATGTTTTGAAGACAATGATGGTAACAACAGTTCTGCTAGCCACATGTAAGGAAGGAGCCTAAAGATCAAATCACATTCTTATCAGTTATATAATCCCAGGGATCCACTTTCTTTGTCATTGACTGCAATGTCTGCAATGCAATTATATACTATCTCAATTTTGCTAAGCAGTTTTTTTGACCCCCTTCTCCTGTGGATCTGTTTTTCCAGGGAGACAACAGCAGTGCTGGTTACAGAAACTCCTGGTAAGATAAAATCCTTCAAAGCACAATGCCCCTTCCTTCATTTTTCCCCCCCCCCCCACCCCTTTTTTTTACATTGGTTTGTGATGACTAATTTCAAATTTTTTGATGGGAGATAATTGATTAGAATCTCTGGTGGGATTGTTTGCAGAAATATGGACTCCCAAAGTACAACCAAGTGAAGACCCGGGAGTATTGCGGGGTCCTCCCACACCTCTTTCAAGCCGACCTTCAACACCCGGTAAAGTCATACTAGTGCCCAACAGAGAATCCTAACATCAGCTGTAGTGGGGTTTCTGTTTTTTTGGTCCCATGATTTGCCAAACTCATTACAATTATCTCTGGTGCACCTTATCAATGCACTAATTTGGCTCCCTCCTTTATCTTCACTGTTTCAGGTAACAGAATAAGTGCAGTGAGGAAACTGAATATGAGTGTTCCTGTGGCATATCCTTTCACTCTGGTAAAGCCCTTGGGAACTGAGGGAGATGTGACGTTGACAGACATCAACCAGCTCATAGCCACCCCTCCGAAAGTATTACATCAGGGCCGAGTGAGTGGTGATGTTAAGCCCAGCAGCAAAGTGGAATCTGGAGTGGGACTTTCAGGGAAATCAGTGGTTGCTCGCACTAGGATCTGCACTGAGGGGAATGGAACCATCACAATTTTGAGAACCAAAGGTTGAAGAAGAAGTCTTCTTCACAGTACTGAGAGAGTTTGCTCTAGGTGTGGATAACACCTTTTTCACCTTCGAAAATTTTTAGCCGGAGCTGATAAAAAAAATCTCAGCTCTCTTGTGGCTTCATAGATTGATGGGGTTTTGCTTCTGAATTGCAAAACCATCCTTGTCTACTACCCCAGTAGACAGGTGAGTGTACTTATAGAAGCGGTAATTTTAGTGTGATAGTATGTGTGACGAGGATGACAATGGTTGAGCAATTGAGAAGCAAACGACAGGATTGGTATTTGCAAGGCTTTGGACAAAGCCTTTTTTGTATATGCTGTCCAAAGGGAGAATGCGCCTTCTCATGAAGGAAGACATGGTGGTTGTTCAGAGGAGAGGGGCGCCGGGGGGTTACATTTCTTGTGCAGAAAGGTGCTCATATTATCTGTTCATTGTTCAAATTCTCATGAAAAGAATCAATCAATAAAAGTGAAGAGCCTTTGTTCACTCAGTGATTCTTAAGCTTCAGGAGAAGTTGGTGCAGTGGCAGCGCTGGTGATGGTGGTGATAATGGTAGAGAAAGAAGAATGTGATGAAGTATATAGTTAGTGATAGTATAAAAAACTTGCAATTACTTCCACGCTCATAGACATCAGCAAAGCATGGCAACATGCTTTGTGTCTTGTGTCTGCATCTGTGACCGACTCTCACTGAAAGGTTTTTTCTTGAACCAGTTTTTGGGTGTGTTCAGAAACTGTAGACACAGAGCTAGCTAACTCTCAACTGCTGTTTTACTTTATCTAGTTGTTGTTCCCATCACTTTTGCCATGTCTTTCTTTCTTTACTGGTCAATGCTATAACAAAGTTTCCTCATTACAAAATTTGGGTACTTAATCACAAAATCTGTGATCGCAAAGACGTCCTTAGTGACCAGCAGGTCTAATAGTCCATACTTTGGTGACTGACTCTGCTTCCTCCCCCACCCCACTTAATCACAAAATTATGTGATCACAACAGCCTAATGGAAAGATATCCTTACAACACCAGCACAGGTCCAGCATAGTCCATGCTTACTTTGCTGACTGACACCCCCCCCACTTAAAATCACAAAATATGTGATCACAACAGCCTAATGAAAAGTTGTCCTGACGCAGCTGCCTGCTTCCTCCCCTCACTCTCACACACTTGTATGAGTGTAAAGGAAGAGCGTGCGAGCGAGCGAGGCTCTGCCCAGCCCTGTTGTGCCATGTGTTGCAGAAAGGCTGTCTGGGAGGTGTGCAGAGAAGGCTCATGTGGGTGTCGGCCAATTTCTGCTGCGCATGGCGTGTGTAGGTGTGTGAGTGTGTGTGTGTGTGTGTGTAAACAAGTACTTTCCCCATTTTCTCCGCTAAACTTTAGTTTTCAAAGGACGGTCAAGGCGGGAACTAACCTAGTGGTCTGCCTTTTTGTCTCCAGTGTGTGCACTCAATGTTTGCCTTTCCAGGTACGCAACCCTATTCCCAATCACTTCCCCCCTCTCTCCCCCTATAATTTTACCCTAGTAACAATCCCTGACATGTTTACCTACAAACAAAGGAGTACCTAAAGGCTAGTACTATGGAGTGTTCACTATTCCCCCAATAGAATGTATATATATATATGTATATATATATATGCACATATTTATTTTTCAATGTATATTTATATATTTAAAATACCAGGTGACCCAGTGTTTGTTTGTTTGTATTTTGGGAGGGGGGAGGGGGCTGGAACCAATCTGTTTTGAAGTAGCCCAATTGGCGAATGTCTATAACAATATGGGACTGAAAAATGGCTATTGTCAATAACAGGATGGAGAAAAGAATATCAGTGCTTATCCATAACAATACTTTTGACATACTTCAACCAATTTTTGATGATTTTTCTCATGATAAAAATCTTGAAAAGATGGTGATCAAAGGAAAAACAAACAAACCACAAAATCAGTGATACTTTTTAAGAATTTATTTTTTTAAATTCTGAAATAGGTTCAGGAGATTGTGAAGTCTTATTAGCACAAAAAAATAAAATAAAATAAAAATCAAAGTAGCTTTCTAAATGAGGAAAGAAATTGTTGGTTTAGTTATATGCCTGGGAGCTAGATTAGCAGAGTTCTGTTAAAGGTGCATTCACACCTGGTGTTAAGGACTCTAGTATTTAAGTCCCCTAATACCAAGCTAGTCATTTAGGACCTAAACCTATTTACCACAAAGATTTTTATGTTAAGTTAACATTCACTTATTACTAAAAAATCACCCATTTAACATTGGGTGCCACCTAAGATGCCACCTAGATTTTCACTTAACACTGACTTAATATTACGTGTGAATGCACCTTAAGGGATTTAGAGCCAATTTAACATTGGGCCCACTACCCAGTACCATAATTAAAACAACATCCTTAAATGCTGGATGAGAGTTTAAGGAGGAGCACTTTCAATGAATCTACAACAGTCAAGGCCTTCTTCTACTCCACAATGTGAGGTGATTTTCGCCACTTTGCAACAGGAAAAAAAAAGCCCATACAAAGATTTTTTGTGCAAAAAAAAGTGCCAAAGTCACCAGAGTTTGAGGAATTTTTTTTCTGAAATTGTCATATTTAGACAATAGGTTCCAAAATATAAATATAGCATGATTCTTAAATTGTTCTACTTTCCTCTCTGACCTGTAACCAAATTTGGCTAATTCTTCTTGTGGATGATCCCCAGTGCAGCCACTGGCTGGATCCAAAAAAATGAAAAAAAAAGCCCTGCTTTACTCCACATGTGTATGTGTTGTGTGTGTGTATATATATATATATATGTCAATGCAGTGAGTGATTTGTTTGTTTGTTTTCCTATATAATATTATATTTGGAATAGACTCCAATTTTGAGTTCTGTTATGGTTGTTCTGGATTGTTGTTTGGGAAAAGGGGCCTTGTAATGGCATCAAGTCAAATTTCAGTTGTAGAAGCCAGATGGTAACCTACCTAGTAGCTTCCTGCCATTGTACAAGAGTAGGGGTGTAGTGGGTGTTGGATAAGTAGTAGGCTGCTAGGTAGTTTGTTATGTAGCAGTGTAGTTTTTGTGAGTCAGCCTACCGGCCTCAGGCACAGATCTCAAATCACGGAAGGGCATGTACTCAGGCCCTTCTCCTATACTAAAATCTCTTTGAGTTGCCAGCAAAAAGCATGATGGGGTTTGCCTTGAAAATGCACACAGTTGCAGTAAAGCTCAGCTAGTAGCTAGCTGATGGGGTCTACTCTGACCCTGTTCAATTGGCACAGACTAGTAGACCTCCAATTCAAGTCTTGCTAGGGTGGGTAAAGTCTTTAAGGGGAAAAGAAAAGAAAAAGGACAGCAGCAGCTCCTTCATGCAATCAAAAACTTTGGCCGCTCTAATCATCATGTGCCCCAAAAAATCCTTTTGTCTCTTCTGTGGAAAAAGCATGGCAGCAAATTTCCATTTGTTGGTTAGTAAAACATTTTATTTTTCATTTCCTGAGGAGCTTGTGAATATGAGCAATTTGTGTTGGAAAAATGAAGCTTTGCTTGTCCATTGATTGAATCCCATGAAAGAAAAAAAGGTGAACTATTAGCCTTGGCAGCTTCTACACATGTTTGTAGAATAATTAATGAATCAATTGAAATTTTTTATTTCAACAAAGACAATATTCTTGAAGATTCAATACTTTCCTTCACTATTTTTTGAATTTGAATTTGAATTTGAAAATTTCAATATTTCTGAAAAATCAAATAAAAATTCCCAATCTCTCCTTTTTTGTCTTGGCAAATCTGGGAACAAGAATCTAATCAGTTGATAACACTGCTCAAGATCTGACAGGCTCTTCTTCATGAGCTCTTGTATCTGAAAAACTCTCTCTCTCTCTCTCTCTCTCTCTAATCAGAAATCCAGGGTTAAAATAATGTACTCAAAAAATGCCATTAAGGAGACTACCTAAATGAGCCTCTGTTGTAAGCTCCTTTTCTTTATTATCCATGCTTCCCCCTTTGGTCCTTAAATGCCCAACAAGCTCATTCTTGTTGGTCAGTGTTTGTTTTGGTAGGACTGAACAGGGTTGCTGGGTTGGCAATGTAATGGTGAAAGTTGAGCATCTGACCAATATTATTATTTCCAACAAATTTTTATTAATTAATTATTTATTTATTTATTTATTCACTATGTGTTGTTGAAACTAAACTTTAGATTTGTATACCCTCTAGTGGGAGACTCAAGGTGAAGGCCATAGTGAAGCTTGCTTGCACTGAGATGGATGGATGGTGGGTGGATAGAATACACACTTTTTCATTGGGTTTCAATTCCCTAACCAACTAACCATAACTAACCCATGGGTTAGTTTGTTTCTTTTATGGTTTTTTCTATCTACCTACTAACAATTCACTAGCCCTTACCTGCTATTGTAATTAGCATCTACATGCATCTACTACTTACTTACTTAGTATACCTCCTTTGGGTGGCAACATTGATGAATATGCATTTTCCAAGGCTCTATGGGGGAGGAGTCAAAGTTCCCAAGTCTTTGAAATTAAAGGTATCTTGTTTTCTCCCAAAAAATGAAAAAAAAATGAAAGTTGAAAAATCTTTGGTAAATGTTCAACTTTGGTGGGGCATTGACTTGGTACTTAAGGTTAATAGATTTGATGGTTGTTGTGTAATTAATTTCACATGGGGGCTTTTTTTTTCCCGAGTTCTACAAATTTCTGTTATAGAGAACCCTTACCAACGGGGGAGATGACTTGCTGAAGAAGATTTTCTGGACTGATACCATGTTCACACAATCCTAGCCTCTCCGTAAATACGCTCTGAAACCTCCAAACTTAACCCTGGTTAAGTATGTTACCCAGCACCCCGTAGTGCACCAATCATCCATCATAAACTTGTTATGAGTTATTATGACTCAATTGTGGCTGAATCACAACTGAGTTACCAAGGTCCCTCCTCCGTAAACTATCTAGTAATGCCCCCTTTTCCGTGGTGAGTAACTACTAACTAGCTATAATAGTGGGTAAATATGATAGGTAAGTGGGTAGGGAATGTAAGTGGTTACTATGTAGGTAGGTAAAGAAGATAACACACTCGGTCGCTACTAGGTAGGTAGATGCATGTAGATTATGGTTAGTACATTGTTAACCACCCAACGAAGGTATTGGGATGACAATACAATGAAAAATATTCCCTGTCCACACATCATCCATCCTGCATGGTGCATTGGTAGGTGCATTGGGAGGTTGTCTGCCTGTACTAATTAGGTACCTAGTGGTCCAATAGCATGTTATAATAGGTGATGGTTTCTAGTGAACAAGGGTAGATTATATGGGCCGAATCTTTGTTGCATATTATGTGATGTGTAATTTGTCTATAAGTAGAGATTCCACTGTTCACCCTAACCTTTTTAGGGTCAATTGGTCTTTCAAATGCATATGACCAGCACATAGTTCCTAATGATTTGACGAAATCTCTCTCAAGTGCCAATTACATCAGATAATTGTCATTAGTCAGACCCAGCTCCCAGCCATGGGCCACTGAGCTGGGTATGGCAATTCAGATTCATGACCTCAATGCTTTCTTTGCTGGTTATATATAGCCAAAATGGTATATTAGAAATTTAAAGTGCTAAAATCATGTGCTTTTTTGAGATTTTCAACAGCCAGCATTCGACCAAAATTTAAGAAAAATTGCCAGGTTTCTATACATGGTTCAAGTATATAACCAAAAACATAAAGGGATATTTTTCATTTTTTTTTCATATTTAGCTTGTAACCAAATTTGGCCAAATCTTCCTGTGGATGATCACCACTTTGGCTAAATCTTCTTCTTGTGGATGATCACCACCTCAGCTAAATCTTCTTGTGGATGATCACCACTTTGGCTAAATCTTCTTGTGGGTGATCACCACTTTAGCTAAATCTTCTTGTGGACGATCACCACTTTGGCTATAACACACAATTGCCCCCACAAAAACACAGGAACTTCAACTTGGAATCACCAAGTGTTTGAATTTCCTCATATGAACAATTATATGGTCCATGTATGTCCATTATATGGTACAATTCCCTCATGTAAGTCTCCATTATGTGGTACAATTTGGACACTCCGTAGAATGGGGACTTATTGTGTTAGCACAGACAGAGATTGCATAAGGCAACAAAGACTACCTACCTACCACAAAGTGGGGTACTGAGTACTACTACTAATAAGTGTTCACATAAGTTTTGGAATTTCAACCTATTATTATTGTTTTTAATTAATTAATTAATTATTTATTTTTCACTTGAGTTGAGATAGGTAGGTAGGTGAGTAGTAGGTAAGTATCCCATCCATCATTGAGTCTTCTTCATAGGTGCCTTACATGTAACAAGAAATTTATATTTTTTGGGAGGGGGGTTGGATATTGTGCTTGGGAAACCTCAATTAATATGAAGAACAAAACTGGGTAGCAATCCCAAGAGAATCAATACTCAGAAGACCCTTGGGGAAGGAAGGAAGGTGGGGGAAAGAGGGAGGGAGAAAGGAAGGAAGGAAGCCTGAAGGCAATCTTTTTTGACTTCCCCAATTGCCCAGAGACTTTTTTTATAACTTACTTATATGCCCCATTTTTTCCAAGAGACTTTTTTGTTTTTTTTTTGGGTCTTTCTTTAAAAGAAAGTCAAATACTTTCCATCAAATAAATGTCCTCTGCTTCCAAATGTAATGAATAAATCCTTTGTTTTTTCCCCTCCAAGTAGACCTCAACTGAAAAATAATTAATTAATTAATTTAAAAATCTGCAATTTTGTTTTGGGGTGAGAGAAAAGAGGGGTTTTCTTCTTCTGAAGGTTTTCTGTGAATACCTACCTGACTGACTCCAAAAATTCAACATCACTATTTGCTGTAGGGTTTTGTCACATGTGTTTGCATATCCGGAACAACAACAACTTCTTCTTCCTCTTCTTCTTCCTCCTCTGGTCTGTCTGTCACATATCAGGAACATTTCAGTCATCACAAAATTACATCTGAGCCAATTGAAAGGATGTGCAGGAACTGAACTGATGATCAAAAGAATGCAGGTCGAGCAGAGGCTGTTGTTTGTTGCTGATTGTCTGTCGCTTACTAGTGGGCCACAAGTTGGTTTTCTGACTGCCAACCAACAGAAGAAAAAGTCCTGTAAAATGTTAGGTTTGATTAGGGTTTAGGGTTTGGCAGATGATGGATTGGTCTTTGTGATGGAAACAAAAATTGAAGGCAATTTGGAAAATTATTGGGAACACAGTGAGAACATGGTGGGAACACCCTAATCACCCCCCCCCCCAAACCCTAAACCCTAAACTCCAACCCTAGAGGCTGTTTTCCAACTGCAGTCTTGGAAAGAAACTGGGCTCTCCTCGGTGTATGTTGTTGAGCTGTTGGTCTCATTGGCCCCGTGTGAAATTTTTATTCCTCAAACTGTTTGTCACCATTTTTGACCCAGCTATATCCATAGTTCCCCAGAGCATGGGTACCTCCTATTGTACCCTTGGTTTTTCTTCATTCTGGACACTGAGACCTTTCATTACTTAGATTCCTCAACATGGATCACAACCCTAAGTACAAAGTGTTTTTTTCTCATTGAATTCGGAGGGTGGTGCTCACTACTACTTCTTCAAGGACAAGACTGAATTTCCTCACACACCCATGCTGCAATCTCCGTCCTCTTGAGTCCCCTTGAATGAATACTACTACCATACCTACAAATTATGTTTAGCACTTCCTTGCTGAATATTTATTTATTTATTTAAAATGATGTTTGACATTTTGAAAATTTTAATTTTCCAGAATTTCAACAGTTGAGAAACAACTATGCCAAAAATACATCTTGTGTTCTGCCTTTGGCAATAGGAACTGAAAGGTTTTCAATTTTCAAACACTTTTGAAAAAAATTCAACAAAAAATTTCTCTTTTTTTTTTTTTGCTAGACCTTTGCCAATAATTTTGTACCAAAACATCAGTTGTAGGTAGGTACAGTATTTGTGGTATTTATTCACACGGGTGAGCTTTGTTTCAATTCAAATGGGTAAATGGTAATTATCGTCCATGGACTGAGAGAGCCTCATGAGAGAGATCTCCGGAAGCAGAACGCAGATGGGTTCAGTGCAACAAACAGAGAGAATTCAGAGTGCTCATTTGGGCTGCACCCAATTTGACCAGTTTTGCCACGGGTTGGGCTTTATACATCATATGTCAGTACCCAACAGAACTTGCGCCATGATATCATCATCATCACCTTTGGGGCTCAATAATGCAAAAACCAAATGGCAGACTTGAAGATTCAATGGTGAAGAAAATTCTTGTGTCATGTAACAACTAAAGGAGAGATTAACATTGGCCATTCTAACAATTAAATATTTGATCAGCATTTAGGAGACTGTAGCTAGCTACACCCGGGTATGCATCATCAGTGTGCTCTTTGATTTTTTTTTTTAAAAAACCATCGGTTCTGAGTATTTGAAATTTTCAGAATCAAAGAACCAATAGTTTCCTTGTAGGTTTAGGGTTTATGGTTTAACCTTACATTGAACTAAACTACATTCAGGGAAAAACCTGCATTGAAAATGGCTTTAGTTAACTCCTGGCTTTGCTTCCAGGATGAACCAAAACATGATGAAGGTGTAGTACTTACTGCAGTATGAATTTTCAATGGGGATGGACCCTAAATGCAATTCTGGAGTGTGAAATTATTTTGTTGATCGCACTGAGTTTGCCTCATCTGCATTATTGAGGCAAAGAGTGATGGCTTTGGACTCAGAATGGTTGCAGGGCCGAGCTTGCTGCCCATGACATTACAATGAATGATGGTGATGATGCCCTCACTAAAAGCATTAGGAGTGGAGGAATGAGATGGACTCAAACTTTGTTGTGACGTGGGTTTGGTGCATTGGAGGGAAATTGATGCAGGCTTTTATGGAATGGCCTTTGTGTTTTCACAAAATCCAAGTATGGATAGAGCACAGCATGAGGGTTTTTTTTCTTTTTTCTTTGCAATTGCAAAAATTCACAAATTTTTTTAATTAATTTTTTTAAATAGAAAAAATTACACTTCAAAAAAAAAAAAGACCTAAATTTTTCAGAAAAGAAAACACTGTACCATATGCAAGGAAGTAAACTTGGGCAACCGATTGTTAGCAAGAGAATCACCACCTTGGTCCAGGCAGGCCTTGACTCTTGACTAAATACTTGGGAGGCACAGGGTTAGTGGTATGTTGAGGGGACTTTTAGGCAGAGGCCAGGAATACATAGCAATCTTACTTGGAGTTGTTGAGTTGTTGAAGCTGGAACTTGGTTGGCACCTTTGCTTTGAATGTTAAAAGGACTAACTGATTAGGAAACTGCGTTCAAGTTTCAAAAGGGGTAGGCAAGTTTTGAAACCCATCCACCCTCAGCTCATACCCCAGTCCAGTCGGTTCTTTGATACCATCTCCAGTACCTTTTTATATATATATATATATCCGTGTTGTGTGGTTCTTAGAATTTTTTAAGAATTGTCAGTTTCAGTTCTTTAACTATTTGCAGATTCAAAGAACTGGTTCTGATTCTTTGCATATTTTGAAGATTGATGGGTGAATGGGCATATACTCAGGTTGATAACCAATGGGTATCTGTTCCTCATTCTAAGAACCGCCTTACACTGCTATATAGTACGATTCTAACCTTGTCCCTTACCCCTACCCCTCACCCCAAACACTGGTATTTGACTAATGCCAATGACCCCACATTAGCCATCTCAAATTGAAACAAAATTCTTTCAGGTATTGTGGTAATCTGAAATGGGTCTTTCGAAGTAAATCTGAGCTAAGCCTTCGACTTATGAATAAGATTTTTTTTAAAAAATTGCTTGCATATTCAGTCCCACGAGCCAACAAAAGCACTGGTACAAAACGGATTCACTACAATACCCAAAATTTTATATCACTCTTTACTGTGTTTTTTTTTGCAACGTTGTTGTTGTTGCAAGGAGACGGTGGTGTTGCCTGAAGGCAACAATTATTATGAGTATGATAAGTCTTAATGGTCATTATGACAAACCCAATGCTCAAGCAGATTTCATTATGCAAATATAATAGCAGTTCAGGCAACTTTGCAGTCATTTTAAGTACTAATATTTTTTCTCGTAAGTTATAAGCTTTTTTTATTTTAAAAAAAAAATTCAATCTAAATGATAGATACTCTCTGTTGCCATGTTCCGTATGCCAGAGTGAGTCTCTTGAGTGATGAAAGCAGGATTATTGTACTTCGTTACTAGGGCTAGAAAACTGACTCTGAATCCCCAGCTTGAATGCAAATTTTGCCCTTTGCACGACCCTAAGTGAATGCAAAATTTGCCCTTCACATGAGCGTGTGAATGCAAAATTTGCTCTTGGCATGACCCTAGTGAATGTGATTTTCACCCTTTGCACAACCCTAGTGGATGCATTATTCAGCAAGAGCCCTTCGTGAAGGGAAGTGGTGAGCTTCTAAATAGCATGTCTCAAGTCTTAACCTATATTGGTAGGTTCAAGGTATCCGGCAAATTTTCTTCTGGGTCCTTAGTTAGGTTTAGGGTTTAGGTTTTGGACTCAGAGTTTAGGGTTTGCTTATTTGGACTTGGAGGTTTAGGGTTTAGAGATTTGGACTTGGAGGTTCACAATGCTGTTGAAATCAAATTTGGATCCAGACGGTGTAACCAAGCTCTTCCTAAAACTGAACCTTGAACCTGATTCAGACTATTACCCCTTTTAAAACAGGTCGAGGTTTTCTAGCTATAGATAAATGAATTGTTTTAGAAGGGCAACAACTAAGCCTTGCTTCTTCTTAGGTAAATTATTAGCTCTAATTGCTTCTAAACAACAATTAATACTCTTTTTTTTCCTATTTTGTGCATTGTGCATTATTTATTTATTTTTAAATTGGGCATAGTGCACTAGTTGGACAAAATCAATATTACAAATATTTATAATTTTAGTGGCTGCAATGTGGATGGAACTGAACTTGGTCTTAAACCGGACTTGACTCCAAATTTTTTTGGCAGTCTTGTACATTGGAGGTTCAATAAATCCAAAAAAGGGTTCTTAGAACCTCAGCAGAACTCATGGTGCCTTTCAAAATCAAGAATTTGACACCTACTAGTCTTAACCAAAAATGGAGTGCATATTGCATACTTGTTAATATTGATGACAATACTCCATGCTGAAACAGTGTGAATTTTGGAGGGCACCTGCATATTGTTGCCAGAAATTGTCAAACAACAAAGTCACATAGTCAGTTATGTTTTGTTCGTCAGATTGAGAAGTACTTCTCTCAATCATGTCCACTTGCTTAGAAACCTACTCATTGTGGAGTGCAAGCTTGAAGAACGTTATGAAGTTTCTGAATCACTCTAAAGAAGCTCTAGTTTCTCCCACACCTTGTCTGAAATATACAAATTCACCTTGGTGCAGCTGTGTTCTGTGCAGTCATGCTCATCAAGGGCTTTCCAACAGTACCAACAGTGCAGCTCCCAAGTTTCTCCAAAGACTTATTTTCAGTGATGAAAATACTCAAAATTTACTAAATCCATTGCAGGTCAAAACTATAAACATTACAAAATCATGGTGGGTGCACCCCTACTCATCGAGGGCTTGGGCATGGGCATACAGTGCAAAATACAGTATACAAAAGAGACTGGGCACCCACCTCACGGCGTGAAGCCTCTGCATTGGATTGGACAGCATGACCAAATAAACACATGGTGGGATGGTAATCCTGCAGTTCCACTTCAGAGTCTTTGATACAAAGCAACAGAAATGTAAGCAAATCATAGTCACCTTTGTCTAGGTACAGCCCAAATGTGTTTGGCATAACAAGGGCTGCTGCTTTCAACATCTCATCCTGTTACAAACATGTGCTTTTTGCCATGTAATACACTTTCTGATCAGTAATATGTTGTTCATCTAGAGGCCAGCCATGTGGATTTCATGAGAGATTAGTTAAGCCCCCTAAGTGAATGGAATGGTGCTTTCCTTCTATTGCCTTTTACAAGTGTCCTCATCATGCATGTGATTTCTCTCTATCGCCTGTTGAGTGTGCATCCATCTGTTTAGAATATGGGGGAACTAGACCTGGAAAAGCTTGACGACAATCATCTATTACAATTTGCAAGTGCTCAAAGTCCCTGGCTTTCTTGAGGCCCCTGCAAAGAATTTCATAAGTAACTTTTTCTAGTTGCAGCTCAGAGCTTTTCATCTCTTGGTACAACTCAAACGCGCGAGGGACCTTATCACACCGAATGTACGCCCCCATGAGCTCTGTCAATATCATGGCATCAGGCTTCAGCCCTTCATCTTGAAGATCCTTGTATAGTCGCTCTACTTCCTAGAAACCCCCACCCCCAAAGGATAAAAAAACAACTCACAAATCAGAAACTTGTCAAATTCTTTTGGTGTAGGTGTTGTTCACAAAGACACTCACTGTCAGAAACATAGGCAGTTTTTTTTGCAAAAAATACCTCAATCAGCTGGTTGCGTCCCAGGGTATCCATCATTTCACGATATAGAAACCGGTCTGGTTTATACCATGGCTCCTTGCGCACCATTTCAAATATCTGTACAGCAGAATGCTGAGGATGATTGACATATACTACAAAATATCCCCAAAAATGGAAAAATTTGCCCTGAAAAATTAGGATTTGTGAACAAGAAGAAAGGGGTACACAGAGGGTTTGAGTGACCTGAATCGCCAGAGCACATTCATCCTGTCGCCGGAGCTCAACGAGTGTCATAAGCAGATCCATCTTCAGCAGCCGTGACGCTTCTGTTTGCAAAACCTGAAAATATACTCTCTCAATCCAACACATGAATTATACAGTCAAGCATGAAAGAAAAAGACAAGCAGCAGCAAATTTCTGCAGCAGGCTTCTCAACACTTGCTCGAGGATCTGAGAGATGTGCTATGTGAAAAATTGACCCTTGCACATGCTGAGACATTTTGTCTAAAGATGAAAGCATAGAATTTCCATGTTGAAGGTGAAATCACTAAATTCTCAGACTTGATTTGAATACAAAGAAGGATCTTCATGTCTCTGTTGTAAGAGACATTGGAGTCACCGAGCAGAGTTTCTGCTGATGCAACAATCACACACACACTCTCTCTCTCTCTGTGTCTGTGTGTCTGTGGCCATTACCTATTGTGGTCCCCAAGACCCTAAACCCTACACACTGGAATGGAAAATAAGAGAGCTCTGCTGTCTAAAAGAGGAGGAGAAAGAGGGAGAGATCCTTCCTTCCTCACTGGAAAACAAATAATTGACAGCGGAAAGGGAAAAGGGGCAAAGGAGAAATGGAAGAAACAATGTCAATCCAGTGGTGTTGGAAAAATGAAAACCACCACTGACCTTCTGCTCCTTCTGCCAATCACCCTTGGCTCTCTTGAGGTCGAAGACCACCTGCATTGCCTCTTTGCTGATTCCTTTGCGCTGCCGCCACAAGGGACCTCGTGGCTTGCCCTTAGCCTTGAGACTCCCGCTCCATCGCACCTGCTGCCATCTATCCAACCCAAAACTCTCCAAGAGTTGAGAAGAGCCATTGATGAGCTCTGTCATCCCCCCGGCATTCTTGCCAAAGAAGTTGCTCCCAAGGTTCGACGCGCAAGAAGTTTGTAGCCATCTCAGACTCAAACTGGTGGATCCAGCTCCTCGAGATACAGCAGCAGCAGCGGCACTGTTGGAGCTTTGCAAAATTGGGAAGAAGGAGATTGAAGAAATTGGTCGACTAGTGCGGGAAGAAACAAAAAAACAACACGGCAAGATTGTATTTGGAAGGTTCTGCAACGGCTTGGTTGTTCTCGACAGAGCTCGAGCTACTACGCCATGTACAGTAGTCGTCATGACTCTTTGCCCAATTGTGTCCCGCTCTCTCTCTCACGCGATCAGTCTGTTGTTGCAAATCACAAAACCACACAACCCTCAATACCTCCTCCACGACAGAAGATCATCTCTCTCTCTCACGCTCTTCCTCTCAACCAAAACTTCACGACCCGGCTCTCGATTTGGTAAGAAGGCGCTTGCAACAGCACCTGACATCAGTGACAAGCCAAATCCTCTTCAGCATTTGTTTTCCGCATCTCTCCTGCATTGCGCAAGCGGACGAAGAGTGAAGAAGTCTAGATGACAGTATGATTAGGGTTAGGGTTAGGGTTTAGTAGGCTCCATCCCTCGGATTTTTCATACTTTGTTTTGTTGAGAGAGCGCGCGGGGGCGAGAGAGAGATATATTGTGTATGCTTTTGTGTTTTGATCCCTCCCACGATTAGATTATCACTGGCGTCTCCAGCACACAGCATGCTGAGATCAGTAGTGCGGAGAGGCTTGCATCCTGCACTCTCGGAATCAATCTCATCTGCAAGAGTCTTGAAGAAAAATGCTGCTCCGGCTGTGATTGCCGAGTCCCAGGGGGTTCGATCTTACTTGGGATGGAATAATCTCCAGGGGTTTGCAGGGCAGCTGCCGACGAAGAAGAATGGCGGGGAAGAAGAACTACTACTTGCAAGTCGTCTTTCTGGATCTGGAGGGTCGTCAGCATTGAACTCGGGGGGTTGGAACACCTGTGGAGGGGTTGGTGGTTTTGGTGAATCTGCTGCACTCCATGCTCAGTTCCAGGTACATGCCTGGCCTCATTTTGTTAACACGATCTCTCGTCTTCAAGCTTTTCATTTTCTAAAAAGTGTGAACAAAGGGAAAAAAGAGGAATTGAGGAGGCGACAGGACAGCAAGATGGCGTTTTGACTCCTGGGAGAAGAGCAGCTACATTGTTGGTACAAGTAAAATTCTGACGAACCCTAGTACTTGAATGAATGTCTGCTGCAGCAACGAAGAACATTTGTGCAGATGCGTACAAGTCTGGAAGTTGCAGATAACTCAGGAGCACGGCGAGTGTCATGCATCAAGGTATTGGGTGGAGCCAAAACTGGAAAGCTCGGTGACCTTATCATAGCTTCAGTGAAAGATGCTCTACCACGAGGCAAGGTGAAAAAAGGGGAAGTGGTGAACTGTGTAATTGTCAGAGCTGCAATGCAGCGACAACGAAGTGATGGAAGTGAGATCAGGTTTGACAAAAATGCTGTTGTGATAGTCAACAAGCAGGGAGAGCCGATAGGGACCCGAATCTTTGGGCCTGTCCCTCATGAGCTCCGCATGCGTAAGTTCATGAAGATTCTCACATTAGCTGATCATGTCACCTAAGACATACCATCTGTCCCACTCTGCAAATTCAAAATTCCCATTTTATTTTTTATGACTGCAGAATCTCTGCATTTTGAGTATTTGGGGGGGGGCGGGGTGGTCAGTGGCCAATGTATGTATTCTCTCATGTCCCTGTCATGTATAGTGTTGGACCTCAAATGAATAACAATTGTTTGTGTTACTTCTCTACTACACTTTGTAAAGCCCTAAGGTTCAATTTTAGGCATACATTTATGGGTTAAATGGTTTGCAAAGGTATTAAGGTCAATGTGGATGTTTCTGAGTTGTAAAACACAAGCATTTCATTTCAGAACTAAATTGCTGATCCCTCTACGAGTATGCTGGTTTGCTTTTCTGTCCATGTGATGTTGGGAAGGTTTGTGGATTCTTTCAGTTTGGATAAACAACGTGTTGCTGATGGAGGTCCCTGAGCATATGTGTGTGTGTGTGTGACCTACTACGATGTTGCTCAAACCACTTATTTATAGCATTGAAAGAGAGTCAGGGGATTGGCATTTGCCCAGTGGGTCCACTCAATTGTCTTTTTCTCAAGGAAGATAACACTTGCTAGGCACCTTTTATTAAGAAATTATAGTGAGGGCATGTCATCAGGTTGGACGTCATATAGACTCTTGCCAGCAACTAAAGGTAATAGCAGGCTTACAGAATCAGTCCTTGTAAACATGACACCTGGCTGCTACACATCCAAAATTATGGAAAGCTGCCAACTCCAACCCAGCCCCACAGCATATCACTGACATTGATTGATTCACCTCTTCCTGATGTCCTCTGTGAAGTTAGCTTTTTCTTGATTTTATCTATAAACCGAAGTTATACTGGCTTACAGCTCTTATGCGTGAGTGACTACAGAAAGTTTGATTTGTCATCTGATCTCATGAGAAGCAATAGCCTCCTCGAATTATCTGGGAATATCTTGCAGAAGCATGTATAGCTCTCCAGTTAAGGTGCATGAGTGCAACTGCAACTGTGGTTTTGTGCAGTAGTACTCCAAAATGTGGGAGTGATCTTCTTGCAAGGGAGCACACATAACATCCCCCATAACAGTGCATGCATGGATGCAACTCCTGGGTAGTCACAGTAGCATCAATTGGGATGATGGCGGTCAAGAATTCCATGATGAAGATCTCAAAGGGAATTGGATCAAATGCGAGGCAGTTCACAAAAACTCAGTAAGTGCATGACACCAGTTTGTAGCAACAGTGGTAGTCATGTTGATCAGGTAAAAGTTGGGAGTGGCTTCCTTTAGAACCTCTATGTCTATCACACTACATTGTCACAGCAGCGAGTGATGCTGCCACAAAGCAATCCATTGGAATATGATGATCCAAGTGTAAACAAAAAATTTCCAAGGCACATCACAAAAGCAAGTGGCATTCAATAGGTGTGCCAGTGCCACTGCTTTGCAAACCTACAACACCCATTTTTGAGAAAAAAAGTCAGTGATTTCTTTTCTTGCAACAAAAATTGAAGCTAAGCAAAAACCAGTGCTTCACTGTAAAACAAAATAGAATAATAGAACTGAAGAACAGAAAGGGTGGACCATAATACACTGCTGATTGTGACCACCATTGGCACTGATCATTAAAGTACCCAGAACTCATCTGTAGCAGTGGTGCTCATGCTGTAAAAACAAGTTACAAACAGATTTAAGGATTTCCAACTTGAGGTTAGTACACAACAAGGTGGGTTATGAATGAAACCAGATGTGAAACCATCCACAACAAGGCCATGTGCTGCTGGCCACAATCAAAGCATATAACTCTCAAACCAAAGCTTGGCTGCATTTCGCTTGAGATTGAGAACTCTGTGGGTAAACTTTTGATGGACAAACAGGGAGGTAAAGGGGAGGGAGTGTCACCTGTACAAATGTGCTAAAAGCCACAATTACTTGCCACCTACAAATATGCAAATTTAAATTCCTTGTTATCCATGGAAGTATATTTTGACCACCAAACTTTGAAAATGGCAGCACCTTTGGTATTGCCGGTTTTTTAAGTTCTTCAAAACCTGAAAGAACAGAAAGAAAGTATGCAATTTTCATTGATTGTCAAGTATTTTATATTGCTGCATGGAGAGTTACTTATGGAGTCAGAGAATTTGTGGCAGGAGCCTTTTAAAGCTCTAAACCATGAGATATCAATGCTCACCACTACCAACAATTTATGCATGGGGCTTGTGTTATGCCCACTCTCCACAATCCAACACCTCTCAAGAAGAAGCTCAAGCTAAGCACAAACAAGAATGCTCCTAATCAATGTTTTTTTTCTTTTTGGCGAATATTCACACTGCAATGGCAACCAAAAAAAAATCCAGTGCCAAGTGTACAAAGGCCTTTTTGGGGGAAAAAAGTCAGAACTCACCATATTTTGATAATGAGTTCCTGGAGGTCAGGTTGCCAGCCAAAACAAACAGGGTCCTTAAAAAAATTCAACTTTGCCGGCTAACCTTTAGCCAAATTTGCCTCATTCCTCTTGTGGATGATCATAACCCGTCCCACATACTTGACAAAATTGGAAAAGAAAGAAAGAAACCAACCCTGCTCCTAATAAGCAAGCATTTCAGTTGTAATCCCCTCCCAATCTTGAGTCTTCCATCCAATCAAGTGACCCTCCTACATACATATATATATACATACATAATGCAAACAGGTGTAGTGTATCAACTTGTGATGAACGAAATCGATCGTAATCTCAACACATATAGAGAGATCTATGAGATACTCAACTGCAGAGGAAACTGCAGCAGTCTAGGGTTTCTGTTGAGAGCCTTCAAGGACCACATAGAACAACAGCATTGTACTCTGCCTCTCTCAGGGAGAGAGTAAGGAAGGAACTCTTTGTGTGTATGTGTGTGTGGGGAGGAGAATAGGGAGCAGAAGAAGTGGGAGAAGAACCAGAGCATGGTGCTGTTCAGGAGCAGGTACCTTGTTCTGGAGATTGTATTACTTGGACATACGTTGGACGATTCTCTCTTGACAACGGCGGTTCTGAGCAACGCTATACACGACAGTCTTCTCACCAATTTCGGTGAACATGGACTCGCTTCCAGCCTCCCTTCGCTACAAGGTGAGAGATTTTGCTACAAGAGGAGTTTGTGTGCGTGCGTGCGTGTGTGGTTTAGGGTTTAGCAGAGTCGGCGAGCAACAAGGTTATGGCAACTAGTGTGTGTGTGGTGGGTTTATGGCAGTGAAGTACGTGAATGGAGCAACAGGATTGTGTGTGGTTCGGTGCAGCCGGGAGCAGTACCGCACCATTTGGGCTTCCATCACCTTCATCACCCATCTGCACAATGTGCCAGTCCTCTTCAACCTCCTTAATCTCAGTGGTAAAGCTCCATGTTCATGTTGTTGTTGTTGTTGTTGTTGTCGTGCCACCTGACATCTGTTATCATGATGATTGCATTGCTAGAAGCCTCCCGAAATCTGTAGTCACGATAATTGCTACTGCTAAAAGCCACCCGGCATCTGTAGTCATGATAATCGCAATTGCTAAAACTGCCCAACATCTGTTGTCATGTCTTGTGGTGTTAGATGTGAGCTCAAATACTACCAAGATTAGGGCAAAACTAAGGTGCAAGATTAGCAGATTTGTGCTATTGAAGACTAGCTAGATTTATCATGACATGGATCCCATATGGAGCTGCAGGCAGTATACGAGCATGTCGGAAGGCAGCTTTGCTAAATGATACAAGGAAGTTGAAGCAATTGAAGCTTGTATGTGGCACATCAATGACAACAGAGCAGCTTGAGCTTGCAGAGTCAATGCTCACCAGGCTTCCCCTCTTGGAATTGTAGCAGCAGCAGAGCAATTACATATCACAGGTAAAAATTCTGCATTTGGAAAATCTTGTGCAGACCTAAGCAGCATTTTTTGTTCAAAGTAAAGTCTTATGGAGTTCCTGCTGCAACTCCTGGGCTTGTTTTGCATAATAAGGACAGACTTGAAACTTCTGAGATCATTCATTTGAGTAGCTCAGTTTTAGCCAGCCCTGGTGGAGAACTCAAGGTTTGGAATGCAGGGTTTATGAAGGATCACACTGGTGTTTCAGGCTATGAGAAGACCACATTACATGAGTGCTCAATATTCACAAGCTTGCAACAGACTTGATGATGAAGCTCAAATGACCATCTGAAATCTAACAAACTCATCTCAGATCGCAACAAAAACATGGAGGCTAAGCAATAATCCAGATCTCCACGCAAACAGGATTGAAGAACTTGATGCCCCTGTGCTCAAATATGTTATTGAAATACTTCTTGGAGTACTGGATCTGAGGCATCTTTCTCAATCTCTTCTGCTCCACAACAATGCCAACTCTCACTCCATCCAAACAGCAGTAACAGACAGCTATGGCAACAAACAACAAACAAGCATGGTGGGATGGTTAACAGACTAAACAAATGCAGAAGCCATCAAATGAAAGATTGGACTGAGATCTAAAATCTCCTTTTTTATTCTTTTAGGGTTTTTCTTGTTTGGTTCAGCTTGGGTTTGCTTTGTTTCTTTCAATTTACAATTGTTGGCCTTGAAGTTTGAGTTACCTGAACAATGTCGAAAGCAAATGTGTAGTCTTCTATAGCTATCCATACACAGAATTGATATCCTCACTTTTAGAGGAATACAAGTAGAAAATGAATGCACATAACTAGGTGATTTGCATAACATTGCCAAAAGATTTTCAATAGAGAAAATGCTAAGCAAAATGGTCACCAACTTCAAGTGATAAGAGTTTTGAAAAGCATGGCTTGAGCTTGGAACATCAATTTTTTGAGTTTCCTAATTGAATGCATGCTCTTCAAATCAAATTTGTTCAAGAGAAACAGGTTCAATCAAAATTGGATGGTCAAATTAAACCATAATTTGAAAAAACTTCAAGTCAACTAAATTGAAGGATTGGAAGAAACACATCCATAGTGAATGAACAACAAAAGAGAAAATCTGTGCTTTGGTTACAGAATGATGTTAAACTCAAAAATAAACTTTATAATCCAATAATTTAATCCACAAAAATATTTCTGAATTGATGTAGAGAGGAAGCCATGCAAAGTGGCAAAACAGATTGGCAGGTCTTTTATTTGGTTTTCATCTTGAAAACCGCATATGCCTAAATTGACTCCTGTATGTCTTGAACTTTGTTTCATGATGGTACTTGTTGATGGATGGCCTCTCCAAATAATTAAATAAGTCTTTCCAAGCCAGGGAGGGTATGAACATCTTTAGTGTGCACATATTATACATATTACACCATTTGTTGAATTCTTTGAAAATTTCATCAAATCCAACTGTCTCCACAACTCTTGAAAATTTACAGCCCTTCCAATCTGGTATCCATCTCATCCCATGAAAATGAAAGGTGCTTAGGAAATAACAACCCAAGCAAATCATGTTTGAACTCCCACTTATGACTGGGTGGCTAGCAACAGACTAATCTCAGACTAACCATCATTCCAAGACATCTTTGCAAGACATCTTCCAAATATTTCTGAAACCTTTGTGCTACCAATCAGTCAAGTCCCAAACTGCAAACTTACCTGCATGTCAGGTTTCTATGGGTAAGCCTATATCCTTGGAGAGTTTACATACCTCAGCACACTGATGCTTTGTGGCCCTCCAATCACAAGAAAGATTTCTCCACTTTGTCTCCAAAATGGCCTGAAAAATCTTGTCAAGAGCAACAAGATGAAATAGTTTTGCATTACTCCTTGTAAATAACTAACAATTCCACATCCAGATTGGCAGTTGCTTTTGAATCTACAAAATTCAGCAAATCTGATAAGCTTAAACTACTCAAAGTAGCCAGGTACTTTTAAGAGGAATAAGACGTTCAGGAGAGTACATACTGCTGGCTTAGCTTGATATCACAGCCAGTATAGAAAACAGGTGGATGACCATCTAGCATAAATGAATGAGAGATTCATACAGCTAGATGTCCACAGAAAAAATGGATTAACATAATGCTCTACTCCACAGATTTATGTCCATCTCAGCAGCCAGCACTGAGGAACAGAAGTTTCAAGATGGCCAGATGGGTTCAAGTTCACACCGAAGGTCCATGTGTTCGGATAAGCAGCTGGAGCAAAAGTAAGATTGCATCTCCTCTTTCAGGCACATGCATCAGGTTCTTTGGTAGGGGCTCTCTTGCGCTTTTTCTCTGGTTGATGCTCTCTACTTTTTGTGAGACTCCGTGCAAATGCCCGCAGTTTTGCCACCACATCTTCATTCCTGTGTGCTGAAATGTACACCCCCATCTCTTCCACAACATATCAGCCTGGCCACATAGAAGCTGCAAACTGTCCAATAGACAAGGGTGGGAGAAAAGAGATTGGAGCAGGGATTGGGTGGACAAATACATAAGCTCTCACCAAAAAATCAGACAGATCCATGCATCAACTTTTTAGGTAGTTTCAATTTAGACAACTGACCAAATTTGTTGAAACATACCAGCTAAAAGGACATCATCCACCATAACCGATTTTCGGCCAGCATGATGTGCAAAGAGTTCCACATCCTTTGCCAGCTCCTCTGCACCACATCCTAAATCCTCTTAGAAACCAATACACAAGAAAACCAAGTCTGAAGCCACATGGACAAATGTAGGCAATCAAATACAGATGCCTGTAAAAGATCAATCAATTCATCACCGGGACTTCCCAAGTTTCCAGGAACATTCATTCTCTTTGACACACCACATCCATGTCTTGAGCTTTGAAACAAACTCTCTCCCTCTTGCAGACAACACCCACATCTCTGTAACTGGAAACATGTTCTTTAGTGCCATTTTTCTCTCTAACTTTGTTTCACCAAACCCTAACAGTTAATTCATAGAATGCACTTAAGGGCAACAAAGTACCAGCATATTTGAATGTAAGATCTGCCAGCGCTGTCATCACGTGTGGTGATATCTGCATTTCATGCTTCTGCACTTTCTTTCCCACCATGCAAACCTCACACTCCTCCATCACTATTTCAATAAACAGCTACTGTGACAACAATCTCCAGGCAGCAGATTAGATTAGGGCAAACAATCATCCATATTACATGGTGAGCTATATATTTGACATGAAGAGAATTCCATTCAACCGAAAATACCTCAATCTGCTACACCCTCAACCCCTACAAGTTTGCAAATTGATCTCTCTACTGTTCAAGGGGCTATATTCAATCACGTTCAAGAAAGGGAATCACAATGCTGAGAAATTCTAAACTCAATGACTCCGCCAACAATTTTTTAAAAAGAGGAAAAGTCTGGACAGAAACCTTCACGTTCAGCAGTAGCAATGACGGCTAATTTGAGGCGATTACGAAGTCGTTGCCTGCGATTATGCAATTGTTGTTGAGTTTCACCACAATACTCCTCATCCGCCACCGCCTCCTCCTCCTCTTCCTTCTCTACAACTTCCATATCCTCCCCTACTTCTTCTACACGGGCAAATTCTCCCTTCTCTGCCTACCTCCTACACTTCCAACCTGAAGAAACCTACTCCGTGAAGCGCTTGGGAAAAAATGCTGACATTACAGTACTTACCCGGTGCATCGGCTATCAGACAATCCTTCCCGCTTTTTCATGCAAACCGGTTTGCTACTGTAAACACTGAAACGCAATCCGGAAACACATTTGAGTCATCTTCTCAACCGATACTCAAATCTTTCGGAGAAGAAACGAAGGGGGCCGGTCGGCATGTGCTTGCGGGGTTCAGAACCTGGAAACCCTTGCCAATCCCCAAAAATCGAAACAAAGCGCGAAACCTTGGTAATGATGCTTTGCAAGGGAAAAGCCTACCAAAAAGTTTCCAAGAAACGAGATTTCGCGTCTAGCAACCGACTTCGCATACTGAATTTGTCAATAGCACAACTGCAGCAGACTCGATGCGCGGAGAAGAGAGAACGGAGGGAAGGCCTCGTCAGGTGTGCACACGACGCGAAACCCTAATCCTTGGCTGTTGGCGGGAATCCAGATGTCACAATTTGAATCAAGGTTCCGAATGTTTTGGGACCTCAAACAGCGTTTAGGTTGCTGTTTTAGGTTCCAATGAGGGGGTTTTACTTCAATTTTGTGAGGTAACCAAACTGGCGATCATCCACAAGAAAATTTAGCCAAATTTGGCTATAGATCAATAAAAACTTTTAAAGAATCCTTCACATTTTTGCTACATGCTAGAACCCAATAAAGAAATCTAGCAATTTCTCCAAAAAACTTGTCAAATTTTCACTACCATAAAATCAAAAAAACACACACACACATACTTTTAGCCATTTTGAAAAAACTAGCCAATAAAATGTTGGTTTCAATCTTTTGAAAAAGCTTTGCTTTGTGTAAGGTAAGGATTAAGAGTGTCTCCACAATCGATAACAAACACACTAACAACAATAACTTTGAAGGCCACCATAGGCTACATTGCATAAAATCATCATCCCATTGTTGGCTCAACCTAGTAAAAAAGTATTTAACCTTAGTTCAAAAAATTCTTATGGCCTTCAATTTGTAGTAGGATACAAACTCTTGTGGGATGCCTACAAGTAATTGCTGTGACATTGAATAAAAATGGTGATAACACATAACTCGTGATGACATCAACTATAAAAGCAAACATCCAATTAAAAATAAATGGATTCCTATCAAGAACATTCAAATCATTGTTCCCACCCAAATTAAAAATGTAATATACAAATGCTTTGGTTAGCCATAGCTTCAAGAGTTAATTGAACTATGGTTATTTTTGTCAAAAAATTGCCCTTGCCATGCCACTAGACAATTCTTTTGATGATAATTTATATAGTTGAACAATGCAAACATCCCTAGCATCCCTCGATCTAGATTGATGTGCATTTGCTTCTCCAATCAATTTTCATGTGTTATCAAAAGTATCACTTTTTGAAAACCTTCTTCACAACCTTTACAAATCATTTCGAACAAAACATTATAATGTTATCATGCCCAAATGATAGTATTTGTCCATGGAATTAACAATCATTCCATATGCAAGCTACTTACAAATAATGATAATTTTCTAAATTATGGACAAGCCCATCACACCACAAGCATCCTATTTTTGCACAAAGTAAATATTATGATTGGCAATAGACTTTGTGATGTGAAGGAAGAGTGATTAATGCATTATGTAGCAACACTAAAACAATTTGTAATCATACATCAAGTATTGCCAAAATAGTTTCAGAGGATTCTATTTTCATTTAGAAGCATATGTCTTTGCAATTTGGGTTTGCACCGAGGCTTTCTACCACCATGCCAATACCTCACAACTATTTCATTAACCTCAAAATGTAGCAACATTGCATAAATTCCTCCTTTCCTTCATCATTGCCCAATTCAAGAATCAATATGCCCCACAACATTTGTCTCCAAGATTCCATGTCAATTAGGGTACATAATGAAAGCACATGTAAAATCACACAACACAATGAAACACAAAACAAATTAATGGAAAACACAAGAGTCTTGTAGAAATTGACATAACAAAGCTTCATTTACAAATCACAATTAGTGTTGGGCCATGCATCAAATACAATGAATGAAATAAACACAAAATTCATGTAAAAATTGACATAGAAAAATTCCAATCACAAATCACAATTAGTGTTCAATCCCACATATAAATCACAAGAAGTGAAAAAAAAGTGTAATTTTTTTAATAAACTGTCACAATAAAGTTCCAACCACAAATTGTGAATGTAACCCTAAGCCCATGCAAATATCACAATGAGTGAAAGAGAAGCTCAAGAATAAAAAAGAAAATCAAAACAAAAAACGAAATTGAAAAAAACAATCAAAGCACAAAGTTGCACAAAAAGACCAAAATGCAACAAATTGTAATTGGTTTAAATGGGGATGCACAAGATCGACCAACGTGAAACAACTTGAGTGACTATCAAGGGGAGTAAGACAACATAACATGCCAAGGTGATAGGTGTGAATGGGAGCACAAAAATTGATTTGTGACATCATTAAACCCTACACCTTTACATTTACAAGAAACATTAGGAAACTAGGGATGGAGATGTTCTAAAAGCAAGCCCACTAATGCATTGTGCAACAAACTTTGGACAAAAAAAACTCAAAACATATTGGTTTGATTTAGCAAAATAGTTTTGGCTCAATATTTTTGCATAGAATGTTGAAGCTAGCCAAAGGCATAACAAAGCATAACACCTTTTGATTGGCTTAGTTTGATTGGTCAAAATATGTTGATATTCATAATCTTTCATTTTTTATCGTCCCAATCACAATTTTATAGATTAAATTGAGAAGGGAAAATTACTTAAACAAGGCCAAATACTAAACAATGAACATGGGTGGAAATATTTTGAATGTTGTAATGGTACATAGGTTATTCCCTAATATATGGTATTGATAAATCATATTGGTAAATCATGGTATGATTGTATGATCCCATCAACACACCTATGCTTTACACATATCATATTTGCACTAATGTTCAACACAAAATAATTTGGGAAATTAAATGATGAAACCCTGCTAAACATAAATAAATCAAAGCACCCAAAAAAGGGGAATACAAATAACAAAATGGAAGGACCCACATCCAAGAAAACAAAAAAAAGCCACCAAAGAAGGCAAACCATATAATGAACATCAAGTTCCTAAACCCCTTCTTGTCACAAGAAACATATCAAATAAAGAAAGGGGAGGTCCTCCTAGAAAAACACCTAGCCTAGAAGAACCCTCATTTATCACAATAACACATTTCAAAATAGAGACTATCTACACATGTTGTAACACCATTAACACCCTTTAACTATAAAATGTGAAAAAAACTAAAAGAGGAAGACTTCTAATGCCCTTTGCTCCCCACACCATGTTGGCACATTGATGACAAAACTCGTTCGCTTGCTAGTGTAGACATCCAAATACCTCCATAGCTAGAGGGACAAACATGTCCATTAGGAACTGATCATGATAAAAACCTTCCTTTGCCTGAACTGCAGCTATTGCTGTAACCCCATAAGAAAAGACAACATGTGAAACCAGATCAACTTGAATCAGGTCAACAATGACAACGTCTACCAATGTGCAAACACCATTGACTGACAACACAATGTTAACAATGGTGTGAATATTATAGGGCATGGGGTGAAAGGACATGGGTTTGCTTTCACAAAACATTAAATCATGCCTTTTATACAATGGTTGCAAAAACATTTTGCATAACATCATGCAAGGTTGTCCTTTCCCCACCATGCACACAATGAAAAGAGGTGTATCCCCATAAGATCCAAAGGTTAGCTACAAATGTAGTGTGACAACCCAAGGACTAAAGGATGGGAAAGACTTAACCTAGTGTGCAATGTTGTAAAGGCCTTGTCAAAAGATAAAATAAGATTATTTTTTCTTGTTGTTTCAACTAATTGGGACATAATTACAAATACAACAATATGATGTGCATTTTTAAAGTTATTCATTAATTGTTGAAGTTTTTTAAATATTAAAATTGAAATTACTCAACCTCCTTTATACAAATAAATAAATAATTTTAGCAATAATTGCCAATTTTGATTTGTGCATACTACTTAACATGTTATCTGACCTAAATAATTTTTATTCCACGCGACAACCAACACACATTGAACTCAAGATTACTACTATAATACCTATTCTATTTTGGCCATAAATTTAAGAAAATAAATAAAAGTTGATTTTTAAAAACTCAAATGTTGGTTGTGCCGAAAATTCTAAAAAATAAAGTTGAAAATGTTGAAATTCTTCAAATATAATTTCAAAATGCTAAAAATGTTAACCATGTTTTTTGAACACTTCAAACCTTGTTTTTGTGTTGTTATTTAAGTTTCAACATTATCCAAGAATCCTTTGACAATTTTATTTTTTCCAAGTTAGACCTTTCAAATGATGTAAAAAATATTTTGAAACATTTAGCTAGTAATATTGCAAAATTTCAGAAAACACAAAGATCCTTTAACTTTAGGTGTGTTGGAATAGGAGGAAAAAACTTCATATGCAAACCATTAGAAGCTTTGGAGTTCAAGTTTAAGAATGATGGGTTATGGTGAGGAGAATTTATGGGTGAAATTTAAGTTTCCATCTGTCACATTAACTCGTGACATCAACACAAATATAGTTGTTTTACTAATTGATTTGTTTTACTAACTTTCTCCTTTCACCATGTTGCCCTACCACTTGTTACATGTTAACAACAACATCTTTGTTTTTTCCCCTATAATATTCACGATGTCTTTCAAGTAGGAAAAAACATCAAAAAAACCCAAGGACTTCAATGACATTGGAATAATTTCTTCCAAGCCTTACCACCACCCCTTGGAACTACCACTTGCAATTATCGTCTTGTCTTTGATAACAACCTTAAGTTGCAACCTAAAAACAACGAACGACAACTTATTGACTTGTGGGCATCAATATACGAATTTCTTCTATCCCTACCAAACAAATGCATATTATAATCCTTAGAAAAAACACAAGGTTCAAATTTTTTAAGGTGTACCAAAATCCTAACACAATGTCACCCTTTTCTATATTTTTAACCTAATTTTTTTTTACCATGTAAAGACACATTTATGGAAGATTATGATGGAATTTAAAATTGTATTGGCTTAAAATATGGCACTTACGAAGTTTTTGACACTTATGTGGATCAAAATATAAGGGAAAAAATATTACAATAACAATTAAATCCTTTTTGTCTTGTGCAATACACCTTAAAGGGTTTTCACCCCACACAACCATTGTTCCACCACTTCATTTTCATGATTTTTGCTCCATGAACTCCAAAGTTAATTCTAAATCTCTGCCATCAAAGCAAATTCACATGAATGATTCCTATTATAATTGTAACAATTTCATTACTTCTAGTAGCTATGAAGATCATTCAGGCCTACAACAAATCAAAAACCCCAAATCCAATGTGTGGCAAGAACATTTTCTTTTACAATGCAAGACTCGCAACAACAAATCAATATTCTTTACACCTCTTACTACAACAACATTTCATAAAACATTAGTTGAAACAAATTTCAACTTCATGAACCTAATGCATAAACTGGTTCAAATTTTGTTGTGGCAATAGGGGTGGATCTCAAGGGTGAAAGGAAGAGCAATAGGATGTAGCTTGAACAAAAAAATCCAAGTTCAAAAAAAATTCATTCCATGTTCTTTGCATCATCTTAAGTAATTTATCTTTGTCATGGATTCTCTTTATTTCTTTTTATAATGTTCATGTGTAATTTTTGATTAGCTACTTGAATGTGGGACATTTTGTAACTTTCCAAGTTCCAAGTGAACATTAATTTCTCTCATTAATCTTCAGCAATGTCAAAACCAATAACATTAGCATCTAACACAACAATTACAACAATAAAACAAGTCCCCCAAGTCATCATCACAACTCTAGTAAACAACATCATCTAACGTATTATTCCATTTTATTTTTTGTTTAAGCTCTAAATAATACTTTTGTGTCATCTTTGTTTGGAAATTTCCCAATTAAACAACAACAATGTGAAGTTTTTTTTCCCTTATTGTGAACAATGTCTAATGATGGATTGATTGATGTTGGGATTTTGTAAGCTCTACAACTATCAAAGGTGCCATCATTAGTGGGAAAAGTAGTAGCACTACAAATTCTAGGATGAGTGGTGCTTGGATGCTAGTAGTCACGATAGGCAACATGGTAGCCAAAACTCTTTAGTTATCAATAGGAGCAAAACACCAAATGCAATTAAACACACACCAAACACCATAGCAACTGAGTCAATTTCAACAACGACAATAACAACCACAACAATGCCAATAATAACAACAAAAACAACAACTATAATATGCCAGCAACAAATGTGTGTTTCTATACATGGCTTAGATTTATTTTTGTTAGCTTGTGCATGTTGCTTATGTATTGTTCCTAATGGCCCTACATTTGTGGATGGTGGTGTAGATGTAAATTCAAAACAATTTTCCACACCTTCTAACATTGAAACATTTGAATAAACATCAACATTTGCTTTCACTATTTTTCTTGCATTTATTGTTTCCTTGAAAAGCGATGTTGTGGCATTGTAATGTTGGTTGTTTGGTGGAAATGTTTAAAATCTAATGCCAATAAACACAATCTATGGTGAAAATAAGTCCCTTACAACACTAGAGCATACCACCATTGTGATTTGCCTTTTATCCTTTAAACCTAGCATTTTGGCTCCCAAGTTCTTTCACCACCATTAGGCACAAGATGGACATTAGTCTAATTGCTATTCACAACAAATGTTGGCGGAATGTAATATGCTTTCACCAAATAAACAACTATGTAAGCAATGGTGGAGCTTTGAGTAAGTTAATTTGGTGGAAGTTTGCTTGCAATAGTCGTTGCCACATGGTAAATCCAATGCATGTATTATTTCAAGAACAACCTAAACCATTTTCTTGCAACCTTCCACATCTAGATTTGATGAATTCAGGAATAGTGGATTGTATCATACTTTTGAAGATGGGTTGCCTAATACTTGTTGATAGTGGTCGGTTAGTTTGCTTTTTGTAAAAGAAAAACCATTTCATCATTCAAATTGGGACATTCCTTGAATTTAGACATATTCTATTTGGGAATTTCCTTTGTTGTCCCATAATTCGTAGTTTGAATTAATTTTTTTTTCAGCACCCCATCCTTTGTAAACCATTCCCACATTGTTCCACGAGTTAGTCTTGCATATTGATTAGGAACACCCAATGATCTATAAGAAATTTGTAATAGTGCAAAAATAATTATGTCATTTCCATATCTTTTCATTGTTGTGAAAATCAATGGTCACAGATGTGGTTACAACAAATTTTGATACTCCCCTCTTTTCTTATTACATTTTGATAGTTTTTTGTTATCAATCACCTCTCTCTTGATATTTGGTTCACTCAAAAATCTCACGTTTTTTAAATTTCTATGTTAGCAACTTGTATGAACATGAATAATGAAAAGATAGACTTAAATCTAACTCCAAACATAGAACATGAAAACCAAAACAAAAACACAAGTTAAATACATTGAGGTTTTCATATGCACATAGACTAAAGAAGATTTTTCAAAAACTTCCTAATTACAAGTGAATTACTTGTTGACAAAGATTTAACTAAGAGTGAGTTAAAAGTTAATTGTGAATCAACTATAAATTAACTAAAAGTGGACTAAAAAAACCTGGGATTAAACTAGGAGTTAATTATAAATTATTTAAAATTAAACTAAAAAATAATCACAAATTATTTAAAAGTGAATTAGGAATTGATTATAAGTGAATTCCAAATTAACTATGGGTGGACTTTGAGTGAATTACAAAGTTATGGATGAAAATTCACATGAATGAATTTGATTCATCATGTGATCATGTCCAATATTGACATTCATAACACAACTGGTCATTTATTTTTACACAATGGGGAAAGCCACAAGGGTTGAAGGGCCAAAACCCGATCACATGGCAAGAGAAAAATCAATGACAACATTGCCAGGCAGCAGCCCGTTAATAAGCCATCGCATCAGGCACAACCAAAAGGGTCCAAAAGTTTCCCATTATGAAATGCTCCCAAGGGATGGAGCTTACATATATGGCATCCCCCCATAATCCCCAAATTCATTCAAAAGCTAACTAGGTTAAGCTCAGCTTTGGGACAACTCCTAAGACAATGAAGGGTGGTCTCCTCAACTCTTCTGCTACACAATTTACACGTAGCATCTAAACCCATATGGGCTAACCATGTCCCTATGGGTAACCCTATAGGGTTGCTCATTATCAACTAGGTTAAGGTCGACACCTTCTTGGGTTTTGAATGATGCTAGAGGCTCCAAATTAAATTCCCACAATGTTTGGTCATTCAATTTGAGATCTTTCAACTTGGAAACAAAGGAATGAGCCTACAATCTATGACTAGTGTTCCTCCGACACCCTCTTTTGGCTAAGTAACCAAAGAACAAAATTACTACCTCTAGGCCATTTTTCACCTTCCATGTCCATTCGCTAAGGTTCCATGGGAGTTCAATTATGCGCCCAGGCTGAAAAACCACAAGCTCTGATTTCTTGCCAATTCTTGTTCTTGAGTTCAAACCTCTGTCTTCTACTCGAGTTCCAAAAAGGAAAATTCATCTTTTGAATGTTGTCAGCAGTAAATAACTAGTTAATGCTTGGAGGCATGGTGAAGCAACTTCTACCTTGTGGTTGCCACAAGGCAGCCCTCCTTTTAAGCAAATCCTTCTAGGGTTCCAAGCCAGGAGAAAGGCCTTAAAACTACTAATTTGGCTAGCATAGCCTTCACTTGAGCTCTTGGGCTAATAACTCCAAGGCCGCATTTACAAACCAACAATGTGATCACATCCCATTTCACCTTCGCTTGTGTTTTTTCTGCTCGGTTGCCCCAAATAAAATTCCTCACCAAAGCTTTCATTTGATCATACATTCTCGGACTGGGATTCCAATGGTTGACAATGTACCATATGGAAACCATAATAACTTGAGTTTGCAACAAGGATGCACCCAGAAAGTGACAACCATTTATTACTCCAATTGATCAGCTTTCCTTTGAGAGACAACATGAACTTGTCAAAATTTGCCTCAACGCCCGTGAAATGAAACCAACTTGAATCCCCAAATATTTCATGCCTTGACCCTCCAAAACCCAGACTAGACCCACAAGCTGGCCCCATTCACAATCTCTTGGGTAGTTAGATGCCCTCATGGCAGAAGATTTCCACCAATTAACCTTTGCACCAACCTCCAAACAAAATAGGGAGAGAACCTTGTTAGCCCTATCAAGGTTATCAGTGGTACCTTTCAGAATAAGGCCATATCATTTGCATACGACTGGTCCTTGAGCTGCTTGCCATTTGGCATTATGAGCCTGCATATGTCGTGTTCCGGATGGCTCAACATGTAACTCAACACGTTGGTTGCCAGAATGAACAAATACAACGAGGGGGGACACTCTTGCCAAACAAATATGGAAAGATGAAAGGGCTCTCCTTCCTCCCCATTAACCTTGATCGATGAAGTCACGATTTTATATAACATTAATGTCCATTGGATCCAGAGATCACTAAAACCAAAAGTGCAAAGGGCAGAAAAGAGAATATCCTAGTTGATACGATCAAATGTTTTTTCAAAATCAAACATTACAAATACCAACCTCTGATTACTTTCTTCAGCCCAGTCCATGGATTCGCGAGTTAGATATACACAAGTATGCTCCTCCCTGCTACAAACCCTGCCTAGCTTGGTCTAATGATATCAAGTAGATGTGTATCCTAATCACGAGCAACTTGGCAAGAACTTTATATACACTCTTGAGAAGTGTAATAGGACGCTAGTTTTTTTATCAATGACGGATCCCTGGATTTAGGAATTAACACGATCAATCCCTGATTAAATTTTTTTGAGAGTTGCCCTAGTTGCAGCATGGCTTGATAACAGTTGCTGCAAGCAGTTCCAGCGCTATTTCCTCAACTGTTTCTTGGAAAAACTTCGTAGGGAGACCTCATGCCCAAATGTTTTGCCACATGACAAGCCCACCACAGCCACCTTTAGCTCTTCTAAGGCAATCTCCTGTGTTAGCTTATGGTTCATCTCATCAATAACCATCCACGAAACAGAGCTCATGTTTTTGAATATGGCATTGCATATATCTGGATCATCTGGATTTGCCAAGTATAGTTGAATGTAAAACTCTCGTACTTAACTGGTTAGCTCATTCTTTGCGGTTAGAGTCCTCCCATCCGCCACCAATTCATTAATTAATACTCACTTACGATTTCCTTTATGATAATTAAACAAAGTTTTGGAACAAGTATCACCAAGGCAGTACCAATGGGTTGCCATATTATGGATGCTATGTTTTGAAAAATCTCCATGAGCCTGGCTTGGGAGGTTGAAAGAATATTCCTCACTTTTTCATTATCGGGTCTACTTATAACTGTACCTCTGTTAAAAATTGTCCGAGGTCTTCCTATAGCTGTCAAGCAACCATGCATCCTGCAGCCCCTAGCACATGGTCATGCAATGCCAGATGCTGACTTCACATCATCCCATGAATTTATGACCCACGGAGTCAGTATGATGAACATCTTTTGACATATTGAAATCTCCAGCAAGCACATAGTGTGAGGCAAAGAGTTCTGAATCAAAAATTGCCTTCCAAAGCACCACACTCTCATTAGAAGTTTGGGCCGCACACACATTAATCACACTGAATGTCTCTTGATCTAAAATCTTGAAAATTACATACTAGGCCTGACCCTGCATTATAATCCTATGCTTCAAAATGAGAGGGGTTGATTTTGGAGCTATTAGGATGGCAGTACTTACACTCCATCGTTGCAATCTGCCAAGTTGAATTGCGGGGTTCCACATGGTTGCTCCATTCCGTAACTCCACTATTTCCCTAAACTTCAAGCATTCTTTGTCATTAAGATGATGTTCTTGCAACAAAACCAGCTGAGAAGGGATCTCAAGGTTCTAAATCTAGGCCTCAATACTCCTATGTTTCCTCATGCCTCTCCCCTTTCCCAAGCCCCTCACATTGAGGGTTACCAATGCTAGGGCCTTATTAATTATGGACGACTTGAATTTGGGGCAACCCTCCAGTCGACCGATCCCCATTTATTGTTGTGACAAATCCCTTGTTGCAAAGTTGTGCTCATAGATGAAGTTTTTTGTCTTCTCTTCCTTACCACCTCCGGGAACCCTTGGGCTCATCTTGGAGATTTGGATGGTGAAGAAATCCATTGGTCCATGATCAAACCAGTTCCCATTTCATACTTCCTTAAGTAATCAATCAGCATCTTATGAACAAACCTGGAGTGTGTAGCCAAACCATCCAATGCTGGGAATTGAAATAAAACAAACGATTTTCACTTTCATTCCTCCCTTGGTATCATCTGTAGCTTGCCAACATTGATGAAAATTAGCATTGTGCATTCTGAACAACCCTTCACCTTATCAAAGTTCCAGTCATTCTCCCAGTGTTACTCTTTTGGGGATCCCAAATTTGACAGAACTTTAAACAACTTGATTCCAACCCTGCAGACACTAAACACAAAATCTCTCTCTTTGCTGATCCAGAAATGAAAGTTTCCTCTATTTGACTTGGGACCTTCACATCTAGCGGTAAACGAACATGCTCATCTGTGATGGGATCTAAAAGGATTAAATATACTCCATCATTTGCCTTATACAATACTGGCCATATGCGAAGATGAAGGTCATAACATCTTCTAGAATCAGCAAGAGATCAACATCTTGAAATAAGGAGCATGGTAATGTGGAGGGTTCAAGCAATCTCTTGACCCGAAAGTGATCCGAGAACAATTCATCACCACCTTTTGATTAGATCCTAAGATATCAGAATTGACATCTAGCACCATTTTCAAGACTTCACTATCAACTTGTGGGTTATGGTACAGTTTTGGAACATGAAAATCCACCTTTGGATTAGATCCTGAGATGGAACAGTCAACATATGAAGCTAGCTTTAAGACCTCATTAGAATCACATGACTTTGAACTCACTAGATGGCTCCACCGCCGACTTTTGAATTAATCTCAAGGTTAAAACATGTACCTTCTACCAATCTTCTTTTGACCAACTTATGACGAAGGAGCTCATGTTCGCAAATCTAAAATCTTGTCCTTTCACTGACGTTAGTCTAGGTGGCATCTTCTTTTTGTGTTTATTCTTTTTTTTTGATCTTGGCATCAGCCACTCCTCTGGATGGACAGGTACCAAGCTTGGAAGAGGTGGAAATTCATTAATTAATAGATCTCATGGCATGCACGCTACATCATGTGGAATGGGACCTGTGTCATCTGCCCAAGCTGTCCTAGTTGTACCAACCTTGCTGCTTGTACCCCTGCATTAACATTTGTTGAACCTCTTCGCATGGCTGCCACAAGCACATAATTTGGCCAACTGACGGAGTGTGCTGGAGAAGACATCAACACTCTGCTTGATGCCTTAAAACCCTCTCCTGATCCCATAGTTGCTTGATTTTTCTGATTGACGCTCCCATTAGCGCTTTTGGATTGCAAATTTGAGCTCCTGCTTAGATCAGAAACCTTCTCACTCCAAGATTGTTGACGACTAACATCTGATCCTTTGCCATCCCCGGTTGGAACACGCGGACAATTTTTTTGCAAAGTGACCAAATCTTTGACATTGATTAGGTAAACCAAAATATAAAATGCATTGCATAACAGTGGCATCAATTGGATCTCTCAAATCTAGTGATGGTAACAAAATACCTCCTCGAAGCTTCGTTACATTTGAAACCTCAATCGTGGTCATAGGGCTTGCAGGGCGTTTGATGTATGATTCAGGACTCTCCACTTCTAGCATAATGCTAATTTTACTTGCAAGAGCTATGAGATCTTCTATATTTTGAAATTGAAAGTTAATAACAGGGAATTATATTTTGATCGTATGCGTCAATAATTACTTCACCCCCTGCCATCAACCGTTGAAATGCATGCTCCATTTGCAAAAGCAAAAAGAGAAGTCGCTTCACTCGACTGTCGCCAATTTCCTTGCCACCATGGGTTCAACTTCTTCTGTGAAAGTAATTTCAAGAAAACCCCACATCAGAAGCACGACGGATTTGAAAGATTCATGCAGATAAAGTTGCATACATTCCTTGATTTCTTTAGGTGACACATTACACCCGATACACCGCACAATGACCATCTATCAACTGAGTGCATCCTCTGCTTCGCGGCTAACTTGAATACGTGTTTGCGAGAAATCATGAGCAACCTTCCATTCCGGGATAATTGGCGTTGAGCCTTGGAGATCCTTTGTGGAAGAAGGACCACGTCTTGATTCCGTGCCTAGGGTTATATGAGGAGAAGCCCTTTGTGCAAGAGAAGTCCCAATGCCGAATCTCGTTGCCATAGACGACTGGGGAAACAGAATCTGAAAACATCTCTTCCTCCTGTGGGAAGCATGGCAAATGTCGTAGCCATTTCTTGATTTTGAAGTCCTCCATTGGTGGCGGGCGCCCTAAGGTCGAAATTGCAATTGATTCGTGTAGAAGAGAAGGAGATGCTGAAATCACAAACAACGACACTTTCGTCATTAAGCCCCTAGCTCCTTAAGAAGTCTTCCCAAGAGATCCTTGTTGCAAAGACTTATCGGATCGCTTGCCATCTGCAACGGCCATCCCCCTCAAAGATCCCTGGAAGAATCCGCCAAGAATAATGGACCCATCACCATTGCACCTTCTTTGCAGATCTGCACTAGAGAATCCTAAAAGAAGTGAACCCTGTGATGCCACTCCCGTGTTCTCTTTGTCAAGACATCTAGAAAAATTTGAAGTTAGGAAACAAGGCAATTTTGAAAGTATGAACACGCTATCACCGCCACCAGTACTTACAAACCCCCCGCCCCCTCCCCGATGCTGCAAATTATTTTGGGTTCATCAAGCTCTAAGAGAACGTTCCATGAAGCGGCCGCTCAGTTCCATTGTCGCCACCCTGCAACGAACGAACAAACCCTATAATTCCTAGTGATGATATCGCTCTCAAAATGGCAGACCCTTCATCCTTCCCTGCCAAGAAACTCTCATCATTATGCACGAAAAGAAAATCAGAAACAAGATTCGGATGTGCCATAGCTATGCTCACAAAAAGTCTCTCCCAAACCACTGTAGAAGCACAAGATTTGGTGGTCTATCACTCGCAGCAAGCAACGATGACATCACAAGAGCGCGAGCTTCGAGCCCCCCTCACCTTCAAGTCGTACCTCAATTTTTCTTTGTTTACACAATGAATGATTCTACATGGTTGCTACCATTCTCTCTCATTTTTACAAGTTCTCTTTTCATAATTTGCATCATTTCTTCCTTCGAATTTTTAAAAAAAAAACAATAATGAATATTTGTCCTTCATTGTCAACCATTTTGCACAAAATATTGAAGCAAAATTTTCAAGCTAAAATATGTAAAGTTAAAATAAGATGGGAAAAATCAACAAGTTCAATATGAAAGTGTGAGGCTTTTAAGATTGCAAATGAAAGCTGAAGTTCAAGAACAAAAAGTTGTTATAGGCATAACGAACACTAAGGTAACCCAAGGATAGGAAATGCAACAAAAAAGTTCTGGTGTGCGAGTGCCAAGGACAGGGAATAACTTTGTGCAGCAATCAGGAAAGTTTGGTGCAAGAATAAAGAAATTTCTGGCACCATTTTTCTCACTAAGTTGGCTTCCGTTAATGCTTTAGATAACATGCAGGTCATTGCCTAATGGCTTGGCCAGTTCTGGTGAAAAATGAGATGGTAGAGCCCTGTAACATGACTAGGTGAATTTAATGCAACATGAATTTGACTGAGACAAAAGTCGATCATCCTAAAGAGTACAACTCTTACAAGTCAGTTAAATCTAAGAGTACATCATTTCAGTGAAGATGTCCTGAATGGTGACAAAGCTGCAACTCATAAAAATGTGTCTGTGGAGATGAGTAGTGGGCATAATTTTTTCACAGCCTCAAGAGTATGAAAGATAAAACACCTGATCCAAAGATGGGTATCTGAAAGATTCCTCTGGTACGATGAACCTGTAGCTTAAATTCACACCAAAGGGGTATGAAAGACAACATCTGATCCAAAAATGGGTATCTGTGGATTCCTCCAAAACTATGAACCTGCTGCCCTGCTTTCAGAAGCTGCAATTTCTGCATCAACAGTTGGGATAAGTGTTTGTGATACATGTCGGGCAACAGAGATCATGTCAGCCAATATGCTGGGGTCCAAACCAATTCCCCCACGCTTTGTAAGTCCGCTAACAATTCCCTTCCTATTAACAGCCACTGAAACTGCTGCCGTCATTTGTGATTCTTCTTCTGCTGTTGCATCCACAATGTAATGTCTCCCCACCTTCACAATCAAACATATACCTCTGTGGTCAACTTTTCACCACACTTCAGAATAAGCATAATGTCAATTCATCTGAACCCTAACCTCAAAAGAACTCTACTGTAAGGGCCACAGTGCAGAGCAGCTATGCAGCAGTTGCCATTTACCGGAGCAATCACATTTGGCAAGAGTAAAATCCAACACATGCAACATGTTGAAACAGGGAACACACACAGTGCTAACCTTTGTGAGGGTAATAGTAATGGGAACCCGTGAAATGTCTAGTGGAGAGGATTCTTCATTATCGACATCAAGTTCAGGGTCCTCATCAGCTGATGTGCTGGCTAAAACTTCCACTTTAGGAATGCCTGTATTGCCTAGTGCTGCCTAATGACAAAGACAAGTTGAAAAAACTAAGATCAGTACAGTGGGCAGGAAGAGGATAGATTGCAGCTTGCAGTAAGAGAAAAGAGAACAGAGAAAGGGGGGAAAGCAATGATGAGACAGACCTTGATTGCAATTGACAATGCATCAAGTAGGTTCCCATCTGAACTCAATACAAGGGTGTCAATGTAGAGAACCCAGCAAACTTTTCCCTCCAGTAAATGCAGAGATGATAGGTCAATTGCGGCACCTGTACCATCCATTTAAACAACCAGCTGTTCCTTCTCAGCTCATATGTACAGTGCAAATCTTGAAAGAAGCACAACAATAAAGAATACTCTCAAGTGAAAGGACAAACCTGCACCCAACAATCCACTGCTTTCAAAATTATTAGTGACCAAACAAACTACCAGAAATCACTGCCAACAAGGCCTCTCTTTCACTTACCGGTGCCATTGGGACCTCCAAGCAAGCTCCGCTCCAAAGCTCTTTGGAGTTCCAAGGACAGATCCTCTCCTCCCCTACCCTATGACATTGAAAAAGGGTCAACTCTGATAACACACATGAGCAGTAATGTACAACAAGGTTAAAATCCATAAAACAGAAACCATTGTCTGTCATCATCCAATTTTCTTTCACTTTGGATCGGAGTGTGTGTTTCAGATAAGCAGAGCTTCTTTTAAGAAAACAATGGGGGCATGCCCTAGTCATTTCAAGTTCTCAAAAAGGAAATAAAAGTTTGTTTTTACATTCAAACAGACTTGTGAGAACCCAATCTCTGCCTGCACCTGAACATCTTAAACCTGGTGGGAACCTCTGGAAAGCCAAAAATGTACCCAAAATAGTGTGACCTATTTTGCTAACTTGAAGTGTTGCACTTGATCTTCCACAGCCAGGGATTACTGGCAGAACTCAAGTAGAAATAAAAATTTCTCTTTCAAATTGTTACAGCCCCCAGAATGTGAGGAAGATTCATGACCCAACAAAATGAAGACAAAACAATGATGATCAGAGCAAAGTTGGAGTGTCAGGTGAACCTCAAACTCTGGAGCTGCTGTTGGGGAGCACTCTACAGAAATCACTAAGCTCCCATGCTTTGGCCTGCCTGCAGGAGGTCTGCCAAGCTCTGCCTGCCAATTCACCGATTCCATCAGACATAATAAACCTTCCATGTCTCTAGGTCCAAGAGGAAGATTCAGCAAAAGAAAAGAAAAGTCAAGGACCAACAGTACCTTAACACTAGCTATCACATCTGTGGCTCCCAATTTGCATCGCCCAGATCCATTTGCCTAATACCCACCATCAAACCGCAAGAAACAGACACATTTCATTAATACTTTTCCCCATCTTCTATGTAATCACCCTGGACAAATGAAAATCATTCACATTGGAAACTTCAATTTGAGAATACTGAACTGTCCAGCACTCAATCTAGGGTTTAACAAGTTTTTCAACCTGAAATCCTCCTAAATCCGAGTATAAAGGTAGAAAGACAAATAGAGAGGGATGGTTCAAAGCTAGAGGGTTTAGGGTTAGCAGACCTGAGGAATAACACCAGACTGAATCGAAAAGGGACGGAAGTGGTAACGACCACGACCATCAGAGCGGAGGTCGTGGGCAATCCCACCTTGAATAAAGCGAACCTCCGCTGCTGATAATGCTACCATCTGTTTGCAAGCAGTCAATCCTTCCCCACCTGTTTTCCTTCTACCTACTCCTTTAGTACAACAAATCCATCAGCTGGATGATGCCACACAAAGACCCCAAGAATTCTGCAACTGAAAAAAAATTCTGCAAAATTGGACGTGAGCTCTAGAACCCTAAATAAAACCCAAAAAATTCGCGTCCTCCAGCTGAACCCCCGCAAAAGACATCAAAATGCACGGGGAAGCAAAATGACCACACACACAGAGGAAAGAGAAAGAGAGCTTGACCTTCAGGCGTTTGGAAACTGCGACTTGAAGACTGTCGTACAGTGAGCCAACTGACGAAAGTTAATTCAAGAATGACACAGGGATTATCATCAACCACAGAGAGAATGCACGAGAGCGTCGTCCTTCAGATCCTGCGCAAACACCATCGTCATTCTTCTTCATCCTGCAAATCCAAGCTCCTCCTCTCTCGCACCTCAGTGCTTGCTTCCAAGGATTTAGGGTTAGGGTTAGGGTTAGGCTTCAAACTGGTCGTGTCGACTACTGGGTATAAGCAAACCCCAAATGTTTTTTTAACGCACTCGTTACCCAAATAAACTATCACTGGCAAGAGGGGAGAAGCCGGAACTATATGTGACAAAAACTACACACACCAAGGATTTAGGATTAGGGTTGACACTAAATGTTTCAGGAAGGTTTATAGTTAATACATGTGCAAAAAATACAAAATTGTCAAAACAGAAATGTAGAGTCCAAAATTGAATGCATGGATGGGAAATAAAGAGAGCAGAAGGAGCTTCAGACATTGAGGGAAAGGAATGAGGGGTTCCTTGCTGAACCAAAAGTCCTCCTCATGCTTCAGCTCTTCTTGTTCATACCTTTTGGTGGGTTATGATAACCCAGAGTCCTTATGCTTCAGCTCTTCTTGTTGGTATCTTTGTTGGCTATGATATCAGTGATATCCAGGAATATGATGATGGTGTTCCTTGCATTAGCATACACACATGACAGGTGTATGCTGATGAAATCTGGACCTAGCTACAAAACCCTAATCAATTATGGTACTGTTTTGACGTTCAGTCTGGGATAGAATATTTTGCTTGCATTTTAGTTTTGTTTCAGGCCTGAATTCAATTGTGCAAAAGTCATGCATATTTTATAAGCTTTTATATCGCAGCTACCTACTTCCCTCCAAATGAATATTATCACAGAATAGATTGTCCATCTGTGGTGATGCAGGTCTTGGAGACCCAGCAGAAGTTTCAAGATAGTGCCTAGGATTCCTGTTTGGCTCAAAGGAAACTACATGACAACCCAGGGCAGCAATTTAAAGCTGAAAGGCAGCCCACATTGGCATCAACGTCCACCACCAGGGATGGGCGTCCAATGGCATTGACCATTGCCAAGAATGTGGCTGAAAATTGTTGTTGCCACTGGAGCAAAGGATCAATACAAAATAGTTCAGCCACAAACATCACTTGCAATTCTCACATACAAATTTTGGAGAGAGAGGGATGCTTTGCCACTTCTGTAGAAATTGATAAAAACAGGGTCACCATGCATTTCCAGAGCAGATGAGAGTGCATCAAGCATTGCACCATGCTTATAAATCACCCAATTTCTCAATCTTCTCAGTTGTTGAGCCCCTTGATGTGTATACAAGACACAAAAACCCAACAGTAAACTCACTCTAAATCCATTTCTGGTATTGATTGCACCAAACTTTCTATCAGATTATGTTCTATTTTTAAAAAGCAGTAGTAGATTATATAACTTTGCACCACTGCTACAGCTTTCAGGACTTTCCATGTAAGTATTGCTAGTCCCCTAGCACCTCTCCCACTAGTTGAGAAAAAAAGGTTCCTTCTGCAGGAAGAGGTTATGTTAAGAATTGCTTTGAATTTCTAAGATTTGAGTGTAGGTTTTATCTAATTACTACTGTTCACATCCATAGGCACAACTTCATGAGTCTTTGATGCATGAATTGAACTCACAACCAGTTGCAAGGTTACAAGTTTTACATATTTCTGCAGTTCCAAGATAAGATCAAGCCTGCCAGAGATGATCAGGAGAGCCTTTCATATCTAAGAACTATACAATCACAAAGCACACTCTTGAGAAAATTTGACAAAGGGAGTATCTGGTACAGTCAACAAGGCTGAAATGATAGGAGTGAAATTTGCTGCAAAATGCTGCCATGCAGAAGAAGCTCACATCTTGGCAGTTGCAGAAAGAAATAAATTCACTGTTTGAATAGTGTTATAAAATCCAGAAATCATGCAACAGATAGGCTACTGTGTGGTGAAAAATGCACCATTGAGAAGCCTATCTGGGTGATGGATGTAAGATGATGGTATATCCCCATGGCATGTATCCACAGTCATCATCTGTCTCCTTCAATCCATTTGTCACCTGCTGTCTTTGGCCTGTCAACCATGCTCACATGAGTGCAACAGATAAAATGACCCATAGAAGAAGAATCAGAATTCAATGAGGAATGGTGTTTCTTCTTTCCTGGCGACGCACACACAGTACCTGATAATTTGCGAATCACAAGTTGCAGTCATTCCAAACTTCTGTAGATTTCACTACTTTGAACCAAAGTGCCAATATTTCAGCTATGGTTGATGGTACTTCTGTTTTCCAACTTGAGAGACCTATTTGCTAAAACAAACCCTAAAGAGAGGCATGAATACTTCAGTCACCAACAAAAAAAAAAAGAATGCATCTGCAAATGGCTGGCCCTTGATAAATATCATGGCACTACAAAACTCCAGATGCATGGAATGATGATGATCCATGAGCAGAAGGAAGTCATATTGTCCTGCCAGGGATTGTGGACATCTCTGTCTGTTTCCTCAAATTCACTTAAAAGCAGGATATGCAAAACAGATACTCAGACTGGGCTGAAGATACAACCCTAATTGGAAATTATGAAACCAAACTTTCCAATGTAAGATAGAAATAGTTAGCGACCCCAGGATTCGATGACGTAGAATAAGAAGAAGAAGAAGCGCAACTATTTCAATCCCTTCTTACATGAAATTACTGAAACCCTAAGTCCCTCCGACTTCTTATGCTTTCTCCTTACGGAGCTTGCCGAGCTCCCGGCGAACAATGGAACTCTTCTTGATTCGTGCCACCATGACCTTGAAGCGGTCGAAATCGTTCAAGGACGCTCGCCGGGTGCGGACGGCTAGCTTGCGACCCCAGGCACTGCTCTCCCACTTGCTGTAAACTTCCCCCTCCTCCACCGCCTTGGCAAGATCCTTCTTCTTGGGATTCCTGGAGATGGAAATAGTGATGTCGGTCAGCGACAGACGCTTGAAGTTGATGGAGGTCCTCACCATGTCGGGAGAATCGATCAGCGCCCTGTTCTGGTCAATCACGTCCACGATCACCACCAGCTTTCCATACTGTGGCCCATAGTTCACCAGCGCCACTCTCCCAATCTCCACGTACCTTCTGAACGGCATGATGTCCACCTGCTGCTGCTGAGGGCCTGGCTTTCGAGAGCCGAGACAATCCGTGCGGCGGGCGGGAGGAGATGAAGAAAAAGAAAGAAGCAGAAGACGCCGAGCGACAAGAAAGAAACCCCACGGCAGCAGCAGCAGCACCAGTGCGCCCCAAACCCTAAACTTTCACGTCCTGATCCGGATCCCGAAGCCGTAAGAAACCCTAATTCCAGGTCTCATCCCAGGTCCTCCACGTGAACACCGGTGTTGTGCGGTTATTTGAAAATTTAAAGAACCGTCGGTCCCAGTTATTTCTGAAGTCTTTAAAGAACCTGCGATTTTCATGAAAGAACCGGTAAAGAACCAAAACAGCTTCATGGCCGGTTATTTGATCCCCCCCCCATTTTTGGAGAACCGTGGGTTATATTATACCAGAATCATGTCTTTGATTTCTTGAGAACTGCACCTACGAATCCTTAGAACCGCCCTGATAACCCCAGGGTCTGTTCATGATTCTAATAACCGTACAAATCAAGGCCCACACACACACAAACATGCATCGGCAGCAGATTATTTTTTGTAATCATCTCATTTGGAGGATTATTTTTTGTGTAATTGATTTATTTTTTGGTGTAAAAAACACATTAAAAAAAATTTTCAGAAGGCTTTTTTGTGTAAAAGATGCTTGGGTTTTTTTTTTTTTTTTTTCCCTTTTTGCCTTTTTTTTAAAAACCTTTTTTTTTTTTTTTTGGGGTTTTTTTTTTTTTTTTATTTTTTTTTTGAGAAAAGGAGATTTTTTTTTTTTTTTTTTTTTTTTTTTTTTTTTTTTTTTTTTTTTTTTTTTTTTTTTTTTTTTTTTTTTTTTTTTTTTTTTTTTTTTT
>Ga0116227_10001823_pt1 | contig 48278 bp, 35 predicted proteins | sample S1TSphgellanicum_FD_89693 | JGI IMG/M metagenome (GOLD analysis project Ga0116227, IMG submission 89693) | Host-associated microbial communities from peat moss isolated from Minnesota, USA - S1T2_Fb - Sphagnum magellanicum MG | ecosystem: Host-associated > Plants > Peat moss > Unclassified... | reverse complement strand
TAGGAGGTGGGGATTGGCACATTGGTGAAGGAGACTTTCACCACATACTACAAGGTACAATGATTGTTTGTGTGCATATAAACAAAAATGAAGTAATTCAAGGCAAGAAAATTCTAGGAAATATTGTTTGTTATGGTCATATTTTCCATTGTTGATGATTCAAGCATACAAGAATTCTATTTTTATTCTTATTATTGTAGAGAATGATGAGGAATCAACCTCCTAATAAAATTTGTAAAATGTGAACACAAACTCAATTGCAACATTGGCCTTCAATTTAGATGGACATTTGTTGCCATTAGGAAGTCTTGATGGAATAATAAATGCGTGGAACCTAAGAGTTCCATTAGCAACTTGAAACACAAGTTAAAAGGACTTGGAGATGCCATTGAGGTCAGCATTCAAGAAACTAATGATGTTTGGATAAATGTATAGTGGTTAAATATGTAACTTATTGTTGATTAAAGGTTGCCCAATCTGGTCCTCTACTAACATGTTCCATTCTAAGGTGCTAGTGGTCATCAATTATAATGCATTAAATGCACATGTAATTTTATTATACTATGAATGAGTTTAGTACAAATTGTTCTTATCATGTTAATTTTAGTTTTGTCAGGATTAACACAATTAGTACGTTCCAAGAGTTATTGTGATGTTTTATTTGCAATCTTGTAAATATGGATGCACTTATTCATTCACACCTATAATTCAATCTCTTGGGGTTGGATATGTATTTTGAGGATTCAAAGTTAGGCTTTTAAAAGAAAATTCCTGAGATATTATAATTTCTATTTCCAAAATTTGAAATCTCTAGCATTTTAATTATCTATTTTTTGAATTATGTTTTGCTGATATAGAGGTGCAAATACAATAATTGAAGGATATAATTGTAAGCTTAGTAATGTAATCAACAATGGCCCATTTATATGATTGGTTGGTATGTGGTTGGATAATGGATTCACTTGTCAATTTTAATATATTATACATGAAGGGATAATTGGTTTAAAATTTTAATTCAATATGTGATTTTTAACCTCTTTAATTACCATGTTCAATTGTATTTTGAGCCACTTGGACTTGTAATTGCAACATTATATTAAAGAATTACATGTAAATACATAATGTTTTGTAAAACATCCATATCTCAATTGATTATTTAATAAAATGAAATTTATAGTTGTTGTTTTTGTGCACATAAGGTGATGGTTTAGGGTTGCCACTTGTCAAAATTCTATTGAATTATGAAGGTTGATAAATCATAAATTATAAAATTATTTATGAAAAATAGTCACCCCCCCATTTGTCAATATAGTTTTTGCAAGCTTGAAAATCAAACTTGTAATTGTTATATGCCAAATATTATTAATAGGTCCACCCACATGGTGAATTCTTATTTGATAGATTCAAATTTAAACTCGTAAAATCCACATCTTAATTACAACTTGGGAGTTGGTCGTTGCACCCATTTATTAAAATTCCATTGGATCATGGATATTGATTGGTCATAAAACATAAATTTAGTTGCAACAAATTCAAATCTTTCATCCCCACTTGTTAGTTACAAGCTTGGGACCTAAAGTGTCAAACTTCAATAATAATCTTGTGCAATTTTAAGGTATGCATACATCCCACATGCCAAAACACCATTTTGGGTATGAAAATTATATTTAAATGTGTAGCTACAACTCGTAATTGCAAAAGGTGTTTATATTGAAATGTGCCAAATGGTAATGAGAGTGCAATTGAACTTTGAATTGCAATTCACCTTCATGATTGCCCTTGCATTATAAAATTCAAACTTGGTTGAATGTATATAAAAGTTTAATGTTATCATTAATATAAGTGGGGCATATACATAATGCCTATCACATTCTACTTGGATAAAAATATCTACCTTTTGCAAATGATGCATTTGAAATTTCACCATCCTTGTGCCTTGCATTTCTTCATGTATACCATGTGCATCACATCATTTTTCTATTTGTAATGTCAACACACATTTAACTAGCATTTTATCAAGGGGTGAAAGCATGGTAATTTTTTAAAAAAATGATCATTTCCATTTTTATCCTATGTCATGCATATAAAAACAATACTGTAATATCGAAATGGGTGGAGGATAATACAAAACCATGGGTACCTTCTATTACATTTAAAAAAAAACATTTTCAAAAAATTAAAAGCAAATAAGTTTTGAAATTAGGAAAAGAATCCCCATTTATTGGTGGTAAATTCTTAGTTAGGGAGCCTTCAACATAAAATATTCAATAAAATATATGTGTACTAGGCTAGGAAATAAAAATCATTGTATGTTTTCATCAAAATTTATTCTACTTTCTTTTGTTACATTTTACTTAACAAGTACTCTACAAAAGTTCACATTACAAAAAGTAGATTACAAAAGCTCATTGTATTTTGAGAAATATATTCTCAACCTACTTTTATGATGCCAAATTTGAAAACTAATGCATAGTAATGAATGACTATCTTGTTTTTAATCATTCAAGTAAAGACATTTAATGTAAAATAGTTTTATGAGGGATTTTTTGGTTATTTTCTATTTAGTTGTCTACTTTATCTTGCTTTCATTACAAAGCTATCATATTTTGATTATTGCAATCACATTTTAAAACTATTATGAATACTTGTATGCATGGGCACAATCACTTGAACCACACATATATACACATAAAGTTAATATTTAACCCAACATCATATGCAAAACATCCCACAATTTTCATTGAGATAAGAATGTTAAATATACTATATCAATCATCCACCTTCCAATTTTATCATTAACAAATATAAACTATAAAACATACATGGTGAAAGGTATGATTATTTTTCACATCTACTCATGATAAATTTTGTCTACTATTCCTATCACATATACAAGTTGTTGATGTAAATGAACCAAAATATGTAATTTTCTTGAAGTTTATCTTTCATGATTGTTATATTTGCAAATTAGTTGATCAATAATACAAAATCATGTATTAAGATCATGTTTTAAATCAAACAACTAACACAAGTGGTATTAGCCTTATGATTTAAAGAATACATGTATGCACTAATATAAATACAACACACAATGTAGAGGAGAGTAGGGTAACAAAAGCACCTCAAAGTTGTTAATTCCTTAAATACAATGACATGGCTCAAGAAATTTCAATTGTTGTCCATATACAATGATGCCATGTAATTTGACTACACAATTAATCAAATGTATTTTCAAAACAAGGCATATTAATAGTAATGAACACTTACCATTATACATAAAGTATAATTTTCTTGTTAGTTACATAGACACCAATCATTTGAATTTTTCACATTGATTTGTACAAATTTCAACAATAATGTTTCAGTGGCCCTAAACCTAACATTGCATGTACACATGCTTTTAATAGCCAATCTGCATATAGTGACCTGGTTAGGTCATGAAACTTGCAAATGTATATATGATGAATGCCATGCCGAACCAATGGCCAATGATGTTGTCATTAGTACAACAATAGTGGATTCATAATTAATGAACTTTTGAAATCACGACATTTTGATTGTCACACATATACAATGAAAAATGTGAACTCAAAACATGTCATGAAAATGTTGAAATAAAAATTAAAAAATAGCCACCATCAAATGAGGATTTTAATAGTGAAATGCATTACAACTTCCCCAATGCAAAAGAATTGATTTTGTTTTACATGCCATGATTTTCGTCATTTTTTAACTATCATTTATATTCTAATATTTCACATTGAAATATTGAAGACTTCACATGAATTTTTGGACCAATTACATGTCTAGTGATATCTAGAGCGTGACCTATCAATATTCTAGACAAAAAAAAATGATAAATATAATATTTATAATTTGATCATTATTATAATTGCAAGATGTGAACTTTTCAAAATGTCAAAAATGAGTCACCTAACTAGGTTTAAATATTCAACATAAATGTCGCAGGATTTTAGTTCATTATTATCATGTTGACTATTGCATGTAAAAATAATGAAATTTGCTTGGTTTTGCATTATTAAAATTTTTCCAATGTTGTTGTTGGAATGTTGGCATTGCTTAAATCCCTCCCGACGTCTTGTGTTTGTTATGATGGTTTGTAATTTTATTTCATAATTCACCAATTTTAGGTGTGGGTATAACCACTAGATCCAAGGACATAATTATGCATAATTTTGGTAATAAGATCCCATTAAAAAACTAGCTCAATTTTGTGACATAGCCTTGTTGAGTAAGCCTCATAGCTTAAAGGGTATTTGGTAGAAATAGTGGCACTTGGAATGAGATAGTAGGTTATATAAGGGTTGTTGATATTCTAGTTGTGGAGCATTGACAACTTGGTTATTGAACTAACGTTAGCTTTGTAATTGAATCGTTGTTAGACAACATCCCAATAAAAAGTAGTAACTATTCAATGTTACAACCTACCAACAAACATAAGATACCTTTGTCATGATAAATATCTACGCATCATAAATGAGGTTGAATTTTAGTTTCATGAAGAAATTTACAACAAGTTTTAAAGTTAAAAGGGAGGAAAAACATATATGAAACTTTTTTGACACATGATTGTGGTATTTTTGGATAGAGGTGGTGGAAAGAAAACAACTTGGAGCCAATGGACATAGTTTTGGAGGCAAAATGAAAGGCATAGAAAGTGACAAAAAGGGAGGTAACATGCTTTTGTGATCATTTGAATCAATAGTTGATGTTAGTCATTTTTTAAATGAGTAAGAAAGAGCACTAATGATTTTTTGGAGGTGGAAACTAAAGAAAGATGAAACTCAAAGGTAAGAAAAATGGTGGGTATAATGCATGAAAAAGCATAGGAAAGAGAGATAGAAATGGGTGTAATTTGGTAGTGGTGAGGTTCATAAGAATTTGCTAGAAGCTTTAGAAAACTAAATGTTATAAGAAAAATGATAAATGAATTAATTAACAAAGAACATAATATATTTGTGAATTTAAATCATAAAGAATCCTTGTTTCCTTATTACCATTCAAAACTAATGAACAACAAACAAGTCTAGCTAATACCTAGGCTTTTGTTGTAGAATTCCCAAACTTGAAGAACCAAAAGTCAATCATAGCGTATTCACAAGTGTTGGGGGTGGATATAACTTTTTTTATATATGTCAGATTATTTGTTTATTTGTTATCCACCAATTCTAGTTATTATTATTTTTATTTTAAAAATTGATTGTAATATCCTTTAAATATATCATTAAAAAATAAAAATCTAATGCTGATTTTAGTATGACTGGGATATCCATCACCATTAATATCTCTCGAATAACCTAGCATTTCGGATGACAAGATAAACAATTTTTTTTCAAAAATATTTTACAAATTACAAGTCCAAAAGTAGGGCAAAGAGGAGAGCAATAGCACGAAGAGAGTAGCACGAAGAGACTAATGACGTGAAGAGAATAACAATGTGAAGGAAAATAGAGTGCAAGGAGAGCATAGTAGTAAGGCAAAGAAGAGAATAGCAACGTGAAGAGGAGAACACGGAAGAAAACAAAGCACGAGGAGAAGAAAACAAAACATGAGGAAAAAGAGAAAGTAGAAAGTAAGGCTTGAGTTGAGCTCAAGCCCCATTTTATTCTAGATTTAGGGTTCTTGTTTTTTTAGGTCTAATGGCAGCGCCCACAGCAATGTTTTCCCTTGTAACGACCTACCCCGGTGCCCATAACTTTTTTTTGTTGTTGTAACGGCCTACACTAACACCTAACACTTTGTTTTGATCCCCCTAACAACCTACACCCTAAACCTAAATCCCTTTCATATCCATATTTGGACATGGATTTAATATCCGCCCTAAGTGTCATATTTTCAAAAAAATTTATGTCTAGATATTATATGACTGGATATCATTATTTTGATATCTAAAGATAAGAATATCATTTTGCATATCAAAATTTTTGATTTCCAAAGGATTTCAAAAGTGATATCTAATTAGAATATCTAGATTTTTAGGATATCCGCCCAACACTAGTATTCACAAAGTTTTCTTTAGCAATCTAAACAATGACAAATAGACCCTTGACCAATAGAACTTCCAAGTGTGAATTGCCAATAGGTAACAATAGAAAAGGAGGAATAGATACAAAATATCTTCTTCACTTAGTTTGAAAAGACCCCTTAAATATAGACATTATGCACAATGAAACCCTCCTTGGCCCTAGCTAGGGAAAGGGATAAGGACCACATCTTAAGTAATACCTTGTAGTCTTATTGTGTGAGTGTTAAAGGGATGCTTAACAACCAATTTTTTTGCCATTAACACAAATAAGATTATGTACTTCAATTTCATAATCCAGCAAAGTTTGCCCATTGTCACAAATAGGGTTATGGGAGATGTGTAAGAAGCTCAGACAAAGTAGTCACTCTTCATTAAAGGCAAAATCAAATTTCCCTTGGAGACTTGGTGTTGTTGCTACAAGTAGTTCAAACTTGACTTTTGTGGCATAATTTGCCTTAGTCATGTCAAGCTCCATTTGGGATAAGATCATCACCTACGACCAACTCTGTGGCTTATTCAGGGCCCTCTATGACACTTGTGTATGTTGATCCCAACCTTTGCTCTAATAGGGTTGAAGCCTTTTTTAAGAGCCAAGCTAGCCATTGGTGTGTGCGTTAATGACATATTTCCTCTTGGCACCCCAAAGTAGCCTTTGCCGAGGCACATATGGTATCTGGTTGGAGATGCTATTAGCCCTAGATGTATTCTCAACAAGGCACAAAAGACTCCGTGACAACCATATTTGATCAAGTGACTTATGATCCCATGACTAGACACAAGTTGGAAATTCCGCAAAGGTCACAAGAAAAAAGGTTTTCCTCAATGCTCTTGTGTGCAGGGTAAGCTCATTTGGCTGATTGACTACCAAAGCTAATGGAAGTCATTGAGTTCATAATGTCTATACATCATGTTCCTTTATTCACTCTAGGTAAGAATTTGAACTGCATTTTGCTACTACATTTTGGCAGGCTTTCAAGTTTGAAGTTTGAACCCTACCACTGGAATTTACTGAGGACAATGGAAAACACACAGTGATCTAAATCCAAAGCCTGTGGTCTGAGGAGCAACTATTTGCTGCCTTGGAAGCTTTCCTTTAGCTACCCCCTGAGGTGGCTGATACTCACATGGCTTGCTTCTTCATGAGTTGAGTATTCAAATACTTGTCAGCTAAAGCATCAAAGTAGAGTCTAAAGTCTAAACCCACTCTGCTCATGGGCAGGTTGTAGGGCTTTTTTACACTGCTATTGCTAGTGCACATGCAATGGAAAACTGCTCCCAAAGACTGCTGCAGAGAGGAGTGGATCAGGCAAATTGTCAATTCTACAGTGTTGATAGAAAAAAAGCCAGAACAATAATAATACCTAATAATGTTCATCACCTAAACTTTTCCCAAAATGACCCAGGTTTAGGGTTTAGGGTAGATTGCTTTGGAGAACAGTAACCAGAATGGTATTTATTGAATATTATTTCTAGGTGAACTTTGGGAAAATAATTATGCAAAAGTGGTGATGGGTTTATATTTTAGGGTTTAAACCCTAAACCGTGAAACCCTTGAATGAACTATCTAGAGTAATGGTATTCGGCGAGTTTTATATGTCATTGTGGGCGTGGTTTAGATAACTTAAGTGTCGCACTTTCCTTGGGAGTGGAGGAGATGGCATGCTTTTGTGGTGAGCATGCTAAACCTTGGGGTGGAAAACAAGAAGAAAAAATTTGTGTGCAGGATATCCAGCCTTTTGGGAATATCATCAAATTTGGTAGAATTTTTTTGTTTTTTTGAGGCTGAGGCTCTTGACGATATTAGTGGCTTAAATCCCTGCAATGGGTGGAAAACTATGAACTTTCTATTAGTTTCTCATCCATCCAAACCAATTATCCATCAAATTTCAGCCACTCCCTGGAATATATTTCAGTCTAAATACAGAAAGCCCTTTTCCCACTCACCAGAATGTGAAGGGAAAAACTGTACCTTGGGTGAACTGGCACTTACTACGGTACCATTGGGAAAACCCAAAAGTTATTTTTGTGTAAGATAAGGACTAACTAAGGACCCAGAAGGGGAACTGGCCCCTTGCATGAGTGGTACAGAATTCCCAGAACAGCCCCATTTGAGGTCCTTGCCCAGCGTAAGGAACCCATAGAATTTTGCACCCTTTTGAGAATTGACGCAAAGGCAATCAATTTAGCTGTACTTCATTTGAGATGAGTTGCATTACGCATAAGGTGCCATCCCTTATCTAGGCAAAAAAATTGCCAAGAGTAAGGTGCACTCGACATAAGGTACAAAAATGCTGGGGTTCATCAGATTTGCTTCTAAGCATTATACATGTCCAGTCCTACAACTTAATCATGGTCTCTCTGAGTCCAAATTTCACATTTCCTGGTTTAAAAGGAGCGACTCTAAAGTGCCTCACTTAAGAAGGTGAAGGTACCACCAGTGTTGGTGCTGGTTCACCCTGGCCCAAAGAAATTGCTTATTTGATGCCTGCAACAATTGACATGGCGCAAAGTGCAAGCTAAACATTGCAAAGTTGATGAAACTCTAAAGATCACAAGGACTGACCAAAAAATAAAGCCTTGTGAAAGAATGATGAAGAAACCTCTTTTCTCCATTGTGTGCATGCATGCATCAAAATGATCACAACTCAAAAAAAGAAGAAAGTAAAAAGCTTACCCTCTGTTTAGGTCTGACTCAACCAAAGAAAGTCTGAAACAAAGACTTGCAGAAAAAAGACTTGAAACTCAAACATCTACAAAGCACTTACAAATTAAGCACCAACAAGTTACAACAACGAGCTTTATTTTGATCAAAGGAAAAAGATGTCCTCTAGATAATATAGCATATTGCAAGCTTAATCTTTGCTATCTACTATTGAACTTTAATACAAAGCTTGTTCAAGTACTTTATTGTTGTTGTTGTTGGTACATTACAAATCATGTTTTTCTTGTGCCTCCCATTAGATTTTCATTTTTAAAAAACCTTTGTCCATTGGAAGTGTCCAACTGCCTTTCTTTGAAGCAAAAGGATACCTAACTCACAAAATCTCCCACCGCTACCACAAGCAGATCTGAGTACTACGAAACAAAAAAACTAATTTATATTTTTTTATGCAAACTGTCAAAACACCACTTCTGTGAACTCCAAAAGCAAAACTGAACATGATAAAATCTTGGCAAACTCCAAGAGAACTGAACTGAAAATCTTGGCAAACTCCCTAACTCACCGAACATCAAATATCTCCTATCTCCCATATTCCAGAAATGTACTTCCCTTCTGGTGGCAACAAGATTCTGAAACCTTCTAGAGCTGCCTAACAATGAACAAATACAGCAAGGGTGCACCCCCCCCATTTGAAGCCCATTATGGGTCTGTCATGGATGAACACCAATTCTGTTGATGTCGGGTTTCACCTTTGTAACCTGTCCTGCTAAAAGAAGGTAGAGTAAGTAGGTAGGTATGAAAATAAGTGTCTACTACACAAGTAAATGCATGTACATGATTATTGTAGTACCTGGGCAAATTTGACACTAATTATATTATTTTCAGAAATATTGAAATGAGTGAAAAAACATATTTTCATAAATATTTTTTTTCCTGAAAGAAAATAAAAAGTTCTGATGGAATATTTGGGAAATACATCATTTGTTGAAGTGGAATCCTCAAAATTAATTAATCAACTATTCAACAACCATGTGTCCTAGTGACTTGCAACATTCTACGATAGTAAGTGCTATTGGGTTGTTAGTAGGTAAAAAACTAAAACGGTGGAACATCTATCCTTGATCTGGGCTTGTGGGTGTTGGTTCACTCTGGCCAAACTTGATCAGGTGGGTATTAAGAAAAAGAAACACTTATCAACCTGGTAGCAGCAGATTTGAGAGACAGTACTAGTAAGCTTTCGGTGACACTACTCATGTGTAATACTCATGTCTAGTGTAATTGATGATGATCAATCATGACCGCAAACATCTTCTCTTGGAAACAGCAAGCAGCTACTTGCAAAAACAACATTTTGCAAGAGATCTGGCTCTGCAAGAGAATTGGCAGCTCCTATCAAATCATGAGCAGTTCAAATAGGAAATGTTCTTAAAAAATGTAAGAGAATTGACAGTTCCATCCAAACCAGCAGAGAGTCCTAATCAGTCTCCCTTGTTGGGGGTGGTTTGGAGGTCGCATCTGCCCAGGCCCCGCACTGTCGATGCTGCAGCTCGCCGATTTTGCAGCATTCCCATGAGTTCCCCAAACAGTTCCCCTGCTTTCAATGGTAGATAATTGACCAGGTACTGTCAATTCTGACACCCATTGCATCTGTGAGCTCATCCAACTGTGCTTGCTCAGAGCCAGAGTTGATACTACCCAGCCCATTTCCTTTTTTTGAGTGCAAAAATTCAAAATTTTCTTCAGGGCAAATTCAATGATTTTTGGGGAAAGCATCACCAAATTTTGAAAAAAAAGGCATTAAGGTGTTTTTAAAAAGCCACATTTCTATATATGCTTCAAGTTAGTAGCTAAAAATACTTAAGGATGTTAAAAATTTTCCTTTATTTTTTTTTATAGCCAAATTTGACTAAATCAGCTTATGGATGATTGCTACCTTTGCTACATCACAAAATTGAAAGAACTAAAATGCTGCAGCTCATTATCTAGTACTTTGAAATAGTTACTGTACATAGAAATGTAAGATAATTGCTCACTCCTTCCAAACCAGCAACAGTTCAAATAAGAAATGTTCTTGAAAAATGTAAGGGACTTGGGAAGTTCCTTCCAAACCAGCAACAATAGTTCAAATAAGAAACAAGAGGCTTGTTGCATGATGGCTATGCCCTTTAACTGACATCTGTGAAGATGATAAATATTCAACATACTAAATGGGAAACACACAATGGTTAGCATGGTGAATCCCCAAGTAGATTATTCAGTTATGCTTGAAATGTTTCTATAATGGATTCCACTGTCACCAAAAAAGGAGCGTAACATACAAATCTGTGTGCTAATTTGTCACAATAGAGTAATGTGTGCATCTGTCAATGTAGAAAACCTTAAAAACACACAATCGGTGCGTAGCAACAATACATTTTCTTATAACTTGATAATAGAAGGACTCTAAGGACCTTGACAGGTCAACTGGCTTCGTATCCTCTCTTTGTGGACTATCATGGCCTTCCATTGGGTATCCTAACGTCAATTAAGTTTTACACACAAAATTCCCAAAATCCCAACAGAAATGTAGGTGTGGAGATAGTAAAGGTATCGACAGGCAATGTCTGTAGCTTCTTTTTTAGATCTTCCCGAAAACCTCCCATTATAGAGACCTTGCTTGGAGCTCCCAAATATTTAGGTATTCAATCTTTCTCATGCCCCCTCCTCAATTATCTCAAGCATGTTCAACTTAAGTAAGAATCCCACTAAGGCTAGTCCAAAGAACCCTTTGAGCCTCTCATCACTTTTGTCCTAAAACTCTACTAGCACATTGACTATTATCACTATGCTCACTAGCTTTAGTGCAATGGAAAATCCTAAACCAAACATGAGCAGTTTATTCAAAATCCAAGCTTCAGGCATTCCTCTTGAAAGCTTCTAACACAAACAAACTAAATTGAAAAAAGAGTTTGAGTGAGAAAACTAGGATGATTAGCTTTCCTCATGGTTAGGTATTTATCTCCTCCTTTCACCAAGCACCTTCTTTTCTCCCTCTTGCAAATCTCGCATCACACCAACAAATAAAATCTTGGAAGCAACATTTCACCACCAACTCTTGATTTGGGTGTTGACATTCTATGAAAAACAACACACCAAATTTTATAACTTGCAAACAATAAAAACACAAAAAATAGCAAAGACATCAAGAAGCAAAATGCAACTCCTCTAACATGAATGATCTTCAACCATCCTCTCTCTTGACGTCTTTTGCTAGTACATCCATCAACCCAATACTTCATTTGTTAGGGTTAGTTATCAAAAATTTCTGCTAGCATAGATCCAGGTCACACCACATGCCCCCAAAATGTCACATTATCAAACTTTGACCTATTTCTGGGTGCATCACAATGTATCTAGCCAATAAACCTACAAATTTGGGACCAAATGAACTCTCTACATCAGCATTTTCATTGGGTGCAAAATTTCATCAAAATGCCAAAAAAGAAAAATATTGTCACATTATTACTTTTTCTGAAAAATAATCCAAATTTTGAAATAAATAAATAAATATTTTCTTCACTACATTTGGACTCTGATTTTAGTTTGGTAACATTTTAAAAACTAGTTTCCATGTAATGCTAAATCCCTTTTGGAATGCTAGCCAATGAAGCAATATCAAAAAAAATTGATAAAAAAATTCACTGCTCTACATTCACTGCCCAATTTGTTTTTTTCCAAAGTAACTAACTACACCATGTTTTTATTGCTTGCTTTTGTGTGGGAAGATTGATTGAATGGTCAGGTAGGAAGCAAGTGTCTAGAGAGATACACTGATGGGCAAGGGGACAGACTAGCCTCTGTAGTACAGACTTAGACCTTGTACCTAGTAGTAAAGGGTAGGTAGAGTGTCAACTGTCCTGCTGCAATAGTTAGTGTTTTGAATCATATACTCTATTTCCCCTTCTCCCGCCACATATTGTTTGTTTTGTCTCTTCTCTTCTTCTTAGTTTCTTTCTTTGCTTGTTCCATGGTCATTGAGACTGCTTGGAGCTTCATGTGTTGTACATTTTGGATTTTGGAGTTGAAGTTGTACAATTTTGGGAGATTGAGCTTAGCTTGATGGTTTGTGCCACTTTTGGAGCTTGGAGCTTGGCGTTGTAGGTTTTGGAGTTTGGAGTTTGGAGTTGATGTTGTACAATTTTGGGAGCTTGAGCTGAGTTTGATGATTTATAATACTTTTGGAGCGTGGAGCTTGGTGATTTGTACCACTTTGAAAGAGCTTGGAGCTTGGAGCTTGGATGTGTCTACTATTGGAGGTTTGAGCTTGGGTTGTCCAATTTGTAGAACTTGGGTTGTGCGCTTTGAGCTTGGTGATTTGTACCACTTTGAAAGAGCTTTGAGCTTGGGTTGTAGATGTTTTGGAGTTTGAGTTTTGTTTTGGGGTGGGGTTATTACACTTGTAGCTTGTTGACTTGAGCTCGGGTTGTCCACTCTGTAGAACCTGGAGCTTGGGTTGTGCACTTTGTGGAGTTTTGAGTCTTTGTTGGAGTTGTGTACACTCTGGGAGTTGGAGCTGGGGTGGTTTTTGTTCACTTATGAGTTTCAGCCTCATCTTCCTGCTGCTACTGCTTCTGTAAGTATTAGGTGAGCTTTGTGTAGCTGCTCTTATCATCTTGTCTGGAATGTTCTTGCACAAAGTACTATTCTTGTTTGTCTTCAGTAGACTCGGATTTGGTTGAGCTTTGTTTTCTCTGTCTTGGTTTTGAGGATTTTTTGTTGATTTGTTTTTGGTTGGTGTGTTTTGAGGAGTTGTTATCATGAGCTTGAAGAGGAGCAATTGAATTCGCTTGTTTGGAAAGTGTGTGCAGAGTGCATGTGACCAGAAGGAGAGGACTACTAGGAGGAGAGTGAGCTTGGGTGTGGTGAAGAAGTATGGGAGCATCCAGCAAGTTTTTCAGGACTTTGGCAAGCATGCGGCGTATGGTGAAAGCAAGTACAAGTGTGGAGAAAGATGAGAATGTAAGTCTACAGACAGACAGGTAGACAGACAGCTTCTGTGTGGGGAACATTAAGCAAAAGAGTTGTATCCAAGTGTGAGAGAACAGGATCAAGAGACAGACATGATGTCTTTGTTGGTATTTTACAGGTTATGCAGAAGAAGGCATCAGGAGCAGCAGCAGCAGGTGGTGAGAAGCAAAGGCGATGGACATTGTGGAAGAGCTCCATGGGTGATAGTGTCCGGAAGGGAGAAGGGACATCTAAGGAGGATATGATCCCAGTACCAGATCCAGAGTTCACATCACCTCGGCCATCTTTCATCACACCCCCTCCTCCTCTTGCTCAGGCTGTGCTCCTTGCCCACAGATCTGCGCTTTGCATCCAAACTTATTTCCGAGGATTCTTGGTCAGTGTGCTCAATGCATTCTGAGAATCACATTCCCCATTTCTTGCAGTTCACATCAGCACACATCTCAATTGGCTGCAATGAGGATCTTTGGAGCATGCACTTCTAATCGACAAATTGTCTTGTCCCTGAGATTGAGTGCATGTCATTGCCATTTTCTCTGAGGGATGGATCAGGTCCTTGCAGTCTGCTAGAAGAAGAACAATTAAGAAAAGATGGTGTCAATGTAAGTTTTTGCAGAATTGATGTAGCTGTGCTACAGCTGAGAAATAATAGTTTTTGTTTGCACAGCTGAGATGCAGTAATGACTTTTTGTATGCAGGCCAGGAGAGCTTTGAAAGCATTGAAAGGGCTTGTGAGGTTACAGGCATTGGTTCGAGGACACACAGTGCGAAGGCAAGCAGCCATAACTCTTCGATGTATGCAGGCCCTGGTTAGAGTGCAAGCTCGGGTTAGGGCACGCAGGGTGCGAATGTCACAGCAAGGGCAAGCTGTGTGCCAAACCATTGCCCAACATCGCTCCTGCCTCCAAGCTGACCTTCGCAATTCAGAGGTAACTCCTACTCACAATCTTTCTTTCTGCTCATGCTTGTAAAGATTTGCTTTGTTGATGAGATATAAGCTCCATGCTCTAAGCAAGGTGGTAGTTGTTTCTCCTTGAGCAAGTACTGTGATCAAGCTCAGACCAGGAAGAAGAGCAAGAGTAGAGATGAAGGCATATGATGTTAACCAGGTGAATGGGAATAGCTTGGGTGGTGTGCCAATTCAGGAACTATACAAGATATTCAAGCAAAGCTGCAGCAAAAGCAGGAGGGAGTGATCAAACGCGAGAGAGCATTAGCTTATGCAAGTGCACGTCAGGTGGTATACAAAATGATCTTGTTGCTTTGCAGTTTTATAATGCACTTATGTCTTTTACTGCTGGACTCTTTCTAAGCACATAACTAGCAACTGGGTGGAAAAATGTTGTTTGGACTATGCCTGACATCTCTTGGCATTTATCAAGTTTGCATGTTGATGCACTGGCTGGATGCAGTGGAGACCAGATGCAGGAGGAAACTCACAAGTCTACTTTGATCCTGAATCTGACAAGGCACCCCATTGGGGCTGGAGCTGGCTGGAGCGCTGGATGGCAGCTCGTCCCTGGGAGAATCGCTTGCTGGACCAGAACGGTTTCACCAAGGAAGATGACCATTCTTCAAAAATTCATCATTCTCCTGAGAGTGCTGTGGTGGACATGCCATTGCCACCAAGTGCTGCACCCAGAACTTGCAAGGGAGGTAGCATGAATGGAAGTGTGCGCACATCTCCAACACCATCCATGATCATGCAAGTGCAGAAGCAGCAAGGGCAGATCCTGCGAAAATATGACCAGCAATCTGATACATCCACTACATCCCGTTCACTGCATGAGCGCCCAGCCCTTGCCGTACTTGAGAGCAATGTTTCAACAGGAAGATGCAGCTATATGGCAGCAACCAAGTCTGCCCAGGCAAAAGCTCGCTCACAAAGCACACCGAAGCAGCGACCTCCATCCTCTGAGGACAACCAGGCCAAAAGGAAGCGCCTCTCTTTGCCCGTGAAGTCAACAACTGTGAGTCCCACCAGCTTGAAGAAAGATGCTGTGAGGTTCCCACCCACAACCTTCCGCTTTGACAGACCCTCTAGCAAAAGTGGAGAATTGAGCATGGCTTCTTATGCAGAACTTCAAAGACCCAGGTTTCGCTAACCTCTGCAACTAATGGCTGCCTCCCTGAGGCAGAGCTTTTGCGGACAAACTCGAAGTCCATATGTACATTACAAAGAAGTATCTTTTTTGTGACTTCTGAAAGTTTAGTATAAGATGTTTTGTATCTTGATCAGCTGAGACTTGTTGCATTGCTAGTGAGCTGTATGTGAGCTGAAAGAGAGCAAGGATTCAAGCAGCTCATAAGTGCACACAGCGATTAATGCAATAAACACTTCAGAGAGTATGCACTACAGAACACGATTGTTTCATGATTTTTGTGTGCTTTAGTGAGAGGTGAGGCTTTTTTTGGCATTACTTGAAACTCTCTTTTCCTCTGGATTTTTCTCTAGTTATGGAGTGTTACTGTAGCCTTGTATGTCTAGCTTTTTATGCTCTTACCACATTGCAACTTTGCCAGAGACCACTTGATCAAATTTCACCGAAGTTTGAAACTGCAGTTCAACTGCTCACTTTTGACTGCAAGTCAAACTGCAACAAAAGCTCAGGTTTGTAGTGACAAAAAATGCAACATACATTTAAAAGATGGCCACCATAAAGAGGTTTTGGAGTGAGCAGTGAGCAGAAATGGTAATGAGAGTTGGCTCTTGGGTCTCTTGCCTTGACTTCTAGCAAGGCTTTCTCCACTAATTTATCAAGTGGTAGTTAATTTCTTTTGGCCTCAGGATTCCAAACCTTCTCATATTTGGAGGGGTATGTTAACTTTTTTACTCTCTTTGTATTGAAATGTCTACTTTGTCACATTGGCAATTGCCCTGGGGGAAAATCAGTTCATGGACCTCTTAGAGTTGGAAGCAAATGCATTTCCTATTGTCCATATCTTGTTAAGTCTTTGTCCATTTCTTGATTTTTCTCATGTGTTCATTAGGATGGTGGTGGACTGTGGAGGTCCTTTGATGCCTCCATCCTGATCCTTACTGTGAGTTGACAACTTTTCAAGACATTGGTCCTAGATGGAGTCTTTTGATTCACAAGTAATGTTCACACCTCTGGCACCCTGTATGGTAGTGGATACCCACCTTAAATAGCACCCAACCATTGACTATTAGAATAGGATTGTCAGGCAGGAAGTGTCTGGCTGCATTAAAAAGCACTCAAAAGGCCCAGCTTTTCCCCCACAAAATGCAGTCCCAACTTACAAACCTCAGAGGGTGTCTCGCTGCATTAAAAAGCCACTCAAAAGCCCCAGCTTTTCCCCCACAAAATGCAGTCCCAACTTACAAACCTCAGAGGGTGTCTGGCTGCATTAAAAAGCCACTCAAAAGGCTCAGCTTTTCCCCCACAAAATGCAGTCCCAACTTACAAACCTCAGAGGGTATCTGGCTGCATTAAAAAGCCACTCAAAAGGCTCAGCTTTTCCCCCACAAAATGCAGTCCCAACTTACAAACCTCAGAGGCACACGAAGGGTGCCAAGAGATATGGTAGAGTTTTGCACTTTGCTAATATCCCTTTCCAGCTAAAATGTTGTTTAACTAAGAAGCTCTCTCTATCTTGTGTCCTCTTTTGGTATAATAGTTGAAAAGTTAGTAGCTGTGTGATTCCCTTTATTTCCTCCAGGTGCTGCCACTTACATATATAAGTAGTTTGTCAGCTTCTTTTCTTCAGGGCACTCAATTCAGGCTGCATGCTCCAATAGACCAGATTGTCTAGATCAGAGTGGGAAGAAGTTGAAACCCATTGCCAAATTATTGATTTCCTGGTAGAAAAATATATGTTTTCATGTATGTCAAATAATTTTATGTTTTCACTTGGGGCTAATAAACTGAGGGTTTATGAGCTCAGAACTTTTTCTTATAACTGCCCATGAATCTACGGCTGGGAAGAAAGTTTTGAACCCCACCCTGGTTTGGAGGGTTAGAACTGCCTGTTCCCTTCAAGGTTAGTAAAAATCAAACCTAAACCACATCTCATTTTTGGAACCGGTCCCAGAACCAGAACCAGAATTGGAATTTTTAATTTTGAAGCGTTGAACCCGGAACTGGATTCCTGATTCCATGTATGTGTGGAACTGGAACTGGAACCATGATGTGTGAAAAAAATAGGGTAGAACTGAGGGCTAACTGGTATGTTGATTTCAAGGTGATGGTCTGACACTTTATGAGTGACTCTCATAAGGTTATGACTGCATTCAAGCTTTGGATGGAGTTCTGGTTGCCTCTCTGGTAATAATGTGGAATCAAATGACAGTTTATCTGGATGTGTCCAAGATTTTTCATGGCACTGTGCTATAATGTCTATTTGAAGGTGATGTGCTGAAACTTTGTGAGCAACTCTCATAAGGATATGACTGCATTCAAACTTTGGATGGAGTTCTGGTTTCCTCTCACGTTGTAATGGTGGAATCAAATTACAGTCTATCTGGATGCGTCCAAGAGTCTCCATTTCATTGTGGTATGTCTATTTGAAGGTGATGGTCCAACACTTTGTGAGCAACTCTGATAAGGTTATGACTGCATTCAAGCTTTGCATGGAGTGCTGGTTGCCTCTCTGGTCATAGAGGCTGAATCAAATTACAATCTATCTGGATGTGTTCAAGAGTCTCCGTAGCTTTGTGTTATGTCTATTTCAAGGTGACGGTCTGACAAATTGTGAGCAACTCTCATAAGGTATGGCTGCATTCATTGTTGTGTTACCTTCAAGTTGTGTTGGGGAGATTTCTCTGCAATTTTGATAGATATATTGCTATTTGAAGTGAACACAGGGTGTTGTGACAAAGTTGCAGAAGTGTTGGCAATCCTTTATTGGGCTTGAAGACAAAATGTTTCTAGACTAATGACAATTTTTGTTTGGTGGAATAATTGTTGGTTACAGGATTCTATTGTAACCAACCTGACAATAGCTCTGGTGAGTCTAAAACCTCCAGAATTCCACCTTTGGATCAATTACATGACACAGATGTTTCTGATGACATGTATGAATACTGGGATGCAATGCCTTGTCAACTCCAGCTTGTGGAGACCATCCTGGAGGAGCTGCCATCGGCTGCTCTCTGTGACTAAATTAGTTTGGCAAGGTTAGCTACTGTCCTGATGCATTTGGAATTGATGCCAAAAGAAAATACTGTGGATAAACAAATGATGCTGAAACCAGGAGCAATTTCGCTGAGATGCTCTAGTACTGGAAGAAGCTTGTTGGATGGGGATTGATAAGGGTCTTTGGTATGGTCTCATCAGAGTTACTCTACTCCCATGTTGCTGACTGCAGGGGTCTATGCCAGGAGAAATTTTATGGTGCACTTGGCTGGGTTGAACAAGAAGAAGAAGTTGATCAGAGAGGTGTTGCAGGAATTGAAAGAAGAGCAATTTGATGATAGAACACAAGAGAAGGGCAGCGCACCAACCAGGCCCAGGAAGGAAAATCTTCCATTGTGGCAGCAGTGAATATGTGGCTTTCAAACTGGAAAAAACTCTTCAATTTTGGTGAATGATTATTTTAGGGATATGGGATGGATATAATGTGAACAATTCTTCAGAGCCTTTTTGTTAGTTTCTTCCTGGATTGAGCCCATGCTACAATAGGTTTTTCTAGTCCCACATGCTTCCATGCTGAAAGCTTTGATTGTCTACGAGTTGCATCTCCAAGATCATAGCTGCAGTTTTTTTACACCTCTGTCTTTAGTGAGTTACATGACTGCCCATCAGTTTCATTTGCCTTCTGGAGCTATCTGCTTCCATCACCACCAAGTTTGTTCAAAATGGTGAGCACCCAGCCTGGTGATTTTTCCTGTTTTACTAGAAGATTATAACTTGATTGACTGAACATTGTTTTAGGGTCCTGGTCTAGACATGACAATGTGGGTCAATAGTTTGTCAGTCATTGCCTCTTTGGTCATTTCAGGAAATAGAAGTTAGACTCCCATTGTCCCATTCCCATGACACCAGGAAACTGCTGACATATGGATGTTCTGTGCAGGAGTTTTGCTGATTACAAGGTATGAAGTCAAGAAGCACAATGCAAGGCTTGCTATGCCAGACTTCACAATGGTTCACCTAGAATTTGTGAAGTTGCACAATATTTATATTCTTTGCCTTGGCTTCCATTCAAGCTTGGTCAATAATTATATATTCTTTGCCTTGGGTTTCATGGCTGGGCTTTGGAACATGACTGAGTTGCCAGGTTGGGTCACACATCCTTGCTTCTTCAGAGTTCTTGTGAAATGTGGTGTATTCACCTCGGTTTGCCCATGACCTATATTCACTCTCTCAACATGGTCAGTGTCCTCTTCATGCATTTCAGTGTTGTCATTAGTCTCTGTATTGGCAACCTCCTTGAAGCTCACTTTGTGACTCTTTTGGGACATGCCTACCATGTCTACCATGACGGCTAACACTGAGTTTTTCTCTCATTATTTCAAAATTTGGTCCTAGCAGTGCTGGAATGCAGGAAATCTTGCTATGTTTTATGGAAAAAAACAATTTTTAGTTTCAGATGTAAAGAGGGAGGGGGCAGCAACCCTAAACCAATGTGTCAATTGACAACTTTCATGGGATGAAAAGTGTTTTGATTCTATTGAAAGAGGGGAGTTTTGTTTCATTTAGAACTGTTTGAAGAGTGGGTAGTTGAAGATTTATAAATAACTCACAAAAAATTGTGAGAGAAGAGAGTCAAACAGTAGAAGAGCATGCTTGCCATTGAGCTCTTGTGAAGTTTGTTGGATTTACATGCATCAACCTGGTGGTCTTTTTCTGTAGATGAAATGGACATGTGAAGTTCTTGGGGAGCTGTATGGAGGCTTGAACTGCTATAGGAAGATGGAGAATGCTCAGATTTTGATTGCAGATGTGAACAACATCAATCTTGGCTCTCCTTTTCTTATTCTTTTACTTTTGCAAGAATGCATGTGTGTTTTGGGATGAGGCAGATAATGCAAGGGACAATTTCTTTCAAGTTTTGCAATGACTTGCTATCCAAAGAAGCAATAACATCAGATTTGACCAAGAAAATTGTTCTGTTCCCATTTGACACAGCTTACAAGACCATATGGATTAACACACAGACATCAATTGGAAAGAGGAGCAAAAGAATCTTAGAAAAACATGAAATCTCTACACCCATCAAGGTGCAAGGACCTATGAATTAGATCTATACAAGCTAAGGACCTCTACTACAATTCACAAGTGTGTGGTGACTGATAATCATAAAACAAAAAGCTACTGTGATACACAAACCTTTGAAAACAGGATTGAATAGTCTTCTGTTGAACTGTTTATTACATGTGGGAACTTGGTGCATTTCCAATGGTTCTGTCCATATGAGGAAGAGCAAACTGCTATTTCTATGTTCGGTATGGATTCAAACTCCTTCGTCCAAATTGCCTCTGAAAGGTAAATATGGGTGTTAAGCATGGAGAGAGGCCAGACTTGAGATGTTCGGGAGTTTTTTTTTGTGTGTGTCTAGTGCTAATTGTATTCTGAAAAGTGTGTGAAGAAAGTGGCATATCACAACTGAGTTAGACTCTCACTGAGCATCTATCTATGAAGGAAGGTAGTTTGTTTGTTTTGTTTTGTTTGTACTTATGAGATCCACCGAACCGGGATGCTTCAGATCACATTCTTGATCTCTTTGGAAAGCTCTCGACGAGGAGGGGTGCATGGGCTTGGTTCCATGACGTTTGGACTTGTGGTGCAAAAATTCTTGATATTGAATGATTTCTTCACTGAAAACTAAATTAGATAGTAGCTGAAAATTTCGAAGGAATTGGAATGTGCCTTTGGTGTTGTTGGAAAAATCTTGATGAGAGGATGTAATGGAATTCGTTTGGTAAGATTTGGATTCAGAATGTGGAGATATTGATTTTGAAGTGATTTCTGCCGCTGAAGATTCAAATAAATTCCAAAAAACCAGGTTTTGGAAGGAAAAATCATTTGAGTACGTGGTAACACTTGGGCCAATGGCACAGGTCACACTAGTCCATAATAAAATAGTGATTTTGTTGCACTTGATTTCAAAATTAGAACTAAAGCTTCAATCACACTTGGTGTTAGGGACTTTAGTGTTAAGTTCACTAACACCAAGCTAGCCCATTTAGGACTTAAAATTTTCTTACCATTAAATACAATGTCAGCTTTCCATTGACACGTATGATGTTAAAATGCTTATTAATGTTAGGTTAATATTAAATTCTGACATTTTCTAATCATTATTTACACTTGTGATGACAAGTTTTTTTATTACTTTGTTTTTTTTATTATGTTGAGGAAGTGATAGGGAGATAGGTGGGTAGGAATAAATAACTAGTAGGTAGGTAAGTTGGTGGGTGGGAGAACATTGCAAAACATTTTGTTAAATTGTCATTGATTTAAAGTCTTTTTTTAAGGGTTGCTATTTAACATTGAACCTTTATTCCAAAATCTAAAGTACTAGATGTTAGGTACCAATGAAAATTAATTGTTCTATTATTGTGGGTGTTCAATGGGTTAAACTGATCATTCAAATGAGTGGGAACCTAGCCTGAGAAACCTGTACCTTTTGCACTTGGGGTTGCAACATTATGTTATCATAGGATTTCCTAATAATTGCCTTCAAGTCTATTATGGTGCAATTGCTTATGAGAGCACTATCTTATGATTCAAGTGGTTTTTCAACTAAACAAATTTCTGCATTAACAATCCTAAAGCATATGAGTCTTTGCTAAAGAGTCATCCATGTTGCATGTGTTCAAATTGGCCTTAGCTTAGGCTCCCCATGATATGATATAGTTGAGGTCCATTTACTTTTGGATGTTCAATGGGATAAACTAATATTTAAAAGGGAGTTTGAAACTAAGGGTGCCTCAGTTCTTTGGACAAATGGAAGCCATAATGTAGGTGTGGGATCAACTCACATTAATTAAGCATGATTTAAGGAGATATATAGGTTTTTGTATCTATTAAATGTCAATTCACATTTCAAATACACTTTACTAAGTCATGGTAGATACTATGGGACCATTATTGTCAATCCAAGTAATGTTCATATGCACATTCAAATGTATTAAATTGGTTACATCAAACATGGTAGTTATTCTCTAAAGCACCACAATAAACTCATGATAGCCATGATACCAAAGGTCAATGTATTGTGTTCAATGTTATTTAAAGGGTGAGAATGTCTTTGTAACTCATTGTGGGATATGTCAATACTTTTGCATAGGAATGAATTGATTAACAATCAAACAATTAAGATGTAAAATTGGATCAAAAGATTCACTAACTTCTGATTTTGCGTAATCAAAGAAGCCTTTGACAAATCTTTAAGAGACTCCAAGCTAAGTGCATTTATTGGTATTTCAAATTGCCACAAAAATTCATTGCATTACAGAGACAACAAATACACATCTATGAACTATTCACAGAATCCTTGACTTGGTTGAAGAGAAGCTCCAGAATTGCACTATTACCACAGAGTTTTAGTTTGTTAAAAAACATGGCTTCTCAATGACAAGTTAAACCATTTTTTCCCCTGCATTTGTAAGATATGTGCAAGCTCTCTTGCAAATCCCACTCAATCTTGCATCACAACTACATAGCTCATGGTCAAATCGTTTTTGGCTCAAAGTGATAAAATCTAAAGACAATTCAGAAACCATAAAAAACGTCAAATTATATGATTGTTAATCCAATAGCACCTGCACCAAGGATCTCTAAGAAAACAATTCACAATCTGATCTAAACCTCTACATATGATAAGAGCATCTCCACTGTCTGCAATATAATGACCTTTACACACTATTTTGAATGCAGTACAATTTTTGAGTAGTGTGAAACTGAGTTTGGAGTTTGGACCTGCAAAAATATGCACATCATACAATGCTGTCCAAAAGGGCGAGTAAAATGAAATGACTACTTTTGATTGTTTCAGGGGGTGACATTTATAATGGTTGATCCAGATCGTAGCATTTATAATGATTGACCCAGGTAGTCTAAGTGATCTTTCAATAGTCTCTTGTATTCTTACATTGTCCAATTTTCCATGTTTATGGGTGAGGATTGAGAAAATATTTAACATTCTATGTTGGATGTTGTAAACATTATTAGAGGCCCAGATGCAGTTGTGGGTGCTCTACAATGTTGGGCCTCATTCCCCATACTTGGAGACTCCATGCACCAACATGGCCAACAGTCTCCCAATTGCAAAATGTTGCAACTAATGACCAAATGAGCATATCAGATGCTAGTAGTAGCGATGGCATAATCTTTATGCAATTGAATAAAGGTTACACTAAAAAGAGGTTTTGTTTCAGTTGATATTTTTGAATGTAGGGTAACACTTGAGGAGTGGGGCTTTCCCAAAGTAAGTTCCCACCAGAGGCCAGCCAAGGGTGATCACTCCTGGAATGCCTTGCTCCAAGGGCATTACCCAGTGTAAAAACCTTTCAAAAACTTTTTCTCTGTGATCATGGGCAAAAGTAAAGAGTTGGGCAATTTGCTTTTTGAACTGCCCACCTCCTTGCAAACAAAAGATTGCACTCTGGAAGTTTACCTCCAAATACACTAGAAACTTTCGGTTAGGTTTTTATGAGACCCTACTTGCAAAAGACACATCAGGGATACCACCTTTTTCATTGTAACATCCTACCAACAGTAGAGTGGCTTGGCAGATAAATCTCACATCATGTTTTCAAAATGCACCACCAAATTTCTACAAAATCTTTGAAGTCCCATCTTGCGTCATGAGCATTGGAGTCAATTCATTTCAATCTACAAGGCTGTTTCCTGTGACAACAATATTCCTCTTAATTTTGTTGCTGCAACCAACATGGCAGGCTGTGACAGATTTAACTGCCTTGAGATTTCCATTACACCACCTGCATCATCTGCATCACCTAGGCTGACCAAAGCTAGTTTCAAGTGGTCTGTCTTAGCTTCAAGACTCTTGGCAAAAGTGTAAAACTTGTAAGCAGAAGCAACCTACTCCTTAACAAGACATACTAGCTGCATAACAAATAGAGAGTTATTGCCAGAAAATCAGGAGAACAGAAAATGACCACAATTTCTGGGATTTTTTTATGATCAGCCATAACACCACAAAGCTACAATCACAACATCTACACTGCCAACAAATGTGCTGATCTATGCCAACTTCTGTGCTGGCCACTTCATCAAACAACATGCACACTGTCAACAATGGCACCAGTATATGCCAATCTCTGTGCTGGTGACTTCATGAGAATTAATCATGTGCACAGCTTATGGAAAGTGCCATTAGCATATAATTCTGTACACCTTATCCTCCTGCAGCCTGGCAGCCACTTTCTTCACCGGATTGGATGATACTGACCACCCATTCGCTTTGGTGGCAGTTTGCGTAATATATAGAGAACAAGGGCTGATGGAATTATCTCCACAAGCTGCTCCAAACACACCCAACCAACCAAAATAAGTAGGTATTTCTAAACTTCCCACATCTTGAACTCTTCACAACAACCCATAGTGTACCTCAATGTTGCATACAGTTTGCAGGAAACAGTGTTGTGGACCCAATGCAACTATCCTATGTTGTAAGTAATCCACAAGATTCTGCAGGAAACCTGTGATCGCCATAGTCATTTTAGTGCTTCTCACCATGTAATATATAGCATTCAATATTGGATGATAAAGAACATCCAAATCTGCTCCCTTGTAGAAAACAGAAAATGCCATCTGCAATTTTGCATGGTTGATCAGATACTGTGATACTGCTTCAGAAAACACACTATGCCAATACCAGAGAACAACCAGATACCATGCAAATCTCAAATTGAGCACATCTCAGCAATGAAACAGCAAACTAACCATTATAGATATGCACATGCATACAAGCTCCACCTGCAACCTCCAGGACATAAGACACTAAGTGCTTGGAGAACTTACTATGACAGATCTAATGGTGAAGCAGGTGAAGCAAATTGCTGTAACACAGCCAACCTGCAAAAGGACACTTCAGTATGTCATTACGGCACAATACATGCTAACTACACAATGAATAAAATACATGCTTCCAGACAGAAAACCATCATGCCAATTGTTTCCTTGTGGCAGGATTAAGAATGGATCAGGGCCCAGGGGCCCAGGTAAGTTGGACAAACCTCCCGAAGCTTCTTTCGGCGACCTTTTGACTCAATGGGGAACCGCCTTAGCATAAGAAAGAGCCTGCATTTGCAACACCAAGGAAAGTGATGTTGGCACATCTCAACATACAAAAGGTGACATATATACAAGTGCCCTATCAAGATGGAGCAAAAGAACTTTGACTGAAGAGTACTGAAAATGGTACACCATCTATGTTAGCAATGACAGTTCCATCCGACATCAGAGAGAGTAGAGGTCACACCTTCCTCCATAAAGCAAAAATCCAAATGCTGCCACTAGCGACACAACTGCCACCACCAATACCCATGCATGCTCATGATCCAGGTCATCACTCAACATGTACCAAAACTTGCACAATTAACCACAATTGCAAACTATAAAGTCAACTATCCTGGAGGATTGATCACGTCACTCTTAAGCAGTAAATCTGACATCTAGTCCTGTTTGAGAAACAAGGAAGAAACTGCATACCAGCAAAGAAAATTTTTGCAACAGTGAGGACCACTGAGATTGGTGACCACCACAAACACACCCAGATGCAGGCCTGCAAGTTGTCAACCAAGGTATAGTGTGGATTTCACTGAACATTCAAGTGACCCATGGGAAGGTGTTGTGCAAAGTATCTTCAGCCAATATAATTTTCACAAGCATATTACCTGAATGACATAGATGACTGCATTTGTGATCAAAAAGGCTGGTCGGAGATTATCTGTAGGGAGACTACGTGCCTGTTCACCCAGACACCAACCTGACGTTAGATCAAAACAAGTAGACTGTGTACCCAAATGCTTATATCAATGCTGATATGTGATAGAACAGCAACTATACCTGCTGGTATACTGACCTGATCCTGAGTTTCATACGCAAGTTACAAGATTCATCTTAACCAGTTGAGCTGCAAAAGAAACCAAGCAATTTTGACCACAGAAAACTAATAACCACAAAGCGTGGTTGTACCTGGTGGTAAATTTCAGCCCAAAACAGAACCAGTAGGGTATACGTGGTGAAGAATAGAAGGCCTGGTAAGTCCAGGAGGACGTGCTGTAAAACCTGGGGACCAACAACATGCATTCAGTCAATGCCAATCCATTTGGCAAGAAATCTTTGCAATTCAGTAAGAAAATCTTGGGTCTGACAACTCCTATGTCACAAGGAGGAAAGTCACATGTGGTACTGTACCTCAGGAGATAGTGCCTGCACATTTTCTCGGAAGCAAAAGACTGCTGCTCGCACTGCACCAAAGCAATACAGAAAAATTAAGGAAAATCCTGATCTGCTCCTAGAATACAACACAAAAATAAGCATCTGCATAATAAGAGCGTGGCACCATAGCTTACCTCCATTAACAATGAAATTCAAGAGATGAAACACCTTCTGAGTGGTCCAGCCATACTCAGGGACCCGGAGCTCTATACGAATCAGTTGAATCTGTAAACGACAATTTGTAAGTTACTGGGAAAAGAGAACTCTCAGGTTGTTGAGAGTGATATTGAGATCACTTTCAACAAATTCAAACAGCACAAATGCAAGGGATTAAAGCTAAACTTCTGAAAGCAGCCGCATATAGACATGTTCAATCTCCACATACTGAGACATAACATCCATATGCACAATGAAACCCTGCGGCGGGCATCAATTCATGACAAGGTGGCAGTAACTCATTCCCATTTTTCTGAAACCTGAACGAAGGAATCACAAAGCTGAGATGTGTGTGTAATCTCTGCCCTGGTCAGAAAATCCCTAAATCTATGAGACCATCATGCACAAGGCACTACAAAACCTAGAACTAAAACCCTAATTTTGAAAACCGGAAAAAGAATGCAAAATCTGACACAGCATAAGCGACACTGCACAGGTGAGGACGGTTCAGTCTAGCCAGCCCCCCCGCTGGCCGGCCGGCCCCAAGAAAGCAGCGTGTTGGGAGAAAGGAAGACGAGTATGGAACAAGGAAAAAGAATAGTGAATCGAGCAATGATCGATCATGAAGAATATTGATGATCATCATGCTGATCATGAGCAGCATCGTAATGCTGATGCTATTAGTAATGTGGGTAGAGATGGCTTACGAGCGCAACGAGAGCGATGACGGCGTAAGCAATCGCAAGACCAAGGAAGATGTGTTCTTGCCAGGCCGTAGAAGCGTTCACCCTTCGCCACCAATCCGCGATTCCTTGCATTCCGGCCTCCATCATTGCTGTCGATGCCCCCATCATCTGTGCGTACATTCGTGCAAACAAATCCTTGCGCTTTCAACACCGTGACCCCGTTCCCTTCTTGCCAGTTCTTTCTTTCTTTCTTTCTTCTTCCTCTTCTGTGTCCCCTTTGCGCCAAACCCAGTCTCTGCCGCCTGGCGGTATAACGCCTTGCCACCTGTGCCGCCCGACCTCCACCGCCCTGCCACGCTCCGGGGCTCCAGACCACTCTGCTTCTCTGGCGTGGGTACCAGTATAGATATATTCAGAATATCGGTACCTAAGTAGGTACCCGTATAGATATCTGCCTAAAATATGCTTTTTAAAGATTCTGATTCTTGGCTGCTGCCCAGCAGTTTTTTTTTTAAAAAATTCTTATTATTATTATTATTATCTTCAACTCTGTGATGTAGCCAAGGTGGCGATCATCCGTAAGCCAAATATCAAATGATAATTTCTAAAAATGTCCTTATATATTTTTGGTCATCTCCTTGGGCCACATACAGAAATCTAACGATTTTTTAAAAATTATTTTTGACTTTGGGTGATTGAATAAAAAATCATTGAATTTGCACCCAGAAAATCCTAAATATCACAATGATACGAGATTTTGCACAAAAAAAACATTGAATCCCCACATAATGAAATCCAATTTTTTTTTAATAATATGGTCATTTGATATTTTTACCTTGTAGGTTTTGGTTTAGGGGGAATATGGATTATTGTAATTCCTTTTCATTAAAGCATTCATTTTCCCACTAATTTTTAGTGGGAATTTTGGTTTATTTATAGGTAAAATGGTACCTTATAGTAGAGCAATTTTATTGCATCCAAGAAAGGAGGGCTTTTGGCTCTCATGTGTAAAATGTTGTCACATAACATTTAATGACATCAATAGATCAGATAACATTTATTAAAAGTTTCAAAATTGAAAACAACACCAGGCATATTTCATAGGATAGTAGTGCTCATCAACTGCTCATGGATGAAGTTCATTCAGTAATGTCTATTGTATTGCAAATCATGAAACTCATTAGGTTATGGTATGTGCCTGATTGTGCCGAGGTTTAGGGTTTATGAAATTCCGATGTAAGGTCCTACCTTAGGTTGATGAAATTGAGAGCAATGGGTTACACTACTTTTATTTACATTGGTTTGAAGAGTTTAGTCAACCAAGCTTCCATAACGTCCATCCATTGTCCAAAAAGCCGTTTCAAGCAACTTCTTCATTGATGGATGAAATGAATGATTGATGGATGAATTCATTCATTTTGAATGGAATATGATGTTCATGGAGGAATATGATTCACCAATAGTGAGTTAAATGATGATGAATGTATTTAAATTATGGATGAAAATTTGATATTCACAAATAAATTTTATCATGAACATCATCAAATTAAGTGATGATGAATAAACTTCATTGGATTTTGAACAATGGTTAGCTCAGTTAGACAGGATACCTGTCCATGCTGTTCATTGTGCCTTCTTGTAAAGGGACTACTTAAAAAGAGGCAGAAAAGATTACATGTAGGGTAAAGCCTGCCCTTGGGCATGGGCTTTACCAGAATAAGGGCCCATGCCAGACAGAGGAGAGAGAGAGAGAGAGCAAGCCCGATTGAGTTTGGTAAAGTTCATGGCTGAGGGTTTTACCAAATGTAAAGATACCAAGTGTCAAGACCATGATCAATTTTTTAAAAGCCTTGTTCTCGTGATACTTGAGAAGTAAGTATCTGATGAGATACTTGAGTATTTGAGGAAAAATTCAACACTTTGGAGATGGAATGCCCATGCATGTGGGCGCTTTGTTTTCCGAAATGTTTCACAAGTTTTTATGCCCCACAATGTTCTCTCTAAATACACTAGAAAATTGCGATGAGGTCTTTACCAGTGTTAGCCAGTTCCAATTTTTGGCCAGTTTTAATTCCAGTTCCTGATCTCTGGTTACCAGGTGCTCAAACTACAGGTTCAAAATTCTGCTTTATTATTATTAATTTTTTGGGGGTAACTGGAATTGAAAACCAAAATCAACCCCAACACCTGCCTTATCCAGGTTTATGTTCTGAATTCTTGTAATTTATTTTCTTTAAAAATTAAGTTTTTTTTTCCTGTATGCCCACCTTAAACATGTTGTGCCAGCTGAAGAAAATAATTTGGTTTTGAGATCCGCATAGACAAGTAGAACCAAATCCAATTGGAACCAAACTCACTCACAGATTTCTTTTTAAAAACTTGGAAGGGGGGGGGTCTTGAAATGTGAAGAACCAGGTCCAGAACCAGACCAGAAATAAATTAATAAATAAATAAATAAATAACACCCAGCAAGGGAATAGGAGGAAAAAAAAAAGAAAGGATCAAAGTCTAAACAAAAGACCACATCTGAAAACACAGAACACACAATGGGGCGAATTGTCAGATGGAAAGACAAAACTCCCTCAGGAGGGAAATTTCGCTTTGTAAAGCCGTTCTCCCTAGTGTAAAAAAAAACTGCCGAGAGCTTTACTTAAGAAAATGAACGGTAGTAATTTCAACTTCAAACACTAATCCGAATTATTCGATAGTTAATTAATTAATAAATGATAAATTAGGTACACTAATCCAATAATTAGTAGGAAATTTGCGAATTAGCAGAAAAAGGACAAATTGCTTGCCACTGGTGGCTCCAGCTGTCCAGACGAAGTTCCTTCTAGAACTTGTTCGTTTAAGGGTGGCTACAAGAAAATCAGCGATGGCAGAGACAAATGAACGGACGCGGAAAAGCAATCCCCTCCTTTGAGGAAGCCCTTATCTGAAAAGAGCCAAACCTGGTGCCTGCTTCTGCGAGCGTTTTCTTTGTGGCTTCCATTATTACACTTCCCTTCCAGAAGTCTTTCATTTTTATTTTTATTTTCTTCTAATTTTTTTTCCTTTGTTTCATTTCAGTTTTGCGAGTAGGGAATTGAGATCATATTTGAGGTTCAGTCGAGGATTTTTCAAATAAAATTTATAAAGAAATTCTCTGAGAGAACCTCTATGAATTCTGCACTAGCAGCTCCAGTGCATAATTGGCAAGCAGCACACAAGATTTCGTCATGGCCTCCTTCCTGCTGCGGCCAAAGGATTCAGAAGAAGAACCGTAAGAACCATGCGTTGAAGCGATCCATTGGCAGAGGAGTAGTCACCACAACAACCGCAACAGCAACAGCAACGCTTACGTCGTCTAGTTTGTGGGGAGCATCAGTGCGGAGGGCCCAAGAAGATGACGAGAACGTTGACGGAGGAGGAGATTCTTGGGAGAGGAGATGTCATATGTGTACAAGGAGGAGTGTTTCTGTTGGTGTTGCAGAGGCGGTTCGTGCCGCTGGACCTGATTCAACTGGTGATGCGTTTGGTAAGTCCGTATGATAGAAATTCCAGGATATTGCTGTTGTTGACCAAAGGAACAAAGCAATTATGCGGCACTTGTAGAGCGTTTCCATATTGTTCTCTGTCAGCGTCTGGGCAGAGTGATGCTCAAGTGTTGCATCCAAAATCGAGTCTCCTCTCATCTGCAGCATTATGTACAGTAACTGTAGCAATGCCTCTCTTCAGGCTGTGCTAGTTTCCAGCAGTTTCCGTGAATCAGAACATGATGAACTTTCGCAGCCACGATCCTCTTCTGGTTTTGCAATCATGTCAGCCGTGATGACGGCTTCTTCAAGACCTTTTGCAGGTATCTTGTGGAAAGAGTAAGGGATGTTTGGGGGTAACGGATGGTGATGATTTTGTTCTTCTTTGGCTGAATACTAGGTGTTACAAAAGGTGTTACAGTAGACAGGAATGGTGCAACCTCAAGCAACGCTCTCCTTGTGGCGGACCGAAGCCCCAGCAGCCCCTTCACAGGTGGGGCTTACGATTTCCGACGAGCAACAGAGCCCCTTACTCGTACGCCCCTTCAAGCCGCCAAGACGATTGTTCTCGTGAGACATGGTTTAAGCTCTTGGAACGAAGAAGGTCGCGTACAGGTATTTCTTCTTTTTCTTCTTCAACGCCTTGAGTTTCTAGCAAGAAGTTTCTTTCTGTAGACCGGCAATCGAGAAATTCTCTAGACTTGAGTTCTTGTTGATTACACTCTCAGATGCTTCCCTTGAGTGGCATTTCGAAGTCCAAATTGCCAGGAAAATGAAGGAATGTAACCCTCCCTCTGCTTCTGGCGCTCACAATCACAGTAATTGATGTATGAATCATTGGCAGGGGAGTTCTGACCTCTCACTCCTCTCAGAAAAAGGAAAAGCTCAAGCACAGCAAGTCAGAGAGGCAATTATGCACATGAAGTTTGAAAAATGTTTTGCCAGCCCAATTTCACGAGCAAAGGTAAACAGGTTCATCATCATCATCTACACAAGGCCATGTTTTTTTTCCCAAAGTCCCAACATCCCTAGTCCACTTTCTCTCATGTCTCTCTTGCCCTCTTGTTATGTCCAGACTGGAAGCACATTCATGTGGTGAGAATGCTAACAGTCAGCAATATCTTAGGAGAGGAGATTCTCTAGGTCTCCTAGGTCTCCTGGTTCTCCTATTGCTTGTGCAGTATGCTTTATTGTTATGAATCTCAATATGATTGCATCAAGGGAATACATCAATTGAGTTGACTTTCTTTGCAGACAAGTGCAGAAATTATATGGGAGGGAAGGGATGAACCTCTTATATTTCTAGACACACTTAGGGAGGCCAATCTCATGGTTCTGGAGGGGATGAGGAATGGTAAGCTTCTCACCTTTCTTCCTTCCTTCCATGAGCTTTTTAGTAAGCAACTTGTAACACATGCAGAGATCCAGACCATCAGATTTATGATCCATTTGGCTTCTTGGGTTGTTCCTTGAAGTTAGATCCTTTGCCTGCACAATCTTGGTTACCATTATTAGCCCTCTGCTTGACTCAGCACTAAGGTTCTACCTTTCCAAATCCTGCCTTTAGCTTTATTGAATTGAGGACTCTCCAATTAAGAGCATGTATGGATGTTATACACTACTTGTTTGCAGTTGATGCCAAGGAGCAGTATCCAGAGCTGTACAGGGCATGGAGGGAGGACCCCAAAAATTTTAATGTGAATGGTGTGTATCCTGTTGTGGATCTCTGGGACAAAGCTAGAAATGCATGGGAGGACATTTTGGCAGGACAGGTAACACAATGGACCATTTACTTTCTCCCTCTTGGGCAAGTGGGGCTTTGCATATCAATTGTGTAGTTTGAACTGTGTGTGACAAGCCTACCCTCACAAGCTTGTTGTAGCTTGAATGAGGATACTATTGACTTTTTTCTATTAGCTACATCTCTTGAGTGCTAGCCAGCATCATGACTGAGTCTTCCTGATGTATCTGGAAATCTGATAGGAACTCAGGACAAAAAAATTGTATAATGGTTTGCCTATGTTTTGGGTGGATTATTATGTACTCCCCTACACCCACTGTCAGAAGCTGATGAAGTCAGTGGGTAGTTGTGGCAACTTGTCACTGCTATTCATGATGAAGGTGAATGGTCTGACACCTTGTGAGTGACTCCCATAAGGTTATGACTGCACTCATCATTGTTTTATGTTCAAATTGTTGTTGAGGAGATTTCTCTGCAACTTCATAGATATTTGTGTGACAAGCAAAGAGAAAACCATGTACATAATATGTGAGCTTGTGTTGAGGTGTAGGGTGAGCTAGTGCTGGTGGTAACTCACAAGTCGATATTGCGAGCACTTATCTGCACAGCCCTAGGCATGGGCCCTGATAGGTGAGAAATTTCTGTATATAGATGGTCTTCACTAGAGAAAACTCTATTCATATGGTATGAGTGGCAATCAATGAAGAATGGGCATTGCTGAAACGAAGCTGAAATACTTCATGTTCTAGGTGTACTCAACTGTGTTGCCAACTATCTTGACACTAGAACCTATATTGTCTGAGCAGGTTTCGAGCCATTGATGTGCACAATGCAGGCATGTCCACATTCACAGTGAACACACGAGGGGAGCCAATGCTTCAGAGTCTTAACATGACAGCCCATCTGCATGTGGATGGTGTACATTATTTGCATAAGGGTGGAGTGGAACTTGAATTTTCTAGGTCATGCTGAGCATACTAAAATTGGAAATTCTTTTGGTTGCCTACACATGATTTGTACACTAACATCTCATTGCCCCATATCTCATAGGGTAGTTAGTAATCTTGCTGACAAAGCAGTGTCAAATTCATGATGGACTCATGTTTACATTTGACTAATGATTCTTAGTTCTGTAGAGTTGTGAGGATTGTAATCACAGTTGCAAGGAAAGGTGAGATTCTTCATGAGAAGTTGTAAACATATTCTGGAGAATATCTAAAATCTTTTGACTAAATCTTTTGAAAATACATCATTGTCAATGAAAGCAAGGCATGAAGCATACCACTAAGTTTGTAGGGGTAACGATGGGGGTTGAGACCAGATCCAACAGGGTGAACAAAATTGGCAGGAGCTAGGTGCGAGCTGTGAGCACAGACACAAATTTGGTGAGCAATGAGACATAATTCTTTGTTGAAATGGGAGTCAAGGTACATGGTACATGTTTCCACAATAGCTAGTTGCAGAATACGGTTTGGTTAATTATAGGGTTTCATGAGCTTTGAATCTTGAGAGTATCAACTTACATTTCATGTTGATTTTTTCCTTTTGTTGGGGGGTGGGGGTTCATTTTTAAGCAAGACTTTTTGATGCTGAAAAACATAATGAATAGACTGGAGTTTCTGGGGATTTTTTTTCTAGGATACATAATTGGGCAAGCTTTGAATGCTTGTCAAAGTTTATCAATATCATAGTTTTAATTGTTTTTAGAATTTGGTTTTTTGTCAATAATTGCCAATTAGCCAAAAAACAACAATATTGGTCACAAACAACATATTGTTTACAACCCTTTGCTAAAGAAGATTACTATTTAGAGGGATTCCCTCCTTGATCAACACAAACAAGTTTTTCGTTTTTAGAATGAACTCCTGATTTTGAACTAGATGATAGTGTCATTAGTGTAGGGTAAAACCCTAGGGTGGAGGAGCTCCCAAGGAGTTTAGGACAAGGTTAGCAAAGTCCAGCTCCACATTTTGGGAATGTCCCCCACCCATGGGCCTCACCTATTGTAAAGCATGAGGTGAACAGGCAAACCTTGTCAAGAACCTAAACATTATCGCAAGGTGTAGGAGGGAGGAGGGTTCTTATGACTACTCCTTAAGAGTAGGAGCAGTCTTACACCTATAGGTAGGCATAATTGCCCTCCCAACCTTGAGTAGGTGGAAGATCCCTCCTCTTTTCTAAGAGGGATAGTCATGCATTTAAAGTGCCCTTCAAAGACAGCAGGAAATTCAGCTGCAATCTGCTGGGAGCCTGAATAAGGCCTCCCCTGGTTTTTATGGACTAGAGAATGTGCCCCCTAGCCTGAATAGGCCTCCCCTGATTTTAACCTACTTGAGAATGTGCTCCCTAGCCTGAATAAGGCCTCCCCTGGTTTTTATGGACTCGAGAATGTGCCCCCTAGTGTGTACATTCTGCACCTTAGTAAGTCTGGGGAGTAGGCTGACCCCTAGTTGCGCCTTCACTGGCGGAAATATTGGGTCATGCCCTAAAGGAACCCTACGGGCAGAATGTGCACTAAGAGACACCTTCACTGGTGTAAAGGTTTTTTTGGGACAGACTCTTTTTAAAACATCATTTTAGTTCTTTCCAAAAATTTCATGTCCCTCAAAATTGGCACTTCATTCAAGAAGGTCAAATTTTGCAATTTAAGATGCTTGGAAGTGGCAACATCTGTGTTCAAAATTCTTTATGGACACAGGATTGCTGACTGTCTCTTAGGATTTGAGTTTGTGTCCCAATACTGTATTTTTAATATTTTTTTATGGACTTTAGTTTGAAATATTTTGCTACTTTTTGCCAAGTGGATGGTCATAATTTGTGAGTTGTATAGTAGAGATCTGAGGCTACAGTATTAATGTACGGTTTTTGTTTTGTAGTTGGGGTCATGTACCATATAAAAACCAGTTGATTGGATGCCACAAATGTGTCAGCATGGATAGTCGGAATTGTAGTCAGATTGAATGAAAGTTCAATTCAATTTTTTAGTATTTACTTTATTTATTAGACTCGCTATGGTCACCATGATGACCACCCCACCTTTGTCCATGCACCCCCACAATAGAGGCTTGCAAAGAATATCCACTGATTGCATATATTTGGAAGTTAAGAAAGTGTTGTCATTGAATTTTGCATCAAACAATCTAATTGGGTCCAATTTTAAGTGCAAATGTTCATATTATATTGGGCATTTTGACCCAAATTATTTATTTCACATTGATGTTCTTTCATCAAAAGCATCGAATATTCTTAGAACTTGGAAAATGAAAAAATTGAAATAATAGATCAAATTACTACAAATATCTAATTGGTGGAAGAAAAAAATTCAACCATTAGAAACATAGCCCTAGTCAGGTAGGAAACATGGAATAAACCATTGTTGGGTCATATGTTAGATCATTCCTCAATGCACATGAGAAATCATAACAAAATGGATTAGACAGACTTCCAATGATAGACAATCAACAATTGACCTTAAAATCTAGGGACAAATCCTTCTTCAAAATTGAGTTTTAAGGCATTTGACATTGGATAGATCATCAACATTACAAATGTAGCAAATGTGAGGTAAGGAATACCTATGCTACAACATAAAGCAGTTTTTAATCCTTAGTTTTAATGTTGCAAATGCACTAAGAAAAAAATAGAATCAAAATTCTAATTGCACAAGAAAAACGATAACAAAAAAAACCACAAATTGAAGATGAAAGCAAAAACTTGAACTTGAAATCAACATAAATCAAACTTTGAATCTTTTTCAAAGAAATATTGTTCCTTAATCAATCTTATGTGCTTTTCAATCATAGTAAAATCCTTTTCCAAAAATTCAACCATGACTTTAGGTTTCAAAGGTCCATCACACATAACACGAGCATAACTAGGCCAATTTTTTATGTTGAAAATGAGTCGATCTAAATTTTCAATCTCGAGCCTAGATTGTCTCAAGTTAGTGATGACACTGGCAACACTAAAAATCCACTTTATTTTTATTTATGATCCCACTAAACCAAAGACTTGATGAACAAGGAAAAAAACATGCAAAAATTACACAACATGTTTGCCCACCAAATTAAAAGGTTTTCAATTTTTGCTAATCGTACTACCAATCATAAATACAATTGCAACTTATTCTTCAATGTGGACATGATTGTATCATCATTTGATATAATCTGCCCAAAAAAAAATCATCATCTTCAACTACTATCGATTCTACTGCTTCCCTAATAAGATTCAAATGAAAAAACACCTATAATAAAAAGGGCACACAATATTAACGTCATATTCAATCACATTTAGAATAGCATGTGCATGGCCCACAAAACCCCGTATAACCTTCATGTTCTTGAAGCAGGGTTTAAGCATGATGGTCAACATGTTATGAGCTTTGGTTTGTTTATAAGTTGAAGCAAATGCCAAAAATGGGGATAAAATATTGATGACTTATGTCATCATCCTTAGTTTGAACTATTGCAACTTTGAATCAAAGTCCCCCTAAATCAACAGTTGATTTAAAGCTTGGATCCTAACCACATAAGCTTTCATGGCAATGCATAAGGTGAAGGTAGAATAAAGTGCATATGACAACAACCAATATCTAACACTTTGATTCAAGACACAAACTTTCACAGTAGGAAGGAATGTATCTATAATGGTTTGAACAATCGCCCAAGTCCGAAATACCAACACTATAGAAGATAAATGAATAGTGTGTTGCCATTTGTAGTAGATTAAAATAACATTCTAATACTCCAATGTTTCACGAAATAGGATCATTCGAAAAGCAAACCATGTTTCCACCGGAGTTTTCAACATCTTGGCAAGCAATCTTCCAACAATACAAAACTTTTTCCACTCCTATCATTCCTTACTAAAAAAATTTATCCAAGTAATGGTCTTTTGTAATGAAGATTGAGTTTTTTTTAAGCTAACTTCTAAAAAACCAGCATAAACATTATTGTCATTAATAACATATTGGGCTACCTTTGACATGGCATGCCCAAAACATAACCCTACAAATGGGCATGTTTGTTGAAGGGTAAAACAAGAAACAATAGAAGTTAATGCAAAAATCAAAGTGTTTAAATTAGACCTTTCATCTTTGACATATTCAATTACTTTGTCAAGTAAACCAAAGGAGTCCAACAAAGATTTTACATGGTTTGCCATTGCTACACTTGCAGTGTTATGTACTTCAAAAACCCTAATTGTCACATGACAAGGCTCCCATGAAATGTCGATGAAACTCACAATAATAAGAAAGGTATCAAAGCCCACACGAAACATCCAAAGGTCAAATGAACAAAATGCAAGGGTTGGGATGACACATATTTCCTTAGTTTTCTCCACGATATCTGGGAGCATTTTAATCACCATTTAGTGGCAGGTTGGAAACTATACACACCCACATTATTGAAAACCAAATGTCGTACATATGGATTTTCAACATAAGATAAAGGTTAGTAACCCTTTGCAACATAAAGAACCAAGTCCTCCAAAAAGGCTTGTTGTAAAGGATTTGATTTGTGGTAAGGCCATTGGTTGCCAAAAAAGTCTATGATTTGAGAAGGGGGGACAATTTTCCTCTTCTTTGACCCCTATTTTTCACTTTGGGTTTCTATAATCCTTTGCAACAAAAATAATCCCCATTTTTTGTACAAAACTAGATGTTCATGACAAGCATGTTTTTTCAAAACACTTATGTCATGGTTCTTGTTGTAGCTCACAAGCCCTTTATGTTTTCCTTGAGCATCAAGGAGCTCCAATTGAGTAGGGTGACAAACAAAACAATGCATCATTTGTGGGTTACAAATGTTCATTGTTGCACCATCATTCACCATAAAAAATGCCCAATAGGTCGATGTTTGATGACTAGGAGACCATAGATTTCTATTGGCCACCAACTTTGGAATAAAGATCTCCCAAGTTGCATCTATGCCGACATTTGATGCTTCTTGTGATCCAAGTTCAATTTCAAATTGAGACATAAAATCAATGTCATCTTCATCATATGAAACGGTTATTATAGGTTGTGTGGCACTTGTGGATGCCATTGTAAACAACCTTATATGTTAGGCTTTCTTTTATTTGTTGTTATGTGCAAAAAACAAAAAGGACATAAAATTCAAACGTTTATGGGAATTCAATGGCATCAACTCAATCATAAAGATTTATTGGAAGTTGTTACTACATGGCAAAAACCTTGTTGTTATTGTTTGCAAAGTAAAAAAGACATAAAATTTACACATGCATGGAAACTCAATGGCATTTCATCCATCACAAAGACTTATTAGAAGCTACAACTATTGCATGGCAAAAACGTTATTACTATGTTTACCAAAAAAATGATAGAGTTTACTTAATAAGAAACTCAATGGAATTTTATCCATCACAAAAACCTAATACTAGAAGCACTACTACATGGCAAAATCCTTATTGATGTAAAAAACTAATGAAAGAAAAGTGATGGATAAAAAAAACCTTACCTCCAACTTGCAGGACACACCAGATGACCATCACAATGACCACCTTGATGACCCACAATAACACCTAATGTTTTATTACAACAAAAAGCGTTGTAGCACATGGTAGTGTCGCTACAATGACTATTGTGATGACCACAATGACAATGCTTGAGTTCTCCTACAACAATAAAAGGTTGTAACACACAGTGAACACACCTATATTTTGTTGACTTGAAAAAAATTGTAGCATAGCAAGCTACCACACAATGTGATGCCAAGCATGATGGCATAAAGCAAAAACGTTCATCATGCAAAAAAAAAAAAAACAAAAGAAAAAAAAGTACAATGGAAAGAAAAATAAAATTTACTTTTAGGTTGCAACATGAGACTACCACTATGATGGCCATAATGACGACCCCTTAGCAACATAAAAATGGTTGCAACACTATCTCACCACTACAATGACACCCAATGTTTTAATGTAACATAAAACTTGATCTAGGTGCTACAACTTAAAGCTTGATGAGAAACAAGAAAAAAAATTTACCTCAACATAACACTTTCCATCATGATGACCACAAACATTTTACAATAAAAATTTGATAATGTAACAAAAATTAAAACCCTCAACACAAAGTAACAAGAAAAATGTGAACTTGAAATAATTTTTGTTATTAAATAATAATTTTTTTATTACATCCAAAAATGTGGTGATGATGCAAGAAACAAATAACAATGATGAAATTGACAAGAACTTGGCGATGGCGATGAAGTAAGAACCCATTTATGAATCAAGAACCTAGCAATGGTGATGAAGCAAAAACCTCAACAATGTAGCATAAATGCTTCAATGAGGCCACTCATTTTACTCATAGCAACCACCACAAATAGAAGGCACCAATGGAATGCAATGTGTAGCAAAAAGAACCAAAAGCTTAAACTTTAGTGCTAGAAGAGAGACAGAGCTTGTTGTCACACAAAAAAAGAAAATTCACTATCCAAGAAACAATGAAATATGACATGCAATAAAAAGAACAATGAACCAAAAACTTAAACCCTAACATTAGAAAAAAAATGAAGCTTGTTGTCATGGAAAAGAAAAAAGTTCACCATCTAAGGAACAATGGAATGTGACATGTAATAAAAAAAACAAAAAACCAAAAGCTTAGACCTTAGCACTAGAAAAGAAACAAAGCTCGCTAACATGTGAAAGAAAAAAGTTCACCATCCAAGGAACGATGGAATACAAGGTGCCACAAAAATTTGCAAAACCTTGATCCTTAAGGTTAGGAAAAATTGAAACCTTAAAATTTTGGAAAACATCCGCCGGTGCAAGGTCATCAAAATCTTATGGAATTAACAATCATCCAATTTCAAGGTTGAACCTGGATTTAAAATAAAGGTGGGTCCTAGGGTAAGGTTTAAGTCCATGTATTTGAATAAAAGTTAGGGTCAAGGTAAGGTATGTATAATTGGAATTAAAACCATTAGTTATTACCTAGATTTCCAAAGAACCATCCAACATTGGTATGTACATTTTTAAAAAAAGGTAGGTAGGCATGCATACCTACTTATCTACCTATTTGGGTACCTACTTACCTATTTATGAAAAAAATTGAAATTCAAATGTTGTTATACACATTGATAAAAAATTTCATAGAAGTTCAAGGAGACATGTTAAATGCATTTGATATCATATTGTTTTGCAAAGTGGTGTGGTGGTTTGATGGCCAATGTATTAATGTGGATCCAAAAAGTTCAAGGTTTAATCCCTTTTACTAACATATACTATGTGGAATAGGTATATTTGTATATATATCTTATACATATGTGTAAATGTCTAATACTTAGGTGGGTTGTGGATAGGAAGGTAGGAGGCCATGATGGGTAGGTAAGGTAGGTACTTGTTATTTATTCATTAATTACATTTTTATATTTAAAAATTGAATTTTTTTTAATTCAAATTTTTTGGCTGCTCAATATTTTGTTCTAATTTGACTAGTAAAAAAGACCAACTTATGGTCAGTGTAAAAACCACTGGTCAAGTTGGATGTGTTCAAATCAACTTGTCCAATATGATTAAATGGTCAAATTGAAAAAATGTCAAAATGACTACTTTTTGGTCTAGTTTTCTAATCGAATAAACCATGATTTCTTGTAGTGATGGTATAATTCCTCTCAACAAAATTCAATAGTTAAAATTAAGCAAGGTCAATGTTTGCTCATTAACTTAATTCACATTTTAAAATTCAACACATTTGTCTTTTTCATTATTTTTGTGTGTTGTTCTTTTACCTTTAGACCTCAAATAGTTAATGTAAATTTTAATTTGGTGCACCCATAACACTTTAGATTGTTAAAAACAAACAAGAAACAAAGAAGATGTGAAGTTTAAAATGAAAAGCCATTTAAAAAAAAACACATTATGCGATTTCAAAATGATTTGTGTGTTTTTCCTATGTTGTTTGTTTGCTTTTGGAGTTGAAACATATAATATACAACTTACCTTGGCATTCCCATGATGTTTTACATTACACAAATAAAAAAGAAATAATAAAAATCCAAAATTGTTTAATCACTAGCCAATAATAGGCGATGAACAATTCTACCCTAACATACTTTATCTACTAAGGTATACTAACTATTATAATTCATAATAGTTAATAAGTAATAATGTTATTATTATTAAATAGTACCCTAGGTTATTTATTAATTATTAACTTTTAATGATTTTAGATTAGGTTATGGTAGCCTAGCTTATAATAATAATAATAATCAATAATAATATTATTGTTATAACTAGTAATTGGGTTGTTGCACAAAGATTCAATATACTAGTTGTAAAATAATTATTAAAAAAATGTCAATGAATGTTTCATTTATTCAAATTGTATTATAATTCTCATATGTGATTCTCATGCAACTTGTTAACAAAGTCATACATGGTTGACCAAAATCGTATATACATATGTGTATGGGTCCATTTCGAAACTAATGGGCAATTATAATAAAACTCCATGAATTTTTAATGTGATATTTTATTTTTTAATTCCTCATATTTCCATGGGATAGTTGTAGTATAATTGGAAATTAGTTCTTTCAAAGCTATAGTTGTAGGGTAGTGAGGTTTCCATGGACACAATTTCTCATAGTGGTGTTATAAAATTTTTATTGTATCTAGAAAAACCATCGAAAAATATATAAAATTCATATCTAGTTACGATGTTTATAACTTCATTAGTAAAAAGGAGAGGACACAGAGTTTTTTTGTGACAACTTTTACCTCTTTAAAATCCACACAAATCCTTAGTTTCCCATTCTTATTAGGCACTACAACTATTGGTGATAGTCAAGTAGCCTCTTTAACATGTTTAATGAAACTTGTAGCAAGTAGTTTGTCAATGTCTTGTTTGACAATGGCTACATAGTTGGGTTTTAATTGGTACCTTATTTGATGAGTAGGTGGAATAGATGTATCCAACATTATTCTATGTTGTGCAATCTTGGGTGGTATCCCCTTCAAATCTTTCTAAATCCACGCAAAGACAACCTTCAACTCCTTTAGTAATTCAACCAATTGAACATTTATGAATGGTTCAAGGTTGACATTCATTTTCACGTATTGCAGATTTTCTTAGTGCTTAGATTGACTTTTGTCAATTGTTCTTCTTCTGTGATAGTCCAACCCACAATGTGTAGATTTTGGACTTTTTCACAAGTAGGTGTCTCATTGATTGGCATTTATCCCACTTTTAGTTAGAAGAATGTCTTTGGCAAATATTGTTTAAAAATATCATAAGGTATAGCTATTAGAAAATGTAGAACAAAAATTGGTTCAATAAGTGCATCAAGTACCTACTCAACTGACTCGACATTTGTTGATGGAATAGAAATAACTACTTGCTCTAACCTTGTTGGTTTAGGAATAGCTATAGCTTTACAAATCCTATCAAGAAAAGCTCTGGTTTTATAACAAACATTAAATTGCCTTCCTCATCAAATATCCTGGAATGAAAATCATAACAAACTAGCACTTCAAGTTGATTAGTTTGTACTCCCAATTTCTTCGTAATAGGTATGCTTTTGATTGGACCAATTCACTAGATAGTAATTGTATTACTACCTGAATCATGAAATATTTCAACATCTTTGAGCCAAAGACAACCTAACAATATCATAGTTGGTCATCATCATGTGATGTGATAGCAAGTAGTTTGTCAATGCCTTGGTTGACAATGGGCCCATTGGTTGAGATTATGTCAATACAAATGGAATGTTTCTAATGGAAGCTACTAATTTTTTTGGCATGCAAGATTCCTTGTGTGTGTTGTTGATGCCTGCTTCCCTTCAACATCTCTCATGGAAGGTTTGATTGCAAGTGATATAGGTTGAGCATCATCTTGATAGGCACCTAATGGGGTATATTACTCTCATGTCAACAAATCATTTGGTTGCATGGTTTTTCAGGACATTCATACTACAAAAATATTGGAGCCTTGAGTGTTGTGCAATACATGTACTTGGTGATTTACCAAGTGATCCATTAAGTTTCTAGCGAGGTCTTGCACATGCTTGTAGATCCCAAAAGAGTTGTAGTAGTTATGTGGTGTTCAGCGTTATGCATAAACATGTGCAGAAGCTTGTACAGATATGAGGCAAAAGCTGACTTGAGAACTGAAGACTTTTCCTCTTACATCATAAAAGAGAAATGCCTTATTAACTCCATAGTGGTTCATCTATTTCTGGCAGATATATCTTTATCTGGTCACTGAAAGAGTTGGTGACAGGACATGTTTTAGGATGCTGTGTAATCAGTTTGAAAACAGGGTGGTAGTATATGGAAGTTCTGTCCATTTGTGAAGATTTTGTTTTGATGATAACAGCACTAGAACTGCCCATCAAGAAAACAGACAATGGCACCAAAAGCAGGCCAATGGGTACTGAGATCTTACTCCAGGGCTAGAAAACCAAATGGAATTGCTCATTAAGCCATGTCCATAGCAGTTGCTGGAATTCTGCAATATGACTCACTATTGCTTGCTGGCTGGCATTGCAATTTCTGGTCATTATGCAACCAGGACTGCATCCTATCTCTGAAAATGTTGATGTCTTTGTTTAAGTCTAGACATCAAGGAATATCAAAAGATGCTTGCAACACTCATGAATGCCATGAAGATGCTTGTGCCTTGATTGCATTCACAATAACCTCCATTTGCATGCCTCGACTACCCTTTACCAGCACTGCATCACCTGGGGTTATAAGCTCTACAATATGATCTGCTAGTGATTCTGCATTTGAATAAGTTAGAATCTTTGCAGCTGCTATGCTTTCTGCTGCTGTTGAGAAACAAGGGCCCAATACCACAACTAAGTCTAGCTCAAGATCACAACACAGCTGCAAAATCTCCTTGTGAGCATCTATAGAGATAGCACCAAGCTCCAACATGTCACCTAATATTGCTATTCGTCGCAATGTGTGCATTGAAGGCAAAAGCTGAAGTGCAGCTGCAGCACTTACTGGATTGGAATTGTAGCAGTCATTGATAAGGATCGTCTGTAGCCCTAGTTCTTCTAACCGACAGCGCATTCCAACTGGCTTATATCTTGACAATGATTGACCAATGGATGTGAGTGGAACTCCAAGACTTGTGGCTACAGCTGCTGCAGCACATGCATTCATAGCTAAATGGCGTCCAGGGCTTGAAATCTCAAATTCAACTGTAGAAATGACACTGCTGTTGTCAAGCATCCCAAGCTCTTGGCTATGAGTATGCTCCAAAACAACATGCACTGCACAACCACCTTTTGTAACTGAAGTAGCTACTAACCTCACATCACATCCCTCTTTTGTCCCAAACTTAACCTGCGCAGGCCACACATATTTTCAGAGCTTCGTGACCTCTCAAGGACGGACCAGATTGAATGCCCAAACACCAGGCCACACTCATTCTGAGCTTCGCGATCACTCAAGAATGAACCAGGTTGAATGCCCAAACTCTGAGATATTATAGGAGAGGGATAAAAGCAGACACAATTTCACATGCAACCCTTGGGATGTGGGCAAAATTCCAGCCAATTTCTGAGGATTGCAAAAGATTTGATGGTTTACCATGCGCACACCTGAAGGAACAGGCAAAGCCATGACAAGGGGATCATCTGCATTGACAACACAAACATCACCAGCTTGTGCAGTTGCAAATAGTTCACCTTTTGCTGCTGCCACAGCCATCAGTCCTCCTGGAAAGTTTTCCATGTGTGCAGGACCTATGTTCAAGATCATGCGCACATTAGGTTTTGCAATTTCTGCAAGCTCCGAAATCTCCCCTGCATGGTTCATCCCCAGCTCCAGAATGCAAGCTGTTGATGAGCATGGCATCCTTAGTAGGGTTAGAGGAACACCGATGTGGTTGTTGAAATTGCCCTTAGTCTCATGCACTTGGAATCCATCTTGTGTTCGCAACGCCAGAGCAGTCATAGCTCGAGCTGTTGTCTTCCCTGCACTGCCAGTGATTCCCACCACAGTGCCTTGATACCTAGACCTGACAGATGATCCCAGATCTTGCAGCGCTTTCACAGTATCTCTCTTGACTTGAACAAAACCCCGAGGCCAGTCTTGTGGCACAGTTAACCCTACCACGCCTGCACATCCTCTCGCAAGAGCCGCTTGCAGAAACTCATGCCCATCAAATCTGGGGCCAACCAGAGCCAGAAACCACTGATTAGGCAACAAACTGCGCGTATCAGTGCAAATGCTGCCTGACGCACCTTCTTTGATGACTTCTCCTCCCACGGCTTCGGCTATGGCGACTGAATCCCACACCACTCCTCCTTCATCATTTTCCCAGCTTCTTCTGCGTTTGGAATCACGTTCTGCTTCCTGTTGCATCCTCGTTGCCGCAAGCTTTACAGGCAATGTTGGATTGTAATTCACAAGGGCTATAGATGTTTTCCATGGTGCTCTAGTAAAAAAAGATGTTGCCAAGTGCGACCACACCTTTCGCAGCTCCGTTTTGCTCCAGGGAGCTTGAGGGAGCAAGTGTATTCTCAACTCCGCCATCGCTAATGAAGAAACAAAATGCAAAACTTCGTCATCCAAAGCTCAAACCTTTGCGAGAAATGGAAACAAGCCCATATGTAGACTGAATTCTCTTGTATTTTCTCCATGAATTCTCCACACTCGTCCTCGCATCGTCTCGCCTGTGCGATGGATTTCTGGCAACAAAGTTTGCATCGAAAACAAAAGTTTCTCAAATGATTTGAAGACCAGGAGCTTCTCCCACGATAGTCATAGGTAGGTAGTAATGGTTAGCAGTTAGTACAAAGGAAAAATGGGAAAAACTTGTATATATAGAAACAAGGATGGAAATGCATCCACAAAAAGTACAAGGCATGTCAATGCAAATGCAAACACACAAAAGGAAACAAAAGGAAACCTGAGACCATCAAAACAGCAGGAATGAAGTTGAAAACGTAACCCTAAAAGAGCATCCTATGCCCAAAGGTGCACTAAGCTGGTATGTGTGGAAGAGATGAAGAACTAGAAAATAACAATGCTTGAAACCTGTCAAAATTAGCAAGTTCAGTCTGTTATGTTGATGTAACTTGAGGAAAGGGGGAGAGAATTTTTTTGTAACAAAGCATATGTACAAAAGGTACACAATTTACAAATTATTATTTCTTATGTGACTTAGATACATTAAAAAAAAAAACACATACAAGACCTTGAAAATGCACCAATTTTTTTTTTTTGCACATATACGACTCAAAAATGCAAAAAAATAAAATGCACATATGATGTTCAAAAACGAAGAAAATATAATGCACATATGAGATTCAAAAATGCACAAAGGATAATGTCCAAGGCAGCTGATATGATAACATAGAAACTGGGAGGAGGATATGGACCTAGGGTTGCCATTAGATGGGTGATCCTGGTCTTAGCCAACATACATACTTCCTTGTTATGATGGTACACACATAATTTAACAACCACCGTTCACAAGGACTTAAAACCATTTTTTCAAATATAAATGTACACAAATATATTACAAATTACAAAGTATCCACCAATCTATCATTCATCTACTTGTGCACATCCATAATGCATATATAATATATTCAGACGCAAAACTACAACTAGGGCTCTATGTAAGCAATATGTAGGCAATGGCTGACATTGGGATCAATTTTTATGTGAAGAAAGGATTTAAAGTGATTGCAAGATCGAATGGAAAGATGTAGGTCTTTTCATGTGGGTTGTAAAACATTTTGGAATACATGGCATTTTGACCAAGCTATGTTGTTTTCAAGGTCAAAACTCTACATGTTGTGTCTTATTGCTGCAAGGCAAAGCCTTAGCATGGTGTTGGAAATGATGCTCTACATTAGAGATTTTTGGGCCTAAAATATGGGTTGGAGTTTCTATTGTGTTATTACATAGTTGTATATAGTTATTCAAATCAACTAATTCTCAACTTATTCGGCACATGAACAATTCTAAAATAAGATTAACCATGCCAAAAAAAAAAAAAAAAAAAAAAAAAAAATTATAAGGAAAAAAAAAAAATTTTTATTTTATTTTTAAAAAATTAAATTTTAACCTTTAAATAAATTTTGCAAAAATTTAATTTA
>Ga0116227_10001822_pt1 | contig 48300 bp, 33 predicted proteins | sample S1TSphgellanicum_FD_89693 | JGI IMG/M metagenome (GOLD analysis project Ga0116227, IMG submission 89693) | Host-associated microbial communities from peat moss isolated from Minnesota, USA - S1T2_Fb - Sphagnum magellanicum MG | ecosystem: Host-associated > Plants > Peat moss > Unclassified... | reverse complement strand
TCAAACAAACTGGCCCAATTGAAAATTATTTTTTTTGGCGTTTTCTATTCCCGGGCGAATCCCCTTTTTTACAAAGGGGGGGGGGGGCGCGTCACACTGTGGCCCTGCCACTTACATTAAAAAGTATCTTAAGGCAGAAGAAGAATTATGAAAATTCAAATATTTCACCATTCAAATATATAATCTTCAAAAAAAATCCTTTAAAAGAAACCAAAATCCTTCGAGATATCATAACTCTATAACAAATCTTCAAAAATCCTCATATAAAAATAGACCTACTACTACTACCTAGGGGCCAAAATCCCTGAAGCTACTGTACTCTATAATGAATCTAAACACAATATCCTTGCCTTGGTAACCAGGGCCAACAAATGCTTCTCAAGGAAGATGCATATTTGGGAACCTTTGAACTCTAACAACTGGATTCGAATAATACGAATCTTTATAAGAACAAGAATTGGAATTAGAGTTTAGTTTTTAGACGAATTGGACTTTTAGAACCCCAAGAATCTGTGCAGCCCTTCTGTAAGCTGCACAGATTCTTGGGGTTTCTAAAAGTCTCTTTGAACTTCCAGAGCCTATCAAGGAAGTTCAAAGAGATTTTATCTACCATCAACATATCAAGGGACGATCACAAATATGATGCTCCAGCCTGTATAAAATGAGGAATTTGAAGCTTTTCCACAAGGCGACAAGATGAAGGCCAATTTACACGGAATGGTTGAATGCCCATGTTTTTGTTTCCCCGACAAATTTTGTCCTTTTTTGTTTGGAAAAGTTTGCTTTTTCCCTAGTGTAAATTAGACTATTTTTTGCTCTTCTGTTGGAAAAATTCACCAATTTTTTCATATCACAAAATTGATTTTTAAAAAAAAACCCCCAATTGAATGTATTGCATAATAATACTAAAAAATGAACACATTCCAAAGTGATTAATTTACATGGAATGGTTGAATGTAAATGTTTTTTTTTTTCCAAACAAATTTTGTCCTTTTTGTGGACCAAAAATTTTGGATTTTTTTTTTTCCTAGCGTAGATTCTGTTCAAGTAACTTTTTTAAAAATCGTGTTCTAAAAATTCTCCACATTTTTTATATAACAAAATTGGATTAAAAAAACCCTGGTTGAATGTATTGCACTTTTTATATAAAAAAAAAGTGAACACATTCCCTTCACTAGCCTTAGGTATATGGCTTTTGTATAGTACAATTAAAAAGAAGTGAACATCTTCCAAAACTATCACTTGCAGGGTTTTTTAAAATAAAATTTGTGCTGTTTCCCCCAAAATTTGTGAATGTTTCACCCCCCAAAAAAAACAAGCAAAATTAGTTGAATTCGCACTAAGAAAACAAAATTTTCCAAAATTTGCCCCAATTGTTTTGTCAAAAAATGACCAAAAAATTCGGAAAAAAATCATGAATAATCAGCCTAATATATATTTGAGGTTATATTATGCAAGCAAAAGTGAAAAATAACTGACCAATAGGGGTGAAGAGCCCATCAAGAAAACGAAAGACCCATTGAGTCCTACATAGGTAGGTACCTACTTGGCAAAGTAATTATTCTATCATTTTTATAATACATTAATAATATTAATAGTTTAGTCTGGTTTAGCCCATCCAGGCGTCGTCAGCAAATCGAGTTCTGCTCATAATCGAGGGGACAGCATCTCAAATTTCCACGCTGTATGGGTTTGTAGCCCAGATCCCCAAAGAGATGGGACGTGGTTTCTGGGTTTTGGCCCAGATCCGCAAAGGGACGGGACGTGGTTTCTGGGTTTTGGAGAGAGAGAGAGAGGGCAAGCGCGCGAGCTCGCGAGGAGATCGGCAGGAAAATCGGTAGTTGTGGTCGCAGAGAATCGATGTTTTGGAGCTTTTTTCCGGTTTCGTATTCTTCTTCTTTTCTCGTGTTTTAAGCTCCGAAAAACTGATGCCATTTTTACCCGTCAAGAGAGAGATTGATGAGCTTTTGATTTGCGTTGGTTTTTGCTCTCCTCTGGAACTCCAAGCTCTTCTTGTCGACAATTTATAGCCGCGCTTGTGTCGTAGAGACGGTGCCTTTTTGTAGTTCTCGATCAGTTTTTTGTTTTTGCCCCACTCTGGACTTTTCCAATTCAAGATTCCGCGGAGAAAATACACGTCTGTTTCTACTGCTGGTGCGGGAGTATTGGTGAAGAAGACTTGTTGGTGAACCTTTGTCGTCATCGTAGAAGGAAGAATTGTTTTCACGGGTTTTTGTTGGATTTGAATTGAATCCGTTGCCGTTTTCTCGTTGTACTGCTTTTGTTGCTTTACACTAGTGTGACGTGAAAGGTCTTCCGAGACTTGGAGGGAAGTTTTTATTTCGTAGTCTTACCATATGAGATCACTCGGGTTGCTGTCGTCCGGGACGTCTAGTCCTGCTGGGGCGTCGCAGTTCAACAGACTTTCGACGCGATGCCTGCGAGGCCTCGCACGGAAACAGCCTTCGTTTGTTTGTACATCGACTGGAGCGAGTAGGACAGGGCGACTTGACGGCGTGTTGTTGTTGTTGGAGGTGAAGGCGTTGGCGCAGCCAGATGCTTGTGTTCGAAGTGTCTGCCAATATCCCCTTTCCAGAGGCTCCTTCTTCAACGAGCGCTCCGAGCTTTTGAGCGTTGGCTATGTCTGTACTTACGGTTGCTTCATATCGCTCGGACTGCACGCCAAAAGATCTCTGACAATTGTTGCGGGTAAGTACCTACGAACGATTGCACAAACTCGTGAGTCTTGTGCATGCTTCTCAAGCAAAGTTACTGCACAAAAGGTTCTGTCCGGAGAAGCTCTTTGCAGTGATCCTTTCGCCGTATCAATGTTTAGGTTTTGGCTGCTGTGGACTCCGGTTGTTGTATCGGTCCGAGCAATACCAAAATGGCAATGTATTTCCTGTGTACTGTACTGAAGAGAACTGTGAAGATTTGACGCTTGTGTTATATCTGTTGCAATATAGGAAAGAAAGGGAAGAAAGCTGATAGGGATGTCCTTGTAAAGGAAAGGGAAGATGATGTGGAGGAAGACAAACGCAGCAGTGAACAACATGAGGAAAGTGCTAAAGGCAAGAAACTCAAGGCAAAGAAGAAGCATGATGATGATCAGCAGCTGGATAATGCAGATGCCACTGCTGAGCATGGCTCAGCAGAATCACAGCTAAAATCCAAAAAGAAGAAGCTGAAGGAATTGTCTCAGAATGGCGATGTGCTCCTAGGAAAGTTCAGTAAGGAAGAAGATAAAGATAGCCAGCTTCTGGAGAATCAGAAGCAGGAAGAAGCTGAGGCTGTTGTCAATGGTGCACTGAGGGGGGAGCATCCAAAGGTGCAAGATAAGCAGAAGGATAAGAAGAAGCTGAAGAGCAAAGCAGCAAAGAGTGAAGAGGACTTCAGTTATGAAGATTCTGGTGTGACCAAAGATGATGACATTAGGGTTGAGACAAAGAGTAAAAACAAGAGGAGCACACAGAAGTCTGAGGAGGCTTTGGACTCTGATGCTCGTAGTGCGGTCAATGTGATAGAAGCAAATGTGAGTGCTTTTGCAGATGGAGAGACATTTCAGGAATTCAAGGATGCAGAGCAGTTGGCAAATGGTATGTTTGAGCCAGTTTTTGAGGCAAGGGCCTCAAGGCTTTCTTAAAATCTGAGCAGTTTTCACCTTTCCGTATGCTCTTTGAAGAACTCCTTTCGCCGATGAAAGAATTATTGACTTGTGTGTTGATGTGTACAATGTGATTTGGTAGTGGTAGAGACAGAGCTGGCAGAGGAGTTGGACGACCTCCTCGATGATGATTATTTCTGGGAGGATGATTTTGAACCTGAGCCTGAGGTGCATTATCAATTTCAGTGCTGTACTGGATGCCATACATTCAAGCTGTTGTTTGGTCACTTGTCAGTTGTTTCTTTGATATCTTTCACAACAGCTGAGTTCAATACACAATAGAGAAAAAAGAACCAAAAAGATTTGCACAGCCCTCCACAAAAGGCTCTGTTGTGGAGGGCTGTGCAAATCTTTTTGATTCTTTTTTCTGGGGAGTATTATTCTTGAGTCTTATCATGTGCAAATGTCTACAGGTAGGAGATGGAGGAGAGGGCGGGGGTGTGGTACTTGGGGACTCTTCATGGGGCCCAAAGGTGCTGAATCTGGCGAATGATGTGCTGGTTCTGTTCAATGGCGATCTTGCCATTTTTGCATTCAAGGTTTATGAAGAAAGTGATCTTATTCGGTTGCGGCTGGACAAGTTATCTGACAAGTATGTCAATCATGATTTTTTAATGTGCTTGCACTATACATTATCTATGGTGTTTATAGGGCATCTTTCTTTTGTTAATCTCATTGTATATGGTTGCTAGTTTTGGTTGGCTCTCTAGGCTGCTGCTACTACTATTCCTGGCTATAGTTGGGCAATCATTGCTTTTGAGTAATAAGAAAAGAGGTTCACATGTACGCAAATTTGGACTTGAATCCCATTCCTCATCATGCTAATGATAAAGCTAACATGTGGGAACACAACACGAGAATATGTATTTCATTACCTCATATGGAGGAATGACAAGATCTGAGATATGTCAGAAGGTACTGAGATTTTTGGTGAAATGTTTAACTAGCTCAACAGTGCTGATTCTCACAGGCCTTTATGGTACTTCTCTTATGGAATACTTTGGAACTAGATTTTCAAAACTATCTTCTTCCTTCTTCTTCTTCTTAGCAAAACATTTTTGATAGCATGCACCTAATGCTCTACTTACATAACTTGCAACAGAATTATCTGTGTGTGATTGGAGGCTATTCAGCAAAATAGAAGCAATAATCTCTTTATTTTTCTTGCAAGCACCCTATCTGCACTGGAATTCATTCCTACCTTTTTCTGATGCTGCAGATATGGATCTCCAACAATTGATGAGATTCAGCAATTTTCCTCTTCATACTCAAAGAGCTTGGAGCGGAGTGGAGAAGCTGGAATCATACCCAAGAACTTAGCATTTGAGGTATGGACCCCCTCACCTTTTCTAGGCTGCAACTGTCTGGTTCATGATACCTAAATGCAGTTTCTTGTTGAAGAGCAGCTCAAGACCTAGGATGAAGATAAATGAGCTCAGCAGTTAAATTTCCTTTTAGTTTAGGATGTGATTGAGATGTTTTCTGTACAGTGTTCTCCTCTCAACTTAACCTTACAAAATATTTTGTTGCTGGACATAGAATATTCATGTGTGCTCTTATTTGCAGGTGTCTTCTCCAGGAGCTGAGCGTGTAGTGCAAATCCCACAGGACCTAGAGCGATTCAAAGAACTTCCCATGTATGTGAGGTACTTGGAAACTGGTATTGGTGAGGAAGCTGAAGAAAAGGATGGAGTTTTTGAACTGGAATCTGTTGATACAGAAAGCAAGTGGAGTGTATGGAAGCTTGCAAATGTGCGTATCAACAGGGAGTCTATTGGTAAGGGCAGGGGTCTGAACAAGAAACAGCGAGAGTGGAGGTGCCAGATTCCGTTTGAATCTCTCCAACTTGTGCGTTTGTACATTGATCTATAGACTGTTGCATTTTTACGAAGGGAGAAACCCAACATGTAGGTATGCACATGAGGTGTAAAGAAAGGAGAGAATCCGCAAGATGAAAGAGAAGGAGATGGTTTAAATGTGTTTTAAGTTTCCGGTGACTGTGAGAAGCTGGAGTTTGCTGTGCAGTTTCCTGATGAGAGTTCACTGTAATGCTGCTATGTTTCTTCCAAGTTTGGCTTCCAATGAGCAAGTTGTTGCCAGGTTGCTGAAAGGCAATGCCGGTTACAAACCTACCAATGGAAATGAGGCAAGAGATCAGGTAAAATACCTGCCATTCTGAAGGCTCTACTTACAGAGTGTGGCACTTGTGTGCATATTAAGACATGTTGAGTCTTTGGTGTTTTAGTGCATAAAATGTTTCACAGTGTGTTATCACCAGACAAGCACTTTGGAAATGGTGGATGTGGTGTCAAACATCACTGCTGATTTGATATCATCATGTGATGGAAGGATCAGAACCCTGTACATTCTGTACATTCAAGTTCAAGTCAGAGTCTTTTAGAGATCTCTTTTGGGAACATCAATCACAGAAGGAAATGAAATCTTCTTGGCCTGTAAACGTCATTGAAACTTTGGGGAACACAATTGGGAATAAGATTGGAACCACACCTGTTTCTGGCATGCTTCTCAGTTCCACACGTTGATTTACCCCAAGGAATACTTATTTATGGTTCAAGTGTGAATGAAATTTCATCTTTGAAACACATTTTTATATTTCATGTCCTTGTGAATGCTAATGTTTTTGTACATAGAAGGTATAGTTTAATTATATTTTGTGTAGTTTGTTTTAGCATTTTCATCCATTAGGAATATTTTAAGCATATTAGTTTGATGCTTTTTACACATGATACAAAAAAATGAATTTAGACTTTGGATGTCATGTTGAGTAACAAGGTTAAATGTAATCCAAGGTTTTTGTTCAATGCCAAAATCATCACATTGAAATGCCATTCAAGAAGGAGATTAATGTTGTCCTTCCAAGTAGAGAAGAATGTTTTAAAGTTAACCTTAGGCAAATTGTGAATAGTTTTTTCACTAATCAAAACTGATTAAATTGATAAAGAATTTCAAACAATCACAGCAAAATTTGAAAACACAAAAATGACAACCATTTGAAAGTGTCATGGGTGATGTTGTCTAGCCTACCCCAACATCAAACATAAAAATATACATTAGATTCTTTTAATGGTAGTACCTATAGACATAAGATGTTTCAATAGCTTAGCTTGTTGTTTATGTACAAAGTTCATCCATGAGCATCCATTTTCATTCATTGTTTAATTTGTTGTTCATGGATGAAATGCATCTATGAACATAGATAATGAATAAAGTTCATCCATCATCATGCAGATTACATCCAAATGAAGAAAGCTAATCCAACATCATTCACACTTCATTTAAATGAATGAAGTCTATCCATGTTCATCACTTTTCATTTGTAATAAATATTTGGGAATGTATCTAAGAAGGTTCCTTGTGTGTTTGGTTGTGTTCAAAAGCTTTTATAAAAGCCTCCTTCAGGCAGGTTCCCAAACATATATAATAGAAGAAGTGTCCCCTAGTAATTAGGGTCTATCTCCTTTTGTTTCTTATTTTCCATGTTTTCCATGTTTTGAATAAAATTGTATTTGGGTATTTATTCTTATTTATTTCATGACCTTCTTTTAGGTTTTTTTTGGGTGTATGGTTGGATTACATATTGGCCTATTTTTCACTATAATTTGCACATTTTCTTATGCATGTTGGTTGTGCTAACTTTTTGTCCCCATGTCAAAAATGGTTTTAAAAGTGATAAAAATCAATTTGAAGACACAAACCATTAAAAAAAGCTTTAAAATTTGGGCAAATTTTCATATTTGTTTATGTGTAGTTGAAATGGTGTTCATCCATAAGATGATTGAATCAAAGTTGGCCATTAAAAATATGAAAGTTAAAAAATCAAGGTAGCTTCTTATATTTTTGGTGACCTATTCGAATATAATGTATAATCTGGCTGTTTTAAACAATTTCAATATTATTTTCAAAATTTGGTGACTACAAGACAAAACAAAAAAAACTTTTTTGCCATTTCAAAAAAAACCCCAAGAAATTTCATAATCACTTGGGAACTATTACAAACAACATGCAAGAACATAATTGAAAAGAGTCCTAATGACTTAGGCTCATTATGTTCACCTTATAAATTGATGTAAACTACCACTAGCAAGGTTTTTTTCCTTACAATTAAAATGATTATCTCAATTTGATAGGTTTACATTTATCCCTTAATATCAAACATTGTTTCCTTTCTTGCCATCCTTATTATGTCATTTCATTACACAAAAATTTATCTTAGTTCAATTTTGGTTTCATTAGATTTTGAATGAATTTGGACATTTTTATCATGGTGAAACTAGTCAACCTCTAATGAACAAAAACCAATTGTTACGAACAGTGAATTGATCCATTAGTACCTAATGAAACAAAGTTATTTTCAAGTGAAATATAAATTTACCAAGCCATTTCACTTGCTAATTAATTTACTAACATCATGAAGATCAATTAAATTTAAATTATTTAATATTTAATAATTTTGATAATTTCATGATTTTCAGTCAATGAATTATTGACACATGTTATTACCTACGTTAAGTTAAAAATTTAATCTAGGTATGTAGGCATGTAATCAACCTAAGGAGACACATATTATAGAGAATGAATAGGAAAATATACAATCAATTTATCACTATTGATCACAAACACACCATTTATGAGGTTTGATTCCTTGACCTCTAAAATGGAGGCAAACACCCCTACCATCAAGCCACCCCACTTGTTGTGATCATGTGTGACATTGCATTCTATTTATCAAATACTTCATTTTAAACATTACAAAAACATAAACTCTGAAAATTCACATCTTATTGAGATTTTGTTCAAATGAAATGATTAAGTTTTATTTTTATTTTTTTCAATAATGTACACAATTACATTTATTTCTTTTTGAAAGTGTAAAATCATTTGAACAAATGTTTTTTTGAATATCACTACTCAATAACATTTTTTTGACCATTTTTTTGAAAAATAAAATTTTTAATAAATGGATAATAAAATTTTTGTTAATACAATAATACTATATATGTTAGGTTATTTTCAGCTATTTTAGGGCTATTTTCCATTGTTCTAAATTATTTCACCCTACATTATTTATGACTATTTATGGTTATTTTTATTTTTTTGGTTATTTTTTGTTATTTCACCTTAGGTTATTTTCGGTTATTCTAAATTATTTTAGGTTATTTTAGGTTATTTCACCTTATGCTATTATTGGTTATTCTAGGCTATATTACTAAAAATTATTTATGGTTATTCTATTGGTGCTTATTGGTGCCTATTCTATTAATGGTTATTAGTTTAGTTGTTATTGTTGGTTATTATATTGGTGGCTATTAGTTTTTTTATTGGTGGTTATTAATGGTTATTTTATTAATGGCTATTAATAGTTATTCTATTAATGACTATTAATGGTTATTTTATTAGTGGTTATTGGTAGTTATTTTATTGTGGTTATTAATGGCTATTAGTAATGATTTTATTGTTAGTTATTAATGGCTATTGATGGATATTCTATTGATGGATATTGGTGGTTAAGATACCTTATGTATAATATCATATAATAGTTTAAGGTATAATAACTTATAATAACTTATAATAAATTAAAATAATTAAAGTAACCTAAAATAATATAGGGTATTTAAAACAACAACATAAAAAAAACCTATTTACCACAATAAATTATAATAGTGAAATATGTCAACCAATAGTGAAACACGATGTTTATATAATGATATTATAATGAATAACTTTAACTAGGGTGAAACATTAAAATGAAGTGAATTTACTTCACTTTTAAAGTCCCATAGTGATTTAAGCTAATGAATTACACCCCACTTTTGTACTAGTGTTTTTAATCCAAGTATATGTGTTTACACCCCTTCAATAAGATGAAAAAGGATAATAAAAACATGATGTTTAAAATTATGTTTTGTACATGGGTGAATTTATGTTAGGTCTTACCTTCTTTAATTGTCATGCATTTGAAAATACCTCATATCCATGAATATCTCTCCTGAATTAAAAAAAAGAAAGATATTATGGCTACTCCTAGAAAATAGGAATGAAATTACACATATTTTATGTATAAGATCCTTCCCATTCTTAAAGAATAAAGCTAATGGATCTTTAGGCGGGTTTGGGTGGTGTTAGCACATAGGAGTGGTTAGCTTGCGCCTTATTACAAGCCAAAACCCTCGTGTGGTTTTTGACGCCCATTGCTTAATTTGAACACATTGGCACTTTGATTATATTTGTTAACCTAGTTGCTTTTGTCGTTCACTTAATATGTAAGAACCTTTTTTTTCCTATGCCTCATGATGTAGGGTAAGGAGGTCAGTGTCCAAATAGAGGTTGATGTTTAAACACCCTTACCAAGTAAACAAATCCTCCATTGGCATATTCCCATTTCATGACCATTGTTCAACAAGGGACCTATCACCAAACGTTCAATCTTAAGGTTTTGTGTTCGGAAATCATGGCTTCTATGTTTGGTGATGGGTGTGAATGACAACCCAAATAAAATATTGTTGTACTACCTTGCATGTGTTATGTTTGGTCATGGGTGTCAACTTACAGTCTTTAGTGCACACAATTGAAAGGTAGAGGGAACAAGTTGGAGGGAATGGAGTTTTAGGTGTTTAGTTATAGGATTTTTTGGACCATTTTTAAAAATTGTTCAAAGAAGAGGCCAAACAAGTGTTTGATCCTAGGATATTTTTTTGGCCCATTAAAAAATGGCAATGTTTGGTTATAAGGTGGTTTTGGTCCAATCTTGAAGAAAGTTTGAAGGTAAGGGCCAAGGCACCGTGTGATTATAGGGAACTTTTAGTCTAGTATTTAGAAAAGTGGTGTGGAAAAAAAAACTCGGCATTTGGCTTGGGCAACCTTGCTCAAAACATAACATCAACACACAATGTGTAGTTTGGTTATGGGGGATGGTGTGTTACATTTAAAGGCATGCAATAGTCCATTAATATGCAAAAACCTTTCCAACATTCCAATGCACATAGATGCTAAAAGTTATTAAACTTAAAAGCAAGGAATCTTAACAAAATATTACCTTTGGATCTCACATCATAGTAGTTAATGAGGACCCCAAAAGGGCACACCTTGCAACCTTGTGCAATTTGCATTTCCAACCAAAAACCCAAAACCCATAGCAAATCTCAACATAATCCCCTTTCATTTCCACCTCTCTTCTAAAGTATTTCAACTATCAAAGTATGTTTTCCGTACCAAGTAGTGTAGAAGATGAGCTACAAAAGTTCTTAAAGCTCTTTGTTCCTAATGTAATTTTGTTGGAGAATAAAATAGAACTTTCAATTCTTAGCGTTAAGGTAGAACATGTAAAAGATGAGTTGCAAAAACCAACTCTAGATGTGAAAGTAAAACAAGTTAAACAAGGAAATAGATATGTGAAAATAGGATTAGCAATAAAGAAATTAGACCATGTTTTAGTTGTGAAAATAGAGCAAATAAAAAAGGAAGTGGATCTATGCAGGAAAAAGGTGATGCAAGGATTAAGGTCATAAACAAATTTTACAACTAGAGGTTCAAGAAATATATCTATTATTGTTGGATCCAAATATCCATCCACAAAAATTACAAAATAACATCACTAAAAAAGGTAGATATTAACTAATTCCCACGAATTACATTTTACATTTTGTCCCAATAGCCTACACAAACACATCTGATGTCAACCTAAAGTGGGATGAATTTTCTTATTTTCAAGCTTTGATCACCTCATCTACAAAATTCGAGTTTTATGCACTTGAAACATATCTTGATTTAACAAACTTATTTTATTTTTGGTTTTTATTTAGGAAAGAAAAAAACATGCTTCTAATGGGCCCAAAACACATAGCCCTTACTTCTTGCAAGCTTGGGCCAAAGGGAGTTGGACCATCATGATGTTCAATGTACCTCACAGGTGGCATAACGCTGTCATAGACCAAACAACCTTAGACCAGGATAATGTGCCCACACATCTTGCATCACAAACAAGGCAACCATGCCAAGTGATTAACAAGGTCCCACTAGAAAAAAAAAAAGGGGAAATGGATAGACAATCATTGGAGGAAGCCATGGAGGTTATTGAGAGGGGGACACGTTCATTGAAAAAGGCAAGTAGATTTTGGAACATACCATTTAGTTTTTTTTCTAACCATTTGAATGGGAACACATGGAACATGAAAATGGGCCCTACATGTGTGTTAACAAAAGAAGAAGATGTGACAATAGTTGCATGGGTTCTAGGAATGTAGGAATGTGGACTTTCAATAACACTACAACAATTGAAGATGAAAGTTGTAGAACGCACCCAAACAAGACCAACACCATTCAAACATGGCGTCCCAAAGAAGACTTCGTGGCATTGGTTTAGTTGAAAGCATCCATAAATAAGCATTAGGGTTACAAAAGGATTATAGGTCTTTAGGGCAAAAGGGCTAATTACAGCTTCCTAGATCTCCTTTTACAACTGACAAAGATTATACACCCAACATAATTACAAATTAGATCATATTTGGAATTTAGATGAAATTGGAATTTCGGTAGGTGGGCAAGTTGGTGTTAGGGTCCCAGCCAAACAAGGATCACATGTAATTTATAACACCATTCCCAAATCATGAAAGTGATTAACTATAAATTGTGTAGTAAGTGTTGTAGGATCAGCTTTGCCAGGGTTTTATATTTTTAAAGAAAAAAGGTTAAAAGATGATTACATCAAACTATGTAAATCACGAACGTGTATGGCAATGCAAAGCAAGGCGTGGATGACAAGTTTCTTGTTTGAATAATTCCTATCATTCTTCAAGAGGTCTATTCTAGGTGGGATTTCACAAACTAACCATCATTTATTGATTCTAGTTGGGAATGGCTCACACGTAACATTAGAAGCCATAAAGCAAGTGTAAGAATTTGGGTTAGATATGGTCACTTAATCTTTTCATACCTCCCACACACTCTATCCTTTAGATGTTTTTTGATTCAAACCATTTAAAACTCCATTTAAAAAAGAATGAGTTACAGTAATGGCTAAAAGCAAATTTAATGAACCTGACAAAATTACACTTATGGGATGGGTGGACAATGCCTTGGATCAATTGTTAACCAAACATAACATCAAGGTTGGGTTTAAAAGGATAAGAATATGACTGTTAAGGACATGAAGAATCACAAGAACAAAGGTTAAAGGAAAAGTTTAAGTCGAACTTTCAAACAAGGAATAAGACAAAATTATGTGATTCAAAAACAAAAACACAAGAACTATGAACAAGAACACAAGATGTGCAAAACAAACATGAAAATGGATATTTATTATATTAACATATGCAAACATGAACATGAAAAGAACACGACAAAGCTATGGTGCAAGATTGTGCATAAGATTGGTGTTGAACAAATTGAAGGAAATGAAAGGTCCTATTTTATTTATACCCCTTTGGGGACCTAGCTCAAGGAAGTTTCCAAGGAGGTTTTACTGTGCACATCAAGTAAAGAATTTCTTTGAGAACCTTCCTAACTAAGAATCAATTATGAGTTAATTAAAACTTAACTAAAAACTAACTAAAAGTTAATTAATAACTAATTAAAATTTAACTAGGAGTTAATTATGAGTTAATTGGGAGTTTAACTAAGACTTAATTGGGATTTAACTAAAAGTCCATTAAAAATTAATTAAAAATGAACAAAGATTTAACTGGAAGTTAATTAAGAGTGAACTAAAACTAAATTAAGAATTATGTACAAGTTTAATATAAATCATAGATGAACATTCAAATTAATGAACCCGATGACATTGGTAATTGTGACAATGGCCTTTTAACCTTGAAGTTATGGAAAATAAAACATAACCAACAAGCATTTACATAATAGGGAATTCAAATGCTAATAAAAGAGGTGAAGATCATTATTCGTGAGATGACTAAGCTGGTCATAACCATATAGAATAAAAGGAATTTACAATTTCGTAATTATTCAACATTGCAAAAGTAACTTGACCATCAACCACCAAATACAACATTGTGGAACAACAACATTGGTATTATGTTGAAATGTTTCATAACCCTTGTATGATAGATGATGTTGAAGTAACACAACTACCAATCAATCTAGCTGATTTAAGTCCTAACCTACAATAAGAAATCCAAAGCTCACCAAATCTAACCTAGGAGCCAATGAAGTTTCACAACCTTCTTTCCTTACCGCATTTGCTTATAAGATAAACAACTGAGAGAAAGCCATTGGTGGATCCACAACTTCATGTTGTCACTTTAATTGAATATTTAGCTCTCCTACAACAAAAAAATTAGACGAGGCAATAACAAATAATATAAGAGAAGTGAAGTGAAAAGAGCGAGAGGAAAAGCAGGCCAGGAAAACAATAGAAGTTATGGTTGCATCAATACAAACATCACAAAGATCAGCTGAAAGATGTGCTAAGGCACAATTTGATTTAACTTGGTATGCGACAACTATAAGGGAAGCAAGTGAACAATTACAGTAGAGGATTTGTGTTGATTTGTTTGTAAACCTTAATGAATTATAAAAGCCAAAAACACAAGTGCCATGGCTTCGCTAAAAGTTAAAGAAGTTAGAAAAGTTAGATAATAGGTAAGATGTAAAATGCAAGTACGTAGGCATGTTGCAATGCGACTTTACTTGTTGAACTAAATCCGAATGGAAAGGAGGGGAAAGGGGGGCTTGATTTAGTAGCAACAAGAAGGTCAAAAAAAGATCAATTTTGAAAAAACAATAACATCAAAAGGGCGAAAAATAGTGGATAACCTTGAAGAATAACAACATCAAAAGGCCATAAAAGGAACAATCATTTTGAAAGAGTTATAGCCAGAGGGCTAAAACATGAAGACCAAAACACAAAACAAAAAATTAAAAAACCAAAATCAACATGAAGGTATTCAAGAACAATTTCAAACTTCAATTAGTAAGAATGCAAATTCAAAGTAGAAGAATGCGACCATGAAGAACAACACCCAAATGCGAGCTTGGAACAACAAAAACACAACTGGGAATAACAACACTTGAACGTGAGCTTGGAGCAGCAACAACATGACTGATAATAATAGCAAGAATGCGACCTTGGAATAACAAGAACATGACTGAAAAGAACAATAAGAATGCAAGCTTGGAGCAACAAGAATTCTTACTACAAGCTTGGAGCAACAAGAACACGAGCTTAAACAACAAAAACATGACCAAGAAGAACAATAAGAACATGAACTTGGAGCAACAATAACTCTTGTTGCAAGCTTGGAACAATAAGAACGTAATCAAGAAAAATAACAAGAACATGACTTGGAAAAGTAGCAAGAACATGACTGAAAAGAACAACAAGAACACAAGCTTGAAGAGCTCAAGAATGCGAGCTTAGAAAAGTAGCAAGAATGTGAAAGAGTTTTAAGAACACAAGCTTGGAGAGCATCAAGAACACAAGTGTGAAAAAGTAGTAAGGATGTGAATAACAATAATGCAACTTGGGAAAATGAGCAAATGAAACTCACACACAACTACTTAGAAAAGAGAGGAACATGAATGACTTAAAAAAACTTGTGCAATTTGGTAATGTTTGTTGAACTTAAAATAACCCATAATCATCGATCTTGTAGCCCTAGTTTTGGTTAAATCTCAATCACACATGTTGATGTGAACGTTTTTATGATGAACTTTGTCCAATTACTTTTAATTTTCATCTCTTTGATGAGGTAAGTGGTGTCCATTTGTCAGTGGTTGACTAGTTACCAACATCCATGCATTCCTAGATTTTCCATTTTGCCCTTTTTACCCTGCTCCCTCCCCATTTTGAGGGGCCACAACTTTCTCGTACTTGTTTTGTTTTTTGTGATCTTTGGTGCGTTAAACACACCAACAAAAGGCCTACAACTTCTCATTGGACACCATCAACAGCAGAACCTTCCCCTGGGATTCAGCCTCCTTTAAGCCACTAAGTGTTCATACACTGACCTCATTACCCTACATATATTTGGGTTCATGATAATTTTACCTCACTTTTGCACAATGGGTAAAGCTGATGGATAGGGGACAATTCCAAAATGGAGGGCTACAGGCTTGTCCTAGGCCTCCTATTTTGAGAATGCCCCCAAAGCTTTATCCTACATTGATGTTGTGGTAATTTTTTGTGCCCAAGACCAAAAAAAGAAGGGGTTTTTAAAGGGATGTAAAATAATTTAGAAAACATTAAATGATGACCATTGCGAATATTGATTTTTCCCACAATTTTTTTCCATTTTTTAGACAAGAAAGTTGAGAAATTCTCTTTTTTTGGTTTCTAGTGTAAATTCAATTAAATTTGCTAAATTTTTGGGAAAAATTTAGCCAAACTTTTGATATTACAAAACTGAAGGAAAAAAGGCCTAATTGGAAGGCTTTGAAAAGGGGAAAACACCAAACTGACGACCATTGGAAAACACAGGCTTTGAAAATAGGGACACCCGAATTTTCGTAGGGTGGTACCATCAATTACTTGGGAGCTGTTGGGAACGACATGGAGGTGGAGGAGGTGGGAGGGAGCGTAGGGGAACGGGAGGAGGAGGACAAAGACGCGGTGGACTGTAGCCCTAGAATGAATGAAACCACATCGACAGCGACAAAGCGATTTCTCTTTGCGTTGATTTTTCACCTCTGGTTCGGTACTCTGGTTAGGTACCTACATTGCAGCAGCAGTGTTTTCCTTTTCAATTTTGTGATGTTGCTCAAAAGGCGATCATCCATGAGATGCTTTAGCTAGATTTGGCGATTAAAATATGACAGTAAAAAAGAAATCTAGCATCCTTCTATAATTTATTTCTGGCTAAACCTGCTGGAACTTAGTATAGAATCTGACGATTTTTTAACAAGAAATTTGGGATTTTTCCGAAATTTGGCGATTAAAAACTAAAAAGACAATACACTTTCGCCAATTTGAAAAAAAAATCGCCAAAAAAACACTGCTTAGCAGTTGTCCCGCAACCCCCCTCTCCCCCGCCTCCCCACCCCCGCCCACTCTTCTCCCGCCCCTTCCCTCTCCGCCCCCGCCTTTTCTAGAAGCACCCAGATTGCGGCAAAGCTGATGAATTTCGGTTGCCTGTTTAGCACACACGATACACGCAACAAACGGGAGATTGCCGGCCAAGGAGGTAAGTGATTCTCTTTCTTGCAAGGGCAAAGTTCGGTGAGGAACTTGTGCGCTGCAATTTGGTGCTGTGGAGAAGAAGAAGAACAACAACCACAACAAGGGCTGCTGCTGTTGCTGCTGCTGCTAGTTCCGTTCCGCCTTTCTGCAGCTGGAGCAATGTGTGACTACTATCTTCAATGAGAAAATTATTTATGTTAGTAGGAGGAGAGAATCACGTCTTCTCCCTGTGGTGGTAGCAATGGCGGACGCGACGGCGGCGGCGCCTTTGAAGACGACGTTGCGTTCTAAGAATCCCAAGCCGTCGCCGTTGAGTTTGCCGCAGGCGGATGTCGGTGGTGGTAGCGGTGGGGTGACGATGATACAAGCGAACAACAACGCGCCGGAATCGCACAAGACTGGAGGACGACGGCAACGTCGACGTCGACGTAGGCGACAGAAGACCAAGGAGCTACAACCCTTGGATAACTTGACAAGAATCAAGAGGCGGGTCAAGTACTTGCTGATCAAGATGAGAGTCGAACAAAATTTGATCGATGCTTATTCTGGAGAGGGCTGGAAGGGGCAGAGGTATTTCAGTAGTTTTTGTTTCCATTTCCCCACTGTGAAAGACAGACGGTTAAGTTTTTGTTTCAGACAACGGCGATCCCTCGGTATGGGGAAAGAACTCCTGCTTTTGGGTTTTCTGCCTGTCTGTCTGTGTGGCTAACACCCTCGTTTTCGGTAATGGCAGTCGCGAGAAGATTAGACCAGAGCAAGAATTGCAACGTGCGGAGTCGCAAGTTCTTCACTCAAAACTGGCCATCCGAGAGGCTATTCATGAGCTTGATAAACTAGGGTTCGAGGGTTCGTTGAAAGACTCTGCTTTTGATGCCGAAGGTTGTATATACCATGAAGAGGTAAGCAAGCAAGCTCCCCCGCCCACCGTGACACTGCACCATGTCTACTGCACCAGTTTGAGGATGCTAATATTCCCTGTAAGGATGTTCATGCACTGTTGTTCACTTTTTGCATGTATGTATGTGCGCTGATTTTATACCTTCATGCAGTGAAGGGAAGCAGACCCTAGGGACCTACACTCTTCAGAGTGTGTGTCCATATTGTGCTGATATGTACAAGATGTGGCGTGTGCAGATTTTTTGTGCTAAATGTAAATCTCAGGACGCGGTACCTGACAATGACATCATACTATGTGATGGGGCCTGCAACCGGGGCTTTCATCAGTATTGCTTGAACCCCCCTTTAGCGACTGAAGACAGTAAGTCCCTTCGGGACAGCTAACAACATCTTAGGGTTGCAAAAAGATGATCTTCCTCTGATCTTGAAATTTACTCTGTAGGGATTATTTATGGGTGAAATGGCTGAAACTCCACATGAGGGGCAAGTGCGGAAGAGTTTTTTTAAGTTTCAAGGAACCAGTTCCCAGCTCATTCTGTATTTAATAGGATGTAGTCGGGTTCTGTGTTGTCCAACATTGTATTTGAAGATATCACTGTCTTTCTGATCTGCAGTTCCACCTGGAGATGAGGGCTGGCTATGCCCGGTGTGTGAATGCAAGATGGAGTGTATAGAAGTGATCAATGCTTACATGAGCACAACCTTTGAAGTTGAGAACAGCTGGGAAGTGAGTCCTTCAATCCTTTAGATTTGTAGAAACTATAATCCTACTCTCACAAACTTGTTGGTTTGAATCAGGATAGTTCTAAAATTAGCATGCCTTTGGATTGCCGGCTTAGATCATGACTGAGCCTTCCTGCTGCTTCCAGAAATGTGACAGGATGCAGATTTTTTGCATAAGTTTTGAGCAGATTATTCTATGTGTATCTACACCCACTGTTGCAAGTTGATAATTTAGTGGAGAGTAATGGCAGCTAGTCTCTGCTATTCATGAGGTGATGGTCTGATACTTTGTGACACTCAGAAGGTTTCAACTGCACTTAGTGTTATTGTGTTTGTTTTGGTATAACTGGAACTGACACAAAGGTGACTTTTTGTGGAGTTCTCTGTGCAATCTCATTGATCTATTGTTTATGTTGGAGTATAATTCTGGGCTCAGCTTTCAGAATGGTTTTGGTAGCTGCAATGAACCTACCACAGTAGTTTTCAGAGCAGAGATCAACTTCATGAACACTAGGCTGAATTTTCACAAGCTGTGCTAATAACTCATTACAGCTCTTACAAATTGCACAGTATGCTCACAGGGTCACTGAAGTGCAGTTTAAAAGTAATGCTGCACCCCCTTGAGCTGAACTAGGACAAACAAGTTGGCAGATAATTTTATTGATTTTCCACATGGAATCCAGGAGTTCTTTGCAGAAGCAGCTGCGATAGCTGCTGGGAATGGTCCAGGCAATGGAGGTGGGGACTGGCCCTCAACGGATTCAGAAGATGATGACTATGACCCTGAAGGACTGGAAGAACGACCTAATAGTGAAAGTGAAAAAGAAGGCAAAGAAGAGGACAGCAGCAGTTCTAGTGACTCTGAAAGTGAAAGTGGACAAAAGGTAGGCTTCTCCAACTCTTCTAGTGATGATGCATCAGGGAAGTTCAAAACTCCCTCAATTGGAAAGAGCAATTGGGATCACACAAACAGCATCCAGGCAGATTCTGTGGATGCAGGCAGGTCATTGGATTCATCAGCTGATGAAGACTCTGAAAGCCCTTTAGTGGACAGGGGTAGAGGCTCACATGCAGTATCAGATGATGAAGGTCCAATGATAGTAGCAGGGAAGAGGCAGCACAAAGCTGTGGACTATAAGAAACTGCATGATGTAAGTTTTCCACACTGCCATTTTTTATCATTGTGCCACTGTTTCTCTTTATTGAATCCAATCTTTCAAGATCCTAGAAAGTGTCATTGTTGTCATGTGAAACGTTCTTTGGTTTCACCTTGGATCTTCAACATGCTCAGTGGATGTCCATGCAGGAAATGTTTGGAAATACTGAGCTGAATGAAGACTTTGTATCTGAAGACGAGGATTGGGGTCCTAAACGCCGCCGTAGAAGAACAAATGCTGATACATCTGGCAAGCCTGGAGTGGGTCGGTCAAGAGCTCTAGCCTCAAACATAAGTACATCAAAAGAGGGCCCCTCCCATGAAAATCAACCAGATGTTCAGAAGGCACCAACGGGTGATGGAGCCACCATTGTCTCCAGGCAGGATGCAGAAAGGAAGATCTGGAGAAGATTGCCAGATAGTGCAGTGGAGGTACATATATATCTCTTAGTTAGGGATGAGTTATATTGTTCCCAAGAGCTGGCAAAAAGGGGCAACTTCACTTGCATTGAACAGTAGAGGACTGGTTTGCTTGAAATTTCCATTACATCCATAAGTGATTCAATGATGGGAGCATTGTTCAGATGAGTCTCTAGTCAAATGCTACAGAGTGAAGAGAAATTTGGACCTTGGGAGGCTAGAAAAATTTTAACTGCCATATCTTGGAGATGTGAGGTTGCTGAAGGCTTTGAAGCATGCCCTGAGGTTTTGAATTCTTCAAGTAGCTCCTGGTTTTAAATGGACATGACAGGGCAATATCTGTCTATTTTGTGTGATGTAGGCTTTGCGCCAGGTGCTTGCCAAGGATCAACTGCCCTCAAAATCTCGAAAAGAGGAGTTATCAGAGCAACTGGGTTTATCCTATTGTCAGGTGACAGGACCTAAGTTGTTTTTGCACTAAGACTTACAATGACTCTCTTCTACAGTGTTTGCTCTCATGGTTACAGTTCCTTGTCAGATATAGTTTCTGTGTGGGGATTGGTTATTCTGGTTATTCACCTTGTGTCAATATGACCTATGCTAGCTGACAACTAGGAGACTGAGTTCTCCTAAGTCTGACAGAAACTCAGGCTTATTGTGTGTCAAAAACTTGGAGCCAGTTTTTACATAGTTATCTACATCCACCATTATGAGGTGATGAAGTCAGTGGGGAGTACTGGGAAATAGTGACTCCCATTCATTATGAAGGTGATAGTTTGTGATGGATGCACTCATTCTTGTTGTGTTTGTTTTGGGTTTGGCCAGAGACATAATGGTCTCCTCCAAAGTGTTATTGTGGAGTTCTCTTAGATATGTTTTCATATTGTGGAAGCATGTGAGTTGGAAGGTTTAAGCATATGTGATCAGTTTTTTTCCCAAGAATGAAACTAGAATGCTTTTGTTTGGCTTTAGTTTAGGCCAGGTGATTTGTGGTGCAATCCTAGCTGCAGACTTGCAACTAGTCAGGGACACAGCCAAAGTTATTCATATTAGATTCTTGCATGAGTTGACCTTTCAGCTATTCAAAGGAAAGCAGTCAGGGTTTGCAGGCCTGTTATTGGTCTGCTGACCAGGTTCTCTTTGATTGTTATTTCTTGTAGCCTATAGGCATTTATGTGGTTTTTCTGTAAGTTTGACATTAGGTCTTTGCAGGTACATTCATGGTTCAAAAACCAGAGGCACCAAGCGTTGAGAAAAGGCTTGGTTACCCCCAGGTCTCAGGGGTCCAAGACTGCCAATGCCATGATAGAGGCTCAGGTTTCGACTTCAGATGGGCCTGTATTCAATGAAGCCCATACTGCAGGGAATGAGAAGAAACCACAAACAAAGAACTCTCTGTCAGAAAAGTTGGATGAAGTCCAGTCAAGGTTACTTGAATTGAAGAGAACATTGGAAGATTTTGCAAGATCAATGGCTGTAGAGGATGTTAAAGACGTGCCTGGAGAAGGGGTTCCCAAATTTGAGGACCGAAGTGTTGAACCTTCTGCCAATGGAAAACGTGTAGTATATGTCCCAGTTGCTGAGGTTAGAGAGAGGCCATCAGCTGCCACTTCTACTGGTGCATACTGAAAGGAAGAATAGAAGTTTCCTTGCTGATATGCAAGGGTTTTTTTCTGAGAGTTATCTGTGATCAATGGCTCTGGTTTAGGGCCCATAATTTGCTTGCTGGTGGGTAATTACTCAAAAGCAGGAAAGGTGAAATGCTTAGCCTTGCAACAATCCATTGACCTACCGACACTTGGAGCTTCCAGCAGCAGCTCTGTGGAGGACAGCAAACTTTTTCAAAGTTGAAACAACAATTCTACTCACCAAATCAGTAATATTGGGCCCCTTTTTAGCCCAGTTGAATTATTCTTTTTATCCTTATATACAAAGATCCAAATGTCCATGATCTTATACTTGTGTTACACGACATGACAATCAAACTTTAACCTACAACTCTTGTGGGAGTGGTTCCCCACCACTTCCATCAAATCTGTCAAGCAGTAGGTAACTCCAACAAGAGGAGAAAGATCCCACATATTCAATAGAATCTGCAGGAAATATATATACACTCGAAGTGTAATGAAGAAAAGGAAAGGACTATCTCCTGCTGCATGTAAACTAGTTTTGGACAGGCTCTGTTACACTCTTACTCCAACATGTAGACATTCTTAAGGTAAACAAATCATCACAGAGATGGGTTGAAGCCCTTGATGGGCCATGGAATGCATAAGAATGTCCAATACAAGTTCAACTATAGGAGTTAAACCCAACTTCCATTTGGAACATGCCCTATGCATGGAATTTCCCTTCTCCAAACTACAAGTGAAAGCCGAAGATCATATCATAAAAATGAAGCAATCTAGCTTTTCCTTAGATGGTGCAATTCTTTGTGCATTATACATTAATTGTATGAACTTTTGTGTTAAAGCTATAAATTGCACTTTTCTACAACTAATAATGTTTGTCAAATTGTCTAACTAAAACTACTTGGATGTGTCTACCTTCCTTACTTTGTGGTACAGAGGCTTTAGTTAAGCTCTTCACCAGAGTAACAATAACTCCCACACCACTATTCCCTTGTAATCTGCATTGTTGTTGAGATTGTAGATTTTGTTGTCACTTGTGGTTTGCTTCAGAAGTGATACATGAAAACACAGGAACTGAAAAGAGGTAGAAAATACAAAAACCCGAACAATGAAATTACAGGAAGACAAGTCAAACAACAAGGACAAATGTCTAGGGAATAATCAGGAGATTATCAACTTGTGAACTCCTGAATGAACATGATTCTTGAGACACCTTCAAATATTCCAGTGGATTCAAGTGTTCAGGGTGTTGTAATAAATGCTGCAACCAAGACAATTTGGAGAGGGGGCAGGGTTTGAAAGTTTGATTATAGATTATTGATTATTGCAATAGGCAATTATCTTAAATGTCCACTTGGCTGCATATGATTGGATTGCTTATTGATATATGGTGTATTTGGAGGGCACCTTATATCCATGAATGCCCGTCCTATACAAGAGGAGGGATCTTTCACCTACTCCTTAGGAGTTTGGGGAAAAATTATCAGTTTTTGAACACCGACTTTTGGCTGGTATGAAACATGTACACAACAGAGTTGGCTGGTTATTGCTTTTTTTAATAACCATCAGGTAGGTTTTTTAAAAATGTCTTTGGGGATCACACAAATTATCAATATCAATATTATAAAAAACTGGGTGCCAGGTACGTTTTCAAATAACTGGTTGAGAACCAGTGATTATACATTGGTCATATGGTTTTTAAGATTAAAAATCAAAATAATATGTTTTTCTATTTTATTTTATTTTATTTTATTTTGTATTAGTATTTAAAGATTGATAACCTGCCTCGATGATAATCAGGTCATTCAGGTAGGTTATTGAAACTTCAATACCAGCTGATTATCAATTTAACTAGTTATCAAAAAAATCAATCACCAACTGGTAGGTTACTAATAACCAACTTGATAACCGGGTCAAAACTCAATAACTGGTCAACACTGGTATATACTATATACCTGGTATTGGGACTGGTAGACAGCCGAGCTCTTCGTGAATTGTTGACAAGTCCCCAACATGAATATAACACTGTAATAGATCCTGACATGGACCTTTATCTTGACAACTTTTTGCAAAGTATCCAGTGCATGTGCAAGCAATGCAGCTTATCTAATTACTGCTACTACGCCTTTTCATTCAAGCAAATCTGTCCAGACTCCATTAGACTATTAGACAAAATTGGTTTTCCCTCAACCGTGGAATAGTTAGGGAATCTCCAAGCTTGGGTTAGTCTTCTACATTTGACAATATCCACCAGAAGGTTGCATCTTTTCAGAAAATCAGTCTTCAACAACAACTCTCATCATCTAGAAACTTTCATTATTATATGCAAAACCATTTCCAACCTTGTGGCAATAGCCACAAAGGCCTCACAATAACAACACATTGAAATGGTGTCCTGGACCAATAGGGATAGCAGTTAGCACCAGCCAAGAACAGACCTGATGATGCTTTTCAGCAGCAGGAGTAGAGGCAAATTCTTGCATAAGTGTGAATTGCTCAAAGGTTCAACATCAAAAAACCTGCTTGAGTCTTGAGAAATTGAGCAACAAAGAGGGCTATTTGGTCTATAAGTGATGGATTATCAGCCAGGGTTGTCTGCAAGTATTAGAGAGTTGTTGCAAGTTGTTATCAATTCCTTCACAAGCTGACCAAATCAGCAAATCAAATGCCAAATGCCAAAATCAGAGGATGAAACAATTGTGAAGGATGCAGGGCTTAGCACAATAGGAACCCACTACAGCAAACATTGTAGAAGAGAAAGGGGGCAGAAAGGCAATGAAGGGTTGGAAACTGTGTTGGACAGGTACCCAGTTTGGTGGGTCTGGGTCTGATTTTTGGAACCAGTCCAAGAACTAGAACTGGGGACTAGATTATTTTAAGAACCAGCCCTGGAACTGAGTTCCTGAGATTTTTGAAGAAAAACAATTTGAAAAAAACTGAGGGCTAACCAGAGGTTAACAGATAGTTGACCATCAATTCGAGTCTGGGTTAGCTGGAATTGGGTCTGATTTTCAGGATTGAAACCAAAAAAATTTTTGTGAAAAATTGGACCTGGAACTGGATACCTAGTTCCATTTTTGTGTGGAACTGAATCAAAACTAGAACCATTCTATTCTTTCTCAAAATCCAAAATTGGATGTTCTTCATAAGAGTAAAGAACCACCCAACATTGGTCCAAATGCACTCAAAGTGCCAATGTTTTTTTGCCCACACAAACTTTCATTTAAGATTAATTTTTTGAATGAATTTTTTTTCAACTTGTTACTAAATATGTCTATAGTTGTTTCAATGCATCACATATGTATTAACTATTGTTGAATAAATATGATTTTTTTTTAATGTGCAATTTTTTTGTTTCATTTCATAAATGATCACAATTTCAAATCATACCAAAATACGTTCATTGTTTGAAGGTTTGCTTTCTTCTATTTAAGCTATAACTTTCTTTTATACATCATGTACATTATAGACCAATTATGTGTGCTAAAAGATTTTTAAATTCTTGATATTTTGAATTTGAAAAAACAAGTTACACAAATATTAAAATGCAAGTGATTTTTTAATGTGACTAGAACAACTTCTTTTCTTTTTGCAAATTTTTCATTGTGGTGACAAAATGTTTTGAATTTTTTTGAATTTTTTCTTCTTTAGTGTAAATTTTTAAAAAATTGCTAAAAATCACCAAACTGTTGACACCAAAATTTTGAAAAGCAAAAACCTTATATATCCTTATTATCCAATTTTTTTTATTATCAAAATGTTTTTATGAGATCTAAGAAACAATAGAATCCTTTGTAAAATTGTTCTTAGATGATGCACCTAATGTTCACTTTCAAAAGTCCTTAAATAAAACCAACACCTATAGCTGGATTATATTGATTTTTAATTTAAATATCTTAACATCCACTTGAGTTATTTAATAGAACCTAGCATGATTATCATGGTTATCTATGATATTTTATAGTTATTATTGTGACCTCACACTTATTTTGGTTCTTTTAAGTTGTTTTCTCCTCAAAATGGAAATGATCTACATGTTTCTTTTTTAAACCCAATTTAAATGTTCTAATATAATAGATTTGGCCCACCAAGAGGGACATCAAAGAAACCACGATAGGAAATAGGTGCAACAACTTTGGCAAGGCTAACATTGTTGCTCCATATGCTCCCTTCATCATGCCTTTGCTATTTCATTTTGTCGGTTCAAATATTATTTCCTTTTGCCCTTTTCCTAATACCAAATACTTTTACTACACATTTTGGCAATAAAATTGATGTTAATTTCACACCACATTTGAAACAAGATGGACTATAAAGGAGAATCACAAGAATACAAACATTCAATCTATCACATACATCCTTGTATTGTTGAGCTTAAAGCCTCATCCCATCCCATAATTGTTGCTCCCTCGCTCTTTGACTTGGAAGAAAAACTCATTTAGCCTCTCTTGTAAGCTCACACCTTTCACATGTCACCTTTTTGCACCTTCTTGCAATCAACAATCTTTAATGCAAAGATTTCATAGTGGATTCTTTTATGACTTTAAAGTTTGAAATTTTAGTTTGTGTTTTGTCCACACAACTCATAAATGTTGTGAAATTGGGTATTGAAGATACTTGTTAATTGTGTAAATGGACTTTTGTTGACAAAATTTTAATAATATAGCTATTTCATTTCTTAAGTTTGAAAATGAGTTTCATCCTACTTGTTTTATGAGTGATAGGATGTTAACTTACATATTCTATTGTATCATGTGTTCATAAATGTTTGTTTATAGTTTGCATTCATATTAATCTTCTAAAATTGAGCTATTAATTAGATCCACCAAATCATACAAATTATTTTAGAAGGCTTGTCGTTATCTTACCACCTACATGTTAAATGTAGGTTTTTGACTTGAAAAAATAAGTTTGCTATTATTTCTTGTGTGAAATTTTATTCAATTTTGCTTCACATATATGAGGATTGGTGTTCAATTAAATTGCAAGTGTTGATACAAGGTGGGATGTCCAAATTGATATTGATGTGGGTTCATTTGTTGTTGCAAAATTACATTAATGTCATAAGTCAAGATTACATTCTTCCACCTTCGTATATTTTTCTATCTATGGGTTCCTCCTATTTCAACATTACTTCTTTGTTTCGTTCTATTCATATTGTGGTATTTATGTCAATTGTGTAAATTGTAGGAAATTTTTATGTGTTTTATTGAATTCAACTTGTACCCCTATTGATTTTGAGATTGGCAAGATACATAAGGTGTAAAGTTATTTTTAAAAAACAATTTAAAAACCCCGTGACCAGGGAAAAAAGCTTTGCATTAATTGAAAGTTATTTAATGTCAATTCAAGAATCTCACAATTAAAATTAATGATTATATTTGCATTTTATCTTCCTTTGATTTTTTTAAAATATATAATATGTTGTATCTTCATATGTATGGCTTGTAAGTTGCTTTGTAATTGGGGTTTGAATTCATGTGCTTATTATTCATTGTAAATGTTGGTAAACATTCAATTTCTAGGTGTTTACCTCTAACCCACCTTTAAAAACTGTAGGCAACATATTACATGAATTACATGGCAGCCAATGGACATGTACATCGTTGACACTATTGGATTGACTTGGGGGAATGGCCACATGTGGATGAAAGAAAGACATGGTCCAACCTATGCGAGTCGTCATTTGCCCCCAAAGAAAAATCAATGTTGCACTTGGCTGAACCAAACACCTATTCACCCTTGAAATGAAAAGTGCATGTCATAAACAAAAATCTAAAGGCATAATTTGCAATGGTTGACGCAAGCTTGGTAAGATACCCTGAAACATGGGCCCTTTTTAATTATAATTCATTCTTGTAATGACCATGTTTGGATGGATTGCAAGTAATGTTGATATAATGTGGAATGTTTAAAAGCTCGAACATAGTCATCACATGTTGTGTACAAGGAGGTGCCATGTTTTCCCAACATATATTATAAGCAAATATTATTCATAGTTTCAACAAGCTTGCAAGTTGCCATGTTTGCCCACTCGATGTCATTGAACTTTTGCAAATGCAAAAAAAATTATTTAACCCATAATGACACGCTCCCAACCTCCTCAATAGACTCAAATGTGGGTCTAAGATGAAAACAACGAAAGAGTAGGAAGTTGGGGCACGCTCTTTAGTTCATGGCATTTCGGGGGTAGAAGGACATGCTGGAGCTTTGGGATGGGACTAGGAAGATTGATAAGCACTTCAATCACTCATACAGACCTACACAAACCAAACAACAAGTTGGTTAATGCATAGTTTGAGCATTTTTGGTGCACGAATGAACCATGGGCAAATTCAAATTCACAAAACTCACCATGACCCGGACTTGGGGGAAGCCACCACCTTCCCCCTTATAGTATATTGTGTGCTTGGCCATGGGCCAACACCCAAATGACATTTTGTCCCGGGACTCCCAAATAAGAGTCTTGAAATTCCCAAAATTGGGACTCCTACGATTTTGGAGGCACATAACTTTGCGTGAAAACCTCTTATTGAAATTATGTTTGAAGAAAAATTGTAACTCTTGTTGAGATCTTTCCAATGGTATGTGGCACGCCACCTTCACACAAGGAAATCGGGGCGACTCCCAACTTTTAGTGGTGGAAAGTCAAATTGCCAATTTGACTCCCGGCCTTTCTTTTGGCCATAACTTGTGTTTTAAATGTCCAAATGGGTCATGCGAGCCCATTTTGGACATCTACGTTCCAAGAGCTTTCCAATGATATAAATAATATCCCGATCCAATGAATTTTGACCCTTCAATCGCCCTCTGAAGATTCGAAAGTCCCCTGGGACTCCAACTCCCAAAGTGGGAATTCTTTTGGGAGTGAGGGGTTCATTCTCTCACACTCTCTTACACTCCTAGGAGCATGACATGTGATTCCCGGGCTCGTTCTTTGCCCGCGCCTTCACAAGCCCTTGCCTTGGTCATGAACCCAAGGCTAGGGTTGTGACACATAAGTAGAATGATGTAGAGGATGAAAGAAAATCCTTATACATATTTGGTGAAAGAAATTCTTATATGAGTCATGAACCCCCCACATTGTCCAATGTGAAAATCTCAAAAGTTAAACTAATTGTCAAGCTTGTGAATTCCAATTTCGCACATAATACCAAACAAAAACCCCACTAACAACGAATTGGCACATATTGAGTGTCCACCTCTTCTAAGGATGTGGCATTTTTTACTTGTAGCATATGGTTTGGTGTTGATTTTCGAATTCAAGTTTGATTAGATTCTTGGTATGCATGTGAAATGATTGAATCCAACGGAACAAACATGTATGCTCTTTGTCAACCATCTTGACATTCGCATCCCTAGAGTCATAAATAATTATAGCAACATTCTAATTTGCTTGCATGTTGTCCACCATGAATCCTTTGAAGTTTGGTTTGGGAAACTCATGTTTGAACATTGTGTTGTTTAACTTTTTCCACATGATTGATTGCACTTTAATGTGTTTAGATTGCATGTTGTAAATTGCAATGGTTATGATTTTATAATATGTCAAATCATATACATGGCAAACCATTATTGTCTAGCCTTTAACATTGTCAAACATTATTAAAAAATTTTAGATTTCCCCCAACGCATCTAGGCCACTCCATTCCCAATCTTGTCAAAAAACATTTTGAAGATGAAAATCTTCGATTACATCAATATCGTCCAAATTCACTTTATGTTTTACTAGATTTTGAGTCAATCTGAATATATTTACCATGGAAAAAGTGGTCAACCCTTTAATAAACTAGGACTAGTTGCTACAAACACTTGAATTAAACAAGTAATTAGTGAAACAAATTCACCAAAATCATTAGGCAATAATGTTGAATTGATAAAATACATATTTATGTAAATAATAATATAAAATAATATATATTATTGATAATTTTATGATTCTTCATCCTATTAATAATGACATGTGTCACTACCTTGGCTAGGCTAAAAACTTAAATAAATAAACCACATAATCACATCTATGTAAAAGAATTATATCTAATCAACATACCACCATTGACAATAACCATATCTTTTATGAGGTGTGATCTTTGAACCCCAAGGACATAAGTTACACCTTCACCACCAAACTAGATCACATGCTGTGAACATATAATACAATGTTACACATTTATTCAATATTTCATTTTAAACGTTACACAAACATCAACTTTGAAATTTCATGTCTTATTGACATTTTGTCCAAATGAAATAATTAAAGTTTACTTTTCAAGCTTTTTCAATAATGTACAAAATTACATTTACTTCCTTTTGAAAATGTAAAATCATTTGACCCAATTTTTTTTTGAATACCATCATTCAATAACATTTCACCAATTGTTCTTTAATTTCTAATAAATGGATAATAATTTTACTAATATAATAATACCTCTTAAACTAGGCTACTTTTAACTTTTATAAACTATTTTATCTTAATCTACTTTCATTATTCTAAATTACTTTTGACTATTATAGGCTATTCTTGCTTACTTTCAACAATTCTAAAGTTCTTTTTGTTATAATCACCATCAAGTCCAATTGCCAAAATCCTGAAAGAAAACACTGTAAGGAACTTTTCTGCACCTCCGACCCCTAACACAAATGAAAAGCTTGGCAGCACATATTCCACATAACTTTTCAAAATGTCAGCATCAGTTGTCAGGCCATCAAGCAGGCCTCTAAAATAGAGCAGTCGACCTGGCAGAGAAAACTATTGAAATTTGTACACAAGCGTGTATCAACAACTCATTGGCACTTAAGATTTTAATGCCACTTACTGAGAGTGGAGATTGAAATCTATTTGACTGAGAAGCAATTCTGCAGAGGAAACACGGGCCATTATTTATCAGCCCTTCAACATGACAAACCTTCCAGACAATTCAAAATAACATGATACGGTGAGGGTGCCTCCTCATCCTCACGCTATGCATGCCCGCAAAGATTCTACCTTATGCTTTTACCTTCACTGATGGGACAATTCACAACAATTCACAATGTAATTTATTTGTGCATTTAATGTTGAAGTACTTTCCTAATCTGCAAACTTCACAAATACCACTACTTTCTGTTTAGGAAAAACACTTCCATGTCAGCTACAGTTTCCTGCCACCTTTGCTACTTCTTGTGTTGAAGTGAAGGTGCAAGTATATTGGCCAAGCATACTCTCTTTCACTACTTGAAGGAGAGGCTGTGACTGCATTGTTTGCAACTTTCCCCAAGCTGCACAACTTCCTTCACTAATGCCAAATGTTTTCAGTTTCAAGAAAATACTTCCCTGCCAGCTGCAGTTGTCGCTACACCTTACTGTTTCTCTGTTTAGGTGAAAGGTGAAACTATGTCAGCCAAGGTCACAATCTCTCTCTACTTGAAGTGTCCAGCCTGTGATTGCATAGCTCATGACTTCTCTCAAATGAAGAACTCCATCACAAATGAGACTGTTTCCTCTGGTTGTTCTGTCATGTTACTAACTTCTATGTTGAGGTGAAAGGTATAGCTATATCAGCCAAGGTTTTACTCTCTTTCTCTCCCCGATGGACGGCTTGTGAATAATCAATCTGCACTCAAATTGAGACCAAGCTGCCGCCAGTGGCTAAGTTTAGGACAAACTCCCTGCAACAACAGAATCCCCCTTTAGACTGATTCAGTGATGATTCTCCTGCCTGCATACTCAGAAAACTTACTGACCTTCCTCTGAAGCGAGAATGTGAATATACACCAAGTAGATTACCTTCACTGAGCTCTCTGTAAAATCTCGTCCCTCAGATCCTTGGAAGTCCTCCTCAGTTTGATCTGTTCCTTGAAGAGAGTGCCTTTGCACTTCCAAGCTGCTGTTGTTACAGAGGGAAAAATTGACCTTCTGATTGACTATTTCATCAGCCTCCATTTCTGCCTTCACCCTCCTGGAGCTTTGAACCCCTTCCAGAACAGGATCCTTTTGACAATAACTGCCTGGATATGTGCAGTGATCAGATAGAAGTGATATTTCAGGAGTCATTGGAAGGAAATGCCCCTCTGTGCTGAAGACATACCTGTGACCAATCACACCACAGCATGTCAGCACATAATCCACACACAGGTCAAGTCACAAAGCCTTGAACATGACATCCTTCCAGTACTTAAATCCTTGTGTTCTCCATGGTCCAAAGCCTTCGATTACAAGCTAGCCTGCAAGATAAGAGAACAGTGAGCAGTGCATGATATACACCTGCCTTTAAACCAGATGAGAGAGCGCACTTACGGGTAAGGCCCATTTTCCACAATACTCTCTCCACCAGCACCCAAGTCAAAGAGCAGCCACAAGTACTTTACCTGAACAGTTGAAATACACCAAGGTGGGATGAACAATTATTACAGAAAGAAAAACTTGAATTCCATCTACAGCTCAAGAACTCTATCAAGAATTACATTAATGATCAGGAATGAAAGCAAACAAAGTTTCACTCACAAAGCACATAATTAGCTCATAGTTTCTCAATACTTGCAAGCAACACAGTATCTATGAACACCATGTAGTAGGAAGAGGCACATCTTGACAATATTATCCAATTGTGAACTAAAGACTGCTGAGTAACCTACTGTTTCAGCAAGAAAGAAGCTCTCCATATGGTCATCTTGCTCATGAGACTCAACATCCACAATATGACAGTAACCACACGGACACTTTGCTAAATTCTGCAAGCTTGCCAGTATGTCACGTCCACAATCCAAGTACCTGTTACCCCCATAAAAACAGTTCAGGATGTACTCCATAGGATTCCTATCGTTGTTCAGCGCATCAAAAGGCATAACGCAGAACATTGCAGGCTGGATGGAAAACAAGTAAACTTTGCCCTTCACCACTGTGAAACAAGAGTATACCCACAAACAAACTACAGCCAGCTAGAAAGCAGTTCAGATGAAACAAAAAGACGAATCAGTTACATAGGGTCACGTGTGGCCTTGTAAAGCATGTAGGTGCTCTCTATAAGCTCAGGACGCAGTGGATAGCTTCTTTGACCAGGCTGCACACCACAAACCAATGAAAATTGACAAGTGTTTAACAGCTGACCAAGCCTAAGACCAGTACTGTGATGCTCAACAACACAAAGCAACCTACATGCCTCTTATGTAAGGGAATTGCAGACAAAGCAAGTAGAATAGAATATCTTACTATTTAAATCAACCTGAATACAATTGGGAGAGTTTGATAGTGAGGCTATGGAAAAAAAACCTGAAGGAACAGAAGAAAACAAAACAAAAACAAAACTTGAGCAGCAGTTTGAAAAACAGTGATACTCACATACATGTTCAGAGACCTCCAACAGCAACATGTATGGCAGGGACTAAAATAGAAGTCAACCAAGGAATGGAACTTAAGTAATAGATGACCAACAGTTCAGCTTGGTGATAGGGGTTACAATCCACTTTTTGACAAATACCACAGCTAGAGCTGAAGGGTGGGAACAAGCATCAGATACGACTCTTTTCAAAATGGATGACATTCTTGCAGAGGGGAACAGAGTCAGAATTTCTGGAAACCTACTATAAGAATTCTGCAAGTACCAGACACAGTGAAAGCAAGGGTAACTGCAAACATCCTTCACACATCAGTGAGCAAAAACATGGACCCCTATATTACCTGCACACTGGAAGTAGCCAAATTGAAACCTTCAGGTGTGAATCCATAACGTTTCCATACAGTGTAAAAAGCTTTATGAGTGCGCACTGCTGGCTCCACATCTCCTGCCAAAACCTTGTAATAAAACAGGATAGCAGGGTTATTCAAGTGACAATAGCAGACATACTCCTTTCAAAGCTTCTTCATAACTGACAAGTTCATAAAGTTGTCATGTTACTACCTCCAATACCGGTTTCAAGCATAAGGCCATAACCTTATGACAGAGGTTCTACAATATCTAATGATATTGCCCATCACCTTATGCTTAAAATGGGTACTGAAAGTAGTACCATGAATCCTTTATGAACTTGCCAGTCATAAAGAAACAGAGAAAACAATAACTCATAATAACTCTCACGAGAATTGCGAAAACTCCATACTTGCAATTAAGAAAGCCAGAAAAAGGTTAAGACTTTCCTTGAAGTCAAAGAAAGACTTCCAGATAAGGGACTTTCAGAACCAGGAAGACAGAACACACAGAATGGACAAACTAGAACAAAGAAACAATAAAAGCAAGCAGTACGAGCATAAGTGACAATCTCTCACTTGTTCAGGGACTATCAAAAGTAAAATTTATGATAGCAACTTATTTACCACAACTTCCCACTGACTTCACCAGCTCCATACAGTGGGTATACGCCAGTGTAACCACTAACCTGCATACTGAGTTTCTATCGCAAGTTTGGACGCAACAGTAAGACTGGCTACTGACTGGCAACTACCAACATAACACAAAAGGGGAAAAACATAGAGAAAATCAGAGGGAAAAACAAAAAAACACACAATAAGAAGAAAAAACATAGAATAACAACCAACAGGGGAAACAAACAAGGACCAAGAGGGCTTTATTAAGGTCCCCACTTACAAGAATCTACACAAAATCATTTGGAAGACTCTGAATGCAAAAATTCCCAAAAGAAATTTCTCATTATTTAGCAACCCTCTAGTCCTCTTTAACAGGATCTTTAGAAGTTAGCCTTCATTCTTCAGAAGGACAATGAGATTGACCATCTGACAAACAAAGGAAACTTTAGAACTAGAAAGCCTCAAGAACTTGTTATACTGACTATTTATTTGCCCAACTTAGCAGTAATTGAGATATCGGAATGAACATGGGGCATACATATCATGTCAATATACCTGCATACTCTAGTGGAGAACATTTATCAAATATATCATAGGATACCCTTGAGGACTTTGCTTTACTGCTAGATCCAATAAGTTACAAGAGAATCCATTAGAAGTACAATTTAAATCACAAGACAGCTTTGGGTATATGCCACCGCCAAAAGAGTCTTTGTCCAGGTACATAAAACTCTCAAACTCTGGAAAGTTTGGAATAAAAAGATCATCCACAAACCTACAAACAAGGGACAATCTATGAAGTACAATAGACCATGTGTTGTTCTTTAAGAGATGCTCCAAAAAATCAAGCTCATAGGAAAAGAGATAGAAATTAGCTAAATAGACAGCACAATTAGCACCCATGGGGATACCAATACATTGTCTATAAGCACAATGACCATAACAAAGGAATAGATTGCCTACCAAAATATCCAACCAAGACTTAAGTCTGAAGCCTCCACAACTTTTGAAGTTATGGAGAGCCTCAAACAAACTTATCTCTTGCTTATTCAGATACCTGAAATCAAGTGAAATTCTTTGAACCACCAAAAACTTAAGCATCCAACCAAACACTCTGTTAACCAGAACTTTCATACAAACTTTTAGATCTAGTAGGTTGATCTTAGCATATAGAGTTGAAAAATTGACAACAGCAAGAGTGGAGAAGCTTTATCAACATCTGATCTCAAACAACTTAGGAGTCGTATCATATCCACTTCTGAGATCAATGTCCAACTACTAACAGAAGGAACACAAGCCTTTCTGAGCTTTGACACCTAAAGATCATTGACCACAGGTAGTATAGCTTTGTGGAAAGAACTGAGCCACTTAGAAACATTTGTGAGGGAAGTGCAACTAGATGCACAAATAAGTCTCAGTTCAACTGGATTTTTGTGGGACTTCTAGACTGCACAAAGAAATAGAAGACGCAGACCACACTCTTGACTACAAAAATTATGAGCCTTACTAAAAGAATGATGAATTCTAAGGATTTCTGACTCAGCAAGACTTGAAATCTCATACATACCTACTGGATGAATTAAGCTCAAAGAAAACTGAAGAATATATAGCTTTTCACAAACAACAAAATTAATACAACAATTATTATTATCCATGTAAGGTATAACAAAGAGAAAACAACAGTTTGAAGATAACATGACAATGAATACAGTCATAACCTTATGAGTGTTCATCACAAACTGTCAGACCATCACATTCATCATGAATAGCAGCTTTGAGCTATGAGTCACCCAAAACATCTCTGCAACATTAAATATGTGGAAGCTACAATAGTCCCTGCCAGGTTTGGGGCACAAAGAAAGTTGGTGAGGAAAGTGTCATATTCATACATACTTGGAGGCCTGGCCAAAAGGCTTGAAGACTATTAAAAAGTGGCCACACCACAATAGCTGAGTTCATGTTCACTTCCAAGTACCTGGGCAAACAAAATACAGACAACGTGAGGAAACATGAATTAGCAACTGATACCAATAATTATGACATCAACAGGTGTGGGGTCATCCTCTCTTACAAAGCCTAATTGCAATATCCAGGAACCATCATCCTTGCAATATCTGAAGTATGATAGGATGCAGACACCTTGCAATATCTTCTGTATGGTTTGAATTGGGTTGGCCAATGCCTAAGTCCTTACCATGGGTCATTATGAAGGTAATCCATGACAGACTTGTAAGCCTCCCTGAACATATACAGATACTCTTCATCACCCAGAAGTAGGTATGCCTACATAGGCATATGTTGCACACGTTAAGCCACATAGTCAGATACTTGATATGAAGCAAATGCTAATGAGATCCACACCGACTAACAGCTGTATTCTTGACAGAAATGATTCCAACCTCCAGTATTCAAAAGACCAAGTGAAGATTCTTTGTACCAAATCCAAATAATCCTGTAGGGCATTGAACTGAAATGAAGCAAAATAAGTTCAAGGCATAAAGCAGTGCAAGAAGAGTTGACCACAGAAGCCAACCTTGAGAAGGTATTCATAGAAAGAGTCAACGCTGGTACCAATGCCTGCATCCTATCACATCATTTCCATGTGCATATTTACATAGGTATCAGTATCTTGGGGCTTTACATTAGGAACCAATAGGCATTTCACTATTTACTACTGCACATCCTCTTGCTTACTAAATTCCCAGCAGATCAGAGACTCTATCCTACCAACCTGCTCTCCATTTCAGAACTTCAATCCATCGTCCTGTCATGCCCCACGATCATGAAATCACCTTATGAGTCCACTCTCCTGTAAACACATTGATGTGGGCTCCAACAAGACCCAGGTGCGATCGTTGTGCCCAAAGTCCTCGCACAGCAGTTCTAGAGACTTTTTCAAATTCTGTAACCAGAAAACCAAATAAACAAACTTAGACTTGATCTCAGGTGCAATATTGCATTATGTCTAACTCAGCACACATTGCAATTATGTTACACTCTACATTAACCAATCTCAATCAGCTTGCAAATCCAAGAAATATCCTGGTAGTCATGCTTGGTGACTTCAAGCATCTCTGCAGTCTCCTTTCTTGCTAACCACAGGAAGATACCAAATCAAGAAGAAATGCATTCACTCATGTAGGTGTTTACCAAGGTTGCCAGTCAACCGGCTTAGGACCCCAAATTCCAGGGTCAAAGTGCCACCACCAGCTGTTGAGGTCACCTGTACACCAAAACCTAACAGTTAAATGCAAAAAAGACAAAGACCACAATGATTCAGTGAAAAAGTGTCCAGTGCAATCTGGAAAAAATTCCTAGACCAGGTGGATAAATCTGAGAAATTATAAAGATCAACCTTATATGGACAAATGAGGGAGGATAAAAGAATGGTAAGGAGGGAGCTCAGTAGTCCCCAGCAAAAAACTAGACTATAATGTCAGTGTTATTCACTTCTACAACCATCAGGTCAGGGCATGGCTGTTGGGAAAGGCTCGCCTTGCCTGACTCTCATCCTGGCTGACCCCATACACAAGATTGACAGATCCATATGGTATACCTGCATGCACACCCCATAAGTTTCTTCATTGATGACAAAAGCAAGGTCTGAAGCAGGTAAACTCTGAGCTCTTGTGGCACAATTGTTCTAAACTTGAAAGCAAATATAAACAAGAGCTGAGAATTGATCACCACCAACCTGTGGGGGTCTCAAATGCAGGTAAAATTCGTCGACCCAAATCTTCTGCCAGGTGGAGCAGCTCATTATGGTATGCATCCACTTGCATTCCCTAGGTTCAGCCATCCCATGAAAATTAACCTTTGCTAATAATATTTTGCTCTCTGCTATTGATTTAAGGCCTTCATTGTGTGCAACTCAAGAAAAGTTGTTCATCTCAGCAAAGGAATATTAACACAGGGTTGCAGGTTCTTCCATCCTCAGTGATGTTTCATCAACCAGCTCAACAGCAAACAAAGTTTTTAAGAAAAATGCCTGTTATCTATTCCTAAAAGAATTGGCCTACAAACCTGATGCCCAAGACAAGTTATATACTACAGGCAATCATGAGACTGTTACCATGAACATTAGCCCTTTACTAGGTAGACTTTTGTGCCATGTTTGTATCTTTACCAATTTATTCTCACAAAAAATGTAACCCCAAGGTGAACACACCCTGCAGACTGTATAAAATGAAGCTAGCTCCATGCTACTGCAATAAGTCCTTTAGAGCTGGTGAGCTGCATTTAACTCCCTACTGTGCTGTTGGATGCAATGTGTGTGTGTGAATAAAGCCACAGAAACAGGGTGAACTCAATCTGTACAGTTCACATTGTCAGCTGTCCAAAAGTATGAAAACCCAATACCGTTGAAGCATCACTGGCAACCAAATGTGCTGACAAGAGGCCACCAAGGACTCGAATAGTTGTTTCAAAAACCGATACTGTCTTATTCTGCACAACCAAAGGAATCTCTTCACTGAACCAATCTACAAGCAAGGAGCCAGTTCAAACTAAACAATTACTATAGCCTTTGATTCCCCATGCAAATAGCCTCCAGCCATGTAGCATGCAAAATGTGCCCCAGGGGGAGTAATGCACCTTTCCAAATTGGAGATTCTTGCCAAGCCAATTTACAGCTTCACTAAACCGGGCACGATCACCCAGCAGTGCAAGCATGTCCAGTGCATCAATCTACCATCAAGGGTAAAAAAAAGAGATTACTAATTAATCAACCACAAGGCCTGGTAACAGAACGTTTAAGTACAGTATTGTTTCAACAAACAATTCACTTATCCATCCGGAAGTCTCTATTGAACTGAATATGAACTAAAAACACCGGAAGTGCTAAAAGACACAAATCCATTTTCTGAAGGAATGCTCAATGGAAGGAACAGAAATACAGAGACATTACAAGTGTAAGAGAATAGCTGCCAAGAGTGTCCTCCCCAGTACAACTCATAGGCCTAAGTTCATCCAGTGGGAAAGCATGGCGCATATAGTTGTCAAATGCATGGTAAAACATTTCCTTCACCTGCAAAGAAAGGTCTCCAGTCATCATCAACAAAAGCCAGAGGTATTGAGTCTTGAACCAAATCCATGATGCCTATATCACTCACTGCAGGTGCACAAAACAACCAATTCAAACTAGAACTTGACAAGATTTCTTCATTGAACAGCATGTAATGAGGGTGGTCAAATAGTGAGTATCAAAATGCCTTTCCTAGGCCCTGACCATTAGCATTATAGACCCCAAATCCTGTCACAAAATGATGTAATGCAAACAATCACCTATTTTGCTTCAAATCTCGCACAGATTCAATAGTGTGAGATTACCCAGCAAATATTATTAGACGACCTCAAGACAATGATGGAAATCCTAAAACCCTACTCCCTTTCCTTGTCAAACATGTTGGAGCAATTGGATCTACACTGTTAAAAATACGTTTACAGACAATGTCCACTTCAGGAGTGACTATGAGCAAATGCCACAACACTGCTTGAGAAACTGTGTTGGAGGGTTGTTACACTTCCCTGCTATCTTGTAGTATGATGAACTGTTGAAAGCTGTCAACAGTGGGTGCATACCAGAAAGAATTATGGCCACTCCTGAACAGAAATACTCAACAGAAAAAGTCTGTGGGACAAATGATGCAGATGCATGCTGAGTTCTTCTCATCCAGTACTTTAAAACATTTTTTCTTTAGCAGCAGATGCACACTTCAAGAGCATTTTGTGTCATTTCAACAGCACAATGCGAGCAATTGAGCAAGCAATCACATTTATACTGTAGAAGCGATATCTGCCTTATTTAGTAAAAGCACAATTATACGCCAGGTCTATCTGGTTGCACCAAGCCTCCAGCACGAAGATCAATCTGAGGCTGTAATCAAGTTGCCTCAGACACGAGGATTAGCATCGATTACTACGTGACGGGAAGAGCTCATATCCGGGAATTCCACAACCCGATCCCTGCAACGGTTAACGGACATGGTCTGACTAATCTACACAGAATATGATTATCTCTAAAATCGTTTCAAAGAGCAAATCGGCCCCGCATGCCTTACCAGAAGATCAGAGCGAACAACTTCAGCGCCCTGTTCAACCGACATAACCACTAAAATTTGGAGCATGTCCTCCTTTCTCTAAGGTGATTGTCGAAAAGGGACTGAGACCGAGTGAGATATGGCCACCACGGTTCTAGGTCAAACATATACAGACAACGCTCGGAATGAAAGATAAAACAGGGGGAAAAAAAGCCTAGCGAAAGTGGGTTGTTCACGTGCCTCATCACGGAGCTCTGCAGATTCGTCGCGTGAAACAGATGCAGCTGCTGCTGGCACGGACGCCAGAGGCAATAGTTGCAGCAGCATCAGAAGAAAGATGAAGAAACCAAGAGGTAGATAAAAGAGTGGAGTGACAGAGGACACCATTGAAATCCTTGAGAGCTTGAGCTCTGTCAAGTAAGGTTCAAATGCAAAATCTAGAGACAAAAAGCTCTAATAAGCTTGCGAAGTGAAATCTCCAACCCCCTCCATAAGATTATGCATTAACCCCAAAAAAAAAAGTTTCTCAGAGAGATCTCCACAGCTCCTTGTTCTCCTTGTTGTCGAAAATTCGTCGCCAGCCGACGAACGTCGTAGATTTCCACAGAGGCGCTGCCATTTACAAGACTCCCATAGCAAATACATAACATAAACCCTTACATTGAAGAGATGTGTCTCACACCACTCTTCATCATCTTTCGCTCTTCTCGTCCTAAACCATCTCCTCGTTTCTCTTTCCTTCTGAAAACATTTTCTGCTAATGCGTTTCTTCACCCATTTGCGTTCCAGAACGAGAAAGTTCACGCATCACACACAGCCCACGCGTTCAAGCATTCTTGAGAGTCCCCACCCCCCACGAAGACCGGTACTGTGCGACGTCCAGATTAGGGTACAGATATGACTTTAGGCTATCCAACGGTCAAGAGAGGGCCAAAGTATTTAGCTTTGTGAAGAAACAAGGCGTCCTAGACACATAGGCCCTGCACAAAACCTCAAAAGCACGCACACACATGCCTACCATTCCAAGAGATAGTGTTTTTCTTCATTTCTTAGCTCTCTGGAGCTCAGTTCTCACAGGTCCTGACTCTTAAGTCCATCACTAGCCTATTTGTGGCAGATGACAACTTTTTTTGTTTTAGGTCTTCTTTGTTATCATTCATTTCATTATTTAGGGTTTTCTTTGGTATTATTGATTGTCATTTCATAGTTATGAGTCTTCTTTGCATTGGGTTTTATTTTAATTTTTGTTGATTGTTTATTTTTGTTTGTTCTTACGGTTGTGTCTCTTTGCATAAAGTTTTTATTTTATTTTTTGTAGATCGTTTGTTTTTGTGTTTTTTTTTGGGTTGTGTTTACTTGTGTTTTCATTAGTATTGTACTTTTTATGAATGGGTTTTCATCTTTGATATTTTAGTTATAGAGTTTTTTTCTTAACATTTGTAGTTAAATATTTTAGTTTAATGAACAACATGTTGGAATATTGATATTTTTTATTTTTTCTAAATTCTCCATCCTACTCTTGGAGCTCCTTTCACTGATGATGATGAGCCCAGGGACTTTCAAGTGTTAAAAATAGAGGATTGACAAAACAAAGAGCTTGAGTTTATTGGTGCTTAATTACATTCTTCAAAGTTTGTTACCATGGATTTTTCTTTCATGGTATAATTGTGTTCATATGGATGTTATTGATTGCAACATTGAGCAATTGTGCTACTTATGAGTCAAAGGCTTGGCAAATAGTGGACTCTAGGAATGGATCTTCCAAAAAGTTTTTTTTTTTTTGGCCTTTGTTGTTGTGATTGATTGTGTTGACTAAAAAACATGCATCATGCACATTTTGGGTGGAACCTAGGCAAGAGACACCTTAAAATTATGTGGAGTAGATTGTGTGGATAACAACAAAAGAGATGCACCACCAAAAGTTTATAAAGTTTTATAAAAATGAGTTTCGAAGCATTTGACAACTTGGTTTAGATCTTGACATCTGACTTGAAGTTTAGATGTGTTAATCAAGTTCAGCTCGACTAAAGCTTAGGAAAATTGTGGCATTGGTGATTTACATGTTTGCCCATCATACCTCCCCTAATCATATTGCAAATTGCTAAATTGGCCTTTCGACTCCAAGGAAATATATTGTTATGTAGTTTGTGACATCCTCACTAATGGGCACAAACTATTTAGTCAATGCATCAACGTTCTTGTAGGTGCATGGTTGGAGAAGATCATCAGTAATTTCAAGGTTTTTATCAAGGTTGTCAAATGTTGTTGGTGTGAATGATGGGACACATTCCTCTAGCAAACTATCCAAAATCACCTTAATAATAAGTGATTTTTGTATCATGAAAAATTGCACTCAATTATTTTGTAAGGGATTTGTGGTGCTAAAAAGATCTTTTGGAATGCATGGTGGCAACTAGTTCAAAGTATGCAACTTATATAAGGATTTTAAGAATCATGACATTTTGCAAAAACCAATTGTGGAGGGAAGTGCACTCCTTGTTTGATTAGGGATTATGCATATCTTATTCACACATGTTTGCATAAGAATTGGAAATCATTCCAAGATGAAGAAAATAAGATATATGATATGCAATGAATTCCAATAAAATGGTTATTGAGAAGGCTTTTGGGACTTTGAAAACAAGCGGCAAATTTTGAAACACTTCAATTCTAAAATAGATAGAACAACAAATATCATTGTAACATTGTTGGTTCCACAACTATTATGAATAATGGAATCAGCTTGAACCCAAATTCGATTGAATAATTGTTAGGGATCCATTTGTGGTATTTGGTAATGTGAAACCTCTTATTATTAAAGAGGGAAAACATCCAAAGGTTGAGGGAGGAAGGTTGAAAGAGAAATCATTTGAAAAATGGGTCATTGAACACCCAAATGGTGAATAATGACAATGAAAATTATATTTTGTTTCATACAAAAAGTCAATCTCAAACTTTATTTAATATCTAAGGAATGAAATCCAATACCACTATAAATCAAATCAATTCCATTGTCCAATTTTAGTCCATTCCATTTTCCATATACTAACAAATTCAAAATCAATTCCAATATCCATGAACCAATTTCAAATCCATATCCAATTCCAATCCAATTGAAAATACAACTCCGAATCTAACTCAATTGAAATCCAAATCCAAATTGAAAATGAACTCCATTCTAATCTCAAATTCCAACCCAATTGCCAAAAACAAGATTTTCAATTTTCAATTTTCAATCTCATTTCAAGATTCCAGAAACTCAATCCATATCCAAAGCTATTCAAATTCATCATGAAAATTCAATCAAATGAAATCCAAATTCAAACCAAAACAAATCCAATCCAACTAATTATAACAAACTAATTGGAGCTACCTAGGTAAAAGATCCAAAAGGCCCTTTGGCTTTGTAGGTTGTTGCAAATAATGCTGGAATTTGTAATTGGCCTTGCCATTTTGCTACCTTGTTTTTCACTTTTAAAAATTTGTGATGTGATCATTTTTGTCATTTATAACTTTAGTTTTTTAGAATCTCTAATGGAATTGAAATTTCAATGATGTCATTTACAATTACATGGTCGCATGTAATCAATCTCCTCCTCTTTTCAACATTATTTTTCACATGTCTAACACAATGGGGTTGTTTTGTCACCATGGTTCGTGGTTTCTCACAAGTAAAAAAAAAAAAAATTAATCGATATTTGCAACTAATTTTCAGTCATAGATGACATTTACAACAAAAATCCTTTCAGTCGTGTTATACAAGTCACATAAGACAATAGCCACAAATAACATGTATTGTGCATGCAAAAAAAATTAAAAATATATGGTTTCATCCTTTAACTTATTATATACATATTGTTATTTGCGACTTACCATGCAACAAATTTGGTCACCCTAAAAAAAAAAAAATGCATTACCACATGGCAACATTTTTTAATATTTCAAAATTATTTTTATTTAATCTTGAAAAAATCCACATCATGCATTTGTATGTTTTTAATATATGACATGTGGCAAAATAAAATTTTACACTAGTAAAAAAATGGGGTGTAATTCACTAGCTTAAATCATTATTAAACTTTAAAAGTGAAATATGTTCATTACATTTTACTGATTTCACCCTAATTAAAGTTATTTCTATGTAAACATCATGTTTCCCTATTAATTGACATAATTCACAATTATAATTTACTATGGAAAATAGGTTTATTTTGATGTTTTTCTTTTAAACATTTGAAGTTATTCTAAATTATATCCTATGTTATTTTAACCTACCTTAGTTATCATAAATTATACCCTAAATTTTTATAAGCTATTATAATTAATCTACTTTAAGGTACCTTAATTTATTGTAAAAATTTTATTTGAAGTTATTTAAATAACTCTAAGTTATACGTTAGGTTATTCAAGGTCATTTCATTTCATTTTATTATTAATTATCTTATCATAAGGTATAATAACCTATAATAAATTAATATTTAATATAATAACTTATAATATAATATATAAAACTAGTGGGTTTATGTTTAGAACTTGGCTACATCTGCCCTGGTGGCCGTCATCGGACATGGTGAAATCCCCTGTTTCTTTAAACTTGGTTCATGTTTTAGTTTTTTTTTATAGAAATTTTTATCTTTTTTATTTTTTATTCATCTGCCCCAATGGCTGTCATCGGACACGGTGAAGTCCCCTGTTTCTTTAAACTTGGTTCATGTTTTAGTTTTTTTTAGAAATTTTTATCTTTTTTATTTTTTATTCATCTACCCCGGTGGCCGTCATCGGACATGGTGAAGTCCCATGTTTCTTTAAACTTGGTTCATGTTTTAGTTTTTTTTAGAAACTGTTATCTTTTTCTTTTTTTTAATGTGTTTTTTGTTTTTATTATTATTTTGTATAACATAAATAAAGTGTTTCTTTTTCATTTTTATATTTTTGTTTATTTGGATGCATTTCGAATGGCAGAGATGTATCCAAATTTTGTGAAGAAAGTGGTCCAAGGTTGGTCGCAATACTCTAAAGTGGAAGAAAGTGGGAAACCTTGTGTGAATCTTTGGAGGAACCCATGGAGAGCAACAATAGGACTGGCAATGTTGGTCTACCCAACATACTGACTTTCATGTAAGAAGAGCACCCGGGATGATGGGCAGTGACAAAAAAAAGTTTTTTCACCTTCATAATTTGCACGAACTTACTGGACAAAAAAAATTCTCAAACCTTGTGCATTAAATGCTAAGTTTCAACATTTCATATTGAGATGTATTAAAATTTCCCTTCTTTGCGGATACCACTGAAAGAGGGGATAGGGAGTGGAAGCAGGCCCAAAGACAGGGTGACTTTCTGGATAACTCTAGTACACAGAAAACAAAAGGGGGACCACCTAGGGATATTATATAAGTAGATTAAGGTGCAATAACCTAAAATAAAATAATTTAAAATAACCAATAATATCCTATGATCAAATAACCATAGTAACCTAAGGTAAAATAATTTAGATTTTAAAAAAAACAACCAAGAATAGCTTACCAAAAAAATAGATTAAAATAATCAAGATTAATTTATAATAATAATAAATAATTTACAATAAAATAACCAATAATAACCTACAATATAATAAATAATAATAACTTAAGATATAATAGCCAAAATTAGTCAAAATTAACTTATGATAAATAAATTATAATAACCAATAATAGCCTATAATAAATAACATTGAATAACTAACAATAGCCTATGATAAAATAACCAAAAATAACATATGATAAATAATTTAAAATATCCAACAATAATTTACAATAAAATAACCAATTATAACATATAGTAAATTGCCAACAATAACTAACAATAAAATAACCAAAAATAACTTATGATAAGTATGCAATAATAACCAATAATCAAAAAATTTAAATATCTTTAAATAAAATAACCTATAATAGCCAACAATAGCTTATAATGTAATAGCCAAAACTAATTTAAAATAAAATAGTTTACAATAGAATAACAAATAATAGTTTATGATAAAACAACCTAAAATAACCAACAATAACTTATGATAAAATAGCCATGAATAACCTAAGGTAAAATAGCCAAAAATAACATTCGATAAAATTACCAACAATAACCCATGGTAAAACAACCAAAAATAATTAATAATAGTTTAAAATAGTCAGTGGTAAAATAGCCTAAAATAATCAAAAATACCTTACCATAAAATAACCAAAAATAGATTATGATATAATAGCCAAAAGTAGCCCATGGTGAAGTAACCTAAAATAACCAACTATTTAGCCAATGGAAAAATAGCCAAAAATATCCTTCAATAACATAGCCAACAATAGCCTATAATAAAATACCCAAAAATAACCTATGAGAAAATAGTATAAAATAGGCAATAATAACATACAATAGAATAACCAATAATAACCAATGGTAAAATAACCTATAATAACAACCAATGGCCTATGATACAATAGCTAATAATACCGTATGGTAAAATAACTAAAAATAGCCTACAATAAAAACCAACAATAGCCAATGGTAAAATAATTTGGAAAGGTATTATGAGAAAAAAGGTGTTTTGCAACTGGCCTTGCAACTCAATTTTTGAATTATAATGACCACTTGCAATTCATCGTGTTTTTACGATATGAATGTTATTGGACAAATTGCATGAATTGTAGAGTTGTAATTCATTGTATATATGGTGCAATTCATTGCAACTCAATTTCAATTATGTCAAAACCACTCATTTTCAACTACTATGCAATTCCACTACAATTACGACCATGACATCATGTTGACATTAATCATTTTCATCAATCCATTAAAATTTGACATGTGGCACTATAAAGATTTTTGGAAATTTTTTTGAAATATTGATCTCCATCATCTATTATGATTATTGATGATATGATATAATGACAAGTGACTTAAAAAATTACCACATGGCATATTAATTAAAATTTTAGATTAAAATAAATAAATAATGCATTTTAATAGTTAAGTAGGTCGATACATAGCCATAGGTAGGTAGGTTGATAGGTCCTCGAACCGACATACTTACATACATACCTACTTACTTACCTCCCTACATAAGTAGGTTAAAAAAAAAGACCTATTTACTTATGTAGGTAGGCAAGTATGTAAGAAAGTATAAGACTAAATGAATTAAAGAATGGTCTTAAAATATTTTATTTTATTTTATTTTTTACCTTTTGGGTTAAACTTTTTGAGCTCATCCCAAAATGGCACATGTATTTTAATGTAAAAACATAAGAAAAAACACCTTCTTTATATAATTTGTGACATGGGATTCAAAAACAAGGCATATGGGTTAAATCTTCTAATTGTTTTTTAGTTGCAAATTGAATTGCAACAATATAGGGTAAATCGACGAATGACTAAACACTTAAATGTTCAAGGCAAGCAAGATCCAAAGGGAGGGTTCTATTGTTTTTTATGTCGAAACAAAACTTGAACCCTTCCTATTGGCACATATGGCACATTAAAAATTATCAAAAATGGAATAAAATTGAAAAAATTATGGCCCCCCCAAGTAGAGCAGGTCAAGAGCTCAAAAAAACAAACCACTGAATGTTACAAAGGCTAGTTCTTGAACACCCAAAAACTTCCTTGTATGTTGTTTTGTTACTATTAGAATTCAAAGATGATTTGTAAAACTTTAGGCGTTCCTTTAACACCTTAAGTCATTCAAAATGAATAAGAAATAAGAAAGTTATGAGGTTTGAATGTAGGAGGGCTCAAAATGAAAATAAATGAAAATAAACACATTTTGCAATTTGTAAAAACATATTTTCTTTATAATGTTTTTTTGGTTAATCCCTTTGCTTTGCATTTCAAAGATGACTTGTAGAGCTTGAAAAGGTGTTTCTATAACATTTTAAATCACTCAAAATGGAGAAGATAATTGTTGCAACATAGTTGTTGCACTAGTAAAAATCAGCCAAAATGTAACCACTCCATTTACGACTACATCCGACTTGTAGTCGTTTGCGACTGGATTTGGGAACATTTGCAACTATAAAACCAAATTTCAACTATTTTGGTCATTCTCACAACTATGATGCAACTATTAAAATTTTCATCTTATTGATTGGATCGATTTTACATTCATTTTCATCCATTAATAGGTTGATATGTCCCATTAGTCGAAGTAATCACCAAATTAATTGCATCCTAAAGGTATTCTACAATGACATACGGTTGTATTTTAATGTATGTACTAAAATTATATATATGCATATGTATGTATATTGTTCATATAATGAATCTCAAAATTAATATTTGAACTTTGGATTTTTAATTCAAATCTGAAAATTGATATTTC